>ERZ1034949.336-NODE-336-length-32201-cov-41.946183_pt1 | contig 32201 bp, 33 predicted proteins | sample MGYA00520590_ERZ1034949 | MGnify/ENA primary metagenome ERZ1034949 (study PRJEB33766, sample SAMN09781752) | gut metagenome | biome: gut microbiome | host: Homo sapiens | place: Madagascar | study: EMG produced TPA metagenomics assembly of the PRJNA485056 data...
GCAAAGGTACGAAACTTTATCTAGGCACACAATACGGCATTCACCGAACACTTACAAAGCTTATGAGATTACCATATTTTGCTATTTTCAAGTCATCGTCTGCACACACCTTCAATATTCTGTACTCATCCTCATATTCAAACTGAAGACTTTTTGTAAAAAACATATATTTATCAATTGCTCCAAATGTAACATTGATATTTTTGTCTCGCCATCTAGAAACAATATTCTTAAGAGAATTAAGTTTTTCATTTTTTTCCGATATATAAATAATAGGCTTGACTAGATCAGTCGGAACTCTAAAGCATAAACAAACGCCACGACCATTATCTCCATATAACCTCCACATCATTGCATCATCTATTCGATTTGTCAACGACATTATAAGATAATTCTTATGCTCAATAATTTTACTAAATCTCAATGCGTCAGGATATTTTTGATAAAAATCAAAATCTATGTTCTTTCGTCTCACATCATCATATGCATTGCACAAATAATCACCTAAGAAAAAGCTTTCGGAAGAATCATTCATAGAAACAACAGAATTTAACCTTATGCTATTAGATTGTGCTATACACAAAAAAGTATCCAGAGACATATACTTACACAAGACCAATTCCGGCCCTTTATAATCCGTCTTAGGGTTGAGAAAATCCAAGAAATCCAAATTCAAAACATATCTCTGATTCATAGTATCAAAGAGTATATCATCTATGGAAAAATCTAAAGTGGACAAATCATTTTTTATGATCTCACAAACTTGCTCATCCATTACAGGTAAAAAATGGTTCAGGAAAGTATCTGTATCATATTCTTTTTTATCTACTTCCCATACCATATTTTCATTCACAGAAACCGTAACAGTTTTATACTCTTTATTATACCAGGCTGCATCATTTTTCCGGTAAAAAGAAATACTAGTCCTTAAACATAATTGTCCTGACAAGTTTCTATAACTTCTACGATAAGGTCTAATAATAAGATAAGCTTTAGAATCATAAGAAACAACAAGATAAGGCTCTCCATTTCCAGAAACAATTTCCTCTAGCTTAAATAAGTCTGCATTGAAATTTATGCGGGCTAGCCTTTGATAAACACAATTCTTTACATTATCATAAGTCCCCTTTATCAATTGCAAGTAATATTTATTTTCATCCATAATGTCATTTTTTTGTATATCACTAAGAAAATCATTAGAAATCTGCAAGTTATCAGTAAATTACCACAAAATCAGGTCTTTACTATTTATTGTATCAGCCCATCCCGCACAACATGGCGAGACCTTTGATTGGTTCGCCCTACCACTACACACTGGTGATATTATATAATTACACGAGGACATTCCAATATCTGAGTATGCAATAAATCCAAAAACATGAGCCTGGTATAAACCGGAGATGTATCAGAGAAATGCTGTTCTGCTCTTTCTAATTCCTCTGTGGCATATAGATACTTGAACTTGTTGCGCTCATAAAAGCTAAGAACTTTTGGCTGATTATACGCATCAACAACCAAGAATCTGCATCCAGTCTTGTTGTCCTCCTGAACAAACCAAGTTTTGATAAAGTTCATTACTTGTTGCCCAACTAAGAAATTTCGTCCTTGATATTTCTTATTAACCCCTAGTCTTCCCAATAATACGGCAGGATAAGTACGAAGATGTTTTTGACCTGGTATAGTTCGTTGAACCTTATTAGCAGAAGGCTTTGGAATAAAAGTTGTCTTTACACTATCATTCGATACAGTAAAGAATGCAACAATTTCAGAGAAATCACCTTCATTGTTGACAAAGCAATAAGTCTTACCAAGTCGCTCTTGAGCATACAACAAGGCATTGTGATGAAAGAAGTCTTCTAAGTCCTTATCTCCTTCTGTTTCACCACAACAAAATGGCAAAGATGCAAGTTCTACGGTCAAAGGCATGAAGTCGCATCTTTCCATAATATCAAATTGATAATTATTCACCAGCCTATCTTATTAATGAGGAAGTTTAATCTTTACATTTTTTGAGCGTTCCATCATACGACGGATTGCATCTTGTGCACCTTCAGGAATCACAGTTGTAGCAGTATTCCTACTACTCTCAGCAATCTCTATAAAGCGCTCTGCAACATCACCAGTCAATACTGGAATTGTTTTAATAGCTATTGCCATAATTCATATCTCCTATTATTTAGTTTATTATTTCTGCCGCAAAATTACGCTTTTTCCTCGAAACCACCAAGAAAAACACAAGAAATCTACAAGTTATCAGCAAATTACTAAAAAATCAACTGTAAACTATTAATTGTAAACAGCACCTATTAACTATAATCTGTAAACTATTAATTGTAAATCCCCTTCTCAAACTGGAGAGATGCCACCAAAATCCTTCAGTAACTTGCGAGAATCGAATATATTTTTCAGCCCTCACCATCTAAAAGATTTTAAAAATCAATAATTATCGTTTACGGGTTCCCGTATATGGGAACTCTCTTTTATTTTATTTTTTCTATCTTTGCACCGTGTTACACAGATATAGAACCTTATTACCTACTTTAGAGGCGCCGTGACAGAAACAGTAATTTGTAGATCTCTACTTCCGAAAGCCAACGGAGGCGGAGACAGGGAAGTTCATGTCCATAGCCAGAGAGCGATGCAGAGCATCCTCTGCTCAGTTTACGGTGACACGATGACACGGTGACACTAGTTTTTCAACTTTTCGCCTCGCACGCGGGCAGGCAGGAACTTTCGGCTTGATTTTTCCTGCCTGCCCGCGCGAGAGTAAATCTTCAGAAATCACTGTCATAAGTGTCACCCTGTCACCCTAAAGCCGGTTACTTCCGAATCAAAACTCAAAGACTTACGGTTCAAAAGTCAGTCACTTACGAAGCAAAAGTCAGGGACTTACGCTCCGTAATCCACTGGCTTACGGATACCAGAACAAAGAAAATCTATGAGAAAGTATGAGCAACCATGAGCAAGTATGAGTAACTGTGAATTGCCCCCTCACCGTCTTCGTATCTTTGCAACGTGGTTCAGAGATACCAGGCGCTCTCAATCCCGAATAGAATAAAATCTGTGTAAATCCGTGCAATCTGTGGGACCTTAAACCCAGCCCGCATAGGGCTTCAAGAAAAGACTCCGAGTGACTGCCTCCTGTGTTTAAGCCTCCAGAAGAAGTGCCAAGTTCTGAAGATTGGTTCACATAGTGATTCTGCAGGATAATATCTCACGAAGTGCATATTTCTCCATATCTTCAGGAAGTATTTCTTTGCCATTCCTTGCTGTGTGAAATGCCCATACTTGGTGAAGTGCTGTCCGAAGTTGCCACCATTCAGTATCTCTGCCAGCAACAACTTTCCTCGTTTTTCATCCATCGGAACTATCATCTTTTCCTCTGATAGTCCCAACGCCTCATGCAGCACATACATCACCGCCCCTGCAAACTTCCACAATCCAAGATGCTTCAATTCCTTCTGCAATGTATCCCTAATCACTAATAACTCATCATTATTCACTACATAGTAGTAATCAATGATTTGTCTCATTCCAATTCCTTCATCAAAGAAATGGTGATATAGATGCGTCAGCTGATAAATCACATTGAATGCCGTCGTTGGTATAGCAATTCCTCCAATACCATCGGGCAGGCTAACAACATTTGAGCATTGCAAATCCACATTCCGCTTGAACCACTTCTGCAATCTAGCATGATAGATAGGATTATTCATGGAGCAAGGAAAGAAATGCAACTCTACAGGTACACCATCCAAGGAAGTCTCTAGATGCTGCAGTCTGATATCATCTTCCAGTTCAAACTTCTTTTGAGCATACTCTATAATCCTCTCCCTACTAGCATCAATCCAAACATCAATATCTCCAGGAGTGCGGGAATAAGGATTCGAATACATCAAGGCATTCCCCTGCCCTTTCAGGACACAGCACCTCATCCCATCCTCCCTCAGCATCGAGAAGAGCTTACCAGCCACAGCATTCACCTTCATGTTCTGCCTGCGAATCTGTTGCGCCTTACCCATCCAAGTCATCAGCAAATCCCTTTTTATCGGATTCTTCTTTAACTCTTCAGAATATTCATTCCCTAGTCTCTCGATGCCATCAAGACAGATTCCGATAATTGCTTGATTAGATGCGAAGGTATATAGTTGCCGCCAATCCAAATTGGTGACAACCATGCTCATATCCATCTTGTTCCCAAGGCAATAATTTAAGAACAAAAAGATTGCTGATGTTTTTATCATTTCTTATTTCAAATAAATGTTCCCCATTATAATCATCATGGATGTCGGCACCGTATGCCAGGAACTTACTATCCTTGCCATACTTCTCCTTGTAGTAATCATGAATACCCATGTTGTCTACAATCAGATAATGACTCTGTTTTACAGCCATTCTCTCCTCCCAGAACACGAACTTGCGCACCCATTTATTAAACTTGGTACGCTTATATTCCAGACCATCCATATTGGTAACCACAATACTCTTGGTAACATTCTTCACATCAAACTAGATGAAGGCTGGAATAATGCTCGTATATCCAGCCTCATAGATGATATCTAAGTTCTCACGCTTCAAGCATCCTTCAGCGACATGAAGTCGTAGAAGAACGAACCGATACTTCCACCCATCCAAGTTTCCGGACTATATATGTTTGATTTTCACTCCCTTGTACTCATCATCCTTATAAGGGTGATAAGAAGGAGAATACACCGTAACCTCATGGCCACGCTTCACCAAGCCCACTGAGATATACTCAGCAAACTGCTCAAAACCTCCGTAGTTATTCGGAATACCACGGACGCTAACAAATGCTATTTTCATTTTGTCGGGATTTTATCTATGACTTTATTTAACGTATCTTGTAGCATACCAAGAACACTCTTGTTATGTTCGTTTTCTAGTTTTTGGGTCTCCAATTCTAATGTCGTATCTTTCTTACGCAATACGATATTTCTCTCAACCTTCAATAGGCAATTTACAGTTTCCCAGATTTTATCCTTTTCGCAATGACGAACAGAAATAATTGTTGCAATTTTCTTTGACTCTATATTTGTCAACTCATTATGGTAATATTTCATTGACAAAAGTTCTAGTTTATAAAGTCGTAGGAAAAACAAAGCAAATATCTCTATAAATAAAACAAGACTTAATCTTGGTAGAAAATGAACGAGAACTTTTAAATAATCAGAATCATTAAAATTTTCGCTATTTATAAATACGCCTAATACTATCAAAGCAATAATGGATATTGTTGAACCTATTGCCAGATTCCAATTTGAACGAACCTTTAGCCCAAAAAGTTCTCTTGTAATTCTGTTTTCTGAGCATAGAAACGTATGTTTAATTTCATTTGCCAAATTCTCATCTGTAATATCTTCATTCTTGTGGTTTTCTTTTATTTCCTTTCTATCGTCTTTTACTGTTTCACTAGTTTGTTTAGTTTTAACAGCTGGACTTTCATTAATTTTATTAACAACTTGAGGCTTTTGAAACAAAAGAATCATTATCGTGGGTAATAAAATAAAGACACAAGTTAAAATTGAAAGTGAGAGTCTTATCCAATAAGGTATTAAGATGGTTCTTTCTATTATAGAATATAAAGCGTAAAAGATTAATACTGCAAATACAATTTTAAAGTACGTTTTTGGAGATGTTGTCTGTAATTTAGAATCTGTCATATTTTGTTTTTTGAGCTGTTGAATAAACATTAGAAAACTCATCGTCAAAATGAGCAAGTAGCATTTCGGAGAAACGACCATGATATACAGCATAAGTCTCTACAGACATGTTCTTATCTTTTTCACCAACAATGCCAAATATTAAGCTATTATCACTAATCGTTGGTGACAACCATGCCTTATAGTTCCATTGTTCAGGCGTATGATAAAAGTCTCCATCATTATCATATCCCCAAGTTATAATCTTTTTATCATTAATAGCTTGCTTTATGTCTTCCAAAAGTTTCCTTGGTTGACAAGTACTAACATAGATTGCCATAATTCTATACATTTATAAGATTAATTATCGTTAATAATTCACTACGCTATTGTAAATCTATCAAAATATTTACAGGACGCAATTTTTATACCCCACTCTATCATCTCTTAGGCATACTTCTCAACACTATGCTTCCAAGGCATATCAAGTTTTTGGGGTTATAATCTTGCAGAAATTTTAGGTAAAGGCATGCTTAAGCGCACTCCTTTACCTTTTCGGATTCCTCAACAACAGTAACGTGGAAGTTATACCTTCGTAATTGTGGGGCAAAAGTACCATCTACGTTTTTCCTAACATTTAAATAATTATATGGCATAATAATTATAGGAAAAGCTATTATCTGTATATATACATATCTTCGTAATATTTCTGATACTCCCCAGAAGTAACATGATCCATCCATTCCTGGTTATCAAGATACCACTTCACGGTTTTCTCGATACCCTCTTCAAACTGGAGAGATGGCTCCCAGCCGAGTTCCTTCTGGAGCTTGCGAGAATCGATGGCGTAACGCATATCGTGACCCTTTCTGTCTGTTACATAAGTAATCAAATCCAAATCAGTACCCTCAGGGCGACCGAGCAATCTATCAACGGTCTTGATAACCACCTTGATGATATCGATGTTCTTCCACTCGTTGAAACCGCCGATGTTGTAAGTCTCGGCAATCTTACCCTTGTGGAAAATCATATCGATGGCACGGGCATGATCTACTACATACAACCAGTCGCGTACATTCTCACCCTTACCATATACTGGCAATGGCTTGCGATGACGGATGTTGTTGATGAACAACGGAATCAACTTCTCTGGGAACTGGTATGGACCATAGTTGTTGGAGCAGTTGGTCACGATGGTAGGCATACCGTATGTATCGTGGAAAGCACGAACGAAGTGGTCAGAGCTTGCCTTGGATGCAGATTATGGAGAGTGAGGATTGTACTTGGTAGTCTGGAGCAGAAAAAAGCTTCTTGTTCTCAAAAGCAATTTTATTGAAACTTATTCGTTATAATACAAACAAAATCAATATAAGCAATGATACAAAAAAAGAAAAAGATACTTATCCAGCCCGGCTATGAGATGAAAACATCTCAGCAACTTCTCATGCTCCAAATAGTCCACCAACTTCCACTTAAAGAAGTTGAGATAGATGGCATTCTTCATCAACAGCTCACAGAGGATGGTATTATCTATGCAAACTTGGATGACACAGAAGAACGAAGAGTTTTGCACTTGCCATACGTTATAGACATCGAGCCATATAGAGACTAGCCTTCCAGTTCACGGTAGCATTTTTCCATTTCCTCCACCATCTTAGGAATGGTAAAGTTTTCACGCACTCTCTTCATGCCATTCTCTGCATAGCGCTTGCTTAATTCCTTATCGTCAATCAATTTGTCGATAGCTTCAGCGAACGCCTTATCATCACCATTAGACACTTCGATACCAGTCTCACCATTCAGCGAAACCCAATTCACACCACTGCCAGGAATGGTGAATGTAACTGCAGGAGTACCACAATACATAGCCTCAGCCAAGGCTACACCGAAAGCTTCATTCTTGGTGACAGATGGGAAAGCAAAAACAGATGCTGCATAATGATGCAACTTCAAGTCCTCATCAGACAAACGGCCTACAAAATGAACTCTTGATGACTTACATTGTGCTTTCAACTCATCGGTCAGAGGACCAGAGCCAGCAATAACAAATACGCAATCAGACTTCACGTATTTCTCAGCCTCAATCAAATGTGGAAGACCTTTATACTGGATATGACGACCGATAAAGAACACAATAGACTTATTGCCATACTTTGCTTTTACCGCATTAATCTTCTCCGCATCACCATCACGCAAGATGAAATTATCCTCATCCATTGCGTTCTGAACAATCCTCACTTTATCCTTAAAAGGCTGCAATGGCAATGAGCCATCACGATATTGCGGGCTTGTTACACAAACCATATCTGCACGTTTAAGCAACGCAGTTTCCACAGGCTTGATAAACGGATAGATATGTTTCTGCTTGATAATATCCATGTGCCAATGAATGATTAGCTTTACATTCTTTGGAATGACACACAACAATACCCAAGCAGGAAAAGGATTAGCCCAATGAAACTGAATAACATCAGGCTTAAATTCCTTAATTGCTTTTTTCAACACCCAGAAGTATGAAAGGGATAAGGCTTGTCGAGCCACGTTGACCCATGTAGCAACTCGATAGACCTTATGCCCATTCACTTCTTCTATAACATCCTTACATTTATCATTGAAGCACACCACTGCAGTTTCATGCTTTACGGCACCCTCCACAAGATACTTGCAGATGTTCTCTACTCCACCTAAATAGGGAGAATAGTATTTTGAGATGTGTAATATTCTCATATATTATTGTTTTTTATTTTATGAATATCAAAATTTCCCAATTACCCAAGAAATTTTTCTATTGATGATTTCTATGACTGGAAGACATACAGCTACAACTATTAACGTAGCAACTATACTCATCCCAATTTCTTCTCTTATAACGTCTGTAGGCATTGACACGACCTTTGATAATACCATAAGAATTATTCTTTTTAAAGGTTCATGCACACACATGATAATCAAACTATTTCGACCTAAATATGCTAAATATTGCCCCCCCCGAATTGCAAATCTATCTATCTCTAAAGAAAGAATGACCACACACAGACTGCCTAATATTGCCATAAGATAGAACTCTTTTGGTATTATATTATGAGCCATATCTGTGTGAGGATTCAATATAAGAAATATAAAGATAAAAGCCAATAGGCAAATCACACCTATTACCATTGCATATATTGTTCTTTCTTTCAAAACTTTCATCAAAGGCTGATAGAATCTATAGCCTAATGATAAGAGAGGTACAGCTACCACCGCTTCTCCTAAACACCAAGGCAATCCATTTGAAGAACTTACAGCTACATAACAAACTATGATGCACGCTATATCTATAGCATATTCCTTTTTTTTATTCTTAATCTTTGAATAAACCAATTCTGCCATAATAAGGCAAGGCAAGAACCAAAGAACAATATTATACACAAAAGCCGACCTACAATTGATAGCCGTAAAGATATTGGCAAACTGTTGTAGTTTTACGTTCAAGCCTATACCATCATCGAATATTGCTACATCATGCATCGGACGGAACCTTGATTCTATTAATGCCCAATACACAAAACATATAATCGAAAACACAAAATAAGGAACCAACAAGCTCTTGGCTTTTTTCTTCAAAGAAAACCCCGACTTTGAATATCTCATTGCCGCTCCTGAAAGGATAAAGAACAACGGCATATGAAATTGGTAGATGATTCCACTATTGTGAAATATATGAGCAAAAACTACAAGCAATATGCCTATTCCTTTCACTATATCGAGATTTATGTCACGCTTATAAACGAAAGAATACTCACTAAAAATCTTATTCGCCATTTTTCTTAAGAACTTTCTCGAATATTTCTATTAAATTATTTATATGATATTCACTTGAAAAAATTTGAGGATTAAATGAATCAATTACTTTATGTTGCATAACTTCAACATCTGCTTTCTCAAATTCCATCAAAGCCGATTCTAGAGACTTCTGGTTTCCTGTTTTGAAAACCAAACCATTTTTACCATTCTCAACCATCTCACTTGCAGCACATTCATCAGGAACAATACAAGGAATGCCATAAGATTTTGCTTCTGCAACAACAAGACCAAAAGTTTCATACCACAAAGATGTAAAAACAAAACATTTAGCTTTTTGAAAATACAATTCCTTCTCTTTCCCAGAAACCCATCCCGCAAACTTTACATTAGGATATTTGCGTTCAAGTTCTTCACGCAAATAGCCATCTCCTAGAACAATTCCATTGAGTCCTAGATTCGTCATAGCCTGACAAAACATATCAATTCCTTTTTCTGGAGACAATCGTGACATACAAATGTAAGTACTATTCTTTGCTATATCAACAGGTTGCTGGCACTTGATTTCCACAGGATCCGCCAACTGATATATCTTAATTCCATCCAAAATCAACGGAGAGCAAATACGTTGAGTTAATCCAGATATTGAAACAAAAGCCAAATTATGATTTGACCATAGAGCCTTGTTTTGAACAAACTGTCTTATAACTCTCCATATCTTTTGAGGATAACTACGGGCATCACAATTTGTTGTTATACATTTGAAAGAAAGTGGTTTAAGATGACATATTGACTTTTTTTTATAATCATAGAAACCACCATTAGGACAAAAGCAAAAGAAATCATGCAAAGTTATAATAACTTTAAAACTTGTTTTGGATAAAACGCTAAATAAAGATGCTGATAGTGCTTTGGTCCATCCATGAAAATGAATAATAGTTTCTGAAGGATTACAATCGAACAAAAGTTCTTTTAACACAAAAGCCGCTTTCCGATTCCATATCCCTTGAAAAGATGCTTGCAATCGGTTAGGGTTTAGCAAAATGTCTTTTTGCTCTAAGCATACAACATGGACACCAGATTTTATTAAGCAATCATCAATTGGTCCAACAGCACAAAGCAAAGTTACATTATATCCTTTTAGAGCCAGCGAACAAGCTGAGGTTATAGCAACCTTTCCTGCTCCACCATTAATAAAGGCATAATCATTAATAATAATAATATTTTTCAACATAATATTTCCTTGTTATTTACTAATTTTTAATTCTTTTGACGTATATGGTATAGCATCTGCGAATGTTGTTACAATCGATAAATATATAAATTGAATAGAGAATAAAATTAAGACTATATTTATAGGTAAAACTCTATTTGTTTGTTGCTTAAATATTTTCACCATCAACAAAGCCGCAAATAATAAATAATACCATGCAACTCTAGTTGCAACATCATTGTAGACGCCGCACATGTACATAAAGAACACTAAAATAAGCAATAGCTTAACAAGATTAACCTGTATAGTTTTCTTTCCGAATAAAGAGAGCAAAAAGAATAAACAAAACAGTATGACAATATTTATTGAATGAACTTTAAATGTATCATCTAAATAACGCTCATATTTAGTTGCCATCAAACCTATATCAATTAATGCTCTAATAATAATAGGAAAACAAATAAAACATATCAATCCAAGAATTGCAACAAAATACAAATGAATCTTACGAATACCATATTTAGAGCCGTAATTATACACCCAATAGACAGGAAGTACCATAACAGCTGAGTAATGAAACAGTATAGCAAAGGTTATTGTTATCAAAAAAGGAATTATCTTTTTCGTTACAACATAATAAAAACTAAATAGAGCCAAGCCTAACGCAAAATATTGTCTGTTGGCAGACATAGACTCAGCATAGCATAGCAACATAAAAACAGAATAAACAACATAAACTGAAATATGTTCCTTTAATTTATAACACAATAATAATACGATTCCTAAAACAAAGATTTGTTGCAAATAAAGAGCCCAAAATATATCATTTGTAAATCTAGTAATTAAATAATTATACAAGACATATAATGGTTCTAAGCCTGATTCACCAACATACAACATTGCAAGCTTAATATCATGTGTATAACACATACTATCAAAGCATGGTATAGCGTAATATGCCAAATCCATTCCAACAGTTGTATCTCGATATCCTGCTATCAAAGAAGGTATTAATACAGCTGCGACATTAAAGAGCAATCGAGCAAAACGATTCTTTATTTTTGAGCCTAAAAAAACAAAGAAACAGGATAAAATAATAACTATATAATAAATAACCATAACTAATTATTCTTGTACTTGGCTAATAGTTGTTCTAGACTAAAATTCAATTTTAGCTTTTCCCTAAATGTGTCCAAGACCCAAAATAGGAAATTGGCAGAAAAACAAGATGTCAAACATGTTGCAAACTTAATTGTAGTACTATTCACAACAGAATCAAAATTATAGTATCTTTTAACTTGACATGATTGCTCTAAAAAAGAATGATGTTCAGAGAAATCAATCTCATTGATTGCCTTCATATCAGCCACAGGGTTATCATTTTGATACATTTTATCTATTAAAAGCATATTTAGAAGTTCATCAAGAGTGCAAGGTATGTCCTCTTCAGATCTAAACAACGAGTGTGAAGTCGTTTTTTTATAGATACCTATCGGTTTTAAATCCTTGCCATCATAACTGATAACATTAACCCCCGCATATCTAATAGTTGTACAGGAGCCAGCTGAAGCAATAAAAACATCAGCCTTTTGCAATAGTTTTAATGGTATAGGAAACAAATTACCAGTCTTAAAGATTCTTACATTATCAAGGCCTTCAAAAACGTTATCAATTTTTTTACTAATAGCCTTTGAATTACTCTGCCCGATTAAAATTACTCCAAAAATTTTATCCGAATGTTCTAAAAAATACTTTCTTAAGTCAATAAGAGAAGATAAAAAATATGGTTTATCAAATCTTCCGAGACATCCGATAGTGTAATCTACATTTAACATATTCTCATCATAATGAAAACTTACGTCGTCTATAGAATTATTACAGTAGCATGGAAGATAATAGCTTTTTTCTGTTGGAATTACCAACTTATCATCAAATAAAAACTGAAGGGATTTCTGTACAATACCACAAAGCTCCATTCTTTCATATTTGAATTTTAAAAAGTTAAAAGCATTGATATCCACTATTACAGGTTTCTCCGCAAGTAACAAGACAAAATGCTTTGCTCCTATTAGATAGCTAATATATTCACCCCAAGTAGCTTGGTTATAAGTTGAAGACTCTATAATAACTTCATCATATTTATCTAAGTGGTACTTTTTAATTATTGTATTCGCAATTTTTTTTCTCTGAGTTTTAGAAAAATAAAAGACAGGAATTCTTACTGCTGGTTCTCTATTATCTTTAAATATTTTTAATTTGGGTACTATTATAGGGAACATATCGTGCCCACCATGTATACAACAAACTTCAAAGCCTTTTCTTTTATAATAGTTTAATTTATTCATGATATAAACGAAAGATCCGCCAACTCCATAAATAGACTCATTTAAAATTAAGTATAATTTCTTTTCTGTCATATCTATAATGATTAAAATATTAAACAATACATAAAACTAATCTTCATGAAGCAACATTCTTATTGCTTCATACTGCATTTATCTTTTATTTTACAAACAATTGATTTTATTTCAAGATATTCCTCAAACTTGAAAAATTCACTTACAACAACCCCCGTTACAACGCCTACAAATATCTGTAAGACTAACACAACATAGTATGGTAATGCAAGATATTTTAAAAAGAAAACAGCAAAAGCAATAGTAAAAGCCGTTAGATAAGATGGAGCAATATCTTTTAACTGCTTCCAATATGTATAATTAAGGGTTTTACCAGTATACCATGCATTCAGATATAGACTTATAAAACCTGTGAAGACCGAAACCAAAAGCATATAGTAAATTCCACAAAATATACCAACTGTAATTGGTACTAATCCTACTATTTTTTTCAAAATTTCAAGATATAAGAATATATCACTTCTCCCTAAAACTTGAAGTATATTAAGATTGATTGCATGTAATGGATACAAAGACATAGATATGCATATTAAAGGAAGATAAGTTGCAGCTTCATACCACTTAGTTCCAATTAAAGTATAGATTAAAGGTTCGGATACAGCCCCCAACGAAATCATACAAACTGCTGTTACAAACATAGTTGTCTTTATCACCTTACGATACCCATAAACCATTCTATCTTTATCATCTTGAATTTCCGCTAATACAGGATAACTAACTCGTTGTACTATTGATGTCAAATTAGATGAAAACAGATTGGCATATTCATTAGCTCTCGTATAATGTCCTAAAGAAGAAGGAGCATAGCATCTACCTATAACAACTTGATATAGTTGATTCCAAACATTATTTAAGATTCCACTTGCTAGAAGTTTCCATCCAAATCCCCACATATAATTAAAGCTATTCTTACAGAAAGTAAACTTTGGATACCATTTATTGAAGAACCATAAACATAATGTATAAAATAGCTGTTTAGAGAGTTGCTGTGTTACTAAAGACCAGACACCATATCCCATAAATGCCATAACAATTCCTATTACCCCACTAACTATGGCAGATACAAAAGAAGCCTTTGTTTTGGTCTTAAAATCTATTTTTTTTGTTAAAATCGTTACTTGTGTTATAGATAATGCATTAAAAAATAGCACCAACCCTGTTGCTCTTACCAATGCTATCAATTCATTGCGATGAAAGAAATCGGAAACTAATGGAGCACTTATGTAAAGAAGAAGATATAATACCATACTTATTACTAGATTAGTCATAAACATCGTATTATAATCCTCATCGGTCACCTCTTTCTTACGTATTAAGGCATTACTAAATCCACTATCAACGATTCCATTCAAAACCGTTGTAAAAATCAAGCAAATACCTATCAATCCATATTCGTCAGGTGAGAGAAGACGAGCTAACACCAAACCAACTATGAATGTTACTCCTTGTCCCAAAATGGCATCAGCCGCACTCCATCCAACTCCTTTTATCGTTTTATTCTTTAATGATTCCTGTTGCATACTACTTTATTTGTATTCTTAACCAAACCTTCTCATTTTTCAATCAAAAACTAAAATCCAACGCAACTGTCACCCTAGGATGACTTGAGAAAAAATCATTTCCCCAAATATAAAAACTATACTTCTTATAAACATAATAAACTCCTATAGCCAAGTCTATGTCTTCATCAAACTTCCAAGAATGAATAACACCAACCATTGGAACCAAACTATTACTTTGATTAAACTTAATATTACTACCTAAATACCACCATTGTTTATACATATGATTACCACCATTATTAAAAGTTAACCAAGTATTAGATGTCCAAAACAAAAGTCCATTCTTCAAAATATTACCATTTAAGAAAAAACCTGCATTTATATTAGAATACTTATAGTTATCTTTTAAATCAGATTGCCAACAAACCTGAGTTCCTGTATTTATCCATTGATTCCAGGCCTTACCGATGCGAGCATATAAACCATGATTTGCTGTATTTTTATCTGTATATAAATCTGTTCCAAATGACAGCCAATCTGTTACACCAAACTGAATTGTAGTGTAATCTTCTATCGTATTTTGACCTGGTCGAAACTTCACAGATGTATAACCAAATACCTTATCCCTACCTACAGTTGCACCAAAATATGGCACTTGAGCCTTTATATTTAAAGCCAATAAAGCAATAAATATCATTAAACCACCTTTTTTCATACAACTAACTTTTTACAAGTCCATGCCTGAAGCAAAAGAATCTTTATACAATCTCTTCCCTCTAATACCCAAAAAGATACCCAAAAGAGTCCAACCGACCACAATAACCATCTCTTGCCATACAAGAGTACAAGCCGAACCAGGTATCAAATACATCGCAGCCATAAAGCCAGACATAAGCACTGCCATTATACCTACCCAATATGCATGTCTTACCCGATATGGTCGCTTCAAATCTGCTTTCTTCTTTCGCAAAACGACAAATGATAGAGAAACAATACAATATGCCAGACAACAGGCAAAGTTAGCGGCATCTACTATCCAAACTAGCATAACTCTTCCAAAGAATGGAGCTATGATAGATGTTAAACCTAACAATAACAATGCGACAATTGGAGTTTTATAGACAGGATGTAATTTTGCAAAACTACTAGGAATCATCCGTGACTTTGCCATAGCAAACATAACACGACTACCACCAATTAAAAATGAATTCCAACTGGTAATGATACCACAAAGTCCTCCCAATATCAATACTTTTGCCATCGTATGACTACTAAAAGCGATAGCCATCGCGTCTGCTGTAACCAATCCTGCACCTTGCATTGATGTCATCATCTGATTGCCATTCATCACGTAACCTATTGCCAATACAACCAAAGCGTAAAAACCAACAGCCATTGCTATGGACAGGATCATCATACGCCCCAATCTCTTCAATGGCATATTTATCTCCTCTGTTGCCTGAGGGATTACATCGAAGCCAAATAAGAAGAAAGGAGTCATGATAGCAACCTTAGCTACATTTTCAACAATAGAAATCGTATTATCACCAACAAATAATTGTTGGCTAATATTATCAGTATTTCCTGTGAAAGCAGAACCTGCAACTAATATCAATCCTACTCCTGCAATAATACAAGTCAAGATATTCTGTAACTTGGCTGCTTTTTTAGTTCCTTTTATATTGATATAAACAATTATAGCAGCAGTGATGATTGCCACAACCAACCACGATGCATAAATATCAAAGCCCTTTACGGTATATAAATATCCTTTTAAAAATCCAGGAAAAATATATTGTATGATAGTAGGAAATGATACAGCTTCAAAACACACTACTCCAACATAACTCAATATCAATGCCCAAGTACTAACAAAGGCTCCCACAGGACCAAAGGCTGCATAACAGAAGTTTTGAACACCTCCTGATTTAGGCATAGCCGTAGTCAATTCAGCATAGGCGAGTCCGACAAAATATATCATCAAACCACCTATAAGGAAACCTATAACAGTACCTAAAACACCACCTGATGTTATCCATTGCCCAGAAGACACGACCCAGCCCCAGCCTATCATGGCTCCAAAGGCAACAGAAAGAACATCTAGTGTATTGAGATTTTTCTTTAAATCAGAATTTGCCATACTTATTTACAGTAATAAATTCTTCTTAATTCATCATAATCAGTAAAACGCATTACAACATCTTCTCCTTCTTCGTCAATAACTTTAACAACCTTATTTATATTTTCAATTACTTTACAAACTTCATCTGCATTATTCTCAGTAAACAGGAAGGTAAGCAGATATTGATTTTCCTTAAATTTCGATCCAACTTTTACTGTAGGTTCCAAATACACGTTAGAGTTACTGCATATTTCGTCAATACCCTCAATTTTTGAAACCACTCCCTTCTTTGCTTTAGACCAAAGAATATAAGAACAGCCACACCTTTTAAATGGTTTTGTCTGTGAAGGTGGTAAATCTTTCGCTGTTCTTTTGGCACCCAGCGAATAATCAATTAACCATTTATATGAATTAAAACCAGTTACTTCTTGAATAGGTATAGCCATCATATCACCAGACATGCGATATCCCATTTCAATTACATAAAAATGGCCATCTTCATCAAGTATCATTTCAATCCAACATACACCTTCGCTTATGCCCCCCTGCTTTAAAGCTTTTCTAAAATAAGGGTCAACCTCTTTTAAATAGAGATCTAATTTATCACAAGCAGTACTATTAACAGTATAACACTTATTTGGCGTACCCTTTTGAGCAATATCAGAAAACAGGCAAACCAAGGACGCTTCCCCATCAGCAAGTGCGTAATAGGCAGTGTACTCAATACCCTTAAGCATTCTTTCAATAACATATTTATCACTTTTAGAGAAACTTAAAGCATACTCTATAGCTGGCGCAATATCATCCTTTCTAAAACAATAGCTCATACCTCTATTTGCACTCTGATCTACACACTTTACAACTACAGGAAATTTAATACTATTAAGTTCCTCATCTGTCGGTGGATTGCTTACAAAGTAATCTGTAGCTACAGGTACTTGACAAGAACGGCACAAAGCCTTAAAATCATATTTGTTGATTGTGTAATGCCATGACTCTGGTGTACAATAGGCCTGAAGTCCGAGACGTTTACACAACTCTGCTGTTGCAGGAATATTAAACGTACTTATACCGCTACAAACACCGTCAACTTGTTCTTCCCTACACTTTATTTCCAATTGATCATAATCACCTGTACTTATCATCCAATATTCATCTGCCAACAATTTAGCAGAAGACTTTTCTGGTGGAAAATAATCTGTAACAATAGTATAAATACCTTGACTCTTAGCATAGGCTATCATTTCTTTACAAGCCTTGCTACTACCCAATATCAATAATTTCTTCATTATTTTCTAATCTTATTAAATTGATCAATAACACTAAGTATATACTTCATCTCATCAAGCCCATAGCGCTGATCTATAGGCAATGCTATCAAATGTGAAGCTAGGTCATATTCTATCATATCAGGAGTACAAGTCTTAATTACATAAGGCCAATATGTAGCAACAAATACCCCCTTACTAATCAAATATTCCTTTAATCCTACATCTTCAGAATACAACGGATAAATTAACGGACAAACAACATTTTCAAATTCAGGAACTTTATATTTATTGTTTGTCTGTAGAACCTGACTCAAATACTGATAATTTTCTAATCTTTTCTTCTTTATAAAAGAGAAATCAGAAGAAGAATATACAGAATGCGTCAATGTAGACATTTGCTTTAATGGTTCATCTTCTATTGTCTTATTACTCTCTTTAGAAGAAAGATACCCCTGTTGCGAAGGATAATCAAAACGATCTAAAAGATAACGAGAACGTTCGACCGAAATATCTTTCTCTAATGGTAAACCCATATAAGGATATGGAGTATAGCATATTCCTCCATCTGCAACCCCAATAGTCTTTCTAGGACTATAAGCTGTCATTACACCATCTATCGGCTCAGAAAACAAGGCCTGTGCATTATCTACAATTAGCTTAGACTTGAATCGTTCATGTATCATATGTATATATGCATCCATAAGTCCAAAATAATTGGTATACAACAAATATTCATTATCTTGTAAACTTATATCTTCTGCTATATGCAAATCTTTGTCTATTGTATATTTCTTGATTTTACAACCAACTTTATTAATAGCATCTACAACAACTCTACAAGTATAATATGGAATCCATAATGTATCTAAATGTGGTATTGTCTTTAACACATATTCTATTGCATGACGTCCACTATTTACAAAGATTCCATCATCATGCAAATAATGTTGTTGAGGATGAAGTTCCAAAGTAAAATATCCGCCAATTTCTTTGCTCATATTATTTCTTCCAATTATTTACAACAGGTTTTCTCTTTCCTGAAGCCAAGACAGGAATATCATTCACATATTCGATAGAGATATTAGCCGCCTCACCTAAGAACTCTTTAAATTGCGAAATCATCTTAACTACAGAATCATCCTCTCGTCTCATAACAAGCTTAACAACAAAATCAGTCTTTGAATTTTGAATAACTTGCCATTGAACAATGCTGTCATAATGCTTTAAAATACGCCCATAAGAAAGGGGAGAAATCGCCTTATTATCAACAGAATACGTCAAATCAAAGCGTCTTCCGAAGAGTTTTCCGAGCACAGGATAGCCATTGCTAAACTCATCAGGAGGCAATAAAACTGCAGTATCACCATTGTCATAACGGATAAGAGGGAATGCATAATTGTACAAGTCAGTGATTACTATTCTTCCCAACTCACCATATTCTACAGGTTCATCAGAATCAAATTTTAGCACTTCAAAGAAATAACTAGCATAATTCCAATACATAGGATTATCAGTATCCTTTGTTGGAACTCGTTCCTGAGCTAGAATACCACATTCTTCATTGGCATATTGAGACTGGATATCAGCCTTCATCACACGCTTAAATAACTGTCGTACATCATCCTGCAAAGATTCTGCACCAGCAATTGCTAATTTAAGATGTGGAAATTCATATCCTTTACCATCTGCATATTGTGCCAGTTTACCCAAAGAAGATGCATACCCTCTCAAACAAACAGCCTTAGAAGAAATAGTCAACTCACATAGACGCTTCAAGTCGTCATCACCCATACTAGCTATATCGAATGGGATAATATTCTCGGACTTAATTTGTTTAGAAGTTTTCTGCTGCCATTTGTTCCATGTACGAAGATGTATCAACTTATCATGAGTCTTGAATCCTGCTATTGCTCCAAAATACTTCAGTTCTGCAATACGACGCATACGCTTACGAGTATCTTGCGGAATTTTGAAGGGAGTACCAGTAGATCCCGATGTTGTCTGAATATGTACCGGTCCAACTTGACCAGGAATCTCATCTTCCTTAACTCGAATTTCATCATAATGCTCAATCAAAGAAGCTTTATTCATGATTGGAAAATCTTTCAAATTATACCCTTTCACGTTTTTATAAAACACAGAATGAGCACGTGCATAATCCATTAAAGAATGAAGTGCTGATTCACGAATTTCTTTTCCTTCTTCCGCAGAATGCTCCTGAATATACTTCACTTCCTTGTAAGGTTTACCAATTGGAGAACCATTCAAATAATCCTTAATCCAAAACTTATTTCTAAGATATATTGCTTGAAAATCCATATTAAACTAATTTAATTTTTACAAAATCATCTATACTACCAATAATAGTATCCAGTTCTTTGCGATTTTCAGCTCGCAAAAATAAAGTACCAAGCGAAGTATTAGCACCCGTAAAAGGATGAATAGCATCACCCTTTTTTACTATCAAACCCTCATCTTTTATATATTGCTGACGAAAAGAATCATCAATCTCAACAGTTTCCAAGATTCCTGCATGAGAAGAATGAAGGATATAATTGCACCAAACTCCATCATACTTTGGGGCGGTAATATGATCCAAAGGCATATTAAGAGCCTTCAATATCTCATTCTTAATCAATTTTTGTCCGGTAGCCATATCTTGTAGTTCTGCTATACGATTGCCTCCTCCACGAGGTGAGACCTCCATGATATAAGCTTTACCATCAGAACATACACGTGACTCGACATTATAAATACCTGTTTTCATTCCAAGTAGAGTTATCAATCTTTGTAACTGCTCGGTTAAATCATCTTGAAATTCTTGAGGCATAGAAGAAGGCCAAATCTCTATAGCAGGAGTATAAGGATTAGCTGCATCTTTATCAAACAATTGATCAGAATAAGCAGAATAAACTAACTTTCCTTCAGCTGAAAAAATATCAGCACTTGATTGAGCTCCCACCTTATCCAAGAAATCCTCTATAATAAAATGCTTAGAAATAGAAGATTCCAGAGCAATTTCTATAGCCTCTTTTAAAGATTCTTTCTTCTCTACCTTTGTTACGCCCTTGCTTCCTGCAGAATCAACAGGTTTTACGATTACAGGCCAAGTAAAGTAATCAACATCATTTAATGCATCTTCAATACTTGTATATCCTTTAGCATGAGGACAATTGAAATCATGCTCAGACAAGAATTGACGGAAAAGAGATTTGTCTTGAAGTATGCAGGCTGCTTTATAAGAGCATTGAAATGGTAGTCCCATTTTTTCTGCAACATAAGCAGCAGTTGTCACACCAGGGTCAACCGCATGAGATAAAATTCCATCAATCTGTAACTTTTGAGCTTCCTTTAAAACAGCATCCTTATCTATAATACTCACATTACAATACTCATCAGAATATTTATGAGCAATATTATCTGGAAGATAATCAGCTGTAATTACATAAATGCCTAGCTTATGCGCCTCTTCTATAACTGGAAGAAGATAGCGCAATCCACCAAGCAACATTAACTTTTTCTGTTTCATGTAATGTTATTTTAAGATACAATCCAAAGTTCTCTGAATATCCTCATCACTCAATGCATGATGCATAGGCAAGCAGATTACAGTATCTGCCATCTTATGAGCATTAGGCAAATTTGCAGGATCAGCACTCTCCAAACCACGGTAAGTAGAGAACTCACTAATCAATGGATAGAAGTAGCGACGGCCCAACACATTCTGTGACTTCATCTTTGCATACAGTTCATCACGGGTCATACCATACTTCTGAGCATCAATGAAGATAGGGAAGTAGCTATAATTATGGCGAACACCAGGCATATCATCAAAGAAGGTAATGCCTTCAACATTGCGCAAAGCATCACGATATTTGATAGCAACCTGATGGCGAGCCTCAATAGCAGCATCCACCTGCTTCAAGTTGAGCAAACCATAAGCACTACGCATCTCATCCATCTTACTATTGATACCAGGACCTACGACCTCGGTTTCTCCTGCAAAGCCGAAGTTCTTCAAGTAATCAATGCGTTTTTTAGTTTTCTCATCATGCATAACCAATGCACCACCTTCGATGGTGTTATACACCTTAGTAGCATGGAAACTCAAAGTGCTCATATCACCAGCATTCAAGATGCTCTCACCATTTACTTCTACACCAAACGCATGAGCAGCATCATAAATAACCTTCAAGCCATACTTATCAGCAATCTCCTGAATAGCCTTGGTATCGCAAGGCTTTCCATAAACATGCACAGGCATGATTGCGGTAGTCTTAGGAGTGATAGCTGCCTCAATCTTGTTTGGATCAAGATTACCTGTTGCAGGGTCAATGTCAACAAATACAGGCTTGCAACCATTCCACCAAATACTGTGGGTAGTAGCTACAAAGCTATATGGGGTTGTGATGACCTCGCCCGTAACACGGAGCGCCTGCAATGCAGTAAGCAATGGTAAGGTACCATTGGTGAAAAGACTCACATAAGGTACCTTAAGATACTCGGCAAGAGCAGCCTCTAACTTATGGTGATAATCACCATTATTTGTTATCCACTTGCTGTCCCAGATTTTCTGGAGTTCAGCATTAAAATCATCCAAATTAGGCAGTAACGGAGATGTTACTGTTATCAATTTCTTATCCATAAGATATATGATTAAAATGTTTAATTTTATACTATGAAATTCATTCTATTCAAAATAGAATGTTTATATATTATTCTTTTGTCTATAAAACTTTAACTAAAACTTCCGGGAAACATTCGACGATATTCTTCATTCAAATAAGCAACTTCCGCATCAGTATATGCAAAAGGTAAATAATCAAGATCAGTTGCCATCTCTGTAATAACTAGCAGTATAAATCAATATGAATATCGAATGGGCTATCGAAGTCTTTTAACAATGGATGCTTCGTATCTTTCTCAGAGAGATTAACATTCTCTGCAGGAATCTTCCAATCGATACCGAGGGTGTCATCGAGAATAGAGATACCACCATCTGCTTCCGGATGATAGAATTCATCACATTTATATTGAAAAACGGCAGTTTCACTTAACACAGCGAAGCCATGTGCAAAACCTCTTGGAATAAAGAACTGCAAATGATTATCTTCAGTTAATTCTGCAGAAACGTACTTGCCATAAGTAGGTGAACCTTTACGAATATCAACAACTACATCAAGTACCCTTCCTTTTACGCAACGAACCAGCTTACTTTGAGAGTATGGTGGACGCTGAAAGTGCAAGCCTCGTAGCACTCCATAAAAACTCATACTTTCATTATCTTGACAGAAGTTTATCTTATGCCCTAGTATTGGAGAAATCTTGTCATTGAACTCTTGCTCATTAAAACTCTCCAAAAAGTAGCCTCTATCATCACGGAAGAGGTTAGGTTCTATCATGAGAACGCCTTCTATATCTGTCTTTATTATATTCATCGTCTTCTAATATTCCAAATTCTTTTTTAATGTTTGCTCTTTCTCTTCAAGTATTGAAAGGAGATACTTGCCATAGTCATTCTTCAACATAGGCTGAGCATTCTCTCTCAATTGTTCTGCGGTAATCCAACCTTGACGATATGCGATACCTTCCAGACAAGCCACCTTCAAGCCCTGTCGCTTCTCCAGGACTTCAATAAAGGTGGATGCTTCAGAAAGAGAATCATGAGTTCCGGTATCGAGCCAGGCAAATCCTCTTGCCATGGTCTGTACCTTCAGCTGCTTATCCTTCAGGAACTCCTGGTTTACCGTTGTGATTTCCAACTCACCACGAGCGGATGGCTTGATATGCTTGGCTACTTCCACCACCTTGTTAGGATAGAAGTACAAGCCTACCACTGCATAGTTACTCTTAGGATGCTCTGGTTTCTCCTCGATGCTGAGACAATTGCCTTGCTCATCAAACTCAGCAACTCCATATCGCTCTGGATCACTGACACGATAACCGAAGACGGTAGCCTTGTTATTCTGCTCTGCATCTACTACTGCCTGATGAAGCATTTGGTTCAATCCTGCACCATAGAAGATATTATCGCCTAATACAAGGCAAGCGGAATCATTACCGATGAACTTCTCTCCGATAATGAAAGCTTGGGCTAAGCCATCTGGTGATGGCTGCTCCGCATACTCGAACTTCACTCCGAACTGGCTTCCATCGCCTAAAAGGCGCTTGAAACCTGGCAAATCAAATGGTGTTGAAATAATGAGTATCTCACGGATACCTGCCAACATCAATACTGATATTGGATAATATATCATCGGCTTATCAAAGATAGGAATCAGCTGCTTGCTGATACCTTTGGTGATAGGATACAAGCGTGTACCGCTACCACCTGCTAATACTATTCCTTTCATATTTTTTTTAGTTTGTTATGACATAACATGTTTTCTAAAATCAACCCGTCCTTCTTTACCATTAAAGAAGGCTCCACCTCTCACCCCGACCCTCTTCAATGGTCTTTACACCCCCTTCGGTTCCCCCGTTTCCGGGGGACAGAAACCTCAGGAGCGAGGGAGGAAACCGCCCTACTCGGTGCTCAGAACCGCTACGCTCTAAGGTTGGCGGACCATCAAAGGTCTTCGCCATATTGTGCGGGATGGGACCGCCTTGGTTACTTGCCATAAAAAAGTTAAAGCCAATAAGTTTATGACTTAAAAATGTGTTTCATAATCTTGGCTTTGTTTACATTTCGTATTAAACAGCAAAGTTCTCAACAACCAAAGGCAAAAAGATTCCCCTAATTATATTTAAATCTAAAGAATAGAATTTAATGTTCGTAAATGTACTTCCTCACTCTGTTCATGCAAATGCTTTATGAACTCATCATATCGATTTTGCTCCAGATTATCTCCATCTGAGAGAAGTTTGGTATGAATAAAACATAGTTCGTTTCTATTAAACAATTGTCTCGGATTGATTCCTATCTTTCGAATACTATTTCGAATTTGACTATCAGAATTCTCATCGTAAGTGAAAATCGTAATTCTTTTATTTTTGAAATCTCCTTTCTCGCCAGCCTGCTTTAAGAAAAAATCCCTGAAGTAATCGAAATCCATACCGTTAATAGAATGACCAAATATAACCAACTCATTTGCCTCATTCAAATCGGTAGCCATATTATTGGATCGGTAATATCTACTATTGTCTTTATAAAGAAACGAATACTCTTCAGGTACAACAGATGCATTATCTGCCATTACTCCTAAAATAATGTCACCATCAGCAAGAGAACCATGAACATGCATTATATTAGTTTCGCCTAACGTTATACCATTATTAGAAGCTATCAGACGTAAACTTGTATAGTTGAATGTATAGATAGAGCGGAAATATCCGTTTGCAGCTATGGCCTTTAACACCTCTACTGCAACATTATTCTTGCGTTGCTTATAATACTTTTGTTCATGCTTCAAATACATTGATAACGCATGACAAAGTTTGCGAAAAGATTTTTTATCATCATTTATATCATTATCAGGAATTCCATACTCATTTTTCTTATTTGTTACATAGTTCAGCATGCTTTGTTCTATATCAAACCAAGCATTCTTTTCTTTTTCCTTATTCAGATACCCTATTAAAGTGTCTGGTCGATAAAGTTGTATATCATCTTGAAAACTTTGCTTCCAGATATCACTATTTGCAAAATCTGAATAACGAGTATTCATTCCAAGGTCGAGATCAAATCCATTGCCTAAAATTAGTACTTTACCTGACATAGCAACCAATATTTACTGTTCCAAACTATCATATAACTTTTTGATTTCTCCTACAATACCCTTGATTGTATTATTCTCCAAACGAGAGTAAAGTGTTTGGCGAAGATCTATTTTGTTTTTGTTATTAAAATGCAAAGAATCATTATAAATGAGTCCAAGAATACTAAATGTCTCAGGAACAACCACGCCAAGATTCTCCACTAATTCTATCTTTTTTCCCGTACCATTCTCTTCTAAAAATAAACGTTTCTGTTCTTCATTTGAGAGTTTCAAATAACAATATTTCTCTATCATCTCACGCAAAGCAATGCATACCCCTAGAGCATCATAACGTATTCCATTGATATAATTATCAACCTGTAGTAAACAATATTTCTTAAAAGTCGGAATATTGCCCCAATTCTGTTCATTCATATTGATTATATCGTTCATCTGACGAGAATAATCAGCATGATAATGAAACATATATCTCGATATCAAATCAGCAGAATTCTTGTCATTCTTTTCTAGCTCATCTCTACGACGAACTAATTTCATCATATTATCACTCGCATAAGGATACTGCAAAGGATTCAAGTAATAAACCTTCATATTATTAAAAGCAAATGTCCGATAATAGCTAGGATTAATATGACTTAAAATTATTGGATATATATTTTTACCTTCATTCTTCAAATCCCTAATAAACAAATTGATATAGTGCTGTGCTGCAACCAAATTTGCATCATCTAAATAGTCAAAGACCTCATCAATGACCAGTATGTTATCTGTCTTATTCAACTTTGTTCTCGCCTCTTGTAAATGACCGAGAAGTAGAAGTATATCTCTTTCTCCATTAGAAATTCTTTGTGCATCACCAATTTTTAATATTAACTTGTCGCCTTCTTTATGAGGTCTGATACCCTTCCATGTAGTTTTTAATGTTTGAAAAAGTTTCTTTTGACTATCCTCACTAAGTTTAAATTGGGCATATTTAATACGCTTTTTAAAAGCATCTGAATTTCTATACGCTAGAGTTATGACACGTAAAGCTTTCAATATTAATTTAACTTCAGCATCAGTTGAGCCTATACGTTTCATTATCCCTACAACATATTGAATCTGAGAAAGAGAATCTAAATAATCTTTATATTTAGTATTGATTTCTTTATGCCTATCTACTATCGTTCCCGTATATGTTTTTATGTCATTCAGCATATCAATCAACCTACTTAAAGGACGTCGAGAAATTTTTATCTTACCGAAGTCCAATAAAGCCATAAAGCGATTATTATTAAGCAAAGTTGATATAGAAGGAAACAAACCATTAGGCATATCTTCTAAACTATAAACTTCCTCAAAGTCATCTGATAATCTACAATCAGATACTTTGCCGCTTAATAGCACTATCTCAGGCACTATAATATGGGCCTTGCTCGCTAATATTCCATTATGAATGCCAGGAGTAGATGCTACCAGCCCATTATTAATTACACATATACCAAACCGTTTACTAACATCATTGTGATTTTCATCAGCAATATACTCATTCTGTTCTACTTCATCTGTTACTATTTTAAGTGTTGGTTTATTGGCTATATTACCATTATACGCATCATCTGGGTTGAGTTTCATTTTACCTCTCCCAAGCCACTGGAAAGCAAGAGCAAATGAAGATTTACCTGACCCATTAGGAGCTATTAGAAGACTTGGTTTATTGGGTATCATATCCAATTCTATCTTTTTTTCTCCAATACCCCTCACATTATTTATATATATAGTTTTGATGTTCATATTATTCATTTTACATGATTGTTATACTCTTTCCACTTATCCATCTATCGTCATCATCATGTCTTTTATTTTATCCAACAATTCGCCCATATCTCCTATCCATAAATAGTTTTGAGAATAGGTCATCAGTAACTTAGAATAAGAATCAGGCTCTTGCTCTTTCATTATAAACAACTTGGCTCGTTCTGAAAGTAACTCCGGTCGGGTAAGATTACATATCTTTATTGTATTCTCACCTTTCTGCGTCAACCCTTTATACAGCAAGCCATCAATGATTTCAATATTATCAAAATATCGATCTATATGTGGATGTATTATCAAATAATCAGATGATTCTGTAGGGAGGTCTGTTATATCTTTATTATCCAATACTTCCTGGTTGTTCTTTGCAGAATTGCATTGTGGACAAGCCAAACATAGATTAAAAGGCTCATACATCCATTCCGGATGCACGGACTTCGGTACAATATGTTCGATATGAAAATACCCAGTAGCGGAACTGACATCCATACGGCAATATACACATTTTCGATTTTGCTGTTGACGATAATACTGTCTAACCCGATCTTTATAAGCTTTTAGCGAAGAGTTTTCCCAATCCTCTTTTTGAGGTTTTCCCTTACTGGCTTTAGATACCGCTTTTATGTCTGCAGAAGTCATAGTATAGGGTGATGTGATTACAAAGTCAGATAATTCTAAATCACTTTTCATGATTAAAAGTATTTACGATGGTCGTAATTATCTTTTTCATTGGATCAACATCACTCATATTGGGCAATACTTCCTCTAAGAATTCTACCTTATCCGCAACTTCTTGATACTCGATTTCACCCTTTGCTATCTTATCAAGCATTTCACCGACTATTTTAGCTAAATAGATATTGCGAGTAGTAGGCACTTTGAAGACTTTCAATAACACCTCCTCAGCAGACCATCCATAAGTATCCTCTTTTATCCGCTCAGAAACTAATCCTTCATGAGTCTTATTCAGATAAGTAACAGTGGATTGCTTTCTTGGCAAATCTGATACTAAGAAATGAGAATGCGTAGCAATCAACAGATGACAAGGGCTTTCCTTCAATCCATTATTTAGGAAATCAATAATCGACATCTGCCAATTTGGATGCTGGCTTATCTCTGGTTCATCTAAGAGAATCAAAGCATTCTCCATTTCCGAAGCAGATAAGGCTCCAACCACCGTACAGAACATATTGAGTTCACCAGAGCTAATATCAAGGCAATTGATTTTCTCACCTTTTTTATATAGAAATAAATTTGTTTGTGTTATCAGTCTCAACTGCTTCAACAGATACAAATTTCTAATATCATCTTTATGAGATTGAACATGAGATTGATTGAACTGAAAATCATAGTGACATATACTTGAGCCTTTACCAGATTGTTTACAGAGATTCTGATATGTCAAAAAGACCTTTTGCTTGTCAATTTTATCCTTAAACAAGAAGGTTTCAATATACCACCTTCTACGACTAACAGGAGTTCCAATATCCATCTCATTTTTAAAGTTCTGAACGAATTCTTTAAAGTTGTATACATCTGATAACTGTCTGAATTTACAAGTCAATCTCATACGATCATCATATCCCATATACTTAAGGATATCACGAACTTTAAGTATCGTTTCTACTTTTTCCAAGCTCAACAAATTATACAACATGTGGAAAAGAGAAGAACTAGCGGAAAAAGTATTATTTGCCGCCCTTGCTCCCACATAAGTATAAAAAGGGACATTATACCGACTTGTTGATAGATAAGACATCGTATTTTTTATCGGAAACTTATCAAATACACTAAAACATGAAGCAACAATATTGGGTATTGGTATCTTCTGATTTAGTATATCAGAATCATTTACATAGAATTTCTTCTCATTTTAATTTTTATAAACATGGTAGGTATTTCCGTTTGCCTGATATTTTACACCTACTACCTGAATGTTTTTACGAGTCGTTATTCTATAACCATCATGGTTGTAATATTCATGAAAGTCGATAAAGAAATCAACAATGCTTCGTAATATCGTTGTCTTACCGACTCCATTGACTCCTATGAGAAGGGAGAACTGACACAGGGTGTCGCCGTCACAAGAATCATTTTGGCGAGACAAGTCTATATCGATCATCTGGCTATTACACACCAAAAGTTCGATTTTATCAAGTCTAAACCTTGTTCTTTTAGGCTCTTCCTCAAACAAGATAATATGTTTTATTGGGTCATAAGTTACCATATATATATAAGTGTATATGTTTATCGTAAATAGCACATGTGTTATTCTTATTTAAGAGAATTGCACTTCAGCTCTTTACTGATTACCTTTCCCATCACCTTCTCTATATCGAAGAAGGTCATGGGGTCGTTGTAATCAATCTCCGAAATGGTGTTGTCCATATCATTAACGGCATAGCCTATCCATTCAATGGATTCTTCAAGGTCTTTCATATCGATTCGGGAATAGGTTTCCTCGAAACGGTCGAGAAAGAAGGATACCACATTAGGATTCTTCTTTATGTACTGATGAAAGGTCTTGCAGACCTGGGCTTGTCCTTTGTAGTTGAGCTTTCGAATGTCTTCAAACATCGGCATAGCGCAGGAATAGGACTTTACGGAAGAAAACTTCTTCCCCATCTTCTTGCGCATCTCCTTTGCCTCTGGTATCGTATCGTCGTAAATGTCTTGAAGCTCTTATAGGAGAATCGAGAGCATTTGCTCTGAAAGTTCTTTATCTGACATAAAGACACTTATTTGTATAAATCTATATTGATGTCGAATGGTGAATCAAAGTCTTTCATCATCGCATGCTTCGTATCTTTCTCTGAGAGATTGGCATGCTCTGTAGGAATTTTCCAATCAATACCGAGGGTATCATCGAGAATAGAGATACCACCATCAGCCTCTGGATGATAGAACTCATCGCACTAATATTGGAAGACTGCTGTTTCTGAGAGAACAGCAAAACCATGGGCAAAGCCCTTTGGTATGAAGAACTGGCGATGATTGTCTTCTGTCAGTTCTACTGCCACATGCTTGCCATAGGTTGGTGAGCCTTTACGAATATCTACTGCTACATCGAGCACTCTACCCTTTACGCAGCGTACCAACTTACTCTGGGTATAAGGTGGCCGCTGGAAGTGTAGGCCACGCATTACGCCATAGCTGCTCATAGACTCATTGTCTTGGCAGAAGTGTACACTATGTCCCAGGATTGGGGCAACCTTTTCTTCAAACTCTCGCTCGCTGAAACTCTCGAAGAAGTAGCCACGAGAGTCGCGGAAGAGGCGTGGCTCTATAATGAGAACGCCATCTATTTCTGTTTTAATTATATTCATCGTATTAATTTTGTTCTTATAATAAGATTTTTCGAAAACCTACCCGTCCTTCCTTACCGTTAAAGAAGGAGACTTTCAAATCCCTCCGTCTCCCTTTAGCCAAAGGGAGCTCCACCTCTAACCAAGCCTTCCTCCTCAGAAGGAAGGATGTAACCGCCCTACTCGGTGCTCGGAACCGCTACGCTATAAGGTTGGCGGACCATCAAAGGTCTACGCCAAGTTATGCGGGATGAGACCGCTTTACTGTACATTAACCTATTTTATCTTTAACAAATGACCGCCATTGATTCAATAAGACTTGTCCATTGCTCAATTCCCCTTTAGAGAAAAAAGCTCTGAGGTGATATCTAGTATCATCATTTTCTTCATCCGTAAGATAAAATTCAAAATCACCTCTGGAAAAATGAGCATTACTCAAATCGTTTTTATCAATTCCTAAGCCATTTAAAAATTGATAATACTCATAACTCATGGGTAACAAATCTTTTCGAATATTATTAAGAAGACAATAACGTTCCATCATTTTTTTCATTTTCGGATGAAAGAATCCATTATAATAGAGCATAACAAGTTCATACCTTGAAAGAGTTGCTCTAACAAATGTTGCATATTTATATTGCTTATCAACACCCAACCATTCGTTTTCAGTGATAAATCTTAATATAGTATAAAGATGACGGAAATAGTGATCAAACATTGTCGTTGTCATATAATCATCAAAACATGCTTTACCTCTAAATTGAATAACACTACAAAGCCCCGAAACACTACGAGAACCAGACATTATTTTATTATTTATCACATGATCACATATTCTAAAAACATAATAGAATAAATTTCTACCTCTATATTCATCCTGAATAGGTATCTCTTTTTTTGAGTATACTCCATCAGCAGAATTTTCATCTACCCATTGAGAATGCGAATCACCTGCATAAAGATCATTCACTATACTCTGCTGAACTTCAAGCATTTTGAAAAAAGTATTCTCAAAACGTTGAATCCTTAGAGTCTCATTTTGCTTATCAAATTCTGCTGTTTGATTTTGCATTTCCTGATTCGTCTGTTCAATAGCTTGACGCTGATATTTCAAATCTATATGTTGCTGACGAATTGTAATGATAAGACCAGCAAAGGCTAATCCTGAGAAGAGAGCATTCACTACTCCAAACAAATCACCAAACTGTCCTCTATGATCCCAACCTTCTATCAATTTTATGACGAAGAAAGCAGAAAGCATCATAACAAGAAGGACAAAACCTATTGCCCACATCAATTGACAAAGCCACTTATCGTCATTATTAGAGTTTTCCATATTACAATACCTAGACTTTATATAGCCTAAAATCCGCAAGCCATATCAATGGCAATCTCAATGGCAGTAAAGAGCTTGAA
>ERZ1034949.337-NODE-337-length-32188-cov-8.963744_pt1 | contig 32188 bp, 28 predicted proteins | sample MGYA00520590_ERZ1034949 | MGnify/ENA primary metagenome ERZ1034949 (study PRJEB33766, sample SAMN09781752) | gut metagenome | biome: gut microbiome | host: Homo sapiens | place: Madagascar | study: EMG produced TPA metagenomics assembly of the PRJNA485056 data set...
TGGGAGAAAGGAGAATAATCCATTACCCTCAAAAGAGGATAATTGGATTATACGTAACCATATGAGTAAATTAAAACCAGGAAAAGTAGCAATTATCGGATGTGGATTTGTCGGTTCTGCATCTGCATTCGCCCTGATGCAGAGCGGATTATTTACCGAGATGGTGCTTTTGGATGCAAACCATCAGAAAGCAGAAGGGGAAGCCGAAGATATCGTACACGGAATTCCGTTTGGAAGACCGATGCAGATTTATGCCGGAGATTATGATGATATTGCGGATGCAGCCATTATTGTAATTACAGCAGGTGCAAATCAGAAGCCGGACGAAACCAGACTGGATCTGGTGCACAAAAACATTTCAATTTTCCAGTCGATTATTCCGGAAATTACAAAAAGAGATTTTGAAGGAATTCTTCTGATTGTTGCAAATCCGGTAGATATTCTGACTTACACGGCGCAGAAACTGTCCGGTTATCCGGAAAACCGGGTAATTGGTTCCGGAACTGTGCTGGATTCTGCCAGACTGAAGTATCATCTGGGACAGCATCTGGGAGTGGACAGCAGAAGTGTACATGCTTTTATCGTGGGAGAACACGGGGACAGTGAGATTGCGGCATGGAGCAGTGCGAATATATCCGGAATACCGCTGGACAATTTCTGTGAGATGCGGGGGCACTATAATCATATGGAAGCAACGGAACGTATCGCCGCGGAGGTAAAACAGAGTGCCTATGAGATTATTTCCAAAAAAGGAGCCACATATTATGGAATTGCCATGTCAGTTAAGCGCATCTGCGAAGCAATCATAAGAGATGAAAAATCCATTCTGCCGATTTCGACCATGCTGCACGGAGAGTATGGAATCTCAGACGTGGTGTTAAGTCTGCCGTGTATCGTTGGCCGCGATGGCTATGAAACCAAGGTTCCAATCGATCTGGATCAGGAGGAAGTTTCCAAACTGCATGAGTCTGCAAATACGCTGAAAGAAGTTCTTTCGGAGTTCTTTGCCGAAAATTAGTTTTTTTGTGCTTGCATTTTTTGGAAGAAAGGGGTAGAATACCACAGTGGGTAGAGCAAAGGCGTCGTAATGTATGTACGACGCCTTTTTTATATATAAAGTGTATGACCATATGAGAAATATACAAATATGACATATAGTTTATATAAAAAAAACGTTTTACTTTTTACAATATGACAAATATAATAGCTTTTGATTCAAAAGTTAAGAAAGGAAGTGAGACTGTTGGATGCGTTGGTAAAGAATCTGATGGAGGAGCTGAATTGCGATACCGTCTTTACAATCCCGCTGTTTGGTGGCATTCCGATCTATGAATCGGTTGTTGTTACATGGATCATCATGGCGGTCATTCTTCTTTTGTGTCTGATCCTTGTCAGAGGGCTTAAAGTTGAGAATCCAAGCCGCAAGCAGGTAGTACTTGAACTTGCTGTTTCAAAACTGTATGGATTCTTTGAGGACACGATAGGAGAAAACGGTAAAGCGTACATTCCGTACCTGGCAGCAGTTGCCATCTACATAGGAATTGCCAACCTCATCGGCCTATTAGGCTTCAAGCCGCCGACAAAAGACATGAATGTCACGGTAGCGCTTGCATTGATGAGTATCATCTTAATTGAAGCAGCAGGAGTGAGAAAGAAAGGTACCAAAGGCTGGTTAAAGAGTTTTGCGGAACCAATGCCTGTAGTTCTTCCAATTAACATTCTTGAGATATTCATCAAACCATTATCACTTTGTATGCGATTGTTTGGAAATGTACTTGGTTCCTTCGTTATTATGGAGTTACTGAAGATGGTGGTTCCACCTGTACTTCCAGCAATATTCAGTTGTTACTTTGATATTTTTGACGGACTGATTCAGGCATACGTATTTGTATTCCTTACAGGCTTGTTCATCAAGGAAGCAACGGAGTAACACACTAATTAACTGAGAAAAGAAAAGGAGAAAACATTATGTCAGCATCATTATTTGTAGCAATCGGAGCAGGAGTAGCAGTATTAACAGGTATCGGAGCAGGTCTTGGAATCGGTAAGGCAACAGGTTCCGCAGTAGACGCTATCGCAAGACAGCCGGAAGCAGAGGGTAAGATTTCCAAAGCATTACTTCTTGGTTGTGCACTTGCCGAGGCAACCGCTATTTACGGTTTCGTTATTGCATTACTTATCATTCTTTTCTTAAAATAATGATTACCTGCGTAATTATTACATTAAGAAAGGAGCAGTAAACTATGCTGAGTTTAAATCCATGGGATATCTTGTGGACGATCGTAAATCTGCTTGTTTTATATGCAATCTTTCGTAAGTTTTTGTTTCAGCCGGTCATGAATATCATTCATGAGAGAGAGGACATGATCAACAAACAGTTCGAGGATGCCCAAAAACAGCAGGACGATGCAGCGCAGATGAAGAGTGAGTATGAGAACCAGTTAAAGGGTGCCAGAGAAAAGGCAGATCAGATCATTCTCGATGCGAAGACGCGTGCACAGGAAGAATATAACAATAAAATGGAAGCAACCAGAGCCGAAGCAGATCATATGCTTGAGAAAGCAAAGAGTGATATTGCAAATGAGCAGGAAAAGGCAACAAGAGATGCTCAGGCAAAGATCGCAGAGCTTGCTTTGCTGGCTGCTAAGAAGATTATGAAGACGGGTGAAGCACATGACGCAGGCAGCAGTAAATAGTGCCAAGGTACTATACCGGCTGTCTGTCAGCAGAGAGGATGTCGAGAAAGCGGAAAAACTTTTCTTTATGACACCGCAACTGCAGAAAGTTCTGACGAGCCCGGTCGTACCGGCAGCAAAAAAGTATGAAATTATCGATCAGGTATTTGCACTGGAAACGACAGAAGATGTGCTGGTCCGGTACATGAAGATCATGTGCAGGATTGGTAACATGACCGAGATGCAGGATATTTTCCAATATTATTATAAATACTGGGATCAGATGCATCATGTGGTTCGTGCGGACCTGATTTATGCCGAGACTCCGAGCAAAGAAGAGGAGGCCGAGGCAAAAAAAATTCTGGATAAAAACTATCCGGATAGTGAGATTACCCTGACGCAGAGTGTGGATGAGTCGCTGATCGGTGGCTATGTTGTTAAGGTGGGATATAAAGAATATGACCACAGCTATGAAGGACGTCTGCGTCAGTTACAAAGAAAACTTACAGGGAGGTGACCCCTTTGGGCGCTATTAGTGCAACAGATATTATCTCCATTATTCAGGGTGAGATCGAAAATATCAACTGGGATGAACAAAGCCGTGAGACAGGTGAGGTCATCTGGGTCGGTGATGGAATTGTTACCGTATACGGAATTGATCATGCAATGTATGGCGAGATCGTAGCCTTTGAAAATGGAGTCAAAGGAATGGTTCAGGATGTCAGACAGAATGAAATCGGTATTATTCTTTTTGGTCGTGATACCGGAATCAAAGAAGGAACCAAAGTGGTTCGTACCAAGAAAAAAGCCGGTATTCCGGTCGGTGATGCGTTTGTAGGAAGAGTAATCAATGCACTCGGTGAGCCGATTGACGGAAACGGTGATGTAAAAGAGGATGATTATCGTCCGATCGAGCAGGAAGCTCCTGGTATCATCGACAGACAAAGCGTAGACACACCAATGGAGACCGGTATTCTTTCCATTGATTCCATGTTCCCAATCGGACGTGGACAGCGTGAGTTGATCATTGGTGACCGTCAGACAGGTAAGACATCCATTGCAACAGATACCATTATCAACCAGAGAGGCAAAGATGTAATCTGTATTTACGTTGCCATTGGTCAGAAGGCATCTACCGTTGCAAAGATTGTAAATACATTAAAGAAACATGATGCCATGGATTATTCCATCGTAGTATCTTCTACAGCCAGTGATCCGGCATCTTTACAGTACATAGCTCCATATGCAGGAACTGCCATGGCAGAATATTTTATGCACAAGGGCAAGGATGTTCTCATTGTATATGATGATCTGTCCAAGCATGCGGTTGCATACCGTGCAATTTCCCTTCTGCTTGAGCGTTCCCCGGGACGTGAGGCTTATCCTGGTGATGTATTCTACTTACACTCCAGACTGCTTGAGCGTTCCAGTCATCTGAGTGACAAGTTAGGTGGCGGTTCCATCACCGCACTGCCGATTATTGAAACACAGGCCGGTGATGTTTCCGCATATATTCCTACCAACGTTATTTCCATTACCGATGGTCAGATCTTCCTCGAGAGCAACCTGTTCAACGCAGGTATGAGACCAGCCGTAAACGTAGGACTTTCCGTATCCCGAGTCGGTGGTGCAGCCCAGACAAAGGCAATGAAGAAAGCATCCGGTAGTATCCGTATCGATCTGGCACAGTACCGTGAGATGGAAGTGTTCACACAGTTTGCTTCTGATCTGGATGATGCAACAAAAGCACAGCTGCAGCACGGAAAAGCTCTGATGGAGCTGTTGAAGCAGCCGCTGAGTCATCCGCTTTCCATGCATGAGCAGGTATTAACGTTGTGCATGGCAACCGATGGTGTATTCGATAAGATACCTACAAAGCAGGTAAAACAGTATCAGAAAGATATTCTGGATTTCATGGATCTGAAACATCCGGAAATTGGAAAAGAGATGGAACAGACAAAAGCTTTATCCGATGAACTGAGACAGAAAATCAAAGATGCTGCAGCAGAGTTCGCAGCAGAACAGTAAGCAGGTGTTACGATGGCAAATGCAAAAGAAATTCAGGATCGAATGAAGAGTATCAATGATACATTAAAGATTACAAATGCAATGTACATGATTTCTTCTTCGAAATTAAAGAAATCTAAAAAAATGCTGACGGACACAGAACCGTATTTCTTTACCCTGCAATCTGAGATGAGCCGTATTCTGCGGCATTTGCCGGATCTGGACAGTATTTATTTCAGGTCCACAGATGAGATTCCGGAAGAAGAAAAACGGATCGCTTATATGGTGGTTACGGCAGATAAGGGACTGGCAGGATCTTACAACCACAATATTTTAAAAATTGCGGAAGAGGAACTTGCAAAGCACCCGAAACGTCAGCTGTATGTGCTTGGTGAAGTCGGAAGACATTATTTTGAAGAACGTGGAATTGAGATCAACAAACAGTTCCATTATACGATTCAGAATCCGACATTGAACCGTGCACGAAATATCTCTGAGGAACTTCTCGAAGGTTACCGTCAGGGAGAGTTTGATGAAATCTATATCATTTATACCTCAATGGTCAATGCGATGCAGGAAGAAGCAGAGATGCTGCAGCTGCTTCCGCTGAAAAAAGCAGATTTCCACAACGTGGAGATTCCGCTGGATGTCAGACGTGAGGAGCTTGCCCTGCGTCCATCGGCAGATGCAGTGATGAATCGTATTGTTCCGGACTATGTGGTAGGATTTGTTTATGGTGCGCTGGTAGAATCCTTCTCCTGCGAGCAGAATGCCCGTATGATGGCGATGGAGGCAGCAACCAACAGCGCAAAGGATATGCTTCATGAGCTGGATATCATGTATAACCGTGCCAGACAGGCAGCGATTACCCAGGAGATCACAGAGGTAATTGCGGGAGCAAAATCCCAGAAGCGCAAGAAAAAGAGATAATGGAGGCCTAGGATGAAAACAGGAAAAATCATACAGGTTATGGGACCTGTTGTGGACGTTGAATTTGAAGACGAAGAATTGCCTGCAATCAGAGACGCTCTGGAAGTACAAAATGGTGACAAAAAATGTATCATGGAGGTTGCACAGCATATAGGAAATAATACGGTACGCTGTATTATGCTTGCAGCCAGTGAAGGACTTCACCGTGATATGGAAGTCATTGCAACCGGAAGCGGTATCAAGACACCAGTTGGTGAGGCAACACTGGGACGTCTGTTCAACGTATTAGGAGAAACAATTGATGACGGAAAGCCGATCGGGGATGCTCCAAAGTGGGTGATCCACAGAGAGCCGCCAGCATTTGAAGATCAGAACCCTGCAGAGGAAATCTTAGAGACCGGTATCAAGGTCATCGACTTACTTGCCCCATATGCAAAGGGTGGTAAGATTGGTCTGTTCGGTGGTGCCGGTGTAGGAAAAACCGTATTGATCCAGGAGCTGATCAGTAATATTGCAACAGAGCACGGTGGATATTCCATTTTCACCGGTGTCGGGGAGCGTTCCCGTGAAGGAAATGATCTGTGGACCGAAATGGGCGAATCCGGTGTACTTGAAAAAACAGCCTTAGTGTTTGGACAGATGAATGAGCCGCCAGGGGCTCGTATGCGTGTCGCTGAGACCGGACTTACCATGGCTGAGTATTTCCGTGATGAGCAGCATAAAAATGTGCTTCTCTTCATTGATAACATTTTCCGTTTCACACAGGCCGGATCAGAGGTATCCGCACTGCTTGGACGTATGCCGTCAGCCGTAGGTTATCAGCCGACACTGGCTACAGAGATGGGTGAGCTGCAGGAGCGAATCGCTTCTACAAAGAATGGATCTATCACTTCCGTACAGGCTGTATATGTACCAGCCGATGACCTGACAGACCCGGCACCAGCTACGACATTCGCACATCTGGATGCAACAACCGTACTTTCCAGAAAGATCGTTGAGCAGGGTATTTATCCGGCGGTAGATCCTCTGGAGTCTTCTTCCCGTATCCTTGAGCCGGATATTGTTGGGGAGGAGCATTATGAAGTTGCACGTAAAGTGCAGGAGATCCTTCAGAAGTACAAGGAATTGCAGGACATCATCGCAATTCTTGGTATGGAAGAACTGGCAGACGAAGATAAAGTTTTGGTATACCGTGCAAGAAAGATTCAGAAGTTCCTGTCACAGCCGTTCCATGTAGCAGAGAACTTCACCGGTATCAAGGGTGTATATGTTCCGTTGAAAGAAACAATTCGTGGCTTTAAAGCAATTTTAGATGGTGAGATGGATGAATATCCGGAGAATGCATTCTTTAATGCAGGAACTATCGAGGATGTTAAGAAGAAAGCCGAGCAGATGGAGCAGAACGCATAGCATAAAGAACGGAGATCATTATGGCAGGCAATACATTCTATTTAAAAATTATATCTGCAAACCGTGTGTTCTTTTCCGGAAGATGCCGTTCTCTGATCGTTCCGGAATATGATGGGCAGAAAGAAATTCTGGCCCATCATGAGGATATGGTCATTGCCATTGATGAGGGCGAGATGAGGTTTCAGCCGGAAGGCACGGATAACTGGGAATATGCAGTTGTCGGAATGGGATTTGTCGAGATCGTCAATAACCGTGTGACACTTCTCGTGGAGACTGCAGAGCGTCCGGAGGAAATCGATGTGGCAAGAGCCCGCGAAGCAAAAGAGCGTGCAGAGGAGCAGATGCGCCAGAAGCAGAGTATCCGTGAGTATTACCACTCAAGAGCTTCTCTTTCCCGTGCGATGGCACGTCTGAAAGGAACCAGCGGAAGAAAATAAAACAATAAAAAAGGATGCACGTTTTGTGCATCCTTTTTTTATCTGACATTATTCATTCATGGCAATCAGTTTTGCATACCATTGCAGGGAAGAAACCCATGCATGGGAAACATCCGGAATTTCGATGTTTTTAAGCACCAGCTGGCGGGAAACTTCCTGCCATTCTGCCGATTCGTATTTTACAATAAAGTGAAGCACTTCTGCCAGGGAACCGGTATGTTCCAGAAGGGCGGTGCGGATCTTGCCCGATACACGCACCATGGAGAGAGCTTCTTCCATGGAACAATCCAGAATAATATCCAGAATCGAGAAAAGACCGGTCAGAAACAGTTCCTGGGAACGCATTGCCATGCCAAAGACCGGTGCAAGATTTTCTGCAAACTTGGCACGCAGCAGGGAAAGGCGCATCAGTTCATTCGGCTTGTCAGAACACAGTTTCTCAATGACGGTTGTCTGAATCCAGCGCGTCAGATCCTTCTGCCCCAGCATTGAGACAGCAACCCGCACGGAAGTGATTTCGGAATTAAAGGAGCGTGTATTTGCCAGCCGAAGCAAAGAGATGATAAGAGCCGTGTCCTGACTGATAATATCAGCCGCTTTGGTTAGGTCAAAATCATCTTCTTCAATCAGATTCAGAAGGGAAATGTAATTGATCTTCAGGGGCGATACTTTATGTTCACCGCGTGTGACCGGCATACGGAAAAAGGTTCCTTCAAATAAAGAAATTGTTTCTGCAGGACTGAGTTTTCCGAATGTTTCCGTGTCCGGAATGTTGCTGGCACAGATACAGATATCCGGATACAGTTTGCGGAAATAGAAAGAAGCCTTGACGGCATCTATTTTCTGGCAGTCAATCAGAATGTAGTCCATCTGTGACAGAATCGGTGCGTAGTCTTCGTAGCAGTGAACAGGAAGATTACGGATTGCAAAATGATATCCGAATTCGCGCAGTTCGCGGATGCGGTCTGTATACATGGATACCGGAGGAAATGTCTGGTCAATCAGGAGAATCGGTGCATGGTTTGTATTTTTGCACTCGGACTCCAGACTGCTGAAAATAGAGATATTATTTAAAGATACAAAAATCGGTTTTCCTCCGGAGAGTGTGGTGGTTCCAAGCTCCTGAATCAGTTCCAGCCCGTCTACATAGGCAGCTCCGTCAAACTGTCTGGAACCAAGAAGGCTTGGGTTCATAAGAAAGTTATTTTTTCTGGTAAACAGAGAATAAGCACTAACGGACATATTCCGGTCAAAAAAAGGAATGAGTGTAAGCATCATAAGCGTATCTCCTATTCTATCATGTAAATCCCTGATGTAAGTTTATCTTTGGATTTATTATACTATATAATGCTTAAAGAAACAAATATTTTGTGCAATGTGGTGAAAAAAGAAACAAAGCAGTTGACAAATGAAAGAGGATATGGGTAAAATACAAAAAGATAATAAACAGGGAGTAGTTTGCATCCGGTGTGTCCGGGTGTTGTGCAGGCCGTCATCACGTTACAGGAAAGCTGGAACCGGGCTGTACACGAAGAAACGAGACTTTTTATTGCATTATTCTGGTGCAAAAAAGTCCCGTTTCTTTTTTTGTACCACAACACAGGGAGGGCATGCCATGAAAAAATACTGGAAGTATTCCAAAGAGCAGCTAAGAGACGTATTTTCTACTACGGAGCAGGGATTATCCGAAAAGCAGGTGCAAAAAATCCGGGAAACATGTGGGGAAAATATACTGGAAGAGGGAAAAAGCCCCGGGCTTCTGAGGGTGTTTTTGTCACAGTTTGCAGATTTACTCATTGTCATTTTGTTGATCGCCGCGCTTATTTCCATGTTTTCCGGAAATGCAGAGAGTACGATTGTAATCGCAGTTGTGCTGGTGATGAATGCAGTTTTGGGAACGGTGCAGCACCAGAAAGCGGAAAAATCACTGGACAGTCTGAAAAATCTGTCTGCACCGTGTGCAAAAGTCATCCGGGAAGGGAAAAAGAAAGAGATCCCTTCGAGGGAACTGGTTCCTGGAGATCTTGTGGAACTGGAAGCTGGTGACATGGTTGTGGCAGATGGAAGGATTCTGGATAATTTTTCCCTGCAGGTCAATGAGAGTGCGCTGACCGGAGAATCCACCAATGTAGAAAAGACACAAGGCAGTCTGCCGGAGGATCTGCCGCTGGCAGACCGCAGAAACATGGTATATTCCGGAAGTCTGGTCACTTATGGACGCGCACAGGTTTTGGTTACAGGAACAGGGATGCATACTGAGATCGGAAAGATTGCCGGGATGATGAATGATATCCGGGATCGTAAGACACCATTACAGGTGAGTCTGGATCAGTTCAGCAGAAAGCTGGCAGTTCTGGTTATGGGAATTTCAGCAGTGGTATTGGGGTTATGTTTATACCGTAAAATGCCGCTTCTGGATGCATTGATGTTTGCGGTTGCACTTGCGGTAGCCGCCATTCCGGAAGCACTCAGTTCAATCGTGACCATTGTGCAGGCGATGGGAACACAGAAGATGGTAAAGGAAAATGCCATCGTCAGAAAGCTGAAGGCAGTGGAGAGCCTTGGGTGTGTATCGGTGATCTGTTCGGATAAAACCGGAACGCTGACACAGAATAAGATGACCGTGCAGAAAGTTTATGTGGACGACAGGGAATATCTGCCCGGACAGCTTTCCATGGAAGAGCAGCTGCACAGATATCTGGTCTACGATGCGGTGCTTAGCAATGATGCAACATTGGAGAACGGAAAAGGAATCGGAGATCCGACCGAATATGCCCTGTTGGAAATGTTTCGTAAAATTCCCGCGCCGAAAGGGGGAATGATGGGCGAAGGCGGTTACCGGGAAGAAATGCTTCGAAGCTGTATGAAACGTCTCGAAGAGGTTCCGTTTGATTCTGAGCGGAAACGGATGAGCACAAGATATTACCTGCACGGGGTCGGAACCATTCTGACCAAAGGGGCACCGGATGTATTGCTGGAACGCTGTGATTTTGTCCGGAAAAGTACCGGAATTGTTCCACTTGATCCGACGGAGACAGAAAAAATCAAAAAAAAGATTGCGGAATTTTCCGGGCAGGGACTGCGTGTGCTGGCATTTGCGTATAAAGAGAGTGAAGGACCGCTGACCATAGAAAGCGAAGAAAATCTGATCTTTCTCGGGCTGATTGCCATGATGGATCCGCCAAGACCGGAAGCCATTCAGGCGGTTGCCGATGCAAAGAGAGCAGGAATCCGCACGGTCATGATTACAGGGGATCACAAAATTACCGCGCGTGCGATTGCAAAACAGCTTGGAATTTATCAGGAAGGGGATCTGGCTGTGACCGGAAGGGAGTTAGATGCCATGAGTGAGAAGGAATTGCAGGAAAAACTGGAAAAAATCTGTGTATATGCCAGAGTTTCGCCGGAACATAAGATAAGAATTGTAAAGGCATGGCAGAAAAAAGGACGGATTGTTTCCATGACGGGGGATGGTGTCAACGATGCACCGGCATTAAAACGCGCAGATATCGGAGTGGCAATGGGGATTACAGGAACAGAAGTGGCAAAAGATGCGGCAGACATGATTCTTTTAGATGATAATTTTGCGACCATCATTCAGGCGGTGGTGAATGGAAGAAATGTATACCGGAATATAAAGAATGCTATTTTGTTTTTGCTGTCCGGCAATATGGCAGCGATTCTGGCGGTACTGTATACTTCACTTGCAGGACTTCCAGTTCCGTTTGCACCGGTGCATCTGCTTTTTATCAATTTGCTGACGGATTCGCTTCCGGCAATTGCGATTGGCATGGAGCCGGCAGATGCAGCACTTTTAGAGGAAAAACCAAGGGATCCTTCTGCCGGAATACTGACCGGTTCGTTTCTGGGGAAAATTGTGGCAGAGGGAGCGTTGATTGCGTGTCCGGTAATGACTTCTTATTATATAGGGCTGCAGCAGAGTACCGCGCTTGCAGCAACGATGGCTTTTGCAACGCTGACACTGGCACGCCTGTTTCATGGGTTTAACTGCCGGAGCCAAAAGTCCATGGCACGGGTTGGACTTGGGTCCAACAAGTACAGCATGGGAGCATTTTTGGGGGGATGTATTCTTTTGGGACTGGTACTCTGCGTTCCAGTTTTTGAGAGGCTGTTCGATGTGGCGGAAATGGGAGTACTGATGTATGGATATATTCTGCTGCTTGCATTTGTGCCGACATTGGTGATTCAGATGGTAAAAATGGTCAGGGAAAAAATGCAGGAAGGTTTGTAATTTACTCCTCTTTACTTTAGCATGATAACATGATAATATGGTAAACATGTAGTAAACAGAAGAATTAATAATTAATGGAGGAACATTATGAAAAAGAAACTTGCAGTATTGCTGGTAGCAGCGCTGACACTTGGTATGACTGCCTGTGGTGCATCCAAAGGAGCAGGAGATACCGGAAAGGGCGAAAAGAGCATGGTATATGCAGTAGAGGCAGGATCTGCCGGAGAAGAAGCTGCAAAAGAAAAGGGATTTCAGTACAATTCCGTTTCGTCCCAGGCAGATGCCCTGATGGAAGTTGCTTCCGGTACATCCGATGCAGCGATCATTGACCTTCTGATGGCAGGTGCCATGATCGGTGAGGGCACCAGTTATCCGAATCTGAAGCATACAGACGAACTTACGACCGAGGAGTATGGCGTTGGATGCCGGAAGGGATCGGATCTGGCTTCTTATATCAATCAGGTATTTGCCGACTCTTATAAAGACGGAAGCATGGAAAAAATTGCCGAAACCTATGGAGTACAGGAAGCACTTGTAGAGCAGAAAGATGCCACATTTGAACAGTCCCAAAAAGACAGTGACGTGGATTACATCAAGGGAAGAGGAAAACTGGTTGTCGGTGTGACCGATTTTGAGCCGATGGATTATAAGGATAAAGATGGAAACTGGATCGGGTTTGATGCAGATATGGCAAAACTTGTCGGAGAAAAACTTGGTGTAGAGGTTGATTTTGTAGAGATCGACTGGGACAACAAGGTCATGGAACTCAATTCCAAGAATATCGATGTCGTATGGAATGGAATGACTCTGACGAGCGAGGTAACTTCTGCAATGGAATGTACCAATGCTTATTGTAACAATGCACAGGTAGTTGTCGTACCAGAGGGGAAATAAATCATGTTCTGGACAGTAACACAGTCACTTTTGACAGGTCTTGCCACCACTTTTGAAATTTTTATACTGACACTGATTTTTGCGCTGCCGCTTGGGCTGGTGCTGGCATTTGGCCTGCTCAGCAAGTTTAAACCGCTGCAGCGTCTGGTTCAGATTCTGGTCTGGATCATCCGTGGAACACCTCTGATGCTTCAGCTGATCATTATTTTCTATGGACCGGGGCTCTGGCTCCATACGACCGTCTGGAGCGGAAATGAGAGCGGGCGAATTACCGCAACCGTAGTGGCATTTGTGATTAATTATGCGTGCTATTTTTCCGTGATTTTCCGTGGAGGAATCGAGGGAGTTCCGGCCGGACAGAGGGAAGCCGGACAGGTGCTTGGCATGACAAAGCATCAGATCTTTTTCAAAATCACACTGCTTCAGATGATCAAGCGCGTCGTACCACCGATGTCAAACGAGATCATTACGCTTGTAAAAGATACCTCTCTTGCGCGTATTATTGCAGCCTATGAGCTGACCTTTGCCGGTGCGGCATTTATGAAATCCGATGGCCTGACCTGGCCACTGTTTTACACTGGTGTATTTTATCTTATTTTTATTGGTATTTTGACGCTTTTATTTAATTATATTGAGCGTAAGCTGGATTACTTTAAGTAGGAGGATAACATGGCAATCTTAGAGGTATCACATATAGAAAAACATTTCGGCAGAACGAATGTATTAAAAGATGTCAGTTTCTCCATGGAGGAAGGCACGGCGCTTGCCATTATCGGATCTTCCGGTTCTGGAAAGACAACACTTTTGCGTTGTCTGAATTTTCTGGAACGTCCAAATGGCGGATCGATTACGGTTAATGGAGAGACACTGTTTGATGCATCAACGGCCGGAATGGAAAAGGATGCGGATCTGCGCAGAAAGCGTCTGCATTTTGGCATGGTATTTCAGTCTTTCAATCTGTTTCCACAGTATACAGCGTTACAGAATGTGACGCTTGCGGAACAGCTTCTGGCACAGGAACGTCCGGATTTCAAACAGAATAAGAAAAAGATCTTAGAAGAAATTGATGCACACGGCAGACAACTTCTGGAGCGTATGGGACTTTCCGAGCGTATGGATCATTATCCGCATCAGTTGTCCGGCGGGCAGCAGCAGCGGGTGGCAATTGCGCGTGCACTTGCCTTAAAACCGGATATTCTCTGTTTTGATGAGCCGACATCGGCACTTGATCCGGAACTGACTGGAGAAGTGTTAAAGGTCATCCGTACACTTGCTGAGCAGAAAACCACGATGATCATTGTTACTCATGAGATGGCATTTGCCCGTGATGTGGCAGATCAGTTGATTTTCATGGATGGCGGTGTGATTGTAGAACAGGGAGATCCGCATCAGGTGATCGATCATCCGAAGGAAGAACGCACAAAGCAGTTTTTAACCCGGTATGCACAGGGATAATTTTTACAAAACAAAATGAGATGGGAGCCATCGCAGAATCGTTACAGAAAACGAATCTGCGGTGGCTTTTTTGCATATATTTTACAATCTTTTACAGTAGCGCGATAACAGGAAAAACGGAAAAGAGGTATGATAATAACAGTAAGAATTGTAAAGGATAGAAATGAAAAAGGAGTGCTTTTGCATGGTAAAAATTTATGTGGTAGATACCAATGTTCTGATTCAGGCACCTTATGGAATGCAGTGTTTTGAAGACAATCAGGTGGTGCTTCCGGTAGTTGTACTGGAAGAACTGGATAATCTCAAAAAAGCGGAAGGAGAGACTGGCGCAAATGTCCGGACAACGATCCGGATGCTGGAGGAACTGCGGCTGCAGGGAGATTTGCTGGAAGGAGTAACGCTTCCGGGAGGAGGAACGCTTCGTGTAGAGAAAAACTACCGTGATGTCGAACTGCCTTCGGATCTTCCGGAGACCAAAAGTGATAACCGGATTTTAAAAGTATGTCTGGGATTATCGCAGGAGAAACCGGAGCAGGTGGTGCTTGTCACAAAAGATATTTTACTGCGCATTAAGGCACAGATCATAGGTATTAAGGCAGAGGACTTTCAAACAGAGCAGGTATTAGGACATGAGGCACAGTATCGTGGAAGAATCAGTGTCTATGTGTCGGAAGATCACTTCAGGGATTTCAAGAAAAAAGGGGTTCCGGTGGAAGTCGTATACCAGGTGGATGAAAATGGAAAAAATGTGGTTCCACAGTTGTATGAGAACGAATTCGTAATTTTACAGAGTGACCAGTCGGCGAAGAAAACGCAGCTTGGGAGAGTAGAACATGGGGTGATCCGTAAGCTGGAATATCGCAAAGTACAGCCCTATGGTGTGAGCCCGCGCAATGCCGGACAGTATTTTTTGCAGGAGGCACTGATGCAGCCGGCAGAGAAAGCACCGCTTGTGATTGTCAAGGGGATGGCAGGAACCAGTAAGACATTTTATTCGCTTGCGGTAGGATTAGAAAAGATGCTGAACAATCCAACAGGAGAATATAGAAGAATTATGATCTGCCGCCCGAATGCGCAGTTTGATGAAGATATTGGATTTTTGCCGGGAGATGAGCAGGAAAAAATAGGCCCTTTGATGCGTCCGATTATTGATAATCTGGAGCAGTTGATTGATTCAAATGAACAGAGCCGCTATGAAAACGAGGCAGAGCTGCAGGATAAGGTGGAAGAAGTGTTTGACCGTGGAATTATTCAGGCGGAGGCGATGAATTTTATCCGTGGCAGATCCATTGTAAAAACGTATCTGATCATCGATGAGGCACAGAATATGACGCCGAATCAGATGAAGGGTCTGATTACCAGGGCTGGAAAAGACACAAAAATAATTCTGCTTGGAGATCCCAATCAGATTGACCGTCCGTTTCTGGATGAGAGGACCAATGGACTCAGTTATGCGGCGGAACATATGAAAGGAAGCCCTCTTTGCTGGCAGATCACTCTGACCGCGGAAGAATGTGAGCGTTCAAAGCTTGCGGCGGATGCGATCACACGAATGTAAGGAGGGACATCTGTGAACAGTTACTTATACGGATTTACAGAACATGTATGATTACATACAGGCAGGTATGGAAAAAATAGAAAAAAGAAAGCAAGGAAACAGGTATGAAGGAAACAAAAAAAGAAACAAAAAGAGAAACGAAAAAAGCAGCATGTGCTTTTTCGTATGACGCGATAAAAAAAGATGAAGAAATTAATTTATTGATCGAGCGTGGAAATCAGGTACTCGGTGAGCTGGGATTTACCGAGCATTCCATCAAACATGCAGCCAAAGTGGCACAGGAAGCTGCCCGCATCTTAAATGAACTGGGGTACAGTGCCCATGAGATAGAACTGAGCAGGATAGCCGGGTATATGCATGACATCGGAAACAGCATTAACCGTAACGATCACGCCCATACAGGCGGCATCATGGCATATCAGATCCTCAAGGAGCGCAAAATGCCACTGTCAGATGCAATTCTTGTGGCAACTGCCATCGGACAGCACGATGAGGCAACCGGTACAGCAGTGGATGCGGTTTCTGCGGCACTGATTCTGGCAGATAAGACGGATGTGCGTCGCAATCGTGTGCGGAACCAGGTCATTGCCAATTTTGACTCTCATGACAGGGTCAATTATGCGGCATTGGGGTCGCATCTGGAGATTAAGAAGGAAAAGAAAGTGATTCAGATGGAACTGGAGATGGACGATACGATGTGCACGGTCATGGACTATTTCGAGATTTTTTTGCAGCGTATGCTGATGTGTAAACGTGCGGCAGAGGTGCTGGGATGCCGGTTTAAGTTTCTTGTAAATGGCAACAAGCTGTGTTGATTATAGGACTTATTGCCTATTGTGGTTAAATCTGGAAATGTTTACAATGGGAGAGTCGGACGAATTGTGGAGGGCAATCGTCTGTTAAAATGTAAACAAAAAGGAGAATACTATGAAAAAGAAATTAACAGCAATGATACTGGCGGCAGCGATGGCAGTCACAGGACTGTTTACCGCAATGACACCGGAAAAGGCAAATGCAGCGGAGTGGGAAGCATGTGACATACCTGTGATCAAAGAGGTATCCGAATTTGATGCAGTCTCTGCCATGTATTCAAAGACAATTACGGTGACAACGAAAGATAAAAATATTGAGCAGGGATATGGTTCTTTTCAGTTAAAATCTGATTCGTGGGTGATTTTAAAGACCACCTCCTCTCTTGTAACAAGTCAGGAAGATGGGCATCAGACACATATCGAAGTATTTTCAGATGCGTCCGCATCCAATAAAGTTCTGGAAACCGGAGACGGATATTGGGAATATGACGGTGATCAGTATACAATTTTAAAGAAAGGTACCTACTATTTTCATACAAAGTCATCCTGTCAGAATTATGACACGTTTACAGGGAACATTAACGTAGTTGCAGCAGCAATTCCAACGAGTAAGCTGATTCAGACAGGCGTTAAGAAAAACAGCAAAAAAACAAGCGCAACGGTTTCTTTTTCAAATGTGCTGGGAACGCATGTAAGGGCTGTGCAGTACCAGAAAGGAAATATTGGAAAATCCCACAATGAGGACAAAAAATACTGGAAGCAGTATATTATTAGTGGAATGTACAGTGGGGATTATGATCTGGCAAAAGGAAAAAGTCCAAAGTTTGTGACAGAAAAAGGAGAGAAGTATTCGTTTAAGGTAAAGAAAAACGGAAAATATACCATCTGGATCAGTGATGATAAGGGAAACATTTATACAAAGGCGATTACTGTTAAGGGATTGAAAAAATAAAAATATGGAAAATACAAAACCTCCGGCAGATGCCGGGGGTTTTTTTATGGAAGAGCGAATTCATAAACACACTTGACTTTTTTGCGTTGCCACCTAATCTAAGAGTTAGAAAACAATCCCCACACGCGAAAGAAGATATAAAAACGTGAATGCAGACAGAGAACAGTGGCCGATGTGATTAACCGGAAGTTTGTAAGCCGGATCATAAAGGCGGATGATACAGTGTTTTTATGTAAAGAATGTAAGAAAGCTGCCGATATATAAAACAGAAAATAACATATGATCTACGGAAGGATCAAAAAACACTGTCAGCCCATAAAGGATCAGGGAGGAGAAACTATGAGCACAATCAATACAAGTTATGCAGCAATGCAGTACGGGATGAATACTGCCCAAAAGATCAGACAGCAGGACAGCCGCAAGGCAGATACAGGGGAAAAGGTAAAAGAAACCGGAGAAACACAGTCCACAGAGACAAAAAAGCTTTCAAAGAAAGCCCAGAATGTTTTAAAAAAACTGAAAGACAAATATGGGAATATGGATTTCTTTGTTTCGGATACCACAGATGACACAGAAGCCAGGCAGATCATGTCCCGCGGAACAAAGGAATATTCGGTATTGTTATCCAGTGACGAACTGGAAAAAATGGCAGAAGATGACAGTTATTATAACAGCCGTGTGAAAGATATTGATGGTGCAGTGAGCATGTCAAAACAGATCAACGGGCAGTTCGGTTTTGACAGCGCATACGGAAAAGAAAACGGCACGCAGATTGCACAGATTGGAATCAGGCTCAACGATGATGGTACGACAACCTATTTTGTGGAACTTGAAAAACTTTCCGAGAAACAGAAAGAGCGCATAGAGAATGCGAAGGAAAAGAAAGCAGAGGATGCAAAAAAGGCAGATAAATCCGCAGAGAAAGCGCAGACTGTCAAAAAAACATCCGTGCAGGCAAATTCCATGGAAGAGTTGCAGGAAAAGATCAGGAATATCGACTGGGACAGCATCAAAGAGGAGACACTACAGACCAAGGGTGGAAAATTTGATTTCCGTGTATAGAAATCGGTCAGGTGAATACAGACAGGAAACGCAAAAAGAAGCTGACACACGAAAAGAAAATTTCGTGTGCAGCTTCTTTTTTGCTGGTTATTAGCATCCAAAACACTTACGGATCAGTGCTGAGAAATCGCAGTTGGAAAAAAATCTAAAGCACATAGTTAAGTACCTCCCTGTTTGTATTTGTATTAGCTAAGTACAAATGCATTGTAACAAGTTTGTAATATTTCTGCAATAGGAGGGTATTTCCAGTTTAGGAAAGTTCTAGCTTGCCGGTATACAGCTGATAATAGGTTCCCTTCTGTTTAATCAGATCCGCATGATCCCCGCGTTCAATGATCTGTCCATGGTCAAGCACAATAATTGCATCACTGTTTCGGATCGTAGACAGACGGTGGGCGATCACAAATACCGTACGCCCTTTCATCAGGTTATCCATACCTTTTTGCACAATGCTCTCGGTACGGGTATCGATGCTGGAAGTTGCCTCATCGAGGATGAGAACTGGTGGATCAGCCACGGCAGCTCTTGCAATGGAAAGCAGCTGGCGCTGTCCCTGTGAAAGTTCTTCGCCGTCACCGCTTAACATGGTATCATAACCGTTTGGCAGCATCCGGATGAACTGGTCTGCGTGCGCAAGTCTGGCAGCTTCATAGATCTGCTCATCGGTTGCATCAAGATTTCCGTAACGGATGTTGTCGCGGATGGTTCCGGTAAACAGGTGGGTATCCTGCAATACAATACCGAGGGAACGACGCAGATCGTCTTTTTTGATCTTTGTAATATTGATGCCGTCGTAGCGGATCTTTCCTTCCTGAATATCATAAAAACGGTTAATCAGGTTGGTGATTGTTGTCTTACCGGCACCGGTGGAACCTACAAATGCCAGTTTCTGTCCCGGTTTTGCGAACAGGCTGATATCCTTTAAGATGACCTTATCCGGATTGTAACCAAAGGTAACATCTTCAAAACGGACATCACCGGTCAGAGGGGTGTAAGATACACTTCCGTCTGCGGAATGTGGATGTTTCCATGCCCACATTCCGGTATGTTCTTTACATTCGATGATGTTTCCGCTGGCATCTCTTTTGGCATTGACAAGCGTAACATAACCTTCATCGGTCTCCGGCTTTTCATCAATCAGGGCAAAGATTCTTTCAGCTCCTGCCAGAGCCATAACGATGGAGTTAAACTGCTGGGCTACCTGCATAAAAGGCTGGGTAAAACTCTTGGTAAACTGCAGGTAGGAAGCCATGACACCGAGTGTGATGCCACCCACGCCGGCAACGGAGAGGATTCCACCGAGTACGGCTGTCAGTACAAACTGTAAATTTCCGATGTTTCCAATCACCGGCCCCATCATATTTGCATATTTGTTTGCCTGTGAGGCACTGTCAAACAGTGATTCGTTGAGCTGGTCGAATTCTTCCTTGGATTTCTGCTCATGGTTGAACACTTTTACCACACGCTGGCCATTCATATGTTCTTCCACAAATCCAGTCACATCGGCAAGGGAAACCTGTTGGCGCACAAAGTATTTTCCACTGTTTCCACCGATTTTTTTGGTGACAAACACCAGAATCCCGATGACGACAATGGCGAGCAGTGTCAGCAGAGGACTAAGAAGCAGCATGGAAATAAATGTAACAATGATTGTGAAAAATGACATCAGCGCCTGCGGAATCGCCTGGCTGATCATCTGGCGCAGGGTATCGGTATCATTTGTGTAAAGACTCATGATAGAGCCATTTGTATTCTGATCGAAATAGCGGATCGGAAGGGTCTGCATGTGTTCAAACATGTCATCACGCACACGCTTTAACACACCCTGACCGATATATACCATCATACGGGTATAGATAAATGTTGCAATAACACCGACAAGGAAAATACAGCCAAGTACAGCAAGTGCACGGTAAAATTCGGTATAGTTTGGTGATTTTTGTCCGATCAGTGGAAGGATGAAATCATCAAGCATATATTTTAAGGACAATGATACCGCAATAGATGCGACTGCACTTAAGAAGATACATATAAACACGAGAATGAACCGTGCTTTATAAGTTTCCGTTACATATTTCAGCAGACGTTTTGCGGTTGCAATATTATCTTTGGAAAGCTTAGGTTTTTTGTTATTCATGATCTTCACCTCCCTTGACCTGAGATTCATATACTTCACGGTAAATATCATTGGTCTTTAACAATTCTTCAGATGTACCAATACCAGAAATAGCACCGTTTTCCAGAACAATGATCTGGTCGGCATCTTCAATAGAAGAAACACGCTGTGCAATGATGATCTTTGTGGTATTCGGGATTTCCTCACGGAAAGCCTTGCGGATCAGAGCATCGGTTTTGGTATCTACGGCACTTGTGGAATCATCCAGAATCAGAATCTTTGGTTTTTTCAAAAGTGCACGGGCAATACAAAGACGCTGTTTCTGTCCACCGGAAACATTGTTTCCACCCTGGACAATCTGTGTGTTGTAGCCATCCGGAAATTCCCGGACAAAACCATCGGCCTGTGCCAGTTTACATACATTTTGCACTTCTTCGTCAGAGGCGTTTTCGTTGCCCCAGCGGATATTGTCATAGATCGTTCCGGAGAACAGCACATTTTTCTGTAATACCATAGAAACCTGATCACGCAGAGCTTCCAGATTGTATTTGCGTACATCGACACCGCCGACCATTACACTTCCCTTCGTGACATCATACAGACGTGGAATCAGCTGTACGAGAGTGGATTTGGCACTTCCGGTTCCACCGATGATACCCACCGTCTGACCGGATTTGATGTGCAGATTTACATCTTTTAAGGAAAGATTTCCACTCTCACCGGCATAACTGAAGCTGACATGGTCAAAGACAATATCACCATCGGCAACGGAAGTTACTGCGTCTGCGGGATCAATCATTTCCGGAATTTCATCGAGTACCTCGGTGATACGGTCTGTTGATGCGCCAGCAATCATAATCATGACGAAAACGAAAGTTACCATCATCAGGGAGCCGATGATCTGTAAAGCATATACAATAATGGAGGTTAAGGCACCGGTTTCCATCGTTTTGGCTACAATGCCTTTTCCACCAATGTAGACAAGGATCATGATAACGGCATACATTACAAACTGCATAACCGGAGAGTTCCAGGCAACAATTTTTTCTGCTGTTGTGAATAACTGGTAAACATATTTGGAAACACCGTGGAATTTGTCAATTTCGTAATCCTCACGGACGAATGCTTTTACCACGCGGGCTGCATTTACATTTTCCTGTACAGAGTTGTTCAAATCATCGTATTCGTCAAACACCTTGATGAAATGTGGATGGGCTTTCTTTGCAATAAATAACAGCGTTCCACCGAGCACCGGGATGACGATTAAGAATAAGAGTGCGGCTTTTTTGCTGAGCGTCAGCGTCATGATCCAGGATAAAACGATCATAATCGGAGCTCTTGCAAGCAGACGGATACTCATCATATAAGCCATCTGGATATTGGTAATATCGGTGGTCATACGTGTTACAAGACCGGACGTGGAAAAATGGTCAATATTTTTAAAGGAAAAATCCTGTACTTTATAATAAATATCGTGCCGCAGATTTTTGGCATATCCGGCTCCGGCAATTGCTGCAAAGTTTCCGGCCTGTACACCGAAAAACAGGGACATCATTGCCATAATTACAAGGATAAGTCCTCTTTGGATAATATATCCGAGATTTCCTTCTGCAATGCCAATATCAATAATTTTTGCCATTTCCAGAGGAATCAATACTTCCATCAGTACCTCTAATGTAACCAGAAGAGGGGCAATGATGGATTGCTTTTTGTATTCCCGGACGGATTGTAAAAGTTTCTTATTCATTTTTTTTACATACCTCCTTATGTTCTGATACGTTATAGAGCATCTGGCAGAGCACTTTTTTACAGGTCAGAACATCAGCTTCGGAAATATCTGTCGTAAGCTGTGTTTCCGACTGCCTTATGTGTGCAAGGATGCTCGGACGGAGTGCTTCCGCTTTTTTTGTAGGAATGATGCGTTTCAGACGGGCATCTTTTTTTTCGCTTTCCCGTACAATAAAACCATTTTTTTCGAGAAGCTGCAGCATTCCGGTCGCCGTGGATTTGCGGATCTGAAATTCTTCTTCGATGTCTTTCTGGTAGACAACCTTGTGAAGGGTTTCCAGAAGAAGAAATTTCAACACATGTTTCTGCATGGTTGTCAGACCATCATCGTTGATCATGGAAATCACACAGTTTTTCCGCTTCATCTGATGGGACAGTACCTGGATCAGGCGGCCCATATGAATTTCTTTGAGTTGTTTTTCGTCGAAATCCTGCAAGAAATCACTCCTTTCTCAGTAATATGATAAAATAGTTAGCAACCGAACTTTTACTATTATAGGGACGTGAATTTAAAATGTCAATGACTTTTTTTGGAGGATTTTGCAAGTTCACACAAAAAACACAAACACAAAATGCCTGACAATTTGCGTTAAAATGAGTAAATTTATCATATTCACAGAAAAAACACAAAATAATTAACAGACAGGGTTGACATTGCCAGAATACAGTGCTATAACGTAGGCATAACAAAGGAAACAAATTTGACATATGAATATGAGGAAAAGAGGCGATTACTATGTCAGATAAGAATCCAAAACACCCGTTAAAGAAAAAACAGGCGAAAGCAAAAGATAAAAAGAAACACGTTTACGAATAAACCGTAAAGTGGAGTCGAGCGAGAGCATCTGCTGATGTCCTCGCTTTTTTCTTTTTCCAAAAGAGTATGTTGAGAAGCAAAAACGGAGATGTTATACTAAAAACAGTATGAAAATAAGGAAAGAAACGAGGAAATCGGTCATGACAAAAACAACGGGAAGTATAGCGGCATCAACCAATATCGTAAAGGAATCTGTGGTGATGGGGGATGTTTCCATCGGTGCGGACAGTACCATTCTTTTTTATGCGGTACTGCGTGGGGATGACAATAAAATTATCATCGGAAAAGGGACAAACATTCAGGATAACTGCACGGTCCACACTTCTAAAGTGGATCCAACCATCGTAGGTGATTATGTGACGGTAGGACACAATGCGGTAATTCATGGCTGCACGATCGGGGACAACACATTAATCGGCATGGGTGCAACGGTGATGAATGGCAGTGTGATTGGAAAAAACTGTCTTATCGCAGCCGGAAGCCTTGTGCTTGAACACCAGAATATCCCGGACGGCAGCATGGTTATGGGCAGACCGGCGAAGGTCACGCGGGCATTGACGGAAGAAGAAATTGCAGGGTTAAAAGAGAGTGCACTTTCTTATATCGAAGAGGGAAAGAAACTCAGGGAAGAAGGTTATTGCCTGTAAAAAAGAGGTACACAAGTGGATAAAATATTAATAATTGAAGATGATGTGGAAATCAATACGCTGTTAACAGATTTCCTGAAAGAAAACGGATATGTTGTGTACAGTCAATATGATGGACTCCATGTTCTGGATTTCTTACACAAAGAAAAAATTGATCTGATCATACTTGATATTATGCTACCCTATCGAAGCGGCGATATTATTCTGGCAGATATACGCAGACAATTTACGATACCGGTTCTTATTATTTCAGCGAAAGAAACGACACAGAATAAAATTGATCTGCTTCGTCTTGGGGCAGATGATTACATTACAAAACCTTTTGATATGGAAGAAGTGCTTGCCAGAATCGAAAGCAATCTGCGCAGAGTACAGTTTGAAAATCGTTCGGCTGCCTGTTTACAATACGGGGATTTATGTCTGGATCTGGAAAAGAATACGGCATTTTTGAAGGAAGCGGAATTGGCTTTAACCGCAAAAGAATTTGCCATTCTGGAATTGCTGATGAAATATCCGGACAAAGTATTCTCAAAGTCAAATCTTTTTCAGAGTGTGTGGAATACAGAATATTTTGTGGAAGACAATACGCTTAATGTTCATATCAGTAATCTGCGTAACAAATTAAAAGCGGTTTGTCCGGATAAAGAATTTATAGATACGGTCTGGGGCATTGGTTATCGTCTGCATAAGGCTAAGGAATAAAAGTTCCCTGGCTTTATGCTTTTTTAATGTCTTCTTATCTCAGCTTAAGGAATTCTTTAAGAATGTTCGTTATACTGTTTTTTGTAAAGGAGGTTCGGAAGATGAATTCAGTTATTTTAGAAGCCCGGTCTTTAACGAAAGAGTATAAGCAGACACTGGCATTAGACCACATAAATTTGCAGATAAAAAAGGGGAAAATTTATGGTTTTATCGGTCAGAATGGGGCTGGCAAGACTACTTTTTTAAGACTGGTCACGGGACTTGCATTTCCGACAAGCGGCACGCTTTCCTTATGGGGAAAATCAGAAACTGTGGAATTACAGAAACAGCGTAAACGGATTGGAAGTATGATCGAAACACCGGCATTATTTCCTGCAATGACCGCATATCAGAATATGGAAATACAGCGTATTCAGCGTGGCATACCGGATAAAACCGTGATAAAAAGAACATTGGATATGGTTGGGTTAAACGATACGGGAAAAAAGAGGGTTCGAAATTTTTCCTTAGGGATGCGGCAGCGCCTTGGAATTGCAATGGCTCTTTTGAATACCCCGGAATTTTTAATTTTAGATGAACCTGTTAACGGATTGGACCCTGCCGGAATTGTGGAAATCAGGAATTTATTAAAAACGTTAAACAGGGAATACGGAATGACAATTCTGGTCTCCAGTCATATTTTGGAAGAATTGTATCAAACGGCAACAGAGTTTATTCTGCTTGATCATGGAAATATTATAGAAGAAATTTCTGATCATGAATTAAATGAACGGTGCAAACGTCATATTGCGATTCAGACAACCGATGTACAGAAAGCAGTGATGGTTCTGGAAGAAAATCTTCATACAGATCATTTTAAGCTGATGCCCGATGGTACGATTCGTTTGTACGATCATCTGGATGATCTGGAAATGGTTGCATCTGTTTTATCAGAAGCGCATGTGCTGGTTACCGGGCTTTTTGTATCGGGTGATACATTGGAAGATTATTTCCTGAGTAAAATAGGAGGGGCAAAAGATGGCAAATCTCCTGAGAACGGAATGGTATAAATTATGGCATAGCTGGTACTTTTGGGGAATCGGGATCTTTACGTTCCTTTTAAGCAGTATATTGTTGCTGGACAGCAAAGGAAAAACTTCAAATCTGGTTATGGCATCTTTATATAATACGCCAATTCTTTATTTCCTGATTATTGTTTTTATAGCATTGTTTATTGGAAATGATTTGGGAGGAAGAACCTTAAATGCATATCTGACTGCAGGACATAAGAGAGGTTATGTATTCTGGGCAAAAGTCATGGTATCCCAGATTGGCTGCATCCTCATTCTGACAGTTCCGTTACTGATACATGAAATCATTGACCGGTTTGGTATGAAAGAAAGATTTCCGGAAATTTCAGGTACTTTTACTGTGGCTTTTCAAATACTGTTTGTCGTAATCACCATGTGTGCATTACCGGTTGTTCTTGCTTTTGTTTTCCGCGATATGGGAAAAACACTGGCAGTTTCCATGGTTCTGTTTTTTCTTATGATTTTTTTGATGAATGGGCAACATGCAGAAAGTCTGATAAGAATATTGCCCATGGGACAGCTTCGATTAATTGCATTACAAAAGTTTGACAGGACAACGGTTCCGTTAAGCCTGGATTTTCTGTGGATGTTTATTTTGTATTACAGTGGCGGCCGCAGTTTTTTACATGCAGATTTGAAATAGTGGGAGGTGTTTAGAATGGAAAAATTATTAAAGATGGAGAAATACCAGTTTTTGCACAATTTCATTTACTGGTGTGGGATGATTGGAATATTTGTTCTGGGCTTTTTTACCGCCGATACCTATGTGCCGGAAGTTATGGGACCGGCAGGAGGAAAGGCATCTTCCCTTGCAGATATTTTTAACGGAATGGTGTATGATTCTACGTTTCTCCTTATCATTATTTCGGGGCTTCTTGCTTTGAGTTTCGGACAGGAATTTTCCGGGAGAACCATAACGCTCGAAGTCAGTGCCGGACATTCCAGAAGCAAAATTTTTACGGGTAAAATCATATCCTATCTGATCGCTTTTCATATTATGGCGCTTGTGTATCCGGTTGCAGGATGTATCAGAGAATTTGGAAAGTTTGGTATGGAAGATGGTGGGGTATTTTTTTATAATGTAACAAAAGCAATCGTTTATTCGCTTCTGTTAAATAGCGGGATCTTTCTGATTGCAATCTTAATTTGCTGTTATTTGCAAGATGTTGTGAGAGCAACTTCTGTTACGGCAATTATTATTTTTGCACTTAGTCTTTATCTCGGATATGGAATGATGCTGCAATTGCCGGTAGCGTTTTTACCGGTTTATCAGATCCGGGTCGTTGTCAGCAGGAACACATTTTTTCAGCCGGCTGCTATTCTGGCAGGGGTGATATGGTCGGGCATACTGATATTGCTTTCGTGGATAAAATTTCGTAAATGTGACTTGAAATAGATGGAGGAAAGATGTCTGAAATAAAATGGTTTTTATTGCTTCTGGCAGTGGGATTCCTGATATTATTATTCCGACATATACAGCTGAAAAAACAAATTCGTAATCTTTCCGGGCAGGTGAAGGAATGGAATCGTGGAAATTCCGGACAGATGATAGACATTTCCCTGATGGATAAAGATTTAGAACACCTGGCAGCTATACTGAATCTTTATAATATCGGGCAGAGACAGGCCGTAGCGAAAACCTTACGTCATGAAGAACATTTAAAAGAATCTGTTGCAAATATATCACATGATCTGCGTACGCCGCTAACGGTTATTCTTGGTCATTTACAATTGTTACAAAAAGAAGATTTAGAGCCGGCGCAGGACAAACGCATCGCAGTTGTCCTGCGTAAAGCAGAAAAAATGAAGGAACTGGTGGAAGCATTTTATGACCTTTCTGTTTTAGAGGAACAGCAGACCGTTCCCAGTAAAGAAACGTTTAATTTTTCCAACATGCTCATAGATCTGATAACGGAACATGCACCGGCATTAGAAAAAAAGAATATTATACCGGAAATAAAACTACCGGATTATTCCATCTACATATATTCAGACCGGAATATGGTAGAGCGGATTTTGCAAAACCTGCTGACAAATGCAATGAAGTATTCGGCAGGGAACATAAAAATAACACTTATGCAGAAATCGGATGGCGGTATCCGGTTTATGATGGAAAATCCAGTGAGTGACAGCTTGCAAATTGATGGTAACCGGCTGTTTGACCGCTTTTATACAGGGGATACCTCACGACACGATGGAAGTACGGGGGTGGGGCTTGCGGTAGTTAAGGCTCTCGTTCTGGCTCTTGATGGTAATGTAGGAGCAAGCGTACAGGACAATAACCTCAAGATTATTCTTGAATTATAAAGTATTGAATTAAAAATAATAAGAGTTTATTTTGCGGAATTCTTTAAAGCCTGAATTTGTTCCACGGAAAGTCCGGTAATTTCAGAAATTTCAGAATCCGAATATTTACCGGAGGAAAGCATACGACGGGCAGATGTTGTAATGCCTTGTTCAATGCCTCGTTCAATGCCCTGCTGAATGCCAGTTTCCAGCCCCTCGCGGTATTTCTCGTCATAAGCCATTTGCAGCGTCATGTAGTCATGCCTCCATTTCTCATTGCGCTTGGCAGATTCCACAGCCTTGGAGAGATCTTGTGTAAAAGAATCTTCCGGCTGTCTGCCATCAATAAAGTTAAGCAGCCGTTTCAGTTCCGGCCGAACATCATCAAAAATTCCTTTCGTATTTAAAATGATTTTCTGTGTGCCATCGTTAAGAGGCAGATTCGGATCTTCCACGCAGCGGTTTTCAAAAGTATACACATGCCTGCCGATATGGAACGGATCAAAGGTGCAGACAAAGATCACAAAACTTTGTTTCAACTGCGTGTAATCTTAATATTCAGTATAGTTTCCAGAAACGGTTTACAATATTTGGGATCGCGCATAACAATCCCAAACATAAAATCATCACTAATGGTAAGGTCTTCGAACTTTTTGCTCTTGTACATTTTCTTCTCCTTTGTAGTGGCGGAGAGGAAAACGTGTGATATAGCGGCTGTTCTTCTATCAAGATTGTAACATGGAAGCCCCCCAGCTTTCAATATCCGAAAATAAAAACAATAATAAAATAATAACTGAATTTTTGCTCTGCACGAAATTCCTCTCCAATATTTAATTGTTTCGTACACATGGAAAAAACGGATGAAATATCCGGTGAAATGCAGCCGGTATATAAATTTAGCTGCAAATTCGAAATGTGTAAAGAAAATATAGCATGGAAGAAACATATGCGCAATAGGAAAACAGGACTAAAATTAAGACGTCAAAAAATCTTCACAAAAAATTAGCACTCGATACTTGATAATGGAAGTCGATTTTTGTCCGGTCTTGTGTATCCCGGAAGTGCCTGTTTTACAGGCTTTCCGGGGCATCAGCCATTTTGTCTGGTATTGTAAAGCAGTGTCAGATTTGTCGTAAATGTCGTAAATTTGTGGTCAAAAAATGATGAGAAATGGAGAGTGCTAATAAAATGAACGCAGGCAGCGAAGCAGCCGCGTTCATGAGCAAGTAGCGAAAGCGGATTGCGAATGTCCTATTTATATCACGTATACGAATGTAAATGGATATCTGATTCCGAATCTCACCTATAAATCCGGTGAGCAGATGGAGCAACTTGGCAAGTATGGTTTTCTTCGCAGAGATTATCTGAAAAACCATCGAAATTCAACCTATCAGGTGATGCTTCTGCAGGATACGATTGGAAAGCATCTTCTGGAAGTGGACAAGGCAGCCAGAGAACGGGAAGAGGTAATTCTGAAGCAGTTAGAAGAAAAAGAACCACTGCCGGATAAAGAAGCAGATCAGATGGCCTGGGTAAGAGCTGCTAATCAACACAAAGCGATTGCGGAAGAGATTATTCTCAAGAAATTGATTGATGTTTAAATGCAAGTTCTAAAAGGATACGCAGTGCGTAGCAAATTGGAACTAATAGGCATTGGAAAGTAAATAAGTGCAGAGAAAGGTGTGAGTCATGAAAATGTGACTTGCATCTTTTTCTTTGCCTGAAAGGATATGATTTAAAGCAGTCTTTCATTTGTAATTGGCTACTTTTTTATGTGCGCCTTGCGGCGCATGTCGCTAATGGATGAAAATTCCTAATCCGCCCTAGTAGTGAGAAGGATACAGCCAAAACCAAGGGTGTCCTGTTTACAGAAGTACTGTGATTAACGCGAGAGGAATCTGAAGGAAGGTGGAGGAAAATCTCTGGTCTGATGAACAGAAATTGCATGAGGTTATAGTTAAGGATAAGGCAGCATAACAAGTCAAAGTCCAATGACTACTCGGAATTAACTATAGTATATGTGGCAGATGGAGAGAAAGTGATGTGTGGTACCAAGGAAGGTTTCGTCAGTGAATGAAAACAGAGTATGAACTCCGTGGGGAACAACGAATGGCGAGAAGTCAGCAGAAGCCCTAGAGCGTGTCTGAAAAATCATTTCCGCAATCTGCAAGCCTCACTTTGCGGTATATTTTACCCTCATTCGGTTGCCGTAGCCCGCTACGCCACCCTCATTCGGATAAAATCTCCCACAAACTGGGACTCGCAGCTCACGAAAAGCCTTTTTCAAACACGCTCTAGTTAATCGATGGTTGCAAACATCGGCGAAGAGCTGAACTTTAGGAGACACAAGCAATGAATGAAACTGAAAGTGGATTTAAGAACAGAAAGCGAGTTTAGAAAACTTAGAGTTCCAACTGTTGTCGACAGAGTTATTCAACAGGCAATAGCACAGGCACTCTTGCCAATCTATGAGGAGCAATTCTCAGAGAACAGTTTTGGTTTCAGACCAAAGCGAGGAGCACATGGTGTCCTCAGACAATGCCAAAAGAATGTAAGCGTTGGCTATGTATATGTTGGTGGTAGATATGGATTTGGAAAAGTTCTTCTATACAGTATGCCAGAGTAAGCTGATAGAAGTATTGTCAAGAACCATCAAAGATGGCGAGGCTATATCCTTAGTACACAAATATCTGAATGCGGGAGTAATGGAGTGAACAGAAAACTGCTGTTAAGCCGCACCAATTATCATAGAAGATCTGAATTTATAGAAAAAATTTCACACTGTCAAAATAATTATTTATCTCCTACCCAATACTCAAAATTAGAAAAACGCATTGATACCGTCCATTTAAAACTGCTCTGAACTCTGCCACAAGGTTTTTGCGCCCTTTTGACGGGTTAATTTAGTGAGGTTATGACGGCATGGATTTTTTTTTAGTTTCGTTTCATGGTACAGTTATCACTTCAGATATTGTTCCGTGAATAATTCAAGATACACATTCTTTATTTCCCTTTCGATAACAATCCGGCGTGATGTTATATTTTTTCCGGAACACATTCTGAAAGTAAGACTGACTGGAAAAGCACAGATAATGGCTTATCTCTGAGAGACTCATATCTGTATAAGTCAGAAGGCTCTTCGCCTCTTCTAATTTACACCGCATGATAAATTGTCCAATCGTAATCCCTAGTTCCCTACGGAATAATTTCATAGCATAAGAATCGCTTCGGTTGATATGTTTTGCAACATCAGAAATGGAGATGGATTCATTCACATGGTTTCGAATAAAATCGATACATTTCATCAGCTCCGGATTGCCCTTAAATGGAGCAGAAGCTTCTCCACATAATTTACAGAAATCGAAGAACATTGTGCGCAGCAAAGTACCAACTTCCTCAATGGTTCTTAAATTCTCACAGCTTTTAATATAAAGGTTAGTCAGGCGGCTTGCATCTACTGCGGAGACACCTGCCGGAATGGCAGACATTGAGCAGAGATTGGAAGCAGCTACGATAAAAAGATTCTTATAATGTCTTAATTCAGAAGATGCGAGCTTTCCAACATACATACTATTATCAGTAAAAGTACACAGATAATCTTTCAGTGAAGTAATGTTTCCGGAGGAAACAATATGATAAAGCTGTTTCTCATAAGAAAAGAGATCGGCAGTTACTTCATCATCTGATTCTATATGGAAAACCTTGGAAGGGAGAATATCCTCTGGGAGAATGCCATATATGGATTCGTAAGATATTTTAGTCTCATTCACGCAATTATTGATAAGAACCATGTGCTGTGCAAGCTGGGAGCGTGTGATGTTTGGAATATGCATAATATATTCTTTTAAATCCTTCCGGTGCTCTGCGGAGATGACTTGTTCACGCATCAGATGGTCGAAAAGTTCTTCTGTAATTCCAGTTGGAAAAATAGGCCCGATGTAAATGTCTAAGTTTGTGTCATTGACAGGAATACGTCCATATTGGATATTTGGATGCCCGGAACAGAACTCAGGACCATTCCGGTACGGATTGTACAGATAGGCATCCGGTTCACGGCTGTGTAAAAGTCCCATCGCTTCCCCCTGGGAAGAATATAGAGCGACACTTTTATCCCGCAGGGAAGTAGGGATAAGTGTTGCATTGGAATAATCATGGCAGAAATCAATATATTTTCGGATAAGCTGTTCTTCTTCGTGGCACATGAAATCATTGCTCCTTTCCTATGCATAAATCATTCAACACTTTATGGAAATGAAATATTTAAAAATCTGTCAGAAAAGATGACAGTATGCAAAAGTGTGATACAAAAATTATATAT
>ERZ1034949.346-NODE-346-length-31570-cov-23.291417_pt1 | contig 31570 bp, 31 predicted proteins | sample MGYA00520590_ERZ1034949 | MGnify/ENA primary metagenome ERZ1034949 (study PRJEB33766, sample SAMN09781752) | gut metagenome | biome: gut microbiome | host: Homo sapiens | place: Madagascar | study: EMG produced TPA metagenomics assembly of the PRJNA485056 data...
CATTTTGACCGTTGCACTGACGATTACGATGTCACCAATCGTCTTATATGTACAGTTTGCACTTTTGATTTTATTCGCAACGGTTGAATAAGGTGTGAGCATTGATGTACCGCTCTCAATATTTGACGAATCGTACTTGCCGTCAAGTGAGGCTTGGATTGTCTTTTCAAATGCCAAAACCTCGTTCGCAACCTCTGTTACACCCTCTGCAACTTTATTTGGCAAATAGATTGACTCTTTTTCGGTAATCATAATTTCAGACACCTTGAAACTACCAACACGATAGTTGCCAAACCTAATCGTTATAAACGATGTATCATTGTTTGTGACAAATGTTCCTCCGCTGCTTTTCATTAATACCATATTCGTGTCATTACTTTTTCCGTTAAAAAAAACTATAACATTGTTGTCATAGTTGTTTGTAAGCCAATGCATCCAATATTTAGTATTCGGTTTTACACTTATTTTCATTGCTTTAGGTAAGACATAAGTATTCGTATAACAGTCTTTTGCTGTGGGGGTAATAGTGATTGATTTTTCGTCAAAGTTCAATTCATCAAGTGTACCGTTAGTAACTGGTTTATTTAATTTTTGCAATTCCTTTGCCCAAGCCTCAAAATCGAAAATATTCAAGCTGTTAACAAGGTTAGCTTTGTTTGCCAGTGAGGTATCAACCTCTACCTTGTCGGCTTTTTTGCCGAGCAAATCATCGGTTTGAGTCTTTGAGTAAACAGCATTGGCATCAGCTTTTCCGTTAATGCTATTTGTGAGATTGGTCACGGTGTTGTTAAAGTCGGTACGGCTTACTTTAAGCCCTATTGCCGTTGTATTTGCCTCTGCACGCTGTTTTACCTTATTGACAACATCTGTATCGGCTTTATTGGTTAATGCTGTGTTGAGGCTTTTAAGGCTTGCATTTACACTTGTCTGATTGTTTGCAATTGTTGTGTTGATTGTTTTGACGGATGCATCAACATCTGCCGAGTTTGCTTTGACTGCAAGAAGTGCATCAGATTCAGATTTAGTATATACGGATGATACATCTGCCTTGAGCGATAACTGCTGACTGACTTTCGCTAATTCGGCTTTACTGTTAATGTTTGCCCTAACATCCGCTGACAGCTTATTAGAGGACACGCAATTGTCGGCAAGGTTATTTGTGCTTACTGTGCCTTTTGCGTTTTGTAGGGCATCTGTGATGCCGTATCCTGCAAGCGTTGTTGCCTTATCTGCTTTTTTCTTAACTTCTGCAAGGTATTCTTCGGTTCTGTCCGAATACTGCTTTGCTCTGAGCAGAGCGTATGCAAGGGCATCGAAGTCTGATGTGCTTTCAACTTCATTGTCATTGACAGAGTAATACTTATTAAGTATCCATTCGGGAGCAGACTCACTCTCAAAACGGTTCAGCTTATAAAATCTGCCATTCTCGTAGTAATAATATTTATCGTAACCATCTACCCAGTCGTCGGGCTGTGTTGTCAATACTGTATAAGTCTTGAAGAGATTCCGTTCTTCGACCATTGTACTGAAAACAGGGGATGCAAGTATTTTCTCTCTTGTTGATGTAACAACAAGCTGATAACTGACGATACCAACACAAGTTGTATCCTGAGTGTGAATAGTGTATGTGATGTTGCCATCCTCATTAATTCCACAATCACGGACAATTGTTGTGCCATCGGGTTTCTTGCCGAACATTGTTACAACAACAGATTCCTCTTTTCCTGCAACAACATCAAGCAAATTGATGCCGTTTGCAAGCGAAATGATGAATACAATAGAGTTGGCATCGCCCTGTCTGATACCATCTATGCATAACTGATTACCCACTTTGGAGCAGTCAAGCGTAAACTTCATTGTTCTTGACTTCATTTTAATCACCTCTTTAAATAATTATAGGGCAATCCTGTGCGGTACACTAACCACACAGGATTCGTTTTTATTTGCTTAAATTTTCTTGAGCCGACTTAGTCCATTCGCCTAACACGGTTGACAATGATTTACCGTCCCACTTCATATAGCCCGATTTTTGCAGTTTCTTGCTGATTTTCTGCATTTTGTCACGGTCATTATTTAAAAATGCTCTCTGATACTCCTTTTTATACTGCGTAGTTAGTGCAGTACGGACAGAGGTCTGTGCTTTTTTCTTTGCCTCGGTTGTAGTTTCACCTTTCGCAATCTGCTCTTCGTACTTTTCGTTGTAGAATGTTTCAAGCTGTTGCTTTGCCTTTTCGGGGTTATTGTCAATAAGTACATCATATGAGTTAGCGTATTCACTTCCTTTTCGACCACCCGATGAACCAAAGTAAGTGCTATGACCGCTGATTGCATCTGACAAATTAGAGAAAATACCGTTAACGATATTGCTGTAATTCTTCAACGGAAATCCTTTGAAAAATGCAAGACCATCGACAGATAATCCCCATAGGGCATCTTTTGCTTTGTCAAGGTCAAAATTACCTTGTGCAAGAGCAACAATAACATTTTGATTAAAGTCACCAATTGATGAGGTAAAGTCATTGAGCATTGATACAACATTGTCGGATGCGAAATCATAATCTTTACCGTTAATCTGATTTTCAATGAATGATGCAAGTTCAGCACCGCCAATTGGAACAAGAACACTAAACCCTGTTTCCGCCCAGTCAATGCCAAGCCTCTCAAGAACAGAGGAAAGAGTGACCTCATCATTTTCATCCTTGTAGCGTTCAGGTTTATGAAGAGCGAGAGATGCAATAAAGGTCATCGCAACGAAAGTAAGTGCCGACAGCATCTGTGAAGAAACTGCTTTTGCAAGCTTTTGCTTTTTGACATCTCGAAGTTCTGCATTGTCCTTATTTGACTGATAATCCATAATTGCATCATACAAAATACCTGTGTTCTGCAATGGCTGTGTCTTGAACATAAATACAGATTTTAATAACTCGTTTGAATTTTTCTGTATTTCGCCTCTATGGAGGCTATCATACATAGGCTGTGTTTCTTCAAGGATTTTGTCATATAACTTTGTTACCTCGTCAAAATATTCATCAGAGCCTATTTGGTCAGCTTTTCCCTGTTCTTTATAAAGTCGGCTGACCTCTTCCTTGGTTGCTACCCAATGCAACGCTGTTGTGATACAGTCTGTACCTTGTATCCATTTTGCAGGGTTAAGTGCTGTGGGCAGTTTCTTACCGAGCCAAGAGTCTTTCATTGCCTCGATTTCCATCGATGACAAGCCAATTCTACGCATATAGTGACCTGCCGTGTGTGCATCAATCTCATCTGTAAGCTGTTTCCAACCACCCTTGTGAGCAATCTGCTGAATGCCTTTGACTGCACCGACAGATACAGAACGCATTGAAAGAATACTTGATGCTGTGTACAATGATGCACCCTGCTTAATAACTACCGATACAGAGCCTTTGAGTGCCGATGTAATCATATTATCTCTGACTGCCCTAACAATCTTATTGATTGCTTTTTCGGTCTGAGAGTTTGATTTTCTTGATGTCTGCAAGTCGGTCATTACCTGTTCGATAAACTGAATAGGCTTATCAGAGTTAAAGGTTTCTCTGAGGGAATTTCTCACTGAGTCTGTTGCAATCTTGTTACCGTTTTCGTTTGTGTCAAACATCTTAACATTGAGTGCCTTGTTAAGGTTTCGGATAGGCACAGCGTAGCCGTAATACTGTCCGACATCTCTTATATGCTTAGATATAACGCTGTCGAGTCCTGCAATGTTAAGAGCCTGTGGTGCGTTTCTCTTAGTAGCTTTCAGCATACCTTTATTTACAATGGTTGCATCGTACTTCAAACCGTCAATCTCTGTTGAAAGGAAATCCTTATTAACAGCAAAAGGTATGTAGTATTTTTCGGTTGCAATGTCACGATGAAGAAGAATTGCAGAAGTGTCATTGATGTAAGCGTTAGAAACCTCATTGAAAAGCGTTTCAGCAAGCTCACGGTAATGATTTTCAAAATCTCCCATTTGACTCTGCACAGCCGATATGAAACTTAAATTAATGCCTCTGATGGTCTTTCTTTGTGCAAATGCTTTTTCATAATTGCCTTTACTTATCTGTTCGGCATCAAGCAGAGTAACACCGCCTCGCTCCAAATGGTCAAGATGAGAGTCTTCCGTGTGTTCTCTTGTCCAAGACATCAGTATTTGCAATCCCTGTGACTTTGTTATTTTGACAGTCTGTGCAACATTCTTATTGTCACGGTATTTGATTTCGATGACATCGTTTTTAAAGTTTTCGTACTCCTTTGGATTTTCTTTTATAAAATCATTGAGAGGCTTTTCCGCAAGCATCTTAAACATATTGTACTTTTCCGTACCCTCGTTAAGAGCGTTGATGTGATACATAAGTTCGGCATCCGCATTGTAGCCTGTGTACTTCGCCATGAGTCGCATCGGTGATAATACTTGGTCGAGTAATGAGTCCATTACATTAAGCTTAACATCACCGAGTTTTCTTGTCTGATTAATAATCCTTAAACCTGACTCATAGTTAGTAATAGCATCCTGTCTGCCAATCTGCTTAACAGCATCCCTTGTTGCATGGTACACATCTTTGACAATCTGTTCAATTTCCTTAGCCTCTTCGTGTGTGAGTCCTTCAATAAGGCTTTCTCCTTGTGTCTGTTTCTTGATTTTGACACCTTCAAGCCTATCATCAAGGTAATCAGCAAAACCTTTTATTTCCTCGATAATTTCCTCATTGTAAGCATTGTAAAAATCACCGTAATGCTCATCGCTTTGATTGACTTGTTCAAGCTGTTGAGAGAGTTTTCTAAGATTGTCTGACATCTTAGTATCGTTGTCAAGATTGATTGAATCAAGAAGAGTTGATGTAATACTCTTGATAGGCTCGTTCAAGCCGTATGGGATATACATCTTTTCTGTTGGATGCAAGACAGCATCTAACAATTTCTTTGAGTATTTCTTGATTTCACTGATTGAGTGTGACCAATCCTGATTATCCTTGCGTTTCTCAGCATCCGCTTTGCGTTTTTCACGGTTTTTCAAAATGATATCATCAATCTTATCATTCTTCTGTTTACGGAGTTTAGCAACAGCATCCTTGCGTTTCTGTGTTTCCTGCTTTCTAATTTCAGCAATACGCTCATTCTTCTGCTCACGCACTCCTGCAATTTTCTTAGAGGTTTCGTACTGTAAGATGTTACGCATTGCCTCGGTTGACTCAAGCTTTAATAGACTTTTGTCTTTGTTTACGATTTTTTCTTCGGTTTCCGCTTTAACTTTCTTGAGTGATGCAATCTCTGCTTTATCGCTCTTAGAGATGTTGTCTTTGGCATTGATAGTCTTGATTTTATCGTCAATCTCATTAAGCTTATCGTTGAGTTTGTTCATCTGCTCAAGTCCCTGTTGATAGGTCTTAACGGTATTCCGCTCTGATGCGTTAATTGTGGTTGTTTCAAGAGCCTGTGCAAGTGCCTCTCGGTTGCTGAGGAAGTCACCGCCTCTCATATTGTAGCGAATATCCTCTTGATTACTATTAAATCTCTCTGAAAGCGGAATTACTTTACCGTTATTATCGTAGGTTATTGCATCAGCTGATTTTACATTGTTCTGATTGAAAACAACATATACATTAGCAATAGTGTCACGAGGTATCTTGCTATTTTTGCCACCTTTATCGTTTAAATTTTTAAAGATTACACTGTCATAACCGTTATCTTTTGCATACTCTGCAACATCTCTTGTTGTGCCGGTTCGCCATAATCCGCTCGGATAAAATTTCTTTAATTCATCCGGTAAAACTTCATAATATGTAATATCGTTATAATATGAACCATCGCATTCAACAACATATGGATTATTGAGCTTTGCGTAAAGAGAATAATTGCCTTTGCCAACATATATTTTTAATAATTCCTTTGAACTGTCAATCGAAGATAAGTAAAATACTGGTGTTTTTTTGCTTTGAGATACAATTATGTCCCCACTAATATTATCACGGCTTAATCTTCGTCCATATCTGCTGTTATTATCAGATTTAAGTTTTTCCACTTCACTTTCGCTGTAATATTTATAGTTGTATTTTTCACTATATTTATTAAGCAATTCAACCGTTTTGTCCGATGTCAATTTATCGACATCTATGTTTATTCTTTCAGATATTTTCCTTACATCATCTACTCCCGAATATGTAGAAGCAATTTCTTTACTGTCGGTTAAGAATATACTTCTGCCGTCGTCCATTTTATCAAGAGCAAATTCAGTAAAACCGAATGATTGTGTTCCGTGATAAAGTTTGATTGGAGTTTTTCCCTCCTCTGAGTATGCTCCCCAAGACATAGCTTTTTCATCGACAAGTTTCTGTGCTGTTTCAATGTCATTATTTTTGACTGCTTGAGAGTATTGGTTATTAGCCTCTTTGTCTGAAAGAAAGTCACCGCTTCTTGTGCTGTTCTGAATTTCAGTATTATTTTCTTCAATAGAATTATTGCTTTCTGTTGAGGATTTTTTTGCGTAGATTTTAGCATTCTGATTTTTGAGCCCTTCAACAACAGCTTTTTCGTATTTATCAACAATTGACTGCAGTTTTTCGGCATTGCTTGCAAGGTTATTAGCAAGTAGTCTTGCCTCATCGGTCATACCCCTGTTATCCTTGAGAATGCTTTTAATCTTGCTAATAACCTTCTTAATGAGATTGATAAACTTCTTACCAACAGAAGGATTCTCTTTTGACATTTTTTCAAGGATTTTTGCTTTGTTAACAAGGTCAGAAGAAAATTCAGCAACAGCCTCTCTTGTCGCATAAATTTGTCTTTTATCATCTGACATTTTTTGCCATTTGTCGCTGTTGCGTTCTTCAAGTATAGAATAATGCTTATCGACTGCATCGTTGAATACATCAGCACCAACGGCATCCTGAATAGCTTTTGAAAGTTCTGCGTACTCTGTGGGTGCGTGTTCAGCAAGGTGGGAAAGCTCGTGACCGAAAGTTGACATCATCGCACCTTTGCTTATAACATCGTTGATGGTTTCTTTCTTTGCGTTAATATCAATCATTATGGTATTAGTCAAAGAGTCATAACCACCGTTATCGTCTATATACACACCGTTTTCGTCAGTCCGTGATGCATAAAACTTAACATTCAAGCCGTGATTAGCATAACCTGAGATATAATCAACAGATGCTTTCTGTTCATCGTTAAGTTTGATACCTTCAAGAGCGGAAGTATCAACCGTACCTTTAGCGTAACCGTTTGTTTTTTCTTTCCATTCCTGCTGTAATTTTGAAAGAGCGTTTCCTGCTTTGAAAGCCGTTGTGTACTTATTTAAGCCATCTTCATAAGCTGATACTTGTACATTGTACGGTAATTGTGATACCGTGCTATTCAAGCTCTTAAATGCAACCGCACGGACACCCTGATTGTAAAATCTCGCATATTCCATAGCGAAAGTGTCAGGCTCGATTTTATCTTCTAATCCGTTATAAGCATCTTTCATCTTATCGACCGTATCGGTGTTGATTGTCATATTCTTAGCGTTTTTTGTAAGAAACTTGTCGAGCGTTTCGGCTTTGTTAAGATTTGCATCAGCATCACTTTTCTCAGAGTCAAACTCAATGAGGCTCGGTGTGAACAGCTTTGTGTCTGCGGAAAGCAATGCAGTCTGCTGATTAAATCTTGCGGTCTTTGCCTGATTTACAACATCATTCGCAAGAAGTGATTTCAAATTTTCAGACTTTTTGATTTTTTCGAGGTCATCATCGGTCAAATTCTCGCCGTTTGTAAGTTTGTTTGCAACAACCTTTTCATCCGATGCAAGGTTTGCTTTTTTGATGACTTTTTTAAATTCTTTTTCTGATGGCATACTTTCTGTTGCTTTTTCATATGCCTCACTTCGCAAAGCTCCGAGTCTTGCATCAGTCGGGTTGCTTTCGTAATCGGTAACGCTGTCATTAAGACCGTAATGCTTTGCAAGGTTTTTAACCGTGTCTATGTTATCAAGAGAGGATATAGATTTTCCTGCCTTAATATTTCTTCTATATTGAGATGTGTTGAAAGCAGTACCCGAAATTCCACCCATTAATGCACCGCCAATCGCATCCTGTGCTAATTGTCCTGCATAATTACTGATTAAGGCTTGTCTTGCATCTTCTTCCGACATACCGCTTTTGATGTAATCATTGTATTCCGTTTCAAGCTGTGACAGATTACCGTTGATAACCTCATCAGCAATTGAATCAAGAAGTGTAGCAGAAACTTCTTCTCCTGCCTCTGTTACAATTTGTTTTCCGACATTCTTCAAAATATCTTTTGTAGCTTTCAAGCTACCTCTTTTAAAGCCTTTCAGTTTGCTGAGCGATACATTTTCAGTCAGCACTTCAACTCCTGCGTAAGTTAATGCTGTTGCAAGAGCCTGTTCGACAGAGCCACCGTTTTCGACAACATCGTTAAAAGCCTGTGAACCTACCTCTACACCCATAATTGGCATACCAATAGCAGGATTTGCATACGCAATACCCATACGGATAGCATTATCAGCAAGACTAATTCCTTGTTGATATGCTAATTTTGCAAATGGATTTTCGATAGTATCAGCGACAGTTGATGTCATTGTATTTAATCCATAGACATCTGATTCCTGTGGATTGTAGTAACCGTCACCACCTGTCCATTTATCGGCTACCGCACCAATTTCCTCGGTTGCGGTTTCAAATGATGCAGGTATCATATCAAACACGGCACTTGCTGTTGCACCGACAGGATTGCGTTTTGATGCCTCTGCAACTTTCTTTAGTTCGTCTGTTGCTTTCTCTCTGTCTTTTGCTCTTTCGTAGTATTTATACAGCGTGTCGGTGTCATAGCCTTTATCTGCAAGAGCGTTAAAAGCCTGTTCTCTTTTTGTTTTTTCTTCGTCAGAGTAATAAACAGGAGAGTATGAGTAATCCCCATTTTTTCTTCTCTCCATATCCTCACGGAAAAGTTCTTGATTTGTACCCTTTGTCGGGAATCCTTTATTGAGTCCTACCCAATCTGTCTGATAACCTTCGTGTTTAGAGTCATAATAATCACTTACAATTTTAGCATCTTCGGGGTGTTGCTTGGTGAAATCGTCATAGTATTTCTTTTCAGCCTCAAGTTCCTTTTTTTGGTCAATTTTTCTCTGTAGGTTATCGAGTTCGGTTCTTTGGTTGGTGCGTTCCTGCAATTTCTTGTTTGCATTTTTGCCCTGCGTAGTGAAGGGATTGTTATTGTAACTACCGCCAATTTCAGCATATTCTTTGTTGAAATCGCCCCAAGTGCTATCATACTCGGCTTTCTTCTTGTCATATTCCTTCTGTAAGTCATCGGAAGTTTTGGCATCCTCTTCTGCCTGTGCGACAGCAGATTTGTATTCTTCCTCTGTATCAAAATCAGAAACTGCGTCCTGAATTTTTTTTGCATTGGACTTATATTCCTGTTCAGCATTTTCAACATCAGAAATAAAGTTTTGATAGTCTGTAGTTTCGTCAGTATAACCGTGCCTATTGACATATTGTTTTGCCAACGCACCGAGAGTATCGGTTGATAATTTCTCATCAGAAGATTTGCCAAGTTCGCTTGTTATGTACTTGTATGCGGTCATAGCCTCTTTAGGAAAATCTTCGTCAAGAAGATGTTTACTGGCATCTTCAAGATTATCATAGCCATTGTTTTTTAGTGTCTGATAAGCTGACTGCATATCATCTGACAACTTATCAGTACCGCTGTAATATTTTGCAATATTATTTACTTTATTTTTTAACGAGTCGAAAGTGTTTCGCCCCATTTCGTTTTGTGAGTTTTTGAGTGCGGTCTGAGCAGAGGTATAATATCTTGACATAATATCAGTACCGCTTGCAATCTGTGCAGTTTCCGTTTGCTCTGCTTCTTCCTGGCCGACCGCTTCTTGACTGCGAAGATATTCAAGGAAAGACTTGTTGTTTGGTCTTTCACTTTGAGAAAGTGTGTTTCTCATTGTTCTATTTCTATTTTCATTATCATCAAGAGCAGTAGAAGAACTCTCAACCGAATTGGTCGATTGAGAGTCCTCGTTATTATTTTTCTTTTTAAGCAAATCACGATACTTCATAGCGTTTCTCCTTATTTCGTAGAGGATTTCTGTGTTCTTTTAAGTTCTTTTGCAAGGCTTGAACTGCCGTAGTATTTAGTGATGTAATTAATTTCACCGCTTGACAATGTGTGATTTGTAATTGCATCATCCATATACTTTTCAAGCACGCTGTCAATAGCCTTGCTGTAATCGCCCGAATACTTAGAGTATTGTAACTGTCTTACTTCATTATCAATCTTTTGAATGTATGCAGAAGTTGTACTGTTGCTTGTTGATTTGGCATTGACATTGTACCAAGACTCAGCACTTTTTTTAGATGATGACGAGTTTTGTGCTTTGTATGTATTGATTTTTTCTGTTGCTTTGTTGTTGCGGATTGTTTCAGCAAGTGCAGACTGTCTGTAAGCCTCTTCGGCTTTGTTCGCTCTGATTGTTTCAGCAAGCTGTGCATTCTTGTATGCCTCTTCAATACGGTTTGCTCTTTCGGTTTCTTCCTGCTGTGCCTGTTCTGCACGCAATGTTTCGCCCTGTTTCCAAGTATCAATATCATTGCTTGATGCAGTACCATACTGATTTGTTGCAAGATTGGCGGAATTGTAAAGGTTTGTGCCTTTCTGACCCCAAGCGTTGAGGTCATTGCTCTGTGCGTTCTGCAATTCGCTCTGATACAAGCCGTACAGATTGTTATATACATTCCAGTTGTTTGACCACTCATTCTGCTGTTGGTTTCTGTCCTGAGCGTACATATTGTATATGTTATTAAGTCTGTCTGTTTCAGCGTTATAACCGCTTAATGCCATACTGTAATAATTACCGATGTCATTGTTAAGCTGTTGCAGATAGCCTTGATAAGCCTGAGAGCCTGCAGTTGTTGCGTAACTGTTGCCGTAACCGCCTGTCATCGCAGATGCCTGACCTACTGTATCAGCCATTGCAACCTTGCCCATATTCTGATACTGCTCTTTCGCCTGTTGAAAAAGCGTATCATTTGAGAGGTCATAAGAAAATGCTTTACGGTTGGCAACAGCGTTCATCGCTTTGTTGTATGCTCCCTGATTGCCGTATTTAAACTGCTGTGAGAGATTATTGTTGCCGTATAACTGATTAAGTTTAGCCTGTGCAGAGTTTATCTGACCGCCAAAACCGCCTGCACCTGTTGTATAACCTGTCTGAGCAAAATCGTTATATCGGTTTGTTGCATCGTCTTGTCGATTCTGATAATTTGTTGCATTCGATGACTGGTTGTATTTTTGATATACATATGCCATATGCTTTAATCTCCTTTCGGGTTCTGTTCTTTTTCAAATTCATCGACTCGCTTGCGGTAATTCTCATACTCTGTCTGTACAGTTGTTAATGCCTTGTTCTGCACAGACTTGTACACTTCGCCAAAAGCCATTTCGATAATTGTCGGTGAAAGATGAGGATAGTTAGCAAGCTGATATAATTTGTTTCGCAAATCCATAATCAATACTGATTCAGGTGCTTTCGGCGGTGTGTTTGTTGTGTTTTCTGCTACTGTTTTTGTGGTGTTTTCGTTCATAGAAATTCTCCTTTTTTAATAGCTTGTAATCAACCCATTAACTACCTTGAGTGTGCTATATGTCCAAGTAATTGAGCCGTTACTCCCTGATTTTATTGTTCGGATATACGGTATATCTGCTGTAACCGTGTCGTATAACTGACCGTTTCGATTGTCTTTGGTACGCAATCCCATTTCAACAGAAACATCTCTCAGCCAAAATCTGCGTATTGTACTCCAACCGCTGTTGAATGTGTTACCGCCAAAAAAATTAGCGTAGCAAAATACACCTTCGTTATCGTTTCCGATTGCGTTGTTTTTAGCAAACGCTAATTGAGTTTCATAACTACCCCCACTTTCGTAACCGAAAGCAATAAATTTTCCGTTAGCTTTATCAAGGTTAATCGCAAGTCCTTTGATTGATGGTGCAGTTTTCCATTGAGTTGCGCCAATGTAACCAATCGATAAATTATCTCGCCAAAAAGACTGTCCGTATTTTGAAACACTCGACATTTTTTTGCCAAAATAATAAAAGTTAATATCACCGTCTTCAAGCTTAATCACATTACCAAGTTTTGATTCACTCCAAGCAAACTCAACCGCATTTGCCGATTGCCGAATGATGCTCTGAATAGTGCTTGTACTTGTTTTCTGCGTAACAGTTGATGAGATTTCGTTCGATTTAACCGTTAAGTTTGCAATATCTGTTGTGTTGGAATCAATTTTGCTTGCCCAAGCAGATATTGAGTCATTAACATTAGAGATAGCCGTTGTAAGCTGTTCGCCTGTTGCAAGCGTGTTGCGGTATGCAATATCTATCTTCTCGGCTGTGATAGAGCCTGTGTAGATTTTAGAACCGTCAATAACCGTCTGACCGTTTTCTACTTTTGACCAAGCTTTGATTTCTTCTGCAGATACTATCAACGGAATTGTCTTTGTGTAGACTTTGTTGTTGTAACCGACTTCAATTTTGATAGCCGTGCAAGTCGCTATATATGCGTTGAACTCTCCCGACAGCGAAAGAGAGAAATTATTTGTATTTTTCTTTGACTTGTAAAATACAGATTTGTTGCCGTTTATTCTCCATACTCGTATTTCACTTGCAGTTACAAGCTGTGTATTACCGCCTGAGTTCTGACGGAATTCAATGTTGATTGTTGACGGTGTACAAGATGTTCCGAGAATGTTCTTGTTGACCGATGATACATCGGTATAGATTTCATAAGCCTGTGCATCTGTGCCGTCCTTACCGTCTTTACCTTTGATTTCACCTGTGCAAACAAAAGCACCGTTTTTATTGTTCCACACAAACAAATAGCCTTTGACAATGTATGAATCACCGTTGTTAAGCGTTGTTGTACTGTTGTTAATGATACTTGTACAATCAGAGTCAAAATACAAGTCATAAGGAATGCCAATTTGATAATCTTCATTCTTTTTATATGCTGTGCCGAGAATTTTAACAGAAGTACCGTCAACACCGTCCGATACACACCCGATTGAGCAAACAGCTATGTATGTTTTGTCCGCTGAGTCTTTTGATTCGGCTTTGACATACAGTACAGATGAGTTTTCAAAAGCGGTTGCGGTTGAAATCCTCATATTCATTGCGGTTGCTGTTCGTGTGTACTCTGCCCACACTTCACCGTCATTTGAGGTGTACCACCTTGTTGATGCAACATTGATGTTTCTTGCTGTGAGATTGACTGCAATATTTTGAACATCGTAACCGTCTGTTGCTGTCTTCTTAACAAGCGTAGCGTTCGGGCGGATATCAATACCCATTACCATATCTGTAAGAGCGGTAATATCCAGTCCACCGATTGTACCCGATGTTGCATTGATGTTTCCGAAACTGTCAACGGTAAATGTACCGTTACCAATATTGATACTACCGCCAGTTATTTTTGCATAAGGGAAATATACTGAATCTTTGTCGAGATAAAAAAGTTTCTTATTTTCTGCCCACCAAGATATCTCAGTCGGTGTAATTCTCGTCTTGAGGTTCGACCGTGTATCGATAACCTTGCCGTTGTACTCGAAGGAATCCGAGAGCAAACCGACTTCAACACCGTATATCGGACTTGCTCCGCTTTCATCAAGTAAGCCTTGTTTGATGTAAGAAGTCTGATTGACTTTGTAATTATCAAGGTCTGTTTCAAGCTGTGATGCATAATTGTATAAATATTCAATGCCAACACTACTTCCCGATATATCGAGCGTTGTGTCACGAAGATATTTGCCGAAGTCAGATATAGCAACATAATTACCGTTCATCTGCGAAGTGAATTTTTCGTCTGACTGTATCACTACATCTGCTGTCTTAATTACAAGGTCACGGATGGTAGCATAACGGCTCATAAGGTCTTGGTTGACCTCTACGATATCGCCATTGGATGCAGACAGAGCCGATGCTGTCTGCTCCCACATCTTATCTACTGAGAGGTTGGCAAGTGTTGCGTTTAACTGTTCATTGTTACGGTATATGTAACTGCGTATCTGTGCAAGCTGTTCCTCGGCTGTACCGTTACCAATATTTGGTAAATCAATAAAATTCATTAAACATCACTTCCAATCTCCAATACCTTTGAAATCGAATAAATTTTGCAAGTACCTTTTCCTTCAATACGAATTGCAAAATGGTCACATCTGCGAGGTAGGACAGGTATGCTATAAGATTTCGTACCGTGACCGCCAATCGATGAAACTGTTTCCCAATGGTTTGAATCATCATAGCGAATACGCACTCTAATTTGGCTTGTAATCGGTTTTTGCACTCTGAGTAACATTCTTCCTACATACTTGTTATCTGAGTAAGAATAGCCTATAGAGCCTGTTTCCGCATACCATTCAAAGTCATCTTCTGCTGTACCTCTGCCTGTTGTGGTCATAAGCTGATAACTGTCGGCATCAATGAAATAAAGGTCTGTCTTAACTTTGCAAAATTCTTTTATGTGTATGTTATCCTCTTTGTGCCACATCCCTGTTGTGATATCGTAAACGAAGAGAGTCCATACTCCACTTATGTCCTGCATACAGATATAATATCTATTTCCAATACTACCGCTGACAGCGTTGCTATAGCTAACCGCACCGAGAGGATTTGATATGCTTGTCGGCAACGAGCCGTCGTAGTAACAGACATCTGTTGCGGATTTATAGAACAGAGTTTCATTGAGTATGCAAAGACTCTTTGATGAACCTTTCTGAACACCTCTTACTTTCTGCTCAATTACCTGATAATTGCTCGGCATTGAGCCGTAAACCTTGTGTATGCAATTTTCTTTGAAAAAGAGTAAATAACTACCGTAAGCAATTGCACCTGTCCACACACCGTCAGAACCGACAGAAACGGCATATGAGTCTGTTGATATACCTGCATATACGAACCAATTCTTGAAATCACCTTGCTTGCAAGCGTAGATTTCGTTGACGATTTTACCCTCGTTGTTAAGACCGTAACGGCATCCCCACAGACGGTTGTTTGATTCGATGACAAAGTCCATAATTGGAGCAACACGCTCGAGTTTGACTGTACCTGTAGACTGAGTGACAACATTGTCAAGTATTGCAGTAACTACAATCCAGTTTTCCTTCTCGTCAATAGATTTAATGAGCATTGAAGTGTTAAGAGCATCAATCTGTTCTTTGATTTTGTCGCTACCCGAAGAGGAAGAGGAGTCACAACCGCTGATTGTTACGGCATCACCTTCCTTGAAACCTTTACCAATGCCTGTTGACTCAATACGCACATAGGTTGTTGAGAGTGATGACCACATCCGTGTGTTGGAGTTCCATACCTTCAAATAGTGCGTGTCACCGCTTGTGTCAAGCCATTTGTAACCGTTTGCGACTGTTTCTTTCTCACCAACATTAGGTGACTCATCACCTACATATACATAGTTTTCGCCTTTTGGGTTTTGGTATTGATACTTAGTGCCATCTTGCGTACACATTGTATAAACAACATTGTTGACCTCTGTTGCTATCTCAATTGTGTTATCAAGATATCCCCAGTCAGATATATCTTCCGTATTAACGAAGACTTTGTCAGGAAAAATGACAAGGTACGCACCCATTGACACCATTGTTTTTTCTGTGTCCGTCAAAATAATATGGTCAACCTTTTCGCCGTCAATGTATAAATACATACCGTCAATGTAGCAGAGGTTATCACGGCTTGCCATGCATTTTGGCTTGGTAAACTGTTGTACAATGCCTCTCTTATCTCTCGGTGACAACACAGGATAGTAATTGCCTGTCATATTCTGCATATCATAGAATTCTGTGTCACCGATGCGGATGTTGTGGTTATATCCTGCAAACTGCTCTTGATACTCTCGCTGTGCAGAGGATGAATCAAGCTGTGGAAAATTAAAAGCCATAGTATCACCACCTAAAATGTAATGTGAGCAATCTCTTTCGGCATATGGTTGCAATGCCACCAATTGACGAAAGAATCATAATGGTTGCTGTACTGTGCTGAGGATGCATTGTATCTGTCATACTCCTTGTTGACAAGGTGTATTTGGAGTTCAAGAAATGTCTTGTAAATCTCTACTGCATACGGTTTCGGAATCAGTAACGGCTGATTGCGTGATGTGTTCTCGTCATATCCGATGAAATCTGTATCTTCATAACCTTCGTGCGTGTCAAATACTTCGTTCTTGACCATTCTGTCGAGAGAGTCAAGCCAAGCAATCTTTTCGTCTTCTGTGCGGTTGTTTGGTACTGTTGCATCAATCATATCAATTGCATCAGCTATTGTAATGTAGTCCATATTTTCATCTCCTTAAAAACAAAAAAGAGGCGGAAAAACCGCCTCTTAATCTCATAATCAAGCCATCGGCTTGCTGTCTTTGAATGCCATTTTCTTGATGAATTCTCTCGCCTGTGTGCGAGCTTTTGCTTTGTTATTGATAACCTCAGCAAAGATTTCATCTACTTCGACAGGTACATCGGTCTGCACAAGAATATTGTGACCGTTGACCGAGAAGAATTCCTGTTCTGCTCCGTCACCCTCAATCTGAGGGTCACGGGGAAGAATAACAGTAACTTTCTTGCCTGTAAGTCCTGCATTCTTATTTGAATTTGTAGCCATATAAGATAATCTCCTTATCAATTTTCCTCATCAACAGATGAGTAAGAAGAACCTGACTCGACACGGAGAATTCTCTCTTCGTAAAGAATCTTAGCACCGTGGCTGAATTTGTAGCCGACTGTGCTGTAAAGTTCGAGAGGACCGCCAATCTCCGACTTGTCCTTGATAATCATGTGCATTGACTCGTTTTCGGGTTCAATGATGCCGAAAGCCTTTGCACCGAGGAAAAGTGTGTCATATGTAGCGATGCCGAGTTTATTGTGTGCGTGAATCTTACACTCTGTTGACTCAACGAAACGGCAACCGTGAAGTTCGCCGATTTCACCCTTGAAGATAGGTGCTGTGTCATTGTACTTGTGGTACTCTTTCCACTCGTCAGACTCTGTAAGGTCATGAGCGACCGAGGGATGAATAAGACATACATAGCTACCGTTAATCTTCGGTGCTTTGTTTTTCTTGAGCCAAGTAACAGCCTTTTTCACAACTGCAGGAGTGAGAACACAATCTGCTGTGAGTGTATCTCTTGTTGAGATTACTGTGCCGTCCTTCTTCGGACAGTACATAACAGAGTTACCTGCAATGAGGACATTTCTCGTGAGAGTGTCCATAGTCGCACCTGCCGATGCACCCATCTCTTCTGTACAGCCCTGAATAATCGGGTCATATGCCTCATATTCAAGTCTGTCTGTGATTGTTGTGTAATCGCCGTGCTGTGATGTTGTACCTTCAATCTTAGTCATACCGAAAGCCTGTCCTGTCGGTGTAACACCTTCGGTAATAGGTGTGAGAGCTTTCGGGAATGTGTTGAATTTACGCCATTCACACTTATTGCCGTGAATCTTCTGCTTATCGCCAAACTGATTGAAGATAAGTTCTGCCCTTGCGTTTTCGAGAAGGGAAGTATCGTAGAATGTCTTCATTGTCGGGGACATTCCACTTGCGGATGTTTTGTTTGCGTTTAAGGTTGTTTCATCAGCAAAAAGCTGGAGAATAAGATTGTACATAATATTAGACATAATAATGCTCCTTTAAAGTTAGAATTTTGGAGCAACACCTGTTCTTAAAAACTGTTCCTTGATACGCTTGAAATCATCAAGAGTAAACTGTGACGGGTCATCCTTCACAATGACGGATGCACGGTGATTCATACCGTTTTCCCTCGGTCTTTCTTTGTTTGCTTTAACCGCATTTGCAGTATTGATAGCTGTCTGATTGACCGCATTGTTCACAGTAGCGTTGAGAATGTCTTTGTAGTGAATCACACGGTAAGCGTTGTCTACCGAAAGACCAACACCGCCTAACTCCTGTGGGTCAACAAGCTTGCGAAACTGAGGATTACTCATCTCTGTTTCAAGGTCGAAAGACGGAAACTGTTCTCTCATTGCATCCGACTGACTCACAAGGTTTCTGCAATGTTCGTTAATGAATGCCTGTCTTTCTTTGTCTGCCTGTTCACGCTTGTTGTTTTCGAGGATTCTCTCTGCTTTCTTGACTTTGACATACTCTTCAACAGGCAATCCTGCCTCAAGTGCCTCATCTTCATACAGTTTCGTATCGTTCTGAATACTGTTGCTGAGGTCATTGAGAAAGCTTTCTGATTCGGAATCAAGACCGTATCTGACATTAGCTATGTTGAGGATGTCACGCATTCTTGCGTTCTCAGCCTTGAGCGACTCCTGCTCCTTGAATCTCTTTGAAAAGGCTTTGTCCATATACTTCTGGGCATCGTCTTTCCACTCGTCAGACTTGACGAGTTCGGCAAAAGTCATTTTTGGCTTTTCTTCGGGAACAGCACCGACTTCGGTGTTGCTTGTACTCTGCTTGCCGTAAACAATCTTCGGTGCAGAGCCTTTACCATCGGCAGGGAGCGATGTGCTTGTTGTTTCTCCTGCTAAGCCTGTTGAGCCTTCACCTGTTCCTGCCCCTGCGGATGCACCTGCAGATGCACCACCGCCACCGTCAGCAAAAAGCTGAATGTTAAAACAACGGAACATAAGTTCAGTAACAACGGCTGTTGAGATAGTCTTAACCATTGCTATCTCCTTCCATAAAAAAGTCTGTGGTTAAGGTCACGAGCCTATGTTCACAATTTAGCATTGCAAGACCAAACACCTCCAACCATCAATTTCAAAACGATAAAAAATTTTGCAATTCGTAAAAATGGGTGTTTTTTACGAATTGAACATTTTGCGGTCATCAGCAAAATGTTATTTAGGCATAAAAAAAGCACCCATAATTGGGTGCTTAGAAACTTTAGGAGAGAGTCAGGAGAGAATTAGATAACAGTCAGTTTAATGTTATCGGGATAGTTTTCAGCAAGCAGATTAAAGCCTGTTGTAACAGTCATAAAAACTAACTGTACATTAGGCTCGTATTCCTCATTAGGCTTGCATCTGTATGTAACACGCTGTTTCTCTCCCTCGCCATTGATGGTAAATGACGGTGACTCTGTCATAGCTGTGCGGAATTCCTCAAGCGTGTTTGCAAGTGTGTACAAGAGCGTTGATGCCCCTGCACACACAATGTCTTTGCCGTTCTCGGCGAAATCTGCGTGACCTCTCATTGTTACGGTGTAATTCTTAGTATCGACTTTAACTTTAAGCATATAGTATTCTCCTTACTGATTAACCTGTGTTGATGCCTGTGCCTGTTCTCTTGCTTTCGCCATAAACGATTTTTCAGATGTGTCATCCGTAGTAACTCCATCAACAGAGAGATTACCACTTGGATTCTCGGTATTGTTGCCATTCTCGGCAAGGATAGCCTGTGCAAGCTGTTCAGCCATCTGCGTGCCATTCTGCATATCTACCTGCTGTGCAAGGTTGAACGCAATCTTTTGTAACTGCTGATACTTATCAAACATCGTGCCGTTTTGCATTATCATCTGTATGATTTCATCCTTATGAGCGAAATCCATAGTCTGTAACAGCATAAGCGACATATCGACATTCTGAGGTGAGAATACACCGAGGTTGTACAACTGTATTGCAAGTTCATTCTGTTCCATCTTCGTATAAGGCGAGGCTTTCTGTGCGGTTACCTCTATGTCAAAGCAAGGGAGTCTGAGTCCCATATCTCTGCCGAGAATGCTCGGCTGTTGCTGTGGTTTGAGTCCTGCGTTGTTGTATTGTACGAATTTCTCTTGTCCGTATTTGCCTGTGATGCGGTATTCTCTGAGTACATCGTAAAACTGACGGATTAATTCAATGACCATATTTGTAATTTTGCGGTGCATCGTGTACATAATCTTGTTATGAGTACGGCTCATCTTACCGCTCTGCTCCTGCATTGTCGCAATAGCTGATGCGGCGGTAACTCCCGAAGTGCTACCGCCATTGTTCACATCACGGTTACCGAGTGTTTCCTTCATCTCAGCTATGAGGTTTTCTCGCATATTGACAACAAATGTCGGTACTGGTGAGGTTATAATCGGCTTGATTGAGTCATCGTTAAGACTGCTTGTTGTATGCACAAAATCTTTGCTCCAGTCGGCAAATTCAGCCTCGTTGACCGCTCCGTTGGTCTTGATGAAGTATCTCGGCTTGCTTGTTACCCTTGCATTGGTAAGCATAGCCTGTGTCAATACATCAATAGCGTGTTGGTCACCTCTGCCGATGTCGGTATAGCCGTATCCTGCAATACTGCCCTCAACAGGGAATAACGGTGTAACAACAAAGGGATAGAGTCCGTGGTCATACCAACCGTTTGGATAGTTTTCTGCATCGTTTTCGGTTGCAAAGAGTACAGTACCCTCTACAAATTTGCAGTAATGCAAGACCTGATTTCCGTTGCTGTCAGACAGCTTGTAGAACCAATCTACAACGGTTGTCTTACCGTCTGTATCAATGGCATCATCTGTACGATACTGGTCAGATATTACCTTATGACTGTTGAGCTTACCTTCAAGCTGTGGATATTGCTTGACAAGCGATTCATTATCCACGAGCGAAGTGTGAAACACCTCTTTGCTATCCTGTATATCGGTCACACCGCTCTCCCAAAACAGATTGAGTATGTCGATTTTCTCGACTGAGATGTCACCGAGTCCATCATGTTTTGTACCATCCCAAAAGACACCTGCACAACAAACACCCTGTTTGAGTATGTAATTGGCAAGTTCCGAATATGTATTTTCGTAGTTATTCTCTTCAAAGATAACAGGCAGAATACTCTTGAGCTTTTCTGCCTCTTCCACATCATCTTCACGCTTAGGTCTGATGTTTGATTCAGGATAACCGTCCATCAAGTCTGCGTGCTTAGATGTAATGCAGTTCCACAGCCAAGCTGTTGCGACCTCGTTGTCACCTTTTTTCTTGTTGCCATTGTGGTCGTAGTAATCCCACTGACGAAGTTTCCAGTAATCTTCATTCGCTTTAATTCGCCTATCAAGGCTTGTCTTGTAGGTCTTGTAACGCATTAATCGGTCATATGCCTGTAAGACTGTACGCTCAGTTATCACAGGATTCAACACGGCTTTTGACTCTGTTGTATCACCGCCTACAATGCCCTGTGTAGGTGCGTTGTCATTGGACAACATCTGTGTTGTCTGTTCTGTTGTTGTGCTATCCTGTGGCATTTTTGAGCCGTTATGCATATGTTCAAGCTGATTCCGTTCGTCCTGAGTCCACAAGATGCGGTTATCGGGAGCAGACTGCGTTCTCTGCAGTTCTGTCTGCTGTTCCGCCTGCCTGCGTTCCTTTTCTTCTCGTCTTTTTTTTCGTCTTAATGCCATAAGTAATTCTTCCTTTCGTTATCTTCCGACAGCGGATTCGGCTGTGGTATCTTCGGTTTAATCTTGCGTATTGGTGCTATCGGTCTTGACATACACCAATACCGCAATGCGTCAGCTATATGGTCTTCTTGATTTGTGTCCAAGTCCTCTTTTTTTGTTTCATCAAACATAAGCAGAGGTAGAGTCCTTATCGTGTGCTTGCAGTTGCTGAATACATAGAGCATCGGTTTGCCGACCTCATTAAAAGCAAAACGGTAATGCATCTGCATCCATCCTGCAATACGGTCATTTTGCCCCTTATCAAAGTAAATGCCGTATTTTTCTGCTATATCGTTGACAGATTCGCCTCTTGAGCCATCCCAAATTGCAGGGTCTGCTACTCCTTGAATAACCCGACCTGCAAGCTGTGGCTGTGTGTGTTCGTACTCCGACAACATCTCAAACTGCTTATACGGTTGCCACTTGACACCCTCGTTCGGTGTCGCTGTGCATCCGTAATACTCGTCAATAACATACGCTCTTCCGTCAAAGTCTACAGCTATGTAAAGCATTGCGAATGGCTTACCGTAACCAAAGTCATATGCTCGATATACTAGCCATTCTTGCGGTATATCAAACGGCTCTATCACATTAGTGTATCTGCCGTATTTGAGAGCAACCTCAGGCGATAAGCCAAGCTTGTGAGCCTCCGCAACATCAACCTCTGTGCGGAAATCTTCAAAGAACATACCCTCGAAGACATCCCATCTACCATACAGCCAAGCATCACGGAGCTTTGGGGGCAATGCCTCAAGCTGTTGAATGTATTCAGGCTGACTTTCCATAAGAGCCTTGTTATCCGTTACAAGCGACTGAATAAAGCAGTAATCGTCAGGCTGTTCATATTGACCAAATTTGCGGTCGATGAATAATCGCTTAAAATAACCGTGACTCTGACCGCCTGGATTGAGAGTATAATAAATTCTTTTCGGATAATCATTTACACCTCGCAAGCAAGCCGTAATAGCCTTGATTTGGTGTTCTGAGAGCAGACAAGCCTCATCGATGAAGATTACATCAAATTCAGCACCTTGATACTGCTGTAAATCGGCATCGTTCTTGCAATAACCGAATTTTATCGTTGAGCCGTTCGGAAATGTAAAAATCTTGTCCTGAGTGTTGTATCGGGCGATTCCTGCCAGTTCTGCTCTTAGCGTGTTAATGTGGTTGTTGAACAATTCGGGATATGTTCTGCGGACTATAAGTATCTTAATTCCTGCGTACCTCGCACACAATAATTTAGCTTTGAGTCGGACGGCAAAGGACTTTCCTCCGCCTCTCGCTCCACCGTAGGCAATGTATTTCTGCTTTGCAAGCAAGAATTGTCTCTGCTTATCATTTGGTACACCTAAATAGTTAATCTTTGTCATTCTGCGTACCTCTCTGCCTCATCTGAGAGAGCGAACATAGTCGGCTCTATGCTGTCCTTATCCTGCTGAGCTTTGAGCCTCTCACGCTCAAGAGCAAGCCTCTCACGCTCAAGTGCAAGCCTCTCAGCCTCAAGCCGTCCGATAATGCCGTGTAGACTCTGTTTGACTTCTACGGCATCTTTCAACGCTCTTGACAAACTTTGCAGGTCTTTAGTTTGCATCGGTGGGATTACATCGTAGCCGTTTGACTCATCGCCCTCTTTTCGCAAGAAATCAAGGATTAAATCATCCATTTTGTCTGAGGCTTTAATGAGTTTCGTCATTTTGTTGACTTTTTGTTTTTCAATTTGTTCAGTAGCTTTTTTGTAGACATTTTGTGTCACTTTTTGTCTTTTCTCACGCAGACCGTACTCGTCTATATGCCTACGCAAGGTTGACTCTGCCATACCATATTTCTTGCGGATTTCAAACTGTTCCAAACCGTTTATATATTCTTGCTCAATCTCGTCCCACGGATATTTATTCGATGACATTGTCACACCTCTTTTGCACTATAATGTTTAAATTAAATACTATATAAGCAAAAAAAAATTCGCTAACCGCACACGGCGAACGGTCAGCGAACAGTCAGCGAAAAAATATTTTTTCAAAAAAATTCAAAAAAACTATTGACAAGGCACGAAATTCGTGTTATTATAAAGTCACAACAGAGGGAAACCTCAAATAAAGCAAAAGGAGTTAAACACTATGACAAACCACACAAGCATTTTTGACTCTGCACAGATACGCAGAGAAGAAAGAAGTAATGTTATGAAATACGGTTATAAGATTGTTCGGAGAATACCAAAGGGAAAGTTAAGGAATTTATGTATTGAAAAAGGATGGTACATAAATGGCAACAATGTAGCATACAGCAATATGCTTGCTATGTCGAATAAAGATGATATTACAAGTGACGATATTGTAGAAATAGCAACTGATATTATTGAGCATAGTGATTTAAGTTTAGATGATTTCACATATGTGTGTAATGAAATTTTGAGAAAATCTTATTCATTTATGGTTGAGTTATAAAAAAGAAAGAGGGCAGAATGAGTAATGGCAAAGCGATTTGAAAAGGCTAAGTATTACACCGAAAAATACAAAGATATATTATTACCATGTAAGCATTGTGGAAATAGAAAAATTGTTATTGCGTCCGAGAGAAGTCTTTTGGGCGATAATAAAAACTATTGGGCTGTTTGTTGTTCAACCCACGCTTGCGATTGCACAGGCGATTATACAAGTGTAAGAGTCGCAGTAAATAAGTGGAATGAACAGCAACGAAATTATTTAGGTGAAGAATAAGGGGGGTAACGGTATGACAATAAATACAAAATATGATTTAGGGCAAGAAGTGTATTATGGCAATAAATGCAACCGACAAAAAGGTGAAATATTAGAAATAATCATTGACGGCACATTCAACAACATACCGAAATATGTAATAGAATATAACGGTAATATATGGGCAGAAGATGAAATCAGCGACAAAGAATAAGGGGGTAACGGTATGAACACGAATGATGTAACAGCATTAACAAGAATTTTTGCAAAAGGAATAAACGAAATGATAAACGAGTATATAACGCTTGACGAATTAGGCGGTACATTTGCAGACCTCGAAGCGTTAGAAAATCTTTCAAGCAGATTAACAACGCTTAAATCAATAGTTGATAGTATTGAATGTAAGTAATTAACGAAAAATACGATAGACAAAAGCGGTTGAGCCTATAAGCCTCATCCCACCCAAAAAAATTTTTAAGTTTTTCCAAAAAAGTATTGACAACACGAAATCCGTGTAGTAAACTATAGTCAACAAATCAAAACACAGGGCAACACCCGCGGGCACAAAAAGGAGAAAAAACACTATGAAAAGAATTTTGACAACAACTGCAACCCCTAAAATTGATAACGATGATAATTGTATTTGTCAGTATTTTGACCAGTTCGGTAACTCTTATTTGGTGGAGTACGCAGTAATCAATCCAAAAGCCGAAAACTTTAAAGATGTTTGCGATTGGGATGATTTCACAATTTACGGCGGCGGTTACTCCGATGTCGATATTACAGGAGAATTTGAAGAAATCTTAATCGAATCCGAATGCGGCTACAATCAAGCTTTTGTGAGCAAGAATAATTTAACCGATAAAGATATTGACGGTGAGATATTCAAGGAAATTCCACTAACTTTCACATCTGAAAGTACATCGGGCGATATTTTTGAAAAAATTGTCGCTCTTGGGTACAGTGAAATAAATGCCAAAAGCAAGGCTTTGAATGACCTCAAGTATGCTTGTTGCACCGATTTCACAAGTCCAGCAAGTTGCAAAAAAGGTACAACAATCGAATATTTCAAAGCATACGGAATCCCATTTTATGATAATTTCGGTTATAATGAAGACGAAATAGCAGAGTTTTGTGGTTGGGAACAATGCCTTATATATGAGTACAAATGCTATAAATTTGCTTTACCTGACGATTTTAGCAATTACAAAGAGGGCGGAGAAATCGAGTCGGACGAAATCCGTAAATTTGACTCTTGGGAAGATGTTTACAAATCATTGAATATTAAAAAGGGGTGATAATTATGACAATCAAAGAGGCACGCATTAAAGCAGGGTTGACACAGCGAGCAATGACAGATTTGTTGCTTATTCCGTATCGTACAGTACAAGATTGGGAGTCGGGAAAACATAACCCACCGATTTATGTTGAAAAGTTAGTTATTGAAAAACTTCTGCAAATTGCAGAACAATCAGCAGAACAGTCATAAAAAAACAAAAAAAGGCACACCATAAACGGTGTGCCTTTCCTGCATAGATAGTAAATATATATGAATAGGAAATTTATGACAACAATTTAAAAAACAGCACGCACTTTTTGCGTGTTGATAGTCAAGCAAGATGACCTCGCACACTATGACATAAACGAGGTCATCTTTTTTACGGAAGAAAGGATAAAAAACTAATCTACCACAGTAGAAATTAAAAAAACAAACTTCCGTGTTTCATATTATACAGCATCTCTGGGCATCTGTCAATTATGACAGAGCCTTTTTTGCGTTAGCAATTTTCTTATCTTTAGCCCAATTGCAATCATTGATGAGATGATAGATAACATTGACTGTTTTTTCATTTACAACGCCGTTAGCTGTGATATTACCTGCTTTCTGTGCCTCTTTGACCGCCTTTAGCGTACCGTCACCAAAACCGTTTGAATTGTCAACTTTCGTTTTGATAATTTTCATATTGTAGAGTGTAATCAACTGCTTCTTGAATGCGAGTGTAGCCGTGTTATGTGAGCCGTATTTAATCATTTCTTCTTCATCTCCCGTGCTTGATTTTTTGATTATGTTGTTGTTGATAATAACATCTGTGTCAACATTGCCGTTAATGCCGTTGATTCTGCCGTTGTCTGCGTTCTGCCAAATATCGCAAGCCTTGCTTGGAGAACTTGACCACTGAGCAAGCCAAATACTGTACTTGTTGCGGAGTTTTTCGTAATCGAGATAATTGTTGAGCCAATTGAGATTACTGTACACTCCTGCACGGTAGCCACTTGCTTTGATAGCATCACAAAAAGCAATTGCAATGTTTGTCAGAGCAGACATACCGAGCCTTGTCTGACTGCTCTCTTCAAGGTCATAATATACAGGTAATTCAAGCGTTTTACCTTTGATGCACGCAAGGCATACCTTAGCCTCCTGCTTTGCCTCTGCAACAGAATAAGCATAAGAGTACCAATATACTCCAACTGCAAGACCTGCCTTCTTAGCGTTCCTGTAATGCGTTTCAAACTCAGAGTCTTTCTGATAGGTTTCCTTGCCGAATCCCGCACGGATAATCACGGCATCAATACCGCTTTTCTTGACTTTGTTATAGTCAACTCCTGTCTGACAGTAGCTGACATCAATAGCAGTAACTTTCATTTTTAATCACTCACTTTCTGATACTTCGGGCAGTCCTGCAACGCTTGTCAATACAGACAACACACCTGCTAAAAGGCTTGCTGAGCCTACCGCAATCCAGTTTACATCGGTCATCACGGCAGATACTCCGATTGTTGCGATAGCCGTCTGAGCAACAGTCTTAATTGCTCTGACCGCCGTAGCTTTTGCCCATTCTTTGGTAAAAATGTTTTTCATTTTCAATCTTTCCTTTCGCTGATTTTTTCGAGGTCATCAATGCGATGATTTGCGACCTTGATTTCTTCGTCAACAACAGCGTTGTGCTGTTCGATTTTGTAGGTTCTCTCAATCAGATTGTTGTGCTTTTCAACCTTTTCCTCAAGCTTTGAAATTCTATAGCTCGACATCCGATTGCTCGCCAACACACCGCAGAGAGAACCAATGACCGTGCCTGTAAGGGATACAAGCGACACGATAACTTCGGGGTTCAATTTCATCACTTCGCTTTCGTTATGTTACCTTGTGAGTGACTTCATTATGTGCTTTTTTTCATTGAAATACTAACCTCAAAAAATAAACTTTCAAACATATACTTTTTGAAATAGATGTGTTATAACTAAGTTAGTAGGAAAAGGACTCCTGCTGTGATTTTCATTGTTCGTCATCTTCTGATGACTCGGACGGACAGAGGTTGTCCGATGACTTGTTTGCGTGACTTCGGCAGGGCATCCGACAACACCATCTTTCAGTGTGTTTCAATTGTGGATGTTGAAACACAACAACAATTAACAGGCTGTCCGTCCTGCCTTTCAACCACTCCTCCTCGATATAAATGCAATACTCTCACCCTCCTATGGCAGAACAAAAAGAGCATCTCGCTTTGAGATGCTCTTTTTGCTTTATCTGTGATTTTTCTTTCGATTGCGACTTATAATACTGCTTGCAAGAGCGTTTTGTGATTCGATATGCTCCCATATGTAATTATTTTTCTTCCGTACATCCTCTTTGAATGCTTTGTACTTTTCACAATTGCTATGGCATCTCAGATGCCTCTCTGAGCAGTTATAACAGCAGTTATTTACCCGTTGAGCCAAAGCCACCATCGCCTCTTTCTGTTTCATCCAAAGTATCTTCTACCTTGAAAAAGGCTGTTATATATGGAATAAACATTATCTGAGTAATCTTATCCTCTGTTGCGTGTGCCTTTTTAGGCATTTTTGCACCGTTATCAAGTTTAATTTTCATTACTTTCTGCATTTTTCATTCTCTCCTTTGCAATTTCATAATATTTTGGGTCAATTTCTGCCCCTATAAAATCTCTGTTTGTGTTTTGACAAGCTAATGCGGTTGCTCCGATACCTGCAAACGGATCAAGAACCCATTCCCCCTCTTTTGATGAATTTTCAATAAGGATTTGCATTAATTCAACGGGTTTCTCTGTGTCATGAAGATTTTTTCCGTCCTTGCCTTTTATCTTTTTCGACGGAACGGTTAAAATATCACTTGTGCCACAATTATTTATCTTCTTTCCTTTACCTTTGCGGAAAAATAAGATGTACTCATACTGTGACATATAATATTGACCCATAATTTTATTTTGTTTGTTCCATATAAGCGATTTAACAAAGTGAAAACCGCACGAACAAAATACATTAAGCATATGTATAAGATTGATATGATTAGTCATAACATAACAATGCCCCCCCTCTTTTAACACTCTGTAAAATTCTGGAGCATATCTTGTACAATCAATATCGTTGTATTCAAATACTTGTCCTGTTTTATTGATTGCTTTTTGGAACATTCCGCCACTCGTCCCTGTGTTTCCTCTTGCCGTCGTTTTGTAGGGTGGGTCAGTTACAATGAGGCTAATGCTTGACGATGGCAACACATTGAGCAATCTCATACAATCGCAATTTTCAAATCTCACAATCATTTTTTCTCCTTTAATTCGTTCATCAGATGTATGTGTATCACCAAATTCATCTTTCCAAATCAGTCTTTTACTTGCCATTTCGTTGATACTCATTGATTTGATTTTTTCAAAGTTTGTCATTGTTTTCCCCTTTTAGCAGTTCGGGATTGTCGTAGATATTTCCGATAACGGTTGAGCGTCCGCAGAAAAACGAATCTATATCATTAATTGCGTAATGAACTCTCTCTCGTACTACCCATTTATTCTTAAACCAAAGTATTTCACAATTAGTAAGTTCGTCGGCTGTGTAATTGAAAGCAACAATATCCCCTTCAAAAATTTTCTTACCGTTCATGTCTGTGTAGCCAGTGTACTGCCCGACTGTGTCAGCGTCAATATGCCACACATTTGAGCTTTCGTTCTTGTATGGCTCTTTGATTACCAAGCCTTTGGGTTCAATGCTTAAAAAGCCGTACTTCCATTCGTTTCCGAATTTTCCTCTGAATAATATTTCTCTCATCACTCTTCAACGTCCTCAATAGGCTGATTCCAACACTTAACACAGTTACGGTCTTTTCTGCAATCATTTATGCTCATAAGCCCTAAACGATAAGGACAAAAATTGGGTGTTCCGTCATCTTCAAGCGGAACGTTCGGATAATTTTTCAAGAACTCACTCAAATAAGTTTTCTGTGGATGCTCATCGCTCCACTTCTGAACAATTGAAATTGCTTGTAAAGGGTAATGCATTTCAAAGCTTGTACAGCTCATAAGTTCAGATGTAAGTTCAGATGCGCCGTTATTTGTATATGATAATGGACATTCTGAGCATTTAATGTCACACCCTTTAATCCTTTGACCTTTTCGTCATTCTTGCTTTTTCAGCGAAATAGTTTGCTGTTTTTGAACAATCAATCATTTTTGGCACTTCCTTTCCCAATCCTTTTTCATTGCCTTGCGTTTTTTCGCACAATCTTTCCAATTGCGATTTTTTCGTTTCCAACGGAAAGAAAAAAACTTATAGCGTAAGCCTTTGTATTTGATACCGTGATACATTTATTTCACCACCTTGAAATCAATAATATTCTCATACCAATTTAAGATATGGATACGAAAGCCGATAACCGTTAATTCGTAGGTTTCGCCCTCTTTTAAAGCACCGTAAACATCAGACGAGTTGAATTTCCCTCTGAATAATGTATCTGTGTCCTCGAAAACATAAGTCTTGCCGTTTTCATCTTCACCGTAAATAAGATATTTGCTGTCGATGTTATCTTTGGAAAACTGTGTCGTCACACGCTCCTTGTCGGTGATTGTTACGGTATATGTGTGGTCATTGCTAAAATTTATCACAGGAACAGTAATAACTGCGATAACAACTAATGCGATTGCTACTAAACAGCCTAAACTTTTATTTGACATTTTCTTTCTGCCACTCCTTGTATTTTTTGTATAAATATGGTCTTGCTGTTTTCAACATCATTTCCATATGTTTTTGGCTTGCAATAGGGTTATATTCTTTTTGCAGGTCTGCGTTATCCATTGCATCTAACGCTTTTTTGATTTTTTCAGAGTCTATCATTTTTCAAGACTATATCCTGCCAGTTCAGCTACATATGACTTAATGTCCTTGAGTTCTGATAAGATAGCCTCTGCTGTTGATTCCGTATTTTCCGCTGTTAGCTTTTCCTCATCGGCTCTTGAATTCCACACCGCCTCTGCTAAATCTGGCGCATACACAGGCGGTGAATCTGTGAAAATAATAAAATATTTGCACCTACTGCAAGCGATTTTCACTTCATTCTGAGTCGGGTTGTATCCTGAAACTAAGTTCGGGTTACCACAAAACGGACAGCCCCTCTGCAAGTTCAAGATTGGTTTCTTTTTTTTACTCATTTAATCCACCTCAATTTCAGTATTTAGATAACTTCCGCTGTCGATTCTATTTCTCAGCTTTTCGCCATAATCAATGCCGTGATACTTGAGAGCCATAATCTTCTCAAACTCTCTGTGCATCTTAATTGAGCCGTATTCGACATTATCCTTGTATTCTTCGGTGTACTGCTCTGCATCATCTTTCATCTTGTGAATGTAATGAAGAGCCTCAATATTAAGCTGATACAATCTTTTCGCTCCGAACCCAAAATAATGATTGAGTACAACCGATGCTAATTCAAGACCGTAGCCAATGCCTACATCGAAGATTTCACCCTTTTGGCGGTCATTGTACTGCTTATTGCGTGCTTTCCAATTAGCCTTCATTCGCGATGCTCCTTTCTGCGAAGAGAGAAAAACGCATAAATCGGTGCAATGAAGATATACGCTATCAGCACAATAAATCTGTAAGCAGGGCTATCAATGGCAATCACCGCTATTATAGCGGTGATGCCGAGGAACAGAGAGCCTTTCTCAAGTACCCACATAAGGGTTGACTTTAACGCTGATAGCACAGCAATCGTAAACCCTGTTGCGTAGCGATAAACAGTTGTATCGGACATTCGGTTAAAAAAATTTTTCATTTCACACCTACCTCAACAAATTCACCGTTTTTAAGTTTATATAAAACATCTTCTTTGATTTTTTCTCCGTCAACCTGTACAGCCTTGAAATCAATGATATTACGATTATTATCCCTTTCAATCAGTACAATTACAGCACCTTTTTTTCCTTTAGCAATACTGTGGTTATCTCCTACAATTATAGAGTTTTCACCGCCTGCAAGTGTGGCATTGTAACCACCTGCAAGTGTGGCATAGTCACCGCCTGCAAGTGTGGCATTGTAACCGCCTGCAAGTTTGGCATAGTCACCACCTGCAAGTGTGGCATAGTCACCACCTGCAAGTGTGGCATAGTCACCACCTGCAAGTTTGGCATTGTAACCACCT
>ERZ1034949.348-NODE-348-length-31507-cov-11.462514_pt1 | contig 31507 bp, 27 predicted proteins | sample MGYA00520590_ERZ1034949 | MGnify/ENA primary metagenome ERZ1034949 (study PRJEB33766, sample SAMN09781752) | gut metagenome | biome: gut microbiome | host: Homo sapiens | place: Madagascar | study: EMG produced TPA metagenomics assembly of the PRJNA485056 data...
ATTATGAATCTGCTGATATAGGGTCTGTATTATTATCTTCATCAGAATATTCTATGAAAGAGCATTTTGATGAGATTGTGGATAGAATTCAGGCTATAGTTGATGTGGAAGCTCCAATTAGTTACGACAATTTACTTAAAAGAACATTGCGTTCATTTGGTATTGCAAGATCAGGAAATTCAACAATAGAGACAACTGATAAAGCTTTAAAAAAAGTGAATGCTAAAATAAGAAAGCAGAATAATATAAGGTTTTATTGGAAAAATGATCAGAATCCAGATACTTATGGTTTCTATCGGAATGATCAGAATCAGTCTGATAAGAGAGCTATAGATGAAATAAGCCAGCAGGAGATAAAGAATGCAGTATGTATAACACTTGAATCAAAAGGTTCGCTTGCCAAAGATGAGCTTGTAAAAGAAACCATTAGAACAATGGGATATGCCAGAAGCGGAACTGCATTAGTAGAGGCGGTTGAACGTGGAATAAAGTACGGTCGTAAAACTGGAGAAATTATGTTAAGTGATAATAAAAAATATATTATTAGTTGATGTAAATAATTAAGAAATATAGGACATAATGCCATTTGAGCATATGTCCTATATTTTTGTGAATGAATTTAAAATCTATGAAATTTTACCCACACATCTCTTTTGCATAAACTTAGATTTTACATAGTCTTTTTATAATTATGACGTTTCTTAAAAGCCAAACTAATAAGGAGAATGTCATGAGAAGGAGAAAAAATAAGATAATAGCAGGTACTGTGGTTGCTGTTATGATGGCAGGCAGTATTATGGCAAACATTTCACCGCTTATAGCAAGTCAGACGGGTGCGAATAGTGTTGCAGCAAGTGAAACCTTTAATAAAGAAGGTTTGTGGATTACAGAAATTTACCAGAATGATGTAGACAGAAGTGAGAAGAATAACACAAGAGAGAAAAGTGGGTACGAAAGTATTAAACTTTATAAGAGTACAACTGATTTGATGGAGTTTGTTGAAATAACAAGCACATATGACAAAGCTGTTAATTTCAACGATACATACGAATTTGTATATGATGATACAGTTCAGAAGGTTACTACTATGGATGGTAATGATGAAGTTATAATCCAGCCAGAGGAAAAGGTTGTACTGTGGAATTACAGAAGTGATGTTACAACTGCAATTCCAACTGAGGAAGAGTTCAGAAGAGAGATGCGTATTCCAGATGATGCAGTTGTACTTAAGGTTACAAGTGGAGTGAACTGGGCAGTTACATCAACATTTTCATTAAAGACAAAGTCAGATGACAGAATTATCTCTACATTCAAGGCAACTGATAAGGTTGACACAATGGACGGATATTCAGTTGAACTGGCAATTCCTGATATGGGTAATGAGATGCAGGTATACCGTGAAATGTGTGAGCCTTCACCTGGATATGTATATTCAGGACAGCTTAATGGCCTTGTTAATGCCAAGGTGCCTGATAATCAGATTGCGGATGGTGTATTTATTACAGAAGTAAGGCCTAATGATATTAACAGAAGCAGTGTTTATGGAATTAGTGATGATTTGATGGAATGTGTTGAGGTTGTTAATACAACTGACCATGATGTCGACCTCAATAATGAATATCAGTTTGGATATGCTGTTAAAGAGGGAAGCAGAAAGATATTACAGTTAAGTCATTATGATGAAAATGCAGAGTCAAATATAGGTTCATCAGAAGGATGCGTTGTTCCAGCAGGAAAGACAGCGGTTCTGTGGTATTACAGAATTAATTACCTTAAGAATTATACAAGTTTTCCTACAGAGAAAGAATTCCGTGCAGCTTATAATATAAGTGATGATATTCCTGTATATTTATGCACAGACCAGAATGGAATGAATAATACTAACCGTGTGGTTGAACTTTATAAGCTGGATTCTGATGGAACAAGAAAGATGGTTTCTTATTATTCTTATATAGGAAGTTCAGATTGTAAGGACAATAAGTCAGCAGAGCTTATGGTTAATCCGGAAGGTCCGGAAATGCTTCTTAAAACAGGTAATGCAGCAACTTCTATGGGAGTTGTTTCTGCCGACCAGTATACATATTTAAAGGATGATGGCTCTGCTTTAACTTTAAGACTTAATGATGTTGTTCCAGAATCCATTATGCAGGGAGAAGAGTTAAGAGTTAATTTTTACTTTGCGGAGAATGGCAGCCTTCCAAGAACAGGAATTACAACATATTACAGATTTGATGGAACAGGAAGCTGGTACAGTTCAACAGAGGTGAAAAGACGAGTCCCTAACCTCTATGAGGCACTGATTCCAGCAGATGAACTGTTTTCACATGATTATGTTGAGTTCTATGTAAGTGCTGATAACAGATACCGTAGTACATTAAGTGATATATACAGAGTTAATATCAGCAAGCTTAATGAAGTTGATGGTATAAGAACTAATATCAGTGACAAGCAGGAAGTAAGTGGAACAATATCTGTAACTGCCAATGATGGAGGAGATAATCATTCATCACAGATATATGTAGACGGAACAGAGTATCAGACAGTTCCTATGCTTGAGGATGGTGCTTATTATACATTCCATGCTGATGGCAGAGACAGTTATTTTAAGAATGCACTTACAACTACAGATAACAAAACAATTGCGTCAATTGGAAAATGGCAGTACCAGATATTAGATGGACAGGCTATTCATATTGATAACAGCTACTTCACATATAACGAAGAAAATGCGTCATATGATATTACACTCAGATTCTGGGCAGGTACATATGGAGCAACTGTTGATGAATATCTTCTTCCAGATGCTAATAGAGAAGATTTCACAGTTACAAAACTTGCATTAAAGCTTATTAATGGAAATGTATATTATCCAACAAAGATTGGACCAGATGATTCGGCTACAAGTGCCAAGACTAACCTCAGTACAGCTTATGAAACAGTTCACTATATTGGTGATTCAACAGGAATGTGTCCATATATGGATGCAAGTTTTTCAATACCAGCCACAGAGGTTACAGCAGTTGGTACACAGATAGATACTACAAAGCTTTCAGATGGAGAGCATACATTAAAGGTAACTAATGGTGCAAGCACTAAAGAAGTTACATTTATTGTGGATAACAAAGCTCCAGAAATTGACCTTGGAGTAGAAGATGGAAGCGTATTAAGTGGAAATCTTACATTTAGTCCAAAGGTTACAGAAGAACATACTTTAGATACATTTGTTGTAACTTTAGATGGTGAGCAGATTAATGATGTGTATGAGACAACAGCATATTCATTAGGAGATGGACAACATATTATCTCAGCATTTGCAAAGGATGCAGCAGGAAATGAGACAACTAAGACAGCTGTATTTACAGTTGACGGAACGCAGATAACAATTACAGCAGGTGGAACAACAGATATAACAGACAACAGTGCTTCACTTTATCTTAATGTATCTAATGTTAAATCAGATACAAAAGCAACATTTTACAAGGCAGAAAAGATTGATACAGACAGCATTAAAACTAACACATCAGAAGGAATACTTCCATATATTCAGTATACAGTCAATGTAGCTGACGCTAAGGATGATGAAATGATTGTGGCGGACTGGGACGGAAAGGCTTCCAACAATGATGGAACACATGCAGAGACAATGTATGTATTAAATACTGCAAATGGTGAATGGGACGAGATTGCAAAAGCAGACAGCAACGGAACGATTAAGGATGCAGCATTTACAGTAGCTAATCATGTAAAGAACAACACAGCGACAATTATTGTACAGTGTACAGCAGATTCAGCACTTCCTGAGTTAGACACTGTAACAGATGGAAAACTTGATAACAATGCAGACTGGGATGGTACTACAGTTCCTAAAGATTATGATTTCTGCTTCGCATGGGAGACAGATACCCAGTATTATGCAGAGGAGTGGCAGAATCATTTCCTTAACATCAACAACTGGATTGTTAATAATGCAGACGAGCGTAAGATAAAATATGTAATCCACACAGGAGATATCGTTGATGATGTTGATATGACTTACGAGTGGGAAAATGCTGATGAGGCAATGGGAATACTCGATAAGGCAGGTATGTCATATGGCGTTCTTGGTGGAAACCATGATGTGGCGGCAGGTCTTGCAGATTATGAGAATTATTACAAATATTTTGGAGAAAACCGTTTCAAATCACAGAATACGTATGGTGAGTCATATAAGAATAATAAAGGCCATTATGATTTAATCAGCGAAGGCGGTCAGGATTTTATTATTGTATATATGAGCTGGAATATATATCAGGAAGAAATCGACTGGATGAATCAGGTGCTTCAGCAGTACAGTGACAGAAAAGCAATACTCTGCTTCCATACATATACTAATGTAAAGCAGAGCTCAGGTACATACCTTGATTACTATGGACAGCTTGTACAGAAGAATGTAGTTGCCAAGAATCCAAATGTGTTCGCAGTACTCAATGGACATTATCACGGCTCTTCATATGAGACAGTAATGTTTGATGATGATGGAGATGGCAAGAATGACAGAACAGTATACCAGATATGTACTGATTATCAGTCAGGATTTGAAGGCGGTAATGAATATATTAAATTCCTCTATTTTGACCTTGATAACAATAAAATATACATGAATTCATACTCACCATGTATGGACGATTTCAATTACTATGATACAGATGTTCATACATTAAATGTAGAGGGAGCATCAGCAACAGGTGTTGATGAGATGGTTCTTGATGTTGAATTTAACACTAATGAGCAGACGATTCTAGAAAAGAGCTTTAACGCTTATGTATACACTAATGAAGAGATTGGAACTGCAAATGTTGATTCATCAACAGGAAAGGCTGTCCTTCAGGTAAATAACCTTGAATCAAATACTGGTTATAAATGGTATGCAGTAGTAACTAATGCAGCAACTGGTGTTAAGATGAGTGGTGTATATGAATTTACAACTGCAAAGAAGAACACAGATGTTATAACAGATGATAGCCAGGATACTTCTGATAAATCTGGAAACATCATAGCAACAGGCGACAATGCAAGAATATGGATATATATACTTGCAGGCATGTCAGCCATTGCAGTAGGTATTGTATCAGTTAAGAAGAAAAAAGAGGCATAATATTAATGGAAAACAGGAGAAGTTTATATAAGAGAACTCTCCGTGTACTGCTTCCGGTGGTGATTCTTGCGGGAATCATCATCGGAAGTTGTCAAATACAGAGAGCTCATATTAAAGCAGATAATGGCGTAGTATATGTTAAAGCAAAAGTTGTCCAGATAATTGAAGATAATTCAGGGGGACAGCCATTTAGCGGGGCACAGAAGGTAAAGGCACGAATTACGAGTGGACAGTACAGGGGACTTGATTGTGAACTGGATAATTCTAATTCATATCAGAGGGGTGCATTCTGTACAAATGGAACTAAGGTAATTGCAGTTATAAAAGATATTGATGGAACACTTACAGGTGCTGTATATAATTATGACAGAACAATGATGGTATATGTATTGCTTGGGTTGTTTTCATTAAGCCTTGTGCTTGTTGGTGGTAAGAAAGGAGCAGCTTCTTTATATGCACTTGTATTTACATTTATATGTGTAATCTGCATGTATGTTCCGCTTCTTTATACAGGTATGAATGGGGTATTTGCTGCACTTATTACATCAATTGTTATTCTGGCGGCTTCAATATACATACTCAACGGTTTTTCGTCAAAAACTATATGCGCTATAATAGGAACATCAACAGGTATTATAATATCAGGCGGACTGGCAATGATTGCAGGAAGTATGTCACATTTAAACGGATATAATATGACAGATGTTGAATCAATGATATATATTGCCAATAATTCTAAGCTGCATGTTTCAGATATATTATATGCAGGAATATTAATATCCTCTCTGGGAGCTGTTATGGATGTAAGTGTATCAATTGTAGCGGCAATAACAGAAATCCACGAAAAAGCACCGCATCTGAAGGCAAAAGAATTATTTATGTCAGGAATGCATGTGGGACATGACATGATGGGAACAATGTCCAACACACTCATTCTTGCATATACGGGCTCAGCAACAGGAACGCTTCTTACAATATATTCATATGAAATGCCGTATCTGCAGCTTATGGGGTATAACTCCATAATAATAGAAATTGTATGCGGATTATGTGGAACAATAGGAGTGATACTGACAGTTCCTATACAGGCATTTATAACAACAATGGTTTTAAAAGTAAGAAAATAAGAGCGAAAATGTTTTGATAAAAAGTTGCTATTGTTAATTAATTCGCGTATAATATAACAAGAGTTTGTTATTTATTTAACATGTTATTGGGGGAATTTAATATGTTGGCAGAGCAGGTATTGGCATTAATTATTTTTATTTCTATGTTTGTATTGATAGTTCTTGATAAGATAGAGAGGCATTATGTGACGCTTGGATGCGGGGCATTGACGCTGATTGGTGTATTTGGAATTATTATGAGATCGCCGAAGGCGATTATGAGTACTCTTAATATAAGAAGCATATTTACAACAAGCTTCTGGTATCAGTCAGGTGCAGCAGAGGAAGCCGTTACAGGTATTAACTGGTCAACTATTATATTCATTGCAGGTATGATGATTATGGTTGAGGTTATGGCTGATGCAGGATTCTTCAGATGGTTGTGTATGCTTCTTGCAAAGGCAGTGCATTATCGTACAAGAGCATTATTTATAACATTCATGATTATGTCTTTTTGCCTGGCTATGTTTATAGACAGCATAACAGTTATATTATTCTTAGCAGCTGTATCAATAGAGCTGGCAAAGATGCTAAAGTTTAATCCTGTACCGATGATTTTATCAGAGATATTTTGTGCTAATCTTGGAGGTTCGGCAACAATGTGCGGAGACCCACCTAATATAATTATTGGTACATCACTTAATTTTTCATTTTCAACATTTATTACACATACAGGATTGATTGCAGCAATCAGTATGGGGTTTATTGTAGTGTATTTTCTTATAGCATACAGAAAAGAGCTTGCATCATCATCAGACATTGATAAACTGGCAGCATCAATGCCAAGTCCGGCAGAAGCTATTGTCAACAAGAAGGATTTCGCATTAAGCTGTGTTATATTCTTCTGTGCCGTTGTAATGCTTGTGACACATGCACTGACAGGACTTACAGTTGCATTTATCGGCCTGGTTATTGCAGTATTTTCACTTATTGCATCTGGTAAGAAGGCCTTACATATGTTGAAGTCAATCGATTATAAAACACTTTTATTCTTTGTAGGATTGTTTATTGTTGTTGGTGGACTTGAGCAGACTGGCATATTGGAGATTATTGCAGCATTTATAGGTCGTGTGAGCAAGGGTAATCTTAAGCTTATGGTTGCAATTATTATTATTATTTCAGCATTTGCAAGTGCACTTATTGATAATATTCCTTTTGCAGCAACTATGGTACCGGTTATTAAGAGTCTGGCTGCGACACAAGGGGTTGACCTTTCTGTTCTTGCGTGGGCACTTTCTATGGGAACTGATGTAGGTGGAAGTGCAACACCTATAGGTGCATCTGCTAATGTTGTCGGAACATCAGTTGCAGCTAAGAATGGTTATATGATTGGTTGGGGTAAGTATTGCCGCACAGCTGTTCCGGCAACTATAATAGTTGTGCTTATATCTATGTTGTGCATATTTGTAAGGTATTGTTAATTCTTCGTGCACAAAATGTGTACAGAAATGGGGGTTTTATGGGAGAACAATTGATTATTTCTATAAGTCGTGAATATGGAAGTGGGGGACATGAGATTGCAGCGAAGCTTGCTGAAAGGTTAGATCTTGTATTCTATGACAGGTCAATGTTAGATGAGATAGCTGCAGGAATGAATGCAGATGCGGCTGAATTGCACAAATACGATGAAAAGCCAACTAACCGTTTGTTATCAAGAAGAGTTGGCAATCATACTAATTCTTATGAAGAGATTATTGCGCAATTCCAGTTTGATTATATTCGTAAGAAAGCGGAGAGCGGGGAGTCCTTCGTGGTAGTAGGACGTTGTTCGGAGACAGTTCTTAAAGATTATGACTGTCTGATGTCTGTATTTGTTACGGGTGATAAAGAACAGAAGATTCAAAGAGTTATGGAACGATATGATATTTCAGAATCTGACGCATACAGTAAGATGAGAAGACACGATAAATCCAGAAAACAGTATCATAACAAGTATTCTGATTTCAAATGGGGTGATGCAAGATATTATGATATGTGTATCAACAGTAGTCCTTTGGGAGTTGATAAGACTGTGAATGTTCTTGAGAACTATGTTAAAGAAAGAACAAGAGAATAACTTATTGAGAGTAAATAAAAGTGCATTCTGAATATATGATATCAGAATGCACTTTTAATATTATTTACCATACATGTATTTTTCAATATTGGTTGTCTGGGTTTTGGTTAATCCCCCATCTTCATCTTTGAATCCGGAATATATTCTGGAAACAAGCGTACGGTTGCTGTCATAACCAACTTCGATAATAATCCAGTCCCAGCCGTCATTCTTGCTGCTGCTAAATGTTCTAAGTGCATATACGTCAAGACCGGCATCCTTTAAATATGCTTCTAAATCTTTATTATATGTCCAATCGTTATCAGAAGCTTTGCCATTGACAATAACGCCATTGTTAGCACCGCACCACATTCCACCAATCTCTTTGTTATGATAAGGTACAGGAGCATAATCCTGATTCTTATTACATAGCATAATCCATACACCATATCCGCTGGAGCTTTCAGGGTTGTCAATCTCCGGAATCTGGACATTCCCATTAATACATAAATCAAGGAGAATCTGCTCAATATGTTTGGCGTTAGTCATATCTCTAGAACGATTTGATTTCTCAATATATTTTATTAAAGTTGGAGTAAGGATACCAACAAGAACAGCCATAATGGCAATAACAACAATTAGTTCAACGAGACTGAATCCTTTAGAATTCTTTATTTTAAACCTTAACTTACACATAGGGAAGTACCGCCTCTCTAATTAAATCACAATATTCAGATTTCAATTATTTAACTAAATAATATGTTTTATATTGAAAAAAGTCAAGGCTTGCTATATCTGTTTTTAGAATTTAATTAGTTCAACAAGAAATACAGCTACACATGATGCAATTGCAACGGTTGTAAGACCTTTGCCTTTTAATGCAAATAAAACTGCAACTAAAAGACCAGCGACAGCACCAACCCACCAATTAGTTGCGTAGAATATAGCTGGGATTGTCATAGCTGTAAGAACGGCATATGGTATGTAATACAGAAAAGAACGAATAAAACGATTATTAATCTTTTCCTTAATTGCAATAAATGGTATTACTCTGATAAGGTAGGTTGTTCCTGCCAGTATCAGAAGATATATAAAGAAAGTACTGTTTTTCATAATATCCTCCTGAAGGTTTAATTGGCAGAATTATCAGTTTCATCTTTGACAGGAAAGAATATTGAACCGATAAAGGCTGCCGAGATGGCAACAATTGTAATTGTGATACCGCTTGAAATCTTAGACAGAAGCGGTACATAGTAGAATAGGCAGCTGAGTAAAATGGCTATAATTACTACGATGAGGACAGGACGTGCCTTTTTCATCTCAGGAACAACTACAGCGACAAACATTCCATAGATTGCCACACTTAAAGAACTCATAAGACGGTCTGGAAGAACATTTCCAAGGATAGCCCCGATAAATGTACCGAGTGCCCAGCCCAAATAAGGCAGGGTAGCAAGTCCGGCAAAGTAGCTGCGTTTGATTTCATCTTCCTTAGTTGCAACTGCAAATATCTCATCAGTTATAAAGAAACCAAGAAGCCAGCGGTATATACCTCGAAAACGGCTGTCAGCTTTCTGACCTATTGATATAGACATGAAAGAGTATCTTACATTAATAGTAATCTGTGATATAAGCATTTGAATGTACTGACCTGGATGAATCATGATTCCAATACCAGCAAACTGACCGGCAGATGTTACAGTTGTCATCGATATAAGAACAGCCTGCCACCAGCTAAGACCGAAGGATACAGCCATTATTCCAAATGTAAAAGAAACTGACAGATAGCCAAGGGCAATAGGTATGCCGGCTAGTAGTCCTTGTTTATAATTATTCATCTTAATTATCTCCATGTATATGTTGTTGTACTTAATATAATAAAGCTAATTACATATTTTATCACACATTTACAATAAAAGCACTTGAGAATTTTTTATGTGTAAAATATAGAAAGTGTGTATAACATACAGGAAGCATATGTTATAATATTAAAAATATGTAAATCTACAGGGGCAGGTTATGAAGATAAGAGAATTATTAGAATTGGATAAAACTACGTTGTCATTTGAGGTGTTTCCACCTAAGAAGGATATGGATTTTGCTAATGTGGAGAAGGCTGCATTTGGTATAGCACAGTTACAGCCAAGCTACATGAGCGTTACATATGGTGCAGGGGGAAGCACTAAGGGACATACAATAAGACTTGCGGGGGATATTCAGAAAAAGTTCAATGTTCCTACGATAGCACATCTTACATGTGTGTGTGCAACAAAAGAGAGCATAGAGCAGGCACTTTCACAGATGAAGGAGGCTGGGATTGAGAATATTCTTGCATTAAGAGGTGATGTGCCAAAAGATTTTAATGGAAACGCATTTACAGATTTTTCACATGCATCAGAACTTGTAAAGTTAATTAAAGAGAATGGAGATTTCTGTGTGGGTGGAGCATGTTATCCTGAGGTCCATCCGGATTCGGTAAGTAAACAGGCAGATATTGAGGGACTTAAGAAAAAGGTTGAGGCAGGCTGTGAGTATCTTACAACACAGATGTTTTTTGATAATAATATATTCTTTAACTTTATGTACAGAGTGCGTGAAGCTGGAATTGCAGTACCTATAATTCCGGGAATTATGCCTATTACAAGACAGGTTCAGGTGAAGAATGCAGTTAAACTTTCAGGCTGTAATGTTCCAGAAAGATTTAAGAATATTGTAGACAGATTTGGAGATACAGAAGCTGCTATGAAGCAGGCAGGAATTGCGTATGCTACAGACCAGATAATAGATCTTATGGCTAATGGTGTTAATCATATTCACGTGTACTCGATGAATAAACCGCAAGTTGCCAAGGGAATACAGGATAATCTTTCTGAGATTATGAAGGTGGTTGATTAAGATAAATGTTTTGTATAAACAGGAAATAGAGCAATAATTAATAAAGAAAGTTAAATATTGGAGGAATCATAAATGTCAAATATAAAGCTTGGAAGTCATGTGGGAATGGCAGGTAAGGAAATGTTTCTTGCATCTGCGAAGGAAGCAGTTTCTTATGGTGCTAATGTATTTATGCTATACACAGGTGCACCACAGAATACAAGAAGAAAAGAAATAAGTGAGCTTAATATAGAAGCAGGCTGGAAGTACGCGAGAGAACATGGGATAGAGGAGATTATTGTACATGCACCTTATATAATCAATCTTGCAAATACAATTAAGCCGGAGACTTATGAGCTTGCTGTTGAATTTCTTGAGAAAGAAATTATAAGGACTGCTGCCATGGGAAGCCATATAATGGTGCTTCATCCAGGAAGCCATGTCAATGCCGGAGTTGAAGCCGGAACCGCACAGATTATCAAAGGACTTAATACAGTTCTTAACCAGAACGATGATGATGTATATATAGCACTTGAGACAATGGCTGGCAAGGGAAGCGAGATAGGCAGGACATTTGAAGAACTTAAGGCAATCTATGACGGTGTTGACAAGAAGGACAGATTGAGAGTGTGCTTTGATACATGCCATGTTAATGATGCTGGTTATGATTTAGTTAATCATTATGATGAAGTATTTGCAGAATTTGACAGGGTGATTGGTCTTGACCAGATAGCAGTATTCCATATCAATGACAGCATGAATCCGCTTGGAGCGCATAAGGACAGACATGCCAACATTGATAAGGGAAACATAGGATATGAGACTCTTCACAGACTTATCCATGATGAAAGATTCTTGGATGTTCCTAAGATTCTTGAGACCCCATGGGTAGCAGTTGAGGGAACTGATAAGAAAGAGCCTCCTTATAAGGAAGAGATTGCGTGGCTTTTAGAAAAATAATGTGAAAATGCTGTTTTTTCGTTTTATTACGATTTTCGAACTGATTTTTTGTATTTATATTAGTATAATCTGGATATAATGGATTCATAATCATAATGAACGGAGGAATAGAATATGCTAAGACACAAGAAACATGCATCGGCCTTTATCGCATTTTTGATGGCTTTTGCACTCATCTTCACTAGTTCTGGTATTGGCTCTCTTACATTTACGAAAGCCGATGATACACAGACGATTTACTATAATGGTGAATCAGTTGCTCTTTCAGAGCATGCATTATATGTAAATCAGAATTTAGCTTCTTCAAGTGGATATTCATATAAGACACTTCAGGAAGCAGTAGCTAATGCAATTTCTGGCACAAAGAATAATCCAACAATTATTTATCTTGAGCCGGATGTATATTGGACTGACGATTATACTAAGACAGAAGATCGTGATAAGAATGATCTTATAGGTCTTATAATTCCACAGTCTTATATAACACTTGTAGGAATGACTGGGAATCGTGATGATGTAGTAATTGCATCGGATAGAGGACAGAATGCAGGAGCTAATGGTAACTTTAACACAATTGGTGTAGGCGACGGATTTCATGCAAAAGACCTTACAATCGGAAATTATTGTAATGTAGATTTAGTGTATGAAAGAGATACTACTAAGAATCATACTAAGAGACAGGAAGCAGTGACACAGGCACAGGCTGTTACTAAAGCTCCTGGTATTACAGATATGGATGAATGGTTCTTTGAAAATTGTAACATTATATCAAGACTTAATCTTTTCTCAAGAGATGACAGACCTAAGCGTTCTCTTATAAAAGATTGTCATCTTGAGTGTACAGATGATTCGCTTGGAACCGGTTATATAACGATATTTGAAAATTGTACATTTAGCCTGTTTTCTAATACTCCTTGTGGTGGAGCATCATTCTATATGCAGGCATTCTTAGGCTGTGAATTTACAACACAGTTATCAGATAATAAAACAATTACATTATGTAAGAATACAAAACCTTTTGCTTTTATTGACTGTGATTTTAAGGGCGACATGACTGGTATGGAATGGAAACAGAGCAATTTTTCTGATGATATAAGACAGATTGTTTCTAATAATACTCTTAATGGACAGTCATTGACAATCAGTCCTGATTATCCGGATTTATCAGTAACTCCTGATGAAGAGCAGATGAAAGCATTTAAGTATAATGGGGAATATAATATATATAATCTTTTAAATGGTGCGGGTTATGATGAATGGGATCCGTTAAATCAGAAGGATTATATGCCAACTGGTACATGGAATATCCAGTTTGACTATCCAGGAATTGCTAAGGATGTTGTTCCGGTACTTCAGGGAAATATTTCTGATACACTTCAGGTTACGCCTGTTGTTCTTGGTGGCAATGACAAGGCTGTAACATGGAGTACAGAAGACGATACGCTTGTTATTGAACCACAGGCTGATGGTACTGTAATAGTAAAGGGTGACAACTCAACATTAGACAATAAGAAAGGCTGTCTTGTTGCAACAGCAGCCAACGGAATGAAGAAGGTATTACATTTTACAGTTACTCCTAAGATATTTGAGGCACCTGTATTATCAGAAAAACCTGTTTTATCAGCACCTGAGAATGGAATGATTAATGTAACATATGCATTTACAGATAATAGTGAAGCAGCAGACGAAAGTATAGTTAACTGGTATCGTGCTACAGACAAGGAAGGAACAGATAAAGTCCTCGTTGCACAGACAACATATGTTGATAGTGATGCTAAGCCATACTCTTCATATGTACTCCGCTTAGATGATGTTAATCATTATATTATCTGTGAAGTTATACCAAAGCGTTCGAATTCAGTAGAAGGCAGTTCAGTATTTACTGCAGCTTCTGAACTTATCAAGTCAGCATATGTAGCAGATGAACAGAAACAGTCATATAATGTTGATCTTGAGCATCTTGCATATATTGAAGCTGAGAATGATACAGAAGAGAATAATTATGAATGGAAAAACACACTTGAAGCTGGCAATTGGTATGGAGGATTCTATCTGCCTGCTGAATACAGAGAAGGTGGAGAGTGGAGTGACAAAGCATATAAGCCTGTTTCAGGTGAGCTTCCATATACATATGCACAGGGAGCATCAGGCGCATCAGGAACTACGGGACTTCAGACAACTACACAGGGTGCAAGACTTGTGTATGTTGATGATACTGCACGAAAAGATATGTCAATGACAGTGACTCTTTCTCCTCATAAAACAGGAGCACAGGGCTTCGGTAGTGCTAAACAGTTCATAGATATCTATTTCAAATATGATGCAAAAACAATGACTGGTTATGGCTTAAGAATTGCCAGAGTACCATCTATAAGTGATCCGGCTCTTAGTAGCTTTGCAGCTAAGTCATGTACATTTACATTGATGGAATATAAGAATGGAGTTGCAATTCCACTTGAGGATTCAGTCATATCAACAGCATTTCTTCCGGGATGCACAATTAAGCTTGATGTGACTGGCAATACATTTACAGCAGATGTTACAACAACATCATCTCAGGACTCAGCAAGCAGTATCATGCCTCATGAGGTACATTTAAGCCATGTATTTGAGAATGAAGTAAACAGTTACAGTGGAATAGGATTCCAGCATACAGGTACATCTGGTACAGGAAAGTCGGGTAACAGAGTTACTATTCATTCTGTAAGCGTAGATTACAAGGGCGTAACAGGAGAAGTTGTTGATGTACCGGATAATAACATTAATAATGGCAATGATGATATTAATAAAGATACAGATGACAGAGCAGATGTTCCAGATAGTTCAGTTGATGTAGTGCCAACAGGAGATTCATCTGATATGAGAATTCTTATTATGTTAATGGCAGTATCCGGATTAGCAATTGGAATGACTGTTGCGAAATCAAAGAATTCTCTAAAAGCATTTAAGTAACACAAAACTTGATATGATTTAGAATAAAATAATCAGCCCCGCCTGTTATATATCATATGTGGTATATTGCAGACGGGGTTTTAATATGGGTAAAATTCTGTTAAACTGTAGGAAAGTAAGTTGTGAAAGGCGGGATAATATGTCAATACCAGCAAGTGAAGCAAAGTCAAGATTAATAGAGGGTAATAAAAGATTTATTAATGCTACAAGCAATCCGGGAGATGTTTCGCTGGAAAGGCGCGTGGATACATTAAAGAATGGTCAGCATCCATATGCGATTGTTCTGTGCTGTTCGGATTCCAGACAGGTACCGGAAGCAATATTCTCATCGGGAATAGGGGAACTTTTTGTTATCCGCGTGGCAGGAAATGTAGTGGATTCGCATCAGCTTGGAAGTATTGAATATGCAGCAGACCATCTTGACTGTAAGCTGGTGGTTGTACTTGGACATAACCATTGTGGTGCAGTTGAGGCAGCAATAAAGCATGACCCCGACGGACATATCAAGTATATTACTGATGATATCAGGGAAGCTATTAAAGAAGAGAAGGATGAATATATTGCAACATGTCTTAATGTAAAGCATAGTGTCAAGGTGATAGAGGATAATACAGATATGAAGCTTCTTGAGGAGAAAGGTCTTGAAGTTATCGGTGCTGTGTATCATCTTGAAGATGGACATGTGGAGTTTCTGGAGTAAAGAATGGATGAATGTAACATTATCAGACTAAATAATTTAATATCGTATATATCACCTACAGAGAACCCTTTATCTGCAAATGTAGTGATGATACAGGGAAAGGATGCATTATGGTTGTATGATGTAGGTAATCATCCTGATATTCCACAGGTAATAGAACAATTCCGTGATGGAAGAAATGTTAATGTTATATTGTCACATTTTCACGAGGATCATATCGGTAATCTTCCGGGTATGGGCGTTGATGAGGTGTATCAGGGAAAGTATACCCATAGGCACACTAACATGGGAACAGTCGTAGAAGATGACATATATATTCAGGACGGAGATGTGTCACTTCACATATTTCCACTGCCTTCAAGCCATGCAAAGGGCTGTGTTGCGTTGGAAGTAAACGAAGAGTGGTGCTTTCTTGGAGATGCATTATATGCTATGCAGAAATGCGGACATAACCTGTATAATGCAGGTGTGCTAAAGGAAGAAATTGCCGTATTGGAAAATGTTAAAGCAAAGCATTTCATGTTGAGTCACAGGACACCTTTTGAGACACCGAAGGAGATAATTATGAGGTGGCTTGGGGATATATATGACAGGAGAGTTAAAGGGGAAGTGTATATTGAGGGGTAGGAATCAGCACTAATCAGAAATAGGTAGAACCATCAGGTATAATATGAATATATTTGAGCTGGTATAAGTACATGTTACTTTACCGGCTCTTTTTGATTGGAATTTTTCTGATGAAATTTTGTTATAACTCGAATAAGGTGGAAAAAGCCTACTTTTTCAATATTATAATTAATAATGAGCGAGAGAGTTGTGAAAATCACACTGACAGTTGTGCTCTATAAGTATCTGAAAATGTCGGGAAAGCATAAATAATTATATAATGGTTAAGTATACGATAATAGGAAAAAACAGGCATGAATACAGAAAAGATAGGAATTAATATTTCAAAATTAAGAACGGAACGAGGTATTACACAAGAACAGCTTGGGAGGGATATTGGGCTTACGGCTTCAGCAATTTCTAATATAGAGTGTGGGAGGAGTGTGCCGTCAGTAGATACTTTATGCAGATTTTCAGAATTGTTTGGAGTTAAGGTGGATTCGATTATATCAGACAGTTCAGAATCTGATCTGAGCAGGCTTGAGATGGAGGAAAAACTTGTTACCGTTGACAGATATTTATCAGAAATAAATGAGATGTCTGCTAATTACAGCATAGGTCATAGAAATTATGAGATTAGCAAGAAAGGGGGCGAAATAGTTTATAAGGCATCATCTAAAGATTAAATGAAATTATAAGTTAAGTATGAGGAGGAACAAAATGCGAAGATTTATAAATTGGATAGCAGATTTAATTGATGATTATTTAAATGCATTTGTTGAGAAACCATTAGAAACATTGTCGAAAACAATATCATGGGTGTTTGGTATCGTAATAGGTGTAATGTCAATTGTGGCGTATATCATGTTTATAGCTGAGGGAGGATATCCAAAGGCAATAGCAGCAATAAAGAATTCAGAAACTGGATTTTTTGATGGAGTTGGAGCAAGCTTTTCTAAAGGAACAGTACATATAATTGCTAATAATGGAGTGCATAAGGCACTTGGAATTATACTGATAGTTCAGATTGTAATAGCATTATTAATGCTTGTGTTTGAAGGAAAGATATGGAAATGGATTCTTGCCATAATTGATTTTATATTGATGGGGGTTTCAGGAACATGGTTGCTTGTCAAATATAATCAGTATAAGAAGATAGAAAAAATGTACTATGAACAGGCAGACAATGAACTGATTGACTGGGATTATGCCGGCAGGATGGTTGATAACTGGGTAAACAGCATCAGGGATAATCTTAAGATATTCCTGATAATTGCAGGCGTTGCAATAGTATTGTTTATAGTAGTTTTAATGATAAGCAATGGAAGATATGCTGTCTTTTCATTTGCAATAAGTGCCTTGATTACATGCGCAGCTATGCCATTGGCAATTCTAATACTGGAAAATATTATTGGATTAGGTATTGGCCTGGCAACTATTATAGTAGTAGGAATAATTTTCCTCTTTATCTGTTCATTAGGTGGAGGCAGTAGTTCTGATTCAGGAACTGTTGAAGCATTTGACAAGATGGGCAATTTTATTGGATGGTTTCATAAGAAATAATATAATTACACAGGGGATACATAATGAAGAAGAAATTAATAATAGGAATATCAGCGGCAGCAATACTTATCGCAGCAATAATTACAGGTGTCGTGTTAAGTAAGTCGCCAGAGAAGAAAAATAGTGATGATATAAATGTGACATGCAAGGCAGAGGTAACAAAAGATGGTGATATAACCTGTTATGAATGGCTTAAGAAGTTATGTGGGAAGACATCGGTTGAAGCTGATGACTACAGAAAAGCTGCCAGCGACTATGGCTACATTACAGATAATGATGAATTTAATAATGATGACATAGCGTCGGGAGAATTTATAGCGCTTTCTGCAATGAGGGCAATGGGCGAGAGTAAGATGCAGATATATCTTGGAACAGATGATGATATATCTGATAAGACTAATATGGAACTTGCTGTTGATAAAGAACTTATTGCAGAGGATTCGCTGAATAAGGGATTCTCAGATGAAGAAGCAGATAATGTTCTGGATAAGTTTGACGAATTATATTATGGGGAATTCTGGCCAGATGATGTTGAAAATGTAGAATATAACGATAATGTAAAGCAGCTTGAGTATTTTGATATAAAGGATTATAAGGATGATGATAATACTATACAGCTAGACCCAGAAGCGGCAAAGAATTTGAAAAAGGGTGACACGATAATATTTGATTATAAGGGGTTGAAAGTATCAGAGAAAATAAGTGAAGATGCTGGAAATGGAGCATTTTCACTGGAAAATCCTGAAATTGAGGATGTGTTTGATACCCTGATATTATCAGACTTTGAAAGTCTTACACTGGATGATATTATTGATTATTATGGAAGAGATAATGTTGAGGTTTCTTATGGAAAACCTGTGATTGAAATGGCAGCAAATGTGTCGGGCAATATCAAGTCAAAAGGCTTCGGAATAGAAGTCTCTCAAAATGATAATAGTGAGCTTGAGGTTAAACTGCAGGATAATAATACAGGGGCATATTATAAGCTGCCGGTTAAGCATAGGTTTAAAAAGAAATGTGAGAATTTTTCTGTAAAATGGGATGTTAATAATATAAGTGTCGGCGCACAGGTTAAGTATACGCTTAAGGATGGACTTAAATATGCATCAGTTGGAGTTGATATAGATTCTGAAATCAGTAGTTCAATTGAGGGAGAACTTTCGGAAGGAATTCTGATATGTGAGATTCCAAAGCCTATAGGTGGTGCGGCTGTGTCTGTAAGTGTATCATTATATGTAGTACCAGAGCTTGACGGTTCATTGTCACTTAAGGCGGAGATACCTTTTCATTCGGGAGTTTCTTATGAGAAGGGAAAAGGGACAAAAGCGACAATGGGACAAAAATCATCACAGATAGCTGTAGAAGCGGAAGGGGAAATGGGTTTATTTTTCAGAACAGCTCCAATGGTGGTTGCAGCAAGAACAATTCCGCTTATAGACATAGAACTTGATATGGGTGCTGAGGCAGATGGAAAGATTACAAGAAGAACTAATGGACAGATATGTTCAGATATCAGTATCAATTCTCCAGTATTCAAAGTAAGTGCTGGTAATGAAGATGTAAAGTTTAATAATAAGAAATCTCTTCTTAGCAAGATGGGAATGGGATTAGAATTGAAATTTGACAAAATCAGAGAGCCTGAGACAATACATTACGAAAAGCTTCCTGACGGAACAAAACAGTATGTGAAAGAATGTACATATAGCGAGCAGGAGAAAACAACTGAAAATGAAACTGTCACAGAGGCACCAACAAAGGAACAGCTGACTAGTCAGGAAACTGACGTGAAGAAATCTGGTTCACTTAATACATATAAGACAAGGCTGGCTGAGTATTATCCGGAGCAGACAACATTTTACTTTGATTATCCAAATAACTGGATTGTGACTAAGGAGAGAGTGAGTAGTGGCGAGTATGTAGTGCTGGAAAATGAAAATGGAGCTAAATTAGAATTTGATGCCAGATCGCATAAGAAATCAATATATGGTAATCAAATGTATGGTGATGGAAAACAATATTTTGAAGCAACTGTCACCCCAATATCAAAATCAAGATATAATCCGGGGGAGAATTTCTGGATTGTAAAAATTAAGGAAACACAATTATTAGATGGATTGACAGGAGGACAGACCATATATGATGATGGACCAGAAATGTATGCAATAATTCCAGAAGAAAATGCCATGAAAGATACAATTGGGTATTCGGGAACGAGAGTTATGATATGGTGTATGTTTGACTGCCCTAATGCAACATTAATCTGGACACCGGCTAATGGCAGTCTAACAGACAAAGACCGTGAAGAAATAATTGCAATATTACAATCATTTAGAGATACACCATAAATATTTAATCACAAATTCAATTTTAATCGAATAAGGTGGAAAAAACCTACCAATGTGTTATTATAATAGAAGATAAATATACCTGATATTATTAATGATGGGAGGCAGGTTATGGCAGGCAGAGAAACCAATAAACCAACGCGCTTTGAACGTATGTATAAGATATGGGATTATCTGAGAAATCATACAGACAGGAATCATCCGACAAGTATTGCCAGAATGAGAAATGATAAAAGGGTAAGAGCATATATCGGCGATAAGCAGACTGTTAACAGACTTATAAAAGATATGGCTCATATTATGAATCTTAAGGAAGACATTAATCAGGATGTTAATACTGATGATGGCGACGATGCTCAGGGAATCGAATATAAACCAGAGTCAGAATGGAAGCTGTATTTTGATGATTTCAAGAAATTCTATGGCGATGAGGAAAGATATGAACGGGATGATATAGAGGAATATAGCTCTTATATGGATAATGTAATGCATATAAAAAATCTATATTATAACAGGACATTTTCAGAGCAGGAAGTAGATAGTATCATTGAGGGAATTCTTGCTACAAGGACACTGGATTCAGTGGCGGCGCAGGAGCTTATCAGGAAGGTTGAGGATAACATGACAACCGAATTCTATAAGAGAACGCCAAGACATATATGTAAGGTTCAGGAACCGAAGCTTGCTGACAGGGATCTTCTTAAAAATAATCTCAGTATTATACAGAAGGCAATTGATGATAATGTGAGAATAAGCTTCAGGTTTAACGGATATTCTTATGAGAAAAAGCTTGAGCCAGTCCGTGAAGAGAAAGATGAACTGAGTCCGTACTACATTGTTGCAAGCGGTGGACGTTATTATCTGCTTGCAGCTAAAGAATATCCAGCCTTGCAGATTTATATGTCGATATGGAGAATTGACCTAATGACTGATATTGAGATTCCGCAAAGGAAAGACAGGCTTCACATTAAGGGAATACCACGCATTCCAAAGAAAAATGTTGTTAATCTGCCTCTCAAATGGTCGGATGACTTTCAGTTAAAGCACCTTAATATGTCATTTGACAAGCCAGTTTCTGTCACATTGAGAATTAAAAGTGAAAAATGTACTGACAATCCTAAGAAAAGAGTAAGACCAGGCTATACATTTTTACATGACTGGTTTGGCGATTCATTCAGATATATCAGGACAGAGGACACACCACCATATGATGATATTGTGAGAGTAGAATGTTCTCCATACGGTATGGCACATTGGGCATTACAATACAGCGAGCTGGTGGAAGTGCTGGAACCAGAGAGTCTGCGCAATGATATAAAAGATAAGATAAGATCATTAAACAGTAAATATTCGGTTTAAGGGGGATTGGGTGAATGAACTGTTATATTAGTGATATGCATCTCTTCCACAAGAATGTGACAAAAGAAGGCAATAACTTTGATAACCGTCCATTTGAGTCACTTGATGAGATGCACGAGTATATGAAGGAAAGATGGAACAGAAAAGTTACTAATGGAGACAATGTATATATTCTTGGCGATATTGCCATGCGCGGAACGCAGGAACAGCTTATTGCGCTGGTATCACAGTTAAAGGGCAGAAAAATTCTTGTGAAGGGTAATCATGACGATGTTTCAGATTTGAGGTATAAGAATCTGTTTGAGGAAATATGCGCTTACAAGGAGGTTACAGACCATATAGGTCAGGAAGCATACAAGCTTGTATTAAGTCATTATCCTATACTTATGTGGAATGGGCAGCACAGGGGAACAATACATTTGTATGGACATACGCATAACACGCCAGAAGATATATTTTATCAGGAATGTTTACGACAGCTTAATCTTAAGAATATCCAGAATTCTGTGAAATGTCCTGAGCTTGCAAGGGCTTACAATGTTGGCTGCATGATGCCGTATATGAATTATGAGCCACGTACATTGCAGGAAATAATTAATAAACAGTGATATAAGGAAAATGGAGAAGAGACAGAGTATGAAAATATATTGTATGAGTGATATACATGCGTGCCTTGCTTCATTTGAAGAAGCGTTATCAAAGGTGACAGAACATCTTGGCGATGAAGATACAATGCTGTTATTGCTGGGAGATTATATTCATGGCGGTGAAGATGGCAGAAAAGTAATCGACAGGATTATGCAGCTTCAGGACAATTATGGATACGAGAAGGTCATTGCGCTCATGGGAAATCATGAAGAATGGGTTGTAGAGGGAAGCAGCACAATTGATTCTATGTTTGGACATTCTTACGATTCATTTTATGACGAGGATAATAATGATGCCTGCTATATAAGCTGGATGTCAAGTCTGCCACGATATTACACAGAGGGGAATACTATATTTGTGCATGCAGGTATTGATGAAAGTACTGGCAGTATGTGGGAATGGGAAACATCCGACGATATTTATACATCCAAGTATCCCGCTGAAACGGGAAAGATAGATGGACTTGATATGAAAGTGGTCGCAGGTCATATATATACATCGGAGATAGCGGATAATCCAAGATTTAACGACATCTATTATGATGGAGAGAATCATATATACATAGATGGAAATGTGCTTACAACCGGTAATATCCCTGTACTGCTTGTGGATACTGATACAGACAGTTATTATCATGTTGAAGATGGTGGATGCTGGTTATTGGAGAAATATGAGGAGGAATAGAATACAAACAATGCCTCCTCTTTGTCTTTGTTAAAACCATAAAGCAAAATTAATTCTGACTTTGGCTTCATGGGAGAACTCCTTTTTGATAAACTGAAGGAAATACTTAATAAATAGCATACGGAGGGAATATATGGCGACATATGTGATATCGGATATTCATGGTGAATATGGGAAGTTTATGGAACTGCTGGATATGATACATTTTTCGAATGAAGATATATTGTATGTGCTGGGAGATGTTGTTGACAGAGGAAAGAACCCGGTAAAGACGCTTCTTTGGATGATGGAAATGCCAAATATTATACCTATAGCAGGCAACCATGAACAGATGATGCTGGAATGTATGTCGGTTCTTATTAATGAAGTAAAAGATGAGAATTCTATCAAAGAATTTGCAGAAAAGTTTAGTGACGATATGTTCCAGAAGCTGTATGCATGGCAGAGAAATGGCGGGATTGCAACCACTGATGAGCTGAGTAAGCTGGATAATGAGACAAGAAAAGATGTGCTTGACTATGTGTCGGATTTTTCATGGTACGAGAAGGTAGCGGTTAATGGGCAGAAGTATCTTCTTGTGCATGGAGGGCTTGGCAATTTCGATATTAATAGGGATATTGATGATTATTCACTTGATGAGCTTGTATGGTCAAGGGTGGATTATGATGTCAGATATTTTGATGATGTAATAACTGTCACAGGGCATACACCAACAAGATATATTGAGGACAATCCCAGACCGGGCTATGTGTACAGAAAGAATAATCACATTGATATTGATTGTGGCGCATATCTGCCGGGCGGAAGGCTTGCGGCAATATGTCTGGACACAGGTGAAGAATTTTATTCAAGTGGGAATGATGAAGAGTTAATATAACAAACGGAGGCACACATGGCAAAATATCATTTTATTATAATTGGTTCAGGCTGGCGGGCCTTATATTATGTACGCGTAGCAAAGGCTCTGCCAGAAATATTCTGTCTTGATGCGATGTATTGCAGGACGCAGGAGAAAGCGGACTTAATTGCCAGTCAGTATCAGATACATACAACTACATCTATAGAAGAATGCGTGGCATATAAACCTGATTTTGCAGTTGTGGCTGTTAAGAAGGACGCCATATGTGATGTTTCAATGGAATGGCTTGACCGTGGAATAACTGTTTTATCAGAGACTCCGGCGGCACTTGATACGGATTCGCTCAATAAACTGTATTCTTATTACAAATGTGGTAAAAAACAGGTGGTTGCTGAACAGTACAGGGAGTATCCTAATATTAAAGCATCATTAAAGCTTATTAATGAAGGAATTATTGGTGATGTCAGCTGTGTAAATGTGTCACTGGCGCATGAATATCATGGAATAAGTCTTATAAGAGCATTTCTTGGAGTTAATCCGGGAGAGAAGTATACAGTTTCAGCTAAGACATATGAGTTTCCTACAACACAGACACTTACAAGATATGATAAGTTCACTGATGGCAGGATTGCAGGAAAGAAAAGATGCGTCGCCACATTTGAATTCGAAAGCGGGAAAGTGGCATGGTATGATTTTGATTCGGAGCAGTACAGGTCACCAATCAGAAAGAATACGCTTAAAGTTCAGGGTGTAAGAGGCGAACTTATTGATGACTGTGTATATTATCTCGATGAGAATAATGAAGGTCAGACTGGCAGAATCATAACGGATTCCCATGTGATTAATACAGGAAATTCTAATCCTAATTTTGAGAAGATTCGTGAAATTAAGAAAATTTCATTTAATAATAAGATTATATATGAGCCGGAATTTGGATTGTGTGGTCTGTCAGAAGATGAAACAGCAATCGCAGTGATGATGAAGAATACGGCAGAGTATAGCAGAGGAAATGCGTCTGCACCATATAGTATGGAGGATGCCCTTGCAGATGCGTATGACGCCATCTTACTGAAGAAGGCTGTGGAAACAGGAGAAGTGGTGCATAGTTAATATAATGAAACGGGGTACATGGTATGCAGAAAGAATTGTTAAAGGTGGCACTTATAGGTGTAGGAAGTGTTGGAAAGAAATATGCCAGAATGATAACAGCGGGAGAAGTTCCGCATATGAAATTATCAGCTGTGGTTATAAGAAGAGATGAACTTATTGAATGGGGCGAATCACTTGTTAATACTGATGGTGACAATGCAAGGATATTCAGGAGTGCAGAAGAATTATTTGAGACAGGAGAATCATGTTATGATGCAGTTATTATAGCAACTCCTCATAAAACTCATAAAGAACTGGCTTTGAAAGCATTTGCAAAGGGAAAAGCAGTGTTATGTGATAAGCCGGCAGCGGCAGATATAGGTGATGCACTTGCAATGCAGAAGGCTGCCAGTGAAAGTGGCAGAATATATGGAATGATATTTCATCAGAGGCTTTACCCTAAATACATCAGGATTAAGCAGATGATAGATAATGGTGAATTAGGAGATATAAAGAGGGTATGTCTTATTAATTCACGATATTTAAGAACCTCATACTATCATAAATCTGGCTCATGGAGAAGCAGCTTTTCAGGTGAAGGCGGTGGAGCACTTATCAATCAGGGACAGCATATTCTTGATATGTATCAGTACCTGTTTGGAATGCCACAAAAACTTTTTGCAGCGATACCATTTGGAAAATACAACGATTTTATAGTAGATGATGAGGCTACTATCGTTATGGAATACGACAATGGAAAGACAGGCACATTTATACTATCCACAGGCGAAGCCTGCCACGAAGAGAGACTTGAGATTATAGGAACGAAGGCAAGAATTCTTCTGGAAGACGACACACTCACCATTACAAGACACAGAGATGTATGTGAGTATATCAAGACCGAAGAAGTCAACTCAAGGCAGAATATGACATTTGCAGAGGAAACTATACAGTTCGAGAAAGCATATGAGCCATATGCACAGTTATTTGAAAACTTTGCAAATGCGGTGCTTAAAGGTGATGAGTCTTATCTGACAGTTAAGGGCAGTGAGGGAATTAATTCTCTCATGTTGTGTGCCAGTGCTTATTATTCAGCATGCAAAGGCATAAAAGTAGAACTTCCGCTTGATGCCTCAGCTTATAAAGAGCTTATGGATGAATTGATTAAGAAAGAAGAGGGAGAATAGATTCAGGCTATTCTTCCTCTTCTTCGTCATTAAAGCCGTGGAACAGAAAATTATTCCATCTGGCATTAGTTTCTTCAAGCTCTTTTTTCTGCATGATACGGTTTCTGTCGCTTAGAATGGAAATCATCTCATCAGCTATCTCCTCAACAGGAGGGTGGTCGTAATGATAGAGATAACCAATCATGCGGCTGGCAGTGAAATCAGTGTTGAGATTCTTGGTGACAATATCACAGAAATTTTTCTCATAACCTCTTTGAAGCATTAATTCATATAATTGTCTGCTTAAATCTGATTTGGGTTTCATAAAATGTGACTCCTTGTTTGTGGTTCGTAATATGTCTGTTTATTATAGCATAAATATTTGAAAAATATAATGCATTATGATATATTACATTTGTAATGATATAGCATTAAGATAGTATGCTATATGAATATGGAGGTGTTTTATGTCAAGTACGATTCAAGTAAGAGTGGATGACGATTTGAAGATTAAATCAGATAATTTATTTAAAGAATTAGGAACAGATACTACAACGGCTATAAGAATGTTTTTAACACAGGCAGTTGCTAATAATGGATTTCCATTTGAGATAAAGAAAGTGGCAGCTAATCCTTACATTGCTATTTCGGAAAAGGAAGTTCTTGACAGATTAGCAAAGTCAAGAGATCAGTCAAAGAATGGAGAATATTCAGAAGCAGGTGATTTTGTTGCAGATATGAGGACAAAGTATGGCATATAAAGTGGTTGTTACTAATGATGCTAAAGAAAATATGCAAAAGTATATTGAATACATATTATATGAAAAAAAGAATCAGCAGGCAGCAGGAAGTCTCCTTGATGATTTTGATATACTAAAGATATATTAGCAGAGGTCGCAGGAAGTTTAAAATTATGTGATAACGAAAAATTGAGAAGTTTAGGATATAGAAGGATAGGCTTTAAATTCCATAGATATTTTATGTTGTATAGAGTGGAAGATACAACTGTTTATATAGATGGAATTTTTCATGAGTTACAGGATTTTGAGAATAAGATTAACTGAGCGATAATAAATATGGCAAGATATAATTTTAGTAAAACAATTGTACATAGTGGGTTGAAGAAAACAAAAACAATATATGGAAATTCAAGATATGAGATTGCATACAAAGAACAGTGGCAGAGAAACAATACTCTGATATAAATAATAAATTAAATGGTAATTCTGTTGATGAATTTGCAAAGGGTAATATTAATTTAATCTGACCATATAAATTTAACTCAAAATGACAATGTACACATGTCACTTTATCTGTTATTCTTATGTGCAATTAAAGCATGTTGATATGGGAGGCAGATAAAATGGAAGCACAACAGACACAGTCAGTACAGCAGGGGATTAAGAAAGAAGGATTTCATATTACTGTAACACAGATGTGTATAACAGCAGTATTCATGGCACTTACATGTGTCGCAACAATGGTAGTACAGATTCCTATACCTTTGGGATATGCACATTTGGGAGACAGTGTAATACTTATATGTGCATTTTTCTTCGGACCAGTTGTTGGCGCACTTGCAGGAGGAATTGGTTCTGCGATGGCAGATATATTAACTGGATTTGCAGTATGGGCAGTTCCAACACTTATAATAAAGACAATCATGCCAATAATAGCATGTGCGATATTCGGCAATATGAAAAGTAAGTTTGACAGATGTAAGGTTATTTCAGTAAAAGGAATTGTTGGTGCAGTTGTTACATTACTTTTCATGACATTAGGATATGTTGTATTTGGTGCAATAATAGCAGGCAGCTTTGCAGCAGGATTGGCTTCAGCACCAGGACTTCTTCTTAAGTCAGTGGTTAATATGGTTGTATATCTTTTTGTGGCAACAGGAATGTCTAAGATTCTTGACAGAAATAATAATTGATTACAAGTAGAGAAGAATAGATATATAGTCTGTAGGGTGGTGCTTTCGGGTACCATCCTTTTTCGTGTGTGATGTTATTTTTGTGGGGTGAAGGTGTTGGACTTTGAGGCGGAGTGTAGATAAGCAGAAGTTCATCCCAACACAATATTACAATGTCTGAAATTCATAAAGAAAATAAAATACAACGTGATACCTATCGGTAGTCGCAAATTTAAAGCCTTTATAGGTCAAAAACCACATTGACTACTATGTTAGTTGTAAATTATACCTATAAAGTAACTATAATCATGAATCTTATAGGAAATTCAACTCCAAAACCACATTTTAGACAGCGTAAGAGGGAAAATCAGCCTATAAGATGTAATATATTTATTTTCTTATAGGAAACCTCTTCTCATAAAGCCAAGATTTACCACCCGTTCCAAAAAATCAGAAAAAAGTCGCCAACAGTTAAGCTGGCGGCTTATTTCACAAGTTCATCTTTAACAGCAGATATTATTTGGTCAGCTTCACCGTCATGTTATACGAATATACGCACACTTCATTTTTTAACGTTTAGTTATATCGATTTCCAGCTTTTTTAATTCCTTTAATTCTCTTATAGTAAAGTATCCGCATACGATAGCAGCGGCAGCGTCTGCTATAGGTCCGGCATACATAACACCGTCAATTCCCATGAATATAGGAAATACAATGATAAGTGGAAGCAGGAAAATAATCTGCCTTGTAAGCGACATAAATACACCAAGCTGTGATTTGCCAATTGAGTTAAAGAAATTGGAAGTTACAGGCTGGATGCCATTAACAATTGTCAGAAACATATATATTCTGAAATATCTTTCAGAGAATTTAAAGTACAGGTCACTTCCGTTACCAAATATGCTGATAATCTGTCTTGGGAATATCTGGAAGCATGCAAATGCTATTAAAGACAGGGCAGAAGCTGCACCAAGTGCAAGCAGATAAGTTTTTCTTACACGGGCGTATTTCTTTGCACCATAGTTAAAACCTATAACAGGCTGTGTTCCTTGAGATATTCCGATAACAAATGACATGAAAATCATATTAACTTTAGTTATAATTCCGGCGCAGGCAAGAGGAATGTCACCGCCATATACAGATTGTGCGCCGTAGTGTGACAGCGTATTGTTCATAACAATCTGTACAACGGTCATTGCAATCTGGTTAAAGCAGGCACTTGCTCCAAGAATAAATATTTTCTTACAGTGTGCAGCAGATACAATAAAGCTTTCTCTGCTAAGTTTAATCGTCTTAAAATGAAACATATAATGCAGGCTGATTGAAAATGAAATTATCTGGCCTGTGATTGTTGCAAGAGCAGCACCAGTCATTCCCATGTTAAAGACAAAGATAAACAATGGGTCAAGAATAGTATTTACTATGGCACCGGCAAGCATAGACATCATGGAATATCGTGGGCTTCCATCTGCAAGAATTAGCTTGCTCATACCGGTATTGGCAATTAAGAAGGGGAAGCCAAATGCAGTGATTCTTGTATATGCCTTTGCATATGGAAGTACATCTTTAGTTGCACCAAAGAATTTAAGCATAGGTGTTAAGAATATAGTAGTTACAAGGAACAGAAATATTCCAAATAATGCCATAAGCACAATACCATTGCCGGCATATTTTTCAGACTCATTTTTTTCACCGGCACCAAGATACAGCGAGAAATTAGTTGCACTTCCTATACCGAGAAGAAGCGATATAGCTGTACATGTTGTTGAAAGTGGAAATGCAATATTAGTCGCAGCATTTCCAAGCATGCCTATTCCCTGACCGATAAATATCTGGTCGACAATATTGTAAAGCGCTGTCACAAGCATTGAAATAATGCATGGAATTGCAAAACCAACAAGCAGAGTGGATTCCTTCTTGTAACCGAGCGGATTATCTTTTGTGTTCATAGTCGATGACTGATTATTCATAATAAAACCTCTTAATTATTACATAATATTATAAAAACTGATAATAGCATAATTGATATCATAACATATTATGTTAATAAATGTGTAGCTCGATTTTTAAAATGTGCTGTTATATATTTTGTATTTGTGATATAATCCATGTTATGTAAACATATAAAGCCGGAGGGAAATATGGATAATTATTCAATTAACACAAAATGCGTCCAGGCAGGCTATACTCCTGGAAATGGTGAACCAAGACAGATTCCTATAATCCAGTCTACTACATTTAAATATGATACAAGTGAGGATATGGGAAAACTTTTTGACCTTGAAGCAAGTGGATATTTCTACACAAGACTTCAGAATCCAACTAATGATTACGTGGCAGCTAAGATTGCAGCCCTTGAAGGTGGAAGCGCAGCAATGCTTACTTCATCAGGACAGGCAGCTAATTTCTTCGCTTTATTTAACATTTGCGAAGCTGGAAGCCATATAGTAGCATCATCTTCTATATATGGAGGAACATTTAACCTTATAGAGGTTACCTTGAAGAAGATGGGAATTGAAGCAACATTTGTTGACCCTGACTGTACAGAGGAAGAACTTAATGCAGCATTTAAGGATAATACAAGAGCAGTATTTGGAGAGACAATTGCCAATCCTGCACTAACAGTATTAGATATTGAGAAGTTTGCAAATGCAGCACATGCTCATGGTGTACCTCTTATTGTCGATAATACATTCCCAACACCAGTTAATTGCAGACCATTTGAATGGGGAGCAGATATCGTAACACATTCAACAACTAAATATATGGATGGACATGGAGCAGCAGTCGGTGGAGCTATCGTAGACAGCGGAAAGTTTGATTGGATGGCACATGCAGACAAGTTCCCTGGACTCTGCACACCTGATGAATCATATCATGGAATTACATATGCCGAGAAGTTCGGTAAGGAAGGTGCATTTATAACAAAATGTACTTCACAGCTTATGAGAGATTTAGGCTGCATACAGTCTCCACAGAATGCATTTATCTTAAATCTCGGTCTTGAATCACTTCATGTGCGTATGCCAAGACATGTTGAAAATGGACAGGCTGTTGCAGAATTTCTTGAGAAGCAGGATAAGGTTGAATTCGTTAATTATCCGGGACTTCCTTCTAACAAGTACTATGAAACTGCTAAGAAGTACATGCCTGATGGCGGCTGTGGAGTAGTTTCATTCGAGTTAAGGGGTGGAAGAGAGGCTGCTGAGAAGTTTATGAAGAATTTAAAGCTTGCAGCTATTGAAACTCATGTAGCAGATGCGAGAACATGCTGTCTTAACCCTGCAACATCAACACACAGACAGATGAATGATGAGCAGCTTGCTGCAGCAGGAATTCCAGCAGGACTTATCCGTATCTCATGTGGTCTTGAGGATAAGAAGGATCTGATTGCGGATATTGCACAGGCTTTGGAGGCTATATAATTCTAATAGAGAATCAAAGTTATCTAATTT
>ERZ1034949.352-NODE-352-length-31306-cov-28.218585_pt1 | contig 31306 bp, 27 predicted proteins | sample MGYA00520590_ERZ1034949 | MGnify/ENA primary metagenome ERZ1034949 (study PRJEB33766, sample SAMN09781752) | gut metagenome | biome: gut microbiome | host: Homo sapiens | place: Madagascar | study: EMG produced TPA metagenomics assembly of the PRJNA485056 data...
ATTAAATCACACTAAGAACATTATCTTTTCAAAAGTGGACTCCCTCTTTCTTAAAAAAAGCTTAATGCCCACAATATAACCCTATTCACCTATTTGTACCAATAAAATATTTCCTGTTTCTTCAATATATCAAAATAACCATTATATCTATTATTTCCTTTGACTTATCCATTTTAAAACAGAATTATAACATTGCTAAGAAATGCTCTGGAGACATAATCACGATTCTTCCCGGCAACGAAAAAGACGGGACTGAGGATATCAGGATAAGAGTCATCGAAGTTATTCTCAATGATGGAACGAAAGAGTATCTTGCCACCAATCTTTTTGATTCACATATTTCTCAACAGATGTTCCGAGAACTTTACTTCTATCGCTGGCCAGTCGAAACAAAATATAAGGAATTGAAAAGCCGCCTTGCTATTGAAGAATTTTCCGGTGCAGCCACCACTTCAGTGCTTCAAGAATTTTATATCAACGTACTTCTTTCAAACCTTTCATCTCTTATTAAAAATCAAGTTGATGAAGAAATTCAGATTACCAGGCGGACATGCTCATGCCATCTGGCCTTTCATTGTACTCTTTAACCTGTTGAATCCACTGTTGGAAGCGGATTTCACGTTTTACTGAAGTAGATTTACCCATTTAATTTTGACTCCTTACGATTTATTCGACGTAATCGGCGAATTCGACGAATTCGGCGAAAATACCGATTACCTTCGTAAGCTAATTATCTAGGAAAATGGGCAGGTCTACAAGAGTACCACCTATGGAGCGTTTACATAAAAGGCCTCCTATGATTTTAATATTTTATCATAGAAGACCTTTATATTGTGTAATTTACAGACTTTTTTTCATAGTCTCAAAATATTAAATAATTATCTTGTTTGGTATAATGAATTAAAAATAAAAAAATCATTGGGATATATGAGTCCTATGGAGTACAGACGAAGTCTCGGATTAGCAGCTTAGCTAGTCCAAGAAATCGTCCGCACCCCCGGCCCAGATAGGTTGAAATTATTACTATGGATGACTTATTGCAAAAATACAATGATTACATCCACTGTGGTCAACTTAAGCCACAAAGCCTTGATTTTTCTTTACCAAACATCTTCACTTGAATATCTATTTTATCTATACCAAACACCTCGTGAATGGTTGTCACGATTTCCTCTGCATCTCGTCCAGGACACGGTAAGGCGTTATATCCTAAAATAGAATCGCTCAAACACACACTCTTTCTACCATCATAACCAGTAATTCCGAAATTTCGCAGCAAAGTATACTGACCATTCATGTCTTTCAGCCGAACATATATCAAACAATCAACTGCTTCAGAACAATTCTTCCCGTCAATATTTCTTCGTTCTACGGTAAGCATTTGATAATCGTGTTTCTCGTATTTTCTTTTTGCATCCCTAAGCGGAGCCTTTTTATAAGGTTTTACCCAGATTAAGTCATTTCCTGCTTCTACTCCTATCACTGCATCCTGAATAAAATCATGGGGATCAAGCTTTTCATCACCTGAGACATTCCAGTTACAGATTTTTGTGAATGGTTCCATATTTGCCCTCTTCATGCTCCAACTCTCGACAACAATCGGATTTTCATATTCAGCAAAGGACAAGATACTGAAATTCACCGTCATCACCCTTCTTAAGGATAAATACCTTCTGAATCGGTATCGCATGCAAGGACTTATTCATAAAGGTCAGCGACATGCGCTCACCTTCAAATGTCGAAAAACCGAATGACGGTGAAACTAATTCCAGCTTTTTGGAAAATGCCGTTATATGAAGCGTATATAATGTAAGCACCAGAACAGCAGCATCCCCAAGCAGACCAAAAAGTGTAGCAAAAAAGACGAATGATTCAGATGTCAGAAAATTCATAAGTTCTGTAAGCATAGCTATTTTTAATCAACCTTTGTAAGATATTCTAGGGCTTTTCTATGGTAAGCGCTTAGGGTTATCTTAACCAACGTGCTTCTTTTCGGATCGTAAGGCAAAAATCATCCGTTTAAACTCTTCGATGCCCTGATTCTCAAATCTTTGCCTGCTGCTCACCACGGAGAGGTGTGTGATATTATTTACGAGCAACGTAGGGAGCTACCGTTCCTAGTATATCACAATTCAGCAAATAAATCAGCCATGTACACGCCTTTTTCTAACATTTTTTAAAGCTGTCCTTTACTGCTGCGACATCCTCGTGATAAATCATGCCGTACCAGGTATCGTTGGTTTTCAGAACCTTCACGGACATTTTACCCTGCTCCAGCAATTCACCGATGAAAATGGGAATCAAGTATTTTGCTTTCAGAGGATTACCCGGGACTTCCTTCTCGAAAAACTCTTTGAAGCCTTCATCCAGAACATCCAGAAAATCAGGAGTTAATCCCCACATATTCATGAAAACCAGAGAATTCACATCAATCACTTTTCCGTCTGCTTCTGCCCCATCCGCTGTTTTTACGATGTTTTTGGTCTCTACGACCTCAGTCAAGTTATTTTCCGCATCCATCTTGCAGATGCCGCGGGTCACACCACCGTTATCGGACAGCGTTCCATCTATTCCATATTCATCTACATATTCGTCTACATGATAACCCATTCTCAACCTTCTTTCTTATCGCTTAACTATTTTTTGCAATGCATAATACCAATCATATTCTGGAGGCTTTTGAAATAGTACATTCCCCCCTACAGTTGACGCACCTGCAACAGCAACAGTTTGAGCCCATGATAATCCTGGAATGATGCCAGCAAGTGTTCCGAAAAATTGGAATATAGATGATCGTTTCTGTACCGCCAAATCCGCACTCATGATTTGATTAATATATTGTGTCATCCATTCTTGACTTACAGACTCGCCATTAGTGATTAATTGCATTAATGTTTCTCGCAATGTAACCACTGATTTATCGTCACAAATAAACTTAATTACTGCATTTATATTATTAGGCTTCAAGTCGGGAATTATTACATTAAATAATTTACTAGCTTCTTTTTTTAATGCCAGATCCTTATCACAGTCTTCCCATTTTATAGAGTATAATTGTTCATACATATTTTTCGAATCATCCCAATCTAAAACAGGCATTTTTAATGAACTGGAAACCAAATCAGACATAACAATTTGTGCAACAATAAATCTCAGCACTCCTCTTACATCTTCTATGTCAAAATCATTAATATCTTTTTTCCTACCAAAAAGTGCATATAAATCTTCCCTCAACTGCGTATTATGAAATTGATCTGAATAGGCTAACCAACTTTCAATACCTATATTTCCTGTATTTACCATTTTCATGTCAGAGCTTCCATATTTAGTTTGAAATTCAAGTAATTCTCCTTGTAAACTATCCCATTGGTTTTGTTCCAATTCAAGCCATCTTTTGGGATTCTCCAAAAGCATATTAGTCATGTTTATAATTTTATCTCTATGATTTTTAAAAAAATCCTCATAATTTCTGCATACAAGCAGTCCGCTTGCTTTAAGTTCTCTAAATGTCCTTTTCATGGGAGCAAAATATTCCTTTCTAGATGCCAGTATTTCATCATATACTGTTTCATCAATAATAAATTGTTCTCCCAACATTAAAGCACTATAGTCTAAGTCTAATCCTTCAGCACAATTTTGCGAAATGGGATATTTCATATGATCAGGAAGTGGTATATTAAGAAAAGGATTATAATATCCATTTGTTATCAATGCGTATGAAATCATTTTTATACACCCTCAAAAATGGGACTATTTCCCAAAGTCCCTTTCCATTTGCTATGATGAACCATCTCATTTCTCCCATAAGCGATATATCCTGGAGGAACTGTCTTTGTAATTACCGAATTTGCGCAAATATATGACTTAGGACCAATTTCAATATCTCCAGCCACAAATGATTCAAAACCAATAAAACTGTCATCGTGTATGACTACTGAAGGTTCTGGCTCCGGCCTATGATCCCAAGATAATGACGGATCATCTTGTTTATGTACAACCGTTCCAAATATGCGACATCTGTTACCAATAACTGTTCCTTCTCCAATTAATCCTCCAATAACGCAATCCATGCCAACTTTGCTATACCCTCCAATGGTAGCTTTATGAACAATAATAGTATTTTGACCGATTATAACACCTCTTTCGATATTACAAAAGATATCAACTATAACACCATCTGCAAAATGCACTCCTTCACCTATAACAGAATACGGTCCAATATATAGAGAGCCTTCTATTACTACCTCTCTATTAGATGGATTCTCTGAACTTAAAATCATTCCTTGCAAAGGACGTAATGGTTGTCCTAAAATCACTGTCTTATCTATTTCAACCTTCCTCATACTAGTCCTCCCTTCAATTTATAATTTCAGCAACAACCTTTGCCAAATTGCTAATAGACACAGGACTGGAAAAGTCTTCATCTCCAGTCTCTGTTAAGCCATGTTCTGTCTTTTCCAAACAAAACAATTTAATTTTTTTTCTTATCGCAGATAAACTTTCAGAAGTATATATTGGAACCAACTCATCACACATTCCATGAAAAATGCTTATTTCATAGTCTGTATTTTTCACAAAAGTCGGGATATCAACCATAAGTATATCTAACAAAACAGCTCTTCCTAAGGTATACTCTTTTTCAATATATAGTGCATCATTACGTATCCCTTCAACTATTTTTTCGTATCCAAATAAATCTTTTCCCCATTGAGTTTTGGGATATAAAAATGTAGTTTTATAATCTGTAACCGGCGCAATTAGTACACATTTCTCAATAATATTATGATATAATTCAGACAAAATCAACGTTGGTGGTGCCCCAAAGCTAATTCCCATTGGGATAATCCTTACATTCTTTCTTTTCTCACTTAACCATTTAACAGCAGCAGATAAATCTTCCACCTGTGATGCTAATGAAAACTCATTTAGGTGAGCCTTGGAAGTACCATGCCCACGAAAATCTATACGCAAAGATCCAAACCCAAATGTTTCTAGTTTCTCAGCAATACGCTTTTGCGTATCTAAATACTCATCTTTTGATCCTTGCAAACCATGTGCCATTATAACAACTGGCTTTTTTTCTTCTCCACATAAGTACTCTGCCGGTATTTTTAATCCCTTTTTATTAAGAATGTAAACCAAATTTTCCATCTATATTCCTCCAATTCTATTTATAAACCCATTCTGCAAAATGGCAATCATCTACAAACTGTTTAACTTCGTCAATGCAAACATTTCTCATGGCCTCAGAAGCCTCTACCAATACGTTTTTCAAGACCGGATCTGCGGTATGAGTAAATAATTCTTCTAGCCTTCTAAGTTGGTTTTCTTTTTCATCCCTCCACATAATCGGTCCGTTTACCCAATTCATAAATCTCTTCTTAAATGCATTATAAATAAAATCTCCAAATTGCTCATGTCTTACACGGTCAAAATTCAACCATGGCGTGTTTTCGGACTGTCTTACTATGCCACCAGAAACTATTTCATTTGGGTTCGTTTGTTGCATATAAAAAAATAAATCTTCATTATACGCAAAAGGAAAATATCCTGTAGCTTTTTCTACATTCAAAAACATACAACTTCCAGTCATTGAAATACACGGTTCCTGATTGTAAACAATTCTTTCAATATGATCTATAGTAGATATATCTGGAAACTTAGGAACATGAAATCCTACAGCAGTCTTTCCAATCTTAAGTGCATATATAGCTCTTAAATAGTTTTCTTTTGAAACCATTATATCATCATCAATCATCCATATATATTTCATATTCCTATTTTGTGCATCATAAAGAGCATAACTTCGCTTTATTGGTATATCAAAGTACGGACGATACTTTATAAAAGAATTGATATTGGTCGCCTTATAACTTTGACAAAAATCAGTTCTATCCACTAACTCTACCCTTACTTTAATATTCTTATAATCAACCGTCCATTCAGCTACTTTGTCACTAAATAAGAGAACAACTTCTTTAGCATGATCTAACATTCCCTCAACATCTAATTTAGGCTTTGGTCTATCCTCCATACATAAAATATAAACAGCATCCAAGAACAATCCATCTCTATCTCTATCTCTATTTTCTTGAAACATCCCACCAAACGGGAAGGTCAACAGTTTCATTTGCATCCCCCCAATTTTTATTAAACTTCTATAAAACCAAGATATAAAAATCATTTTATATCTTGAGAGTCGACCTAATATTTTGCCTTTCTTCCATCTGTGGTAAAATCCATTTTTAATAGATGAATTTCCGAAACGAAATTACTATATTATTATCAAAATCTCTTATATACAAAAAAGCCCCCTCACCCAAAGACCGCACTACATCCACGGAACTAAGTTTGACAGAGCAAATATACACAATTGTCCATCCCGAACTTGTCTGCTCAGACAAACTTATCCGTCTAAACCTATCTGAAATATCTTTCCAGTGCCGTTCCATAACAGGCTACATTTATTATCGGGATTCGGTTTATAAACTTTTCCTCATCCATTTTAACACATAAAATACACTTTTTTCCTTTCGCTATACAGATGTAATACAGCTAAATATCGACATAGTTTCTTATAAATCCCCACTATCGCTATACTGCAACAGCATATCCAAATAAACTTTTAACATTCTCCTCTTATTTGGCGACAAACACCGGTATGCTCCGATCAGTTCTCTCATATCCTCATCATCATCCGCATCGTACTCAGAAGCTTGCTTTTCAAGTAAATCCGCTATCGTCACATCCAGCGCATCACAAATTGTCAGTATCGTATAAATATATGGTTTCGTTTCTCCCCTCATCAGGCAACTCATACTGGAGGTTGACATCCCTGTGGCTTTTGCCAAAGCATATTGCGTAATGTTTTTATTTTTACAAATTGCCTTTAGCTTGGTAAGCATGGCTTGATAGTCCTCATCAGGGTTGTACATATGTATATCTCTCCAGTTTCATTTTTATTTAATCATTTTACTTTGTCCTTCTATCGTTCTATACCACAATATTCAACATGCCGTTCGCCACATTTAAGTCCATATTGTTTTAACTCATTTTTATATAACGTTGATAAATTTAATTCTGTAATCGGTTTCATAACATCCACTCCGTCCTTCAAATACGGCTACACTGACGGTTAATAGCCCACTTACTTCTGTTCAATAATTTTGTCCGCACCCCCATTAACAATTTGTTAACAGTACCTGCCCCCCCTTTTACCTCTGTTCGGACAGGCGGTTCCCTGCCTGCCGGATTTGCGGTGTTACCGCACGAGAATATTCACGTAGTCATCAAGATTTACCTTTTTGTAGCATCTGTAAAATCTGAAGTGTCACAAACAATCCGAAAAAGCTGATGAGCAGATGGCTGTTTCCAGTCCACTAAACCTGGCGATTTTTGTTTTAGTTGCACTCACTATTGGCAGTTAACATTATTACGATTTGTTCTTTCGACATAATAATGCTCCTCATATTTTTTCTTGCTACAATTAGATCTACTTCTTCCGCTTTTTATGGTCATACCACCGCTATCGTTTGCCCATATAAAATTCAGCCATATTAAAATCGTCTTGAGTATCAATATCTATACTATGATTTTTTTCCATAATTAACGCAAAATCTTCTTCATTAAGAATACTAACATTTTTTTCTGTATATACTACTTTTCTAATATAAATAGCACCATTCAATCTATAGTATGTTCCTAACTTTTGCCGCGGAATATCCTCACATTCTTTATTAAAAGAATTTAAAGACAAATTTTCTGGAAGTTTCATAGACCATAATGGTGAGTGTTCCACTTCACATACTGATGTAATAGAATCTCCTTGCATTTCTTCTAGAAGTCTGTAGCCTGCAATAATATCACTCTCATCTCTCAATGGTGATGTTGGCTGTAATAAACAGACTGTATCAAAGTATTGTCCTTGTGCCCTATACTTTTCTAGTACTTCTATTACAACATCCCAACTACTAGCAGTATCATTACTCTTCTCAGCAGAACGCAAAAATGGTACATGAGCACCAAGCGCAACTGAAATATCTGCATAGGCTTTACTATCAGTACTTACAATAATTTCAGAAAATACACCTGACTTATGAGCTGCATCAATTGAATAACCTATTAATGGTTTTCCATATAATTCTTTAATATTCTTATCTTTTAATCCCTTAGACCCACTCCTAGCAGGTATTATAGCCAAATTATTCATATCTATACCTCGAAGTTAATATTATAGAACGATTTTTCTATATTATTATTATTTGTTTCTAAAAACTGAATAATCGTATCAAACATTTGTTTCGATGAAGTACCATTTCCAAATGGATTTTCAATATTCTGTGTTTTTATTCTCCACTCTTCTGATAGTCCTTTTTCAATAGCTTTCATTATCTCTTCGCTTTTCGCTTCACAATTAATTACACTATCTGGCCGAATTCTTCCTTTTTGACGATCTCCAATATTGATTGTAGGAATAGCAAGTGATGGTGCTTCAACCAAACCACTAGAAGAATTACCTATGCATAATCTCGCATACTTCAATGCTGATAAATATCTAGTAACTCCAAGGGAAGTAACTATTTTCCAATTTTTATGCTTCTTACCTTCTTCAAGCCATTTTTGGTTTATGTCTCTTCCGCCCGCATCTGCATTAGCCATTGTTATTAAATAAGACATACTACTGATAGAATCCATTGCTTTAATAAGTTCGATTACTTGTTCTATTCCAGTATTATTCTCCATCGTTACCGGATGAAATGTTACAACAGAATAGTCTTTATTAATATCGGAAAAATCAACACTGTTTGCAAGTTCTTTTCTATCAAGAAAATCTGTGTTAATACAATTTTCAACACCAAATTCACCTATATTAAAAACTCTATCCGGATTTTCCCCCATTTGAATAATTCTTTTTCTTGCTTCTTCACAACCTGGAAAATGTAAATAACTCATCTTTGTTATGCAATGTCTGATTGCATCATCCACTGCTCCTTCAGTCACATCTCCACCTGCAATATGAGCAACTCTAATCCCCATAAGATGCGCCGCACTAACAGCTGCAAATATTTCAAAACGATCCCCCAATACAACTAATAAGTCTGGACGATAATTTTCAAAATAATTAGCAAACTGTTTCGTTGCTTCCCCTGTTGCAATAGCCATTCCCTTTTTACTATCGTCATCTATCGGAATCGGGATAGCATAGAAGTCATCGAATCCATCTCTAATTATTTCATCTTTCGTTGTACCAAATCTTCCACTGAGATGACTTCCTGTAACCATTAGTTTAAATTCGATTTTTTCGCTGCCTTTAAGTCTAAATAACAATGGCCTTAATAAACCATATTCTGCTCTAGTACCTGTAACTACACTCACTTTAAATTTTTTCATTAAAATTCAATCCCTTCATCTACATTAAAGTCCTTATGAGCAATAGTTCCGACAATCAAATCCCATGCATTAGAAGGTATTCCACTTGAGCTTCTTTTCACGCAAATGTCTTCAGCAGATATAATCTGACCAGCAGATATTGTCTTCTTTGCCACTATTCTCTTTAATACCACTTTAGAAATCTTTCGTTCGTCGACAGACGGTAACTTTACACCATCACCTAAACATGCTTCAACATTTCTTATTGCCTTGACCATTGCTTTAAATTCTTCTGGCTCAGTACTTGCCAAATGATCTGGACCTTCCATATTCACATCAAGAGTAAAATGCTTCTCGATTACTTTTGCCCCTCTTGCAACTGCAGCAATTGAAACTTCTGTCCCTTTAGTATGATCCGAATAACCTACAGGTAATTTAAAAGCTTCAGCTAATGTATCCATGGCCTTTAAATTTACAGTATTGTAAGGACACGGATAATTTGTCGTGCAATGCAATAATGTAATATCTTCTGCTCCACCATCTCTTAATGCTTGAATTGATATTTCAACATCTGCTAAAGTACTCATACCAGTACTAAGGATAACAGGCATCTTTTTACTACCAACGTATCTTAGATAAGGAATGTTACCGATCTCACCTGAGCCCAATTTAATAAATGGTATTCCAATTTCTACCAAAAAATCTAAACTTTCACACTCATCAGCAGTTGATGCAAATATAATTCCTATTTCATCACAGTATTTTTTCAATTCGCGAAACTGATCAAATGTTAATTCCAAAGATTTAAGCATATCAAACTGGGACTGATTATTTTTTGTATTTTCCACCTGATAATCAGCCTGACCAACATCTTTTGTTATGATATTCTCAGTAATCCAAGTTTGGAACTTAACTACATCTGCTCCACTTTCTTTGGCTTTTAGACATAATTTTTTTGCTAATTCGACATCACCATTATGATTAACGCCAGCTTCTGCAATAATTAATACTTTAGACATCCTTTTCCCCTTCATTCAATACTTTAATATCAAAGTATTTCATCATGTAATGATTTTCTTTATAGTTTCCAATATTAGGCTGATTTACTATTCCATTCATATTATTGATCAATAAAGTAGGAAAATCAACGCCAGCAGCATAAGCATGAATATAACCACCGCCAAATCTCGGATTAACTTCAGAAATATAAAATTCACCATTCGATTCAAATACATCAATATCATTTGCACCTTTAAGACCGAATTTTTTTGCAAATTCTATAACTGTAGTAAATAATTTTTCATTTTTTAAAGATACAGATTTATCTGTCTCCCCTGCTCTCATTTTCAATTTTTTCTTGGCAAATATTGAAACAGGTTCTCCTGAAATTAGATCTACATACAAATCTACACCAATCTCCTGTCCAGCCATAAACTCCTGAACCATAACATCTGTCTGCTCTTTAAATATTGTCTCTAATCTTTCTATATTATAAACTTTTTCTATCCCTGCACTTCCACTTCCTTCTCGAGGTTTCGAAAAGAGAGGAAAAGATAGACTTCCATCAGCTAAGTCCTTTTTTATTGAATCAAGATCAATATAGGACTTTATCCACGGAAAACCATTTTCCTTAATAAAAAGTAATGTTCTATACTTATCAAAACAATCAAAAATTGTTTCTGGTTTAGATGTATTAATAATTACTCCGAGTTTTTCTAACTCCTTCTTTTGATTGGATAAAGGTGCTAATTCTGGATCAATCAAGGAGACAATTAATCCTACATTATTATGCTTAATTATCTTTTTTATTTCATCCCAATATCCTTCTTCTGTCCATCTTTTTGTAACATAATATTTGTCAGCATCATATAAAGACGGTGCCAAATCGAAACTATCCGTAGCAATAACTCGTGCTTTTCCATTTAATGATTTTTTAAAATCTCTAACCAAAACATTTCTTGTCCCAGCATTTAATAATAAAATGTTTTTCATAGCTCCCACCTGTTCTTTCTAATATACTCATCAACAGACCATTTTTCTCTTACTAATCTATATTCATCATCTATTTTTGAATAAACATTTGGCGGATAATTAATGAAAAGATTATTAAAACACATAGTATAACTTCCAGCAATTTTATATTCAATAAAATCCTCACAAGTTAATTCTACTTCATTTTCTATTGACATAATCCTATCTTTTTCCATACATGTATAACCGCATATGGTTTGTTTAGTTAATGCCTCTTTATTATCGCTATAAATCTCATAGACATATTTCTTCTTTGCCATGAATGGATCAATATCTAAACGTGTTCCATCAGTAAATACAAATCTGTCATATGTTGTATCTTTAACATCAACAACCTTCGTTAAATATGAAATTGCAGTGGCGACGACAGAAGCTCCTGGCTCTACAATAATACAAATATCTTTTAATTTATTAGCTTTCAAAACCTCAGACATAACAGTTATGTATTTTCTGTAGCACTCACCATTATCGCCGCCACCAAAATAGCCACCGCCGAAGTCTATATAATTTAGCGATAAGTTCTCCTCATTGATAATCTGACAAGCCATTTGAGCCAACTCTTTATACACATCAATTGATTTTGAGGCATTGCTAACGTGCATATGTAATCCATTAATAATTATCCCATTTTCTTTCAAATATCTTATAGCTTTGGATAATTCACCATTCTCGTAACAATATCCAAATCTACCACCTAATTCACCTGTAGATGTTTGTCCAGGGAGTTTACTTTCCAGATCAAAATTTACTCTAATCCCTACGCTTTTACCTGATGATAACTCTTTACACCATTCAAGTTCTCGATGAGAATCTATATTTACAATAGCTCCATTTGTTATAGCCTCTAAAAATGAGTCCTTTGTCTTAATCGGGCCATTATATATTATTTTATTTATTGGAAATCCAACCCTCTTTGCAAGTTGAAATTCATCATCAGAAACTACTTCCGCCATACAGTTTTGTTCTTTAACTATTTGAAGCAATCTCGGAAGCGAGTTCGTTTTAAATGAATATCCAATAATATGTTTCTTAAATTTTGACGCTAATTCATTATGAAAACAAGTAATATTGTGAATAAACTCATTTTCGTTTAGAATGTAACATGGCGTAGTTAAATCATACTTATTCATAGCTCTCTTTCCTTGCTCGTAACAATTCCTAACTTATCTTCCATTCGTTTCATCTCATCAAACTCTCCCATATCGAGAAAAGAATCTTCACTTACCGGATATGTTCCAACTTTACCACCATTTTCCATTACTTTTTCCACAAGGTTTGTCATATGAAACATAACATTGTCAGGAATCAATTCAATTATACTTGGATTGATTATATACATACCCGTATTAATAAAATATGAAAGTTTAGGCTTTTCTTCCATTGATTTTAAAATTCCATTTTCTCCGGTATGCATTACACCATATGGAACTTGATAATTTTTTAGTGCAGATACCATAGTAATATCATTTTCTGATTCTAAATGATATTGATAAATATCATAATAATCTGCTAAAATCAACGCATCGCAATTGGTAATGAAAAAAGGTGTAGTAATTTCATCATCAATCAATTTAATACTTCCGCCTGTTCCCAACGGTTTATCTTCTTCAACATACGTAATTTCATAAGACCGATTAATATCCTCAAAATAAGAACGTATCATATTCTTTTTGTAATTAACTGTTAAATAAAACTTATCCATTCCAAATTCTGTATAATAATCAATAATACGTTCCACAATTGGCGTATCTCCTATCGGAACAAGTGGTTTAGGTAATATTTTAGTATATGGATATAAACGTGTCCCTTTTCCTCCAGCCATTACAACAACCGGAATGTCTTTTAAATTTCCCTTTGCTATAGGTTTCTCTATATCTGATAAAAAAACAACATCGACAACTTTTTTTTCACCATCTAGTAGTGGAATTGCTGTAATTTGCTTTTCTTTCATTATTTTAAAAGCATGCTGTTTATTTACCTCATTCAAAGATATTGGTGATGAATTCATTGCATTTGTTACAGATGCTGTTATCTCTCCCGAATTCATTAGCCATCTTCTGATATCTCCATCTGTCAATGCCCCTTGCAATATACCCTTTTGATCAGTAATAAAAAGAATCCCCTTTGAATTTTGATCAATTTTCCCCATCGCATCCACTATAGTAAGGGAATCATTTCCTGTTAACTTATTTAATATTTCCATTTCCATTTGCGTATGCCTCCAATACAAGCTTTACCTGCTCAACAACATACTCTATCTCATCCTTTGTAATTTGTGTGCTAGAAGGTAAATTTAAAATGCGCGTAGCATAATAAGGTGCTTTCTCTAATTTATAAGTAGTTTCATTCTGATAAGGAACTTGCTCATTAATTAATCCCCAAATGGCTCTTGTTTCAATTCCTTTTTCTTGAAGAGATGTAATGATTTCACGCATTGTTGCATGGACTTTATCTTTATTTATTTCTAATGAGTAAAACCATTTATTAGAAGAAATCCCCTCTCTAAATCCAATCATTTTTCCTAATTCATAGTTTTCAAACAATTGTTTGTAGACTTCGTAATTTGCTTGCTTTCTTCTCACAAATTCTGGCAGTTCTTCCATTTGGGCAACACCCAAAGCAGCTTGAACATTTGTCATACGATAGTTATATCCAATTTCATTGTGAATATAGTAGTGAGTATCATTCTTTGCTTGTGTAGATAAATATCTAATATGATCAACAACATCTGATTTATTAGCTGTGATAGCACCTCCACCACCAGTTGTAATAATCTTATTTCCATTGAATGAATAACAGCCAAAATCTCCAATAGTTCCCGCAAATTTTCCTTGATATTTGCCCTCTGTGTATACTGTACCTAGTGCCTCTGTTGCATCTTCGACAACTTTAATATTGTATTTCTCTGCTATAGTCATGATAGATTCCATATCTGCCATGTTTCCGAAGACATGAACTACTACTACCGCCTTAACTGTTTGTTCCTTATATTTTAAAGTATTTCCATCAAATCCACATTCATTTTCACAAAATTCTCTTAATTTTACTGGATCCATACAGAAACTATCATCGCAATCAACAAAAACAGGTGTTGCGAACTGATATTTTACTGGATTGACAGCTGCAATAAATGTAAGTGGTGGAACAATAACCACATCTCCCGGTTTTACCCCAGCTTCAACTAAAGAAAGATGCAACGCTGATGTTCCACTCTGACAAGCCGCAACGTTATCTGTATGGAGGTATTCAGCTAAGCTGCTTTCTAATTTATTAATATATGCACCACCTGTAGATACCCAACCCTGATCAATTGCATCATCGACATATTTTCTTTCATTTCCTTCAAAATTAGGAATAGATAATGGAATAAATTTAGACATAACATACGCCTCCTTACATTTTGCTATCTAATGATTTACCTGTTTCTATATGTTCAAAGTTTGGCAAATACTCTTTCATGATAGAAATTATTTTTTCCTTTGATGTTTCTTCTTTTCTAAATGCATTATTTAATTTTTCGAATAATACACGTACTTTTTCTTTATCAGGTATTTCTTTATCAGTTACAATACCTAGAGCTTTTAGCCTATTTAAATCTACACTTTCTTCATCTGTATAAAACTCTTCGTACGCTTTCTCTCCCGATGTATTTGATTCAGAGTAATGTACAGGATATTTATGACTTCCATTCTTTAAATCTTCTGATTTAAAAATTGCTTCTTCATCGCTAGCACACTCAAGAATTTCAAAACCATTTTCTTTAAGAAATGCTGTTGCAATCTTATCAAAAGTCATCATTTGTTCTTCCTCAAGTCTTGGAAAGAAAATTTCTCTATTATTTCCCAACATGCACGAAAGCATACAAATTTGACCACTTTCTTCTGGTGAAACAAAATATCTTTTTACATCAGAAGGAGCTGAAATCGGCTGTAGTTTCTGAAGTCTCGCAATAAATCCAGCTGGAAGGGATCCATTAGAAAAAGCTACATTTGCAAACCTAGCAGTTTTTACCGGAAACTTATCTGAATAGGAAAAAATCACATCCTCCATAATACGTTTACTTGCACCCATAATGTTAACTGGATTTGCAGCTTTATCTGTTGATACACAAAAGTATTCTTCCGGTGGAAATTCAACTAATAGGTCTAATAATAATTTTGCATGTAAAACATTATTTTGAATCAAAGCTTCAACGGAATAAATATCTTTCTCTGAACGAACATGCTTATGTGCCGAAAAATTTCCAACAATGTCAAATCCTCCTCGGCTCCTAAACATCTTTTCAAATACAGGAGATGCAAAATCCATTGGATATGGAACGTAATCTTCTGGTACATACATTCCCTTAGTTGAACGTAAATCTCTAGTTAACTCTGCTAATGCATTCTCATTCGTATCAACAACAACAAGGGAAGTTGGTTTAAACGGAAGTAAAGCTTTGATAAATGACGAACCAATTGATCCAGCTCCTCCAATTACAAGAACTGATTTTCCTTCAATTTTTTCTGATAATTCTTTTCTATGATTATCAATATCTTTTAAAAACATTGATTCTGGTCTTTTTGTTACATATTGACCTATAAACTTATTTAAATCGAACATACACTTTAACGCTCCTTTACAAAATATCTTCTAACTTAGCTGCAATACTAGCTATAAACATTTTAAAATTATCATCAATTTTTATTTTTTTACATATTTTCTTTCTTATTATTTCCAAACAACATGCTATACAAAATACAAATAATATTATTATTATTGATATTACTATAACTAAAATACTATTTGCATAGCTAGAAGGATGTATACCATTCCATAACAATATTTCTATATCTTCTTGACAATGGAATAAGTACGATGCTAATGCCACAGATGATACTTTTCCAACAATTTTTTTCATTTTATTATGTACTTTCAAATTACCAAAGGCTATAAATAAAAATATTGACTGTGCATAGCAAAAGATAGAATTATACATTGCCATTGTCGACTGTATTCCTGCTAAGCCGCAAACAAATGGCCACAAAATAATGATTCCTGTAGCAATTACATAACAGATAATACAAATCAATCCCCGCTTTTGATTCTGACTGATAGTATTACATTGCTTTAAGAAAGCTCCTGTTATATATAAAGTAATAAACCAAATAAGACTATATCCATAATCACTCCCCAGTCTACCATTCCATCCTACAAAAGCTGGGAATACAGACATTGTCAAAATGGCTATAACCAGTAATAGTTTCATTTCTTTATTTGATAAACAATGTATCATTCGATTTAAAAATGGCGATATTAACATAAGCACAAAGTATACTGTATAGAACCACCACACACCTCGAATAATTGGAAAAAATCGTTTTATTAGTTGGATAATATCAAACGTTTTATTAAATAATGCAACTGTAGCTAAATAACCTATCAAAGAGAAAAAAAGTGCAGAAAGCCACAATAGAGATAAACTTTTTATTATATTGTTAAAATCTTTATTAGCTTGATAAGAATAATACCCAGTTATTACGATATATGTATTAACCGCTGGATAACATAGCATAGTGATTATTGTAGTAATCCACTTCCACGGAAATACAGTAGAAAACTGTAAGACTTTACCAGTTCCATTAGCATTAATATGAATTGTTATAACCATTATAGCTAATACTATTTTTAATAAATCAATACCATAATTTCTTTCTTTTTTTTCCACATCCATCCTCCATCATTTAATCTCATTTTAAATATTATTAGAAATCTTCAATCTATATATAATCAGTCTTGACCTTCTTCCAATTCTAAGAGCATCTGCGAATATAAGGAATTACAAATATCATCTATGTTGTCTTCAATCAAATCGTAATAATTCTGAGCATACGCATTTCCCTTACTGTATGATCTAAGGCATGCGCATAAATATTTAAGCACATCATTTCTTTCTGGTTGTTTCCATTTTTTTATATTCTCTAAATAATTCCCATAAATATCTTCTAGTTTAATAACGCCAGGAGCCGTTTCATATACAGCATTTCCTCCAATAAAAACAGGTTTTCTCAACAGCATTGCTTCTAGCCCTGCTGTTCCTGTTAGTGTAGTAACTGCTACTGATTTTTCAATTAACTTCCTAGAACTTTCCCAAGGATTAATCATTCTTACATTCGGGTATTTCTGCAATTCAACATAAAAATGAGGATCACGATGACCAATAAGAGCATAGTGTTCCTTGACGTAAAGTACTGTGTCTGCTGGTAGTGATTTAGCCCATCCATCTATAAAAAATAATTGTTTTTCATATTTTTGTGCACAAACACAGGTTGAAGCTTCCGGTTGATAATGTAGCGGATAATAAACAAATTTTTCATTGAAATCTGCTTCAGTATAATATTTTTTACATTTTCTAAAATGACTATAAAAAACAATTGGATCCAAATCATTTTTATAACTTTGATAATACATATATGAATATGGATCATTCATTTCTGGTTTGAACCGATCTCTTACGTATTTTATCAATGCTGTTACAAATTGTTTATCAATCTTTGGTTTTGTTCTAACCATTTGCATAGCTGGTGGTGGACAATCTCTTTCTTCAAATTCTGTTAAAATTTTATTAGCTGTCTCCATCTCAACTGGCGAATAATCAACATAAAGATAGTTATTATCTAATTTTGAATTATATTGATACTCTTCACGAACAAAATAATGATATGTAGAATCTAAAGCCCCTCTAGCGCACATCTGTGCAATATATTTTACTCCGTACTTTTTCCCAACTATATAAGCTATATAGCATTGTAATGTTGCGATTGTTTCAGAATAATAAAAATCCACCTCTCCACTGCTAAAAATCTCTTCGAAAAACGAAAAAAGCCCCACTGTTACTTTAATTACATAATCATAATCTCGATTAACTAAAAAACGATCGGTATATATATACTTCCAAATAGGTGCACAATCGTATTTTCTCTCAAATTGAATGAGTTTATCTAAATTATAAGAATCCCATCCTTTTTTTAAAAATGACGCTGTTTCATATATCTCTGCTTGTTCTACGTTATTTTTTATATAATTGCTTTCTGTGATGTTACTTGTAATAAAACAACCTTTAATTTCTATCCCGTGACTCTTTCTTAAATTATTAAATATTGCAACTGAATATTGATCAAAAGAAGGTCTTGCTAAAAAACATATTTTCATTATTTTTCCTTTCCAATCGATAAGATTTGTTTTCTATAAAAAATCCAATAAAAAATAAATATGCACATAATAGCCAACATAAATCCTAATACCCTACTGCTTACACTATTATAAATAATAACTCCGGGTAACAGCGATATGCACACTGGCATAATGGATGCCTTTATTACCGTCCATACTTTACAGTTTGCATACTTATGTACTTGATATACAATTATAAATGTACAAAAAATATAGGATGTTGCTGTACCAAGAGCAACACTTTCTATTGTAGCACCAATTATCATAACATATCCTATCGAACATATTATATTGAAGACACACATACACGCTGAATTTATTAACAAAGCTTTATTCTTTTTCAATATAGTCAATATATTTCCATCTATTAATGTGGCTGCATAAATAGATAAACCTAATATTAGAATTTGTGAAGACTGTACTCCATTTTTATAACTTGGCATAAAATTATCAACCAAAATTGGTAAAAAGAAATAGGCAACAAGTGAAATTATGCTTGTTATTGCAGCTAACACTGTAGAAAATTTCATAGAAACATCTGTTAATACTTTAATATTCCGATTCTTTCCATACTCCATTCCCATCTGCGCATAAAATATTTGTGACATAGCTGTTGGAATTAAAATCATGTAAGTAAACGCATTCTGAGCAATACCATAAATTCCTAAGGCTTCTGTATTAATAAATCCTAAAATCACAAACTTATCTATAGAATTTACAACTGTCCAAATTAAACCGCTAATCAGCAACGGCATTCCTGACTTAATTATTGTTGATAATAGTTTCTTATCTATTACATACTTAAAATCTCTATATGAATATTTATAATAAAATGCAATACCTATTACCATTGCCAATATACTATTAATAAAAATTGCATAATAACCAATTTTTTTGATTAAAAAGAGAGAGAATGGAATAGATAATAGTTCTAGAAAAGTTACTATACTTATATATTTAAATCCTTTATCAATTCTACAACGATAGTTTCCATAGTTTTCAATCATTGTAATAGTTGTAATAATAACCATTAATATCAATCCAATTGTATATTCCCTCTCAATATTAGATGTTCTGGAAATAGTAATAATAATTCCTACCATAATTATAGATGAAACAAAATATACTATAAGAATAAAGGAGAATACAACATTTCTATATAATTCGCACTTTTCTTTTTCACCTGATCCTACCAATTGGGGATAATCTCTATTAAATGCATTCAACGTTCCTAATTGTAAATATGACATATATGATTGTAAAAGCAAGCAAGTTGAATACATTCCATATTCTAAAGGTAAAACATATGCTTTTATATAAATTGAAAACAAAAAATGTATACCCGATGAAAAAATTGTTGCAAAAATGAACAAAACTTGTTCAAGTCCGTATCCTTTTATTTTATTAATCAAACTCTTCACTTATTATATATTTCCTTTCATTTCTGACAAATCTAAAGATTTTAATAACTATTATTTTTTTCATCTAAAAATAGAATACTTATTGTTTTTATTCAATTACATTTGCACAGAATTATTAAATATTAAATTAACAGCTTTCCCATTTTCTCTTCTCTAAGCTATATTTTTTTATTACTTTAGCTGGATTTCCAACAGCTACACAATAATCTGGAATATCCTTAGTAACAATCGAACCAGCACCTATTACGCACTGCTTGCCTATTGAACACCCCAATATACTAACACTTTCCCCTATCCAAGTTCCTTCACCTATAACTACGTTTGATATTTGTCGCATTCCTTGTTCTTTTACTGGAATACTGACATCTTCATAATTATGAGTACTATCTGTAATAAATACCTTATCTGCAATCATTACAGACTTCTGAACTTCAATACTATGCAAAGCTACAATATGAACAAAATTACCTATAATCGTCTTATCTTGTATTTTTAATGTTATATCTCTATCACTATTCCCAATAAGCCAAGATCCACTTGAAATAAAAATATTATTTCCGAAATACATCGTTTCTAAATGTTCTAAACGCATTGGATCAAAAATCATAGTATGTTTTCCAACATTTTTAGCTTTATATTTTAATATAATTTTGCTATACAATCCCCATTTTACGCGGTTTAAAAAATTAATATTCTTCAAAACTCAATACCTCTTTTAACCAACCTTGTAAACTGTACTTGCTCATTATATCTGTTTTCAATTCAACAAAAGGTTTTCTCATAAATTCTTCTGGAATTTTAAAATTATTTATATCATAAATGAAAATATTATCTTCAGAATAAAAATCAGCTGTCTTAATATATTTATTATTAGTTATTAATTTACAGTGATTTCCCATACACTCAATAGTTCTCATAGTAAAACCCGTTTGTCCTGGATAAGTATAATCAGCTATAAATTTGCTATCACTATAAATATTATATGTATCCTTTAAACTTAATGATTTGTGTGTTATTTCATTGTGCTTTGCTTTAACATATGATGAATCATGTGTTAAATATTTACATTTATAAAATCCTAAAAAAGTACAAAATAAGTGATGAAATAATTGAAGATTGTTACTCGAACAAAAAGACTCTAATTTATGTAATAAATCAATTCGTTCAGAATGAATAACTCCAATCATTGATATGTCGTTTTTTCTTTCATTCCATGACTTAAAAGAACTTTCTAGATAAAACAATGGCCGATAATACCAACCGTATTGTTTTGCATCCTCATAATCAAATGTAATAACCTTGTCAAAATATCTTTGCAATTTCAGTGCATTTGGTTCTGCTTTAGCTGAATCCCATTGATACATAATATATCTTGCTTTTGGATTATTCTCTTTTATTGATTCCATTATTTCAGAAGACAATGTTTCCCCCTTAATGACAAAAACAATATCAGCATTAAAATTTTGGGGAATTCTTTTCTTATAATAATTATCTCTCAGCTTATTTTTCCAACTTGAAATATACTTATATACAAAGAAATTATATATTCCAGTATCTCTTATGTTTGAATTGATCCAAACGACTTTTCCACCGTTTTTTTCCATTTCTTCTTTAATTCTTATGGCATAATCAAAATATCTCGGACCAATAAAGAGAATTTTCTTCCCATTTAGATTCATTTAATTTTCTCCTCTCATAAAATAGTTTTACATACTCACTGGCAACCCAATACCAATTCAATGGTGCCCAAAATAAAGGCTCTGATAAATTACAAATAACAAATATCATAAACAAAATCATTCTTTTTCTTTTTGTTGTTTCATCTATTGCATTTACTATATTTTTTATAAAAGGATATAAAACTGCTATCAAGCCAAAAATCCCCATCATATATGCCCATGATAATAAGCCACTAGTACAACCTCTTCCCCAGCCCTGAGCATCCAAAAACATCTGACCATTATCATATCCAGCACCTAATAAAAAGTTTTGAGAAAATAGTTTTAATGCAACTATTTGATCATCTATTCTAGCTGCCATAGATCCATGCCATCCAAGCTGCATTGATGCAAGCATTTTTTGTCCTAAAAAATAAGCGCATCCAGCACAAGCTAATACTCCACCAATTAAAATCATTAATTGTCTACTTTTTTTTAATAATTTAAGATTGATAATATAAATAGTTAACAACATTATTCCAATACACAGTCCTGTTGTCGACATCGTTAAAATCAAATTCAGATAGAGAATTACTAATTTTATTATATTCTCATGTGGTTTTTCTTCAAAAAAATAATGGTATATTGCTAGATTAAGATATAACTGATATACTCCTGGCTCCCAGAATAAACCTTGTAATCGATAAATATTCATTCCCATAAAATCCGTATAATAAAACGGTGTATAAGAAAATAAATTATGCCAACTATAATATACAGTATCTGCAATTTCATAATTAGTAAAAGTGATTCTTGAACTTCCCAAAATACTAACGGCAAACCATAATATCAAAGAAATAATAGCAAGGATTGTAACAATCATTGAAAAATGATGAATTATATTGATTTTTCTTTTTCTCCAGTATGCCGCAAAACCTATAAATCCAAGAAACCATAATGATTTCATAACTAAACTTACAAGCGAATCAGGATATTTAATAATATCTATCATCATAAAAAAAATCAATACAGTAACAATTCTTATATATTCTTGTTTAAATTTTTTTAATTCAATTATACAAAAAGGTAGTAAAAATACTAATAAACATATTGCGTAATTTTTACTTTGTCCATTTTCATTAATAATTGACAATTGAACAGAACCGGATTGTATAATTATAAAATACAAAATAATGTAAATGTATATAAGCCATTTATTAAATGATGTTTTCAAATGTTTCGAATTATTCTCCATTTCAACTTCTCTTTCTAAGAATATATACTTATTTCTAGTCATGCATTCAGTAAATATAAACACTTATTTCTTCTCTATATTTTATTACCTAGTATTCATAATAAATTCAAAGAATAATTCCACATGACAACCTTTTTTTATTTATTTGAAATATCTAATTGTAATATTTGTGTGATTTTTTTATTATCTCCCCAAATAGCTTTGGAATCATATGGTCTGTCTGGAAACTCTCCATACTGGAGTTTAATATTTAAATTATTATCTTTTATAAATCTTTCAACCCTATCTGAAAGCTTCTCTGGTCTTCCTGAGCAAATGTTTATAATTCCATTTATAGTATTTTGAGATACCGCATAAGCTACTTGATTACAAAATTCATCATAATCCAAGAAATCAAATTGATTTAATCCCATAGTAAAAGGAAATACTTTTTCTCCTTTTTCTGATGCATTAACCAACTTAGAGAATATAGAAGATCCCTCTGACGTATTTGCAACTATATAATATCCCCTTAACCATTGAAAAATTTTATCATTTTGTTTGCACATAATTTCCGTTGTCTCACGCAAAGCGTTTTTAGCAATTCCGTAATAACTTTCCGGATTACAAGGAGTATGTTCGTTTATGCTTCCTTCATAAAATCCTATCTCATGCATACTTCCCATCACAGCTATTTGTTTAATATTGGATTGACATAATTTTTTTAAAAAATTAACATGACTGGCTAAATATTCCAAATGTGCCTCTGAATAATGAATAAACCCATCTTTCCATGCCAAATGCAATACAACATCTGGTTTTCCATAATATTCATATGGATTATCAATATTAAAAATATCACTTTCAATTACTGTTGCTCTAGCATCTACATCTCTAGGCGTATTTAAACATGCAGCAATAACTTCGTTTCCTAAATCTATTAGCCTATTTACTATACCCTTTCCTAAAAAACCTTCCGCGCCTGTTACTAATATTTTCACAAGAATCCACTTCCTTCCAAAATTATTATGAACGATTAATAAATTGTTTGATTAATTGTATCAATTATTTCTTGACTTATTTTTTGAGCACTATATTTTTCTACTTCTTTTAACGCATTCAAACGATACTCTGGTAAATTGTTTTTAATTTCTACAACTGCTTTCGCCATTAATAATGTGTTTCTTGTCGGAATTACTTTCCCAGTCACCTTATCTACTACTTGTTTAGATAAACCTGGAACATCAAAGCATACGACCGGCAACCCCGAAGCATACGCTTCCAAAACTGAAATAGATACGCCTTCACCAATAGATGCCGTAACATATATATCTGAAGTTAATAATTCTTTAAGAACTATTTCTCTCGGTTGTACTCCTTTCAGATCCACTTTATTTTCAATACCATATTTTTTTATAAGCTCCTCTACCTTTTTTCTTTCTTCTCCATCACCAACAATTTTTAAATTAAAGTCCGAATAGATACTTTCTAATGATTTAACCATTTCAATTAAAGTACACACATCTTTATGACTGTCAATTCTTCCTGTATATATTAACTTAATTGTGCTGTTATTTTTTACTTCTTTTCTTACTGAAAAAAGCGACAAATCAATTGGACTTCCAATTGCAATATATTTTCCCCTAACTTTACTAGAAATAGTTTTATAATAATCATCTACAGATTTTTTATCAGAAACCACAAATACAAGATCTGAAATAAATTGAGCCTTATTTACAAATGGTCTTTGTATTAATGACATAATAGCATGATCCTTTAAATGACTTAACCCATGCTGATGATACACAAGCACTGTTTTTGATCTATCAATTGCTTTTTCAAGGGCGACTGTACAACTACCTGTATGCGTATATACTATGTCATATTTCTCAAATTGTTTACTCATAGATGTTAATTTCAAACCTCTCCAATAATTTGGAATTATTTTTGATTTTGTTTTCACATTTTCCCAGACTTTAACTGGATATTCTTTCCCATTAATACAAATACTAGAGTTCACTTTTCCATCTACTGAAACTCCCCATATATCTATATCAAATTCTTTAGCCAAATACGGTAGTATAGCTAATTCATACTGTAACATACCTCCAGCTGGCCAATTCAAAAAATTAGTCAAATCAACAAATGCCATTTTCTTCATATCAAATATTCCTTTTTAATCACTTTAATTAATATAGTTCAATATAATTTTGTTGTCGCTTCCACTACTAATAATCAATACACGTCATCAAGAGTCCTCTTTTAATAGTATTATTTCTATAAAAAGATGTTGTAGCATCTATATATCGCGCCTGTTCACTTTGTTCCATAATAAAAAAGAACTAGCTATCCAATACTAATGTTTTCTACTGTTATGTTTATGCAGTTCATATGCTATCTTTTTCTCTTTTTCGTATCATTTTGATTCTCTTATCAATAACAACACTTCCTGCTGGGATATCTTTAGTCACTAAAGTTCCTGCTCCTATCACAGAACCCTTTCCGATTGTCACTCCATCCAGAATTGTTACATTACTTCCGATCCAACAGTCATCCTCAACAGTAATTCCTTTTTGTTGAACACCTTGGCTTTTAATACTACTCTCAGTATCTGAAAACACATGATTTTCCGCAAATAAACTACATTTTGGACCAAACATTACATTCTTACCAATTGTAATTTTTCCTGAACATCCAACATATCCATAAGGTCCAATTGAACTATGTTCTCCTATTGTTAATCCCATTCCATAATCGCCCCCATAGTAACTAGAAGGACGAATCATAACGCCTCGACTTATAGTAACATAATCTCCAAAATCCAAGCCGTCTGAACATAATCCATGAATTTCAGAAAACTCTTCAAACTTAACGTTTTTTCCACATCGGATATGTTTTCCATGCGTAATCTGAACTTTTTTTCCAACTAGAAACATTCCATGTGCTTCTTTAAGAAAAACTCTGTACACTCCGCCTCTCAACACTTTTATTCCTGTACGATACAAAATAGCAATTTCATCGATCACACTAATTTTTGAATCCATTTTTATTGCTCCATTGTTTTTTTATAAATATCCATCAGTTGTTCATAGTTATCTTCTGATTTATACTTTTGCTCATAATCGCATCTTGCATTTCGACCAATTTCATAAATCAATTCTGGTTTGCTCCAAAGTTCTGTAATACATTTCTTGAAACCTTCGACATCACCTAGTTTAATCTTGAAACCGTTTATACCATTTTTAATTGCTTCTACTGAAAAGCCAAGATCTGTCGCAACGAGACCTTTACCAAGGCTCTCTGTTTCAATTTCAACCATTGAACAACCTTCATACCATATTGAAGGAAAAACAACAAATTCCCCCGCTTTCACAATAGAGAGGCATTTATCATGTTGCATATATCCCAAAAAATAAACATTATCATGTTCTTCTGCCCACTGCTTAAATTCTTCTTCAAGTGGGCCTCCTCCCATTACAACCAAAGGAATATTCGGTAGATTATCCCAAATTTGCATGAGAATTCTGATCCCTTTTTCCTCACCGATACGTCCATAGAATACAACATATCTGTTTGGTAGACCTTCTATCTTCATTGGCTTTAAATCTTCTTCAGCATCTGGTACAAAATTATATTTCTTTGTGATTTTATCCTTATCAAATCCAATATTTGTAAGAAGTCGTATTTGGTTCTCATTCAAACAAATATATTGATCTATTTGCTTATAAAAACTTCTTCTCTTTCGATGATATGTGAAAATTCCTGCCACAATAAAGCTCTGTAGTCTAGAATTTTTGAAGCATCCATATTTACACATTCGAAAATACTTTCCATCTCCGCATTCATTGCACAATTCCGTTCCACGCAAAGATGTTGAACACGGACATACAAAGCGAGTATCATGTAATGTAGCCACTACTTTAACACCACTTTTTTTAGCTGCATACAAAATAGATGGTGATAATAACGGAAAGAATGTATGTATATGAACTATATCTGGTTTTTCCTTTTTAATTATTATTTCCACTGCCCTATAATTTTTAAAACTCCACAGCATTCCAAATGTTGCTGACAGTTTTCCAATTATTCCTGCATTATCAAATTCATCATTAGAAACCGTATATCTGATTACTTGATTTCCATGGCTTTCCAACAATGCTGTTTCACTTTTAAAAACTTGGTCATCTCCACTTGCAGAACCTTTTCTATGGAAATTATGTATTGCCAAAATTTTCATAATTAATTCTCCCAACCTGTAAACACTATTTCATATTGTCCACAAATCTTATCCCATGTATATTCTTCTGCTACACGCTTCTTTGCCTTCTTCCCCATTTCTGCAATTTCATCTCCATGCATCAGGTCTGCCTTATCAATCAGCTTAGCCAAATTTCCATTCATACGGCTCCAGTATAAAGCGCAATCTTCTGCCACTTCTCTATTAAACCCAACATCAACCAGTAAATTCAAATCCGTACTACCAAGTGCTTCAATCAGCGACGGATTTGTGCCTCCAACCGTATGACCATGAAAATATGCATAAGCATTCTCTCGAATTTTCTTCAGCAGTTCCTGATCGTAAACAGTACCAACAAACTTAATTCTCTTATCACTCTTGAAATGGAGCGTTTCCTCTAGCTCATTCAAGAACTTCTCATTCACATTTGTGATAATAACAAAGTTCTTCTTGCTTTTACTTTTCATGAACTCCCGAATCATGACTTCAAAAGAGTTCTCCGGCACAAAACGACCAACGACAAGGTAGTAGTCCTTTTTCGTCAGTCCTTTTTCTTTATACCAGTTCACCAGTTTTTCATCGTCATCAGCCAACTTACTGAGAGTCAAATCTGCGCCATACGCGATAAATGTGGTCTTAGGATTTTCGCCCTTGATGCCTTTACCGTCATAGCACTCGTGTATATACTTCTCAATGTTCACTGAATCACAGATTTCAAGATCACAATGCTTAACCATCATTTGCTCAGAAATTTTCCAGTATTTCCGAATCGGTGCTGACCACTTAGCTCTCATCCACTCATGTCCATCTGGATTTAAATAAACCTTTCCCCCCAGTTTATGTATCTTATTATAGAAGTGCCCCATGAATGGTCCGATACGGCAAGCAAGTATATAAATGATAGGGTGCTCTATATTATTCTTCTCAATATATTTGCAACAATACTTAAGTGCTACAACATCGTAGTAAATTGCAACTGCTGGGCCAATGTTCGGAACTTTTATTTTGAAGCAGTGAGCATTCTGAAATTCAAATTCAGAATCGCTTATTTTTGTCACACCCTCCAGTTTGGTTTCATCCATGCAGCCGTCTCCATTTGCCTTGCAAGCTACATGATATTTAATATTTGAATTATTCTGATGATACTGTGTAAGTTTATAAACAAATGTTTCATATCCTCCATACGCTCCCAACGATTTGGATCCGACAATAAATACATGCTGCATTTCTCTAACCTCTTCTTTTATTGCAATACTAAGCTTTTCCTTACATTGCTCCATCATTTCTTAATACTCCTACAGCAGTCTGCCAAATAATTTTAATATCCCCTTTTACACTCCACTCCCCAATATACTGGGTATCCAGCTTCACCACTTCCTCAAAGTCTGTGATATTACTCCTTCCACTCACCTGCCACAGCCCGGTCAGTCCCGGTCTGAATGACATTCTTGCTCTGTGGTGTGGTTCATATTTTTCCCACTCATCGAGTGTTGGTGGCCTGGTTCCCACCAGGCTCATATCTCCTTTGAGGATGTTCCAAAACTGCGGCAGCTCATCTATTGATGTCTTCCTTATAAACTGTCCTATGCCGGTTTTCTTTGTTCCATCAGACATTATCCTGTTGCCTATAATTCTCGGATCGAAGTCCATCTTGAACATCATTCCGTCGTTCACCTTGTTTTGTGCCGCAAGTTCCTTCTTTCGCTCCTCGGCATCCATGTACATACTTCTGAATTTGTACATTTTGAACTTTCTTCCGTTTCTGCCGATTCGCTCCTGTGCGAAGAAAATCGGTCCCGGTGATGCTATATAGATTGCCGGTCCCACAAATATCGTCACTATCAAGGTGATGATGCATCCGACCAGCCCTCCTATTATGTCCATGCCTCTTTTTGCAAGAAGCTGTGTGGTGCTGGCATAGTTCATGCTGGCGGTGATGACTGTGTAGTCACCTATTTTTTCTATCTGATTAAAGCTACCTGCCATAGCTTTGTTTTTGGTTATGCCTCTGTGAACAGCTATTCCCATCTCAAGGAATATGTCTGCCATTTCGTAGGGATATTCGCTCTCCGCACATGGTGGGATAAGCACCTCATCCACCCATTCCTCACAGGCGTAGTCTACTATCCCGTCATGGTTTGCTACGATTGGTATTTCGCATACTGTTTTACCCTTCAGGTCGGCATCTGTTGCCGCTGCCACTATCTGTGTGTATCCAAAGCCATTTTCCTTTAGTCCGTGAAGTGTCTCCTCAAGGAGTTTTTCCGGTGCTATGACAAAGAGTGATTTTTTCGATGAAGCAAAGCTTCTTTTTTTGACAATTTTCTTTAACACCACTCTGCCTAAGTACGACACGAGAATATATATTGGAATCATGATGTAGTAAGACATACGCGAATATATCTCGCCCATCTGTGTGGTATACAGGAAGAAGGTTGTTAATATTTCTACAAGCACCACATGCTTACATGTAGCTATGAGCTCATCGAGATAGCCGCGCTTCAATACATTTTTGAAGGCATCGGATACTATTTCCACGAAGAAATCTATGAGCAGAAATGCTGCTGCCAATATCCTGTAGTCCTTATCTGTGTATGGATTGCCAGGTCCAAAGCGCCATATGTATGAAACTATGAATGCTATCTGCATACACAGGACATCTAAGAGCATAAAATCTATATGCTTGGTCCAGCCTCTTCCTTTCTTTCTGTACATTTTTCTGTGTCTCCCTGTATTTCCTGATTACCCTATTTCCAGTTCATCCCTATGCTGTCAAGCCTTGCTATGCGCTCTGTGTCGAGCACCATGCCGCTGGCGTTAGGGTTTTTTCTTTTGCATCTGATATTTGATATCCAGCGTCCCAGCTTCACTCCATCTGTGGAGTACGATACCGGCACGTCCAGATTGCCGTTTTTCTCGTAATATGTTTTTGCAAGCTCAAACTTTCTGTTCCACTGTACAGCGGTCTTGCTTTCTGACCTGTAGCCTATACTCTGCAGCCGTTTTAGCTGCTCGTCTGTCATTGAGTGGCTATTGGTCTGGTTTGACAGCCACCGTCCAAGCGGTATGCCGTCTGCTGTGACGTACTTTGCAGGTACTTCGAGGTTTCCATGCTCCTCGTAGTAGGCCTTGGCTGCGCTGTAGTACTCTTCCCACTTCTGCTTGTTGTGGTCCCATATCATGCCAAGCTCCTCGAGTGCTTTTCTCTGCTCATCGGTGAGTGCCTGCTCTATGCCATACTTTTTCACCTTGAAGCGCATGTTATTGATCCATGAGCCAAGCCTGAAGCCTGTAGGTGATACGTATTTGGCTTTGATGTCCAGATTGCCGTAGGTATTTCGGTAGCTTTTAAGCTCTTCAAGTACCTCCTGCCAACTGCTGTCCGTGACATCCCATATCATGCCTATGTCGTTTAGCTTTTGTATCTTTTCCCATGTGAGGTTTCCGGATATATTGCCTGACTTCACACGCCTCTGGGTGTTTATCCATGCTCCCAGTGTGAGTCCTGACTCAGTGACATAGCTCTTTGGTATCTTGAGATTTCCATTTTCCTCATACCACTGCTTTGCAGCCTCATAGTATGTGTCCCACGCGCTTCCCAGATTTTCCTGCAGGCGCATGAATATATCCCTACTGTCCTTTGTTTCGTCAATGATGCGGAATCTGTCGTCAAAGTGCTCTCTTGGCGAGTGAGTGTCCGGATACAGTAAAAATGCTTCCTGCATCTCGTTTTTCAGGCAGTCTATACAGTAGAGGCTGTCAAAGTTGTTTACCAGGTCAAATATGACCGGCTGGTTTTTGCTTCCTGCCGACAGGGCTCTGCCTATCTGCTGCAGATAGATGATTGGCGACACTGTGGGGCGAAGCAGTATTACTCCGTCCACATCGTCCACATGTATGCCCTCGTTCAGCATGTCTATGCAGTAGAGGAGTTTCAAGTGGCTTCCTGTGTCCTTTTTGAATTCGGCAAAGGCTTTACTGGTCGACGCTTCGTTGTAATACGCTGTGTATATGTGCGGCTTTTTGTCCACCTTGCTAAACCAGTCGGCAGCCTGCGCCTTCATCTCATCCATGTGCTCTCTGCCTGAGCAGAATACTATGTATTTGCCATCAGGCTTTGTCATCTGTCTGGCAAAGACCTCTG
>ERZ1034949.355-NODE-355-length-31252-cov-103.040132_pt1 | contig 31252 bp, 28 predicted proteins | sample MGYA00520590_ERZ1034949 | MGnify/ENA primary metagenome ERZ1034949 (study PRJEB33766, sample SAMN09781752) | gut metagenome | biome: gut microbiome | host: Homo sapiens | place: Madagascar | study: EMG produced TPA metagenomics assembly of the PRJNA485056 data...
CTGAAACAATGGCTCGTAATGTTACATGAATTGATTGACAGAAGGGAAATATATTAGGACGCCAAGTTCAACTTGGTGTCCTATTCTTGGTTTATGAGAGGAGATATTATGGAAATTATTAGGACTAATGTTTTAACAGATGAGGAATTGGCACTTATTTTATGAAAAGGTTGGTGAATCAATTGATTGCTGAAAATGAGAAAGCCTTTCAGATTGCAGTTGAGTCAGCTAACATTGCTGCCAATAGTCTGTATGAAAAATTAGGCTTTAAAGAACAGACTCAAGTGTTTTATGCGAAAAAATTGACAGATTTCACATGTTGAATCCTTGCTTTATTACCATTTTAACGGTCAATTCTTGCATTGATAACTTAAATTTGGTATAGTAAATTTTGAACTTATAAATTTGGAGGAAACATATGGGATCAATTATTATGTTGGTTGTGTTGGTTGGTATGATTTGGTTCATGCAACGTTCACAAAAGAAACAAGCTCAAGAACGTCAAAATCAGCTTAAAGCATTAGCTAAAGGTGATGAAATTGTAACTATCGGTGGTCTTTACGGAGTTGTTGACGAAGTAGATGAAGATAACCAAAAAATGGTTTTAGACATTGATGGTGTTTACTTGACATTTGAATTGAGTGCTTTGAAACGTGTTATTAACCGCACAGAACAAGAAACTGTTGAACCTGAAACAACTGTTATCGAAGAAGTAACAGAAACAGAAGCAGAAGCAGTTGTTGAAGAAGCTACTGAAGAAGCAAGTACAGATACTGCTATTGAAAACAAAGATTAATACATGAAGTCAGATGTGAAAAACGTCTGGCTTTTTAAATGCAATGTTTGGAGAATTTTCCAGCATAATCTGCTTAAAAGCGTGTAATAAGTGGAGAAAAAATTGCCAATTTATGGTAGAATATTATAACGAGTATGCTTTTAAGGAAATGCTATGTTTAAATTTAGAAAAAAAGAAAAGGCGATAAGCCTTGAAAAGATTCCAAAACACATCGGAATCATCATGGATGGAAATGGTCGCTGGGCGAAGAAGCGTATGCAACCACGTGTCATGGGACACAAAGCAGGAATGGATGCTCTGCAAGACGTCACCATTGCGGCTTCTGAACTTGGTGTTAACGTTTTGACGGTCTATGCTTTTTCAACTGAAAATTGGTCTCGTCCCGAAGATGAAGTTAAATTCATTATGAATTTACCAGTCGAATTCTTTGATAAATATGTCCCTGAATTGGACGCAAATAATGTCAAAGTTCAAGTTATTGGTGAAACCGACCGCCTGCCAAAAGATACTTTTGATGCGATGAAACGTGCTTGCGAGAAAACAAAGCACAATTCTGGTTTGATTTTGAATTTTGCGCTTAATTATGGTGGACGTTCAGAAATCACAGAAGCAGTAAAAAACATTGCCCAAGAAGTGCTTGAAGCTAAAATCAATCCTGATGACATTACAGAAGATGTGATTTCAAACCACTTGATGACAAACCACTTACCGTATTTATACCGTGACCCTGATTTGATTATTCGAACAAGCGGTGAGCTTCGCCTAAGTAATTTTCTGCCTTGGCAGTCAGCTTATAGTGAATTTTATTTCACACCAGTCTTATGGCCTGATTTCAAAAAAGATGAGCTGATTAAGGCAATTGCTGAATACAATCGACGTCATCGTCGTTTTGGTGGAATATAGAAAGGAAATGTCATGAAACAACGTGTGATTTGGGGGGCGATTGCCTTACTGATTTTACTGCCGTTTCTGTTGCTAGGAGGTTTATCTTTCCAAGTTTTTGCTGGTCTTTTAGCGATGATTGGTGTGGCAGAAATGTTGCGCATGAAACGTCTAGAATTTTTCTCAATTGAAGGTGTTTTGGCGATGTTGGGAGCTTTTGTTCTTACTGTGCCTTTGAATAATTATTTTACATCGCTACCGCTGGACTCAAGTTTTTCAGTTTATGGCTTGCTAGTTTTTCTACTCTTGGCTGGAACTGTTTTAAACAGTGATGATTATTCATTTGACGATGTTTCTTATCCGATTGCGGCTAGTCTTTACGTCGGCATCGGTTTTCAAAACCTTGTTAATGCTCGTATCAGCGGTTTAGATAAAGTTTTATTTGCTTTGTTTATCGTTTGGGCGACTGACATCGGTGCTTACATGATTGGACGTCGTTTTGGACGCCGTAAATTGTTGCCGAAAGTTTCTCCGAATAAAACAATCGAAGGTAGCCTTGGAGGAATTGTCTGTGCTGTTATTGTGGCTTTGATTTTCATGCTTGTTGATAAGGCAGTCTATACACCGCATAATCTTTTTGCAATGCTTATTTATGTTGTGTTGTTTAGTGTTTTTGGTCAATTCGGTGATTTGGTTGAGAGTGCTATCAAACGTCACTTTGGCGTGAAAGATTCAGGCAAATTAATCCCTGGTCATGGTGGTATTTTGGACCGCTTTGATTCAATGATTTTTGTCTTTCCAATGATGCATCTCCTTGGTCTTTTCTAATTTGATTGTGAGTTAACGCTGACAAGTCGCTCTTGTCGCTTAATGGCTAGTGAATGATCATTAGGATGATTATCAAATTTACTGGTACAGAAAGGAGTAAAATGCTCGGAATTTTAACCTTTATTATCGTTTTTGGAATTTTAGTTATTGTCCATGAATTTGGGCACCTTTACTTTGCTAAAAAGTCTGGCATCTTAGTACGAGAATTTTCTATCGGAATGGGCCCGAAAATCTTTTCGCATATTGATAAAGAGGGTACCGCTTATACAATTCGTATCCTACCTCTGGGTGGCTATGTACGCATGGCTGGTTGGGGTGATGATACGACGGAAATCAAGACTGGAACGCCTGCCAGTTTGACACTAAATCAAGACGGTTTAGTGACACGTATTAATTTATCACAAAAGCAGTTGGACAACACCGCTCTTCCGATGAATGTCACAGCTTATGATTTAGAGGATAAGTTGGAAATCACAGGTCTAGTGCTTGATGAAACGAAAACTTATTCTGTTGACCATGATGCGACTATTGTCGAGGAAGACGGTACAGAAATCCGTATTGCACCGCTAGATGTGCAATATCAAAATGCAACAGTTTGGGGACGTTTAATCACAAACTTTGCTGGTCCGTTGAATAACTTTATTTTGGGAACAATTGTTTTTATCCTTCTTGTTTTCATGCAAGGTGGTGTACCAGATAATTCAACGAATGTTATTCAAGTAACTGACGGCGGCGCCATGCAGGCAGCTGGTGTTGAAAGTGGTGACCGTGTCCTATCCATAGAAAATTATGACATCTCTAATTGGTCTGATTTGACGGAGGCTGTCACAAAAGTAACTGAAAATATTTCAAGTGGTGATACGATTTCCGTAACCGTTGAAACCAGCTCAGGAAAGACTGAAACGCTGGATATAACACCACAAGAAAATAATGGAAGTTACTATATCGGTGTTACTCGAGTATTGAAAACAGGTTTCTGGGACAAGGTCACTGGTGGCTTCCAAATGGCTTGGCAAAGCGCGACAGCTATTTTGACAGCTTTGAAAGGCTTGATTTCAAACTTTAGTTTGGATAAATTAGGTGGTCCTGTTGCCATGTATCAAGCTTCAAGTCAAGCTGCTTCAAATGGATTGACTTCAGTTCTTTATTTATTGGCGCTATTGTCAATGAACTTAGGAATTGTGAATTTGATTCCGATTCCAGCCTTGGACGGTGGAAAAATTTTGATGAACCTTATCGAAATTGTTCGTCGTAAACCGCTTAAACAAGAAACCGAAACTTATATCACTCTAGTTGGCGTTGTTATCATGCTTGTTTTGATGATTGCTGTCACTTGGAACGATATTATGCGAGTTTTCTTTTAGATATATCTGATTACGCCTAAATGATGTAGTACAATAATTTATAAATAAAACCTATTTTTTAGAAAGGAATTTATACGGCTTTTATAAAAAGAAGATAAGTGAGCTACTTGTTTGATTGAAGAGCTTACTTATTTTCATAATTTGACCGTTATATTTTATTATGAAACAATCACAAATGCTTATCACTACGCTTCGCGAAATGCCAAGCAATGCCCAAGTTATCAGCCATGCCCTTATGGTACGTGCTGGTTACGTTCGCCAAGTCTCAGCAGGTATTTACGCTTACTTGCCACTTGCTAACCGTACGATTGAAAAATTCAAAGCAATCATGCGTGAAGAATTTGAAAAAATTGGTGCGGTTGAAATGCTTGCCCCAGCACTTTTGAATGCTGACCTTTGGCGTGAATCGGGTCGTTACGAAACTTATGGTGAAGACCTTTATAAACTTAAAAACCGTGATAAATCAGACTTTATTCTTGGTCCAACACACGAAGAAACATTCACAAGTCTTGTCCGTGATGCGGTAAAATCATACAAACAATTGCCATTGAACCTTTACCAAATCCAATCTAAATATCGCGATGAAAAACGTCCTCGTAACGGACTTCTTCGTACACGTGAATTTATCATGAAAGATGGCTATAGTTTCCACGCTGACTACGAAGGCTTGGACACAACTTACGAAGACTATCGTAAAGCATATGAAGCTATCTTTACACGTGCTGGTCTTGATTTTAAAGGTATCATTGGTGACGGTGGTGCCATGGGTGGTAAAGATTCTCAAGAGTTTATGGCTATTACTCCAGACCGTACAGATCTTGACCGTTGGTTGGTTCTTGATAAATCAATCGCTTCAATTGATGAAATTCCAGTTGATGTTTTAGAAGATATCAAAAAAGAATTGGCATCATGGTTGGTTTCAGGTGAAGATACCATTGCTTACTCAACAGAATCAAGCTACGCTGCTAACCTTGAAATGGCAAGCAATGAATATAAACCAACAACAAAAGTTGTCGCTCAAGAAGATGTCAAACGTGTGGAAACACCAGATTGCAAATCAATTGATGATGTTGCTGCATTCTTGAAAGTTGACGAAGAACAAACAATCAAAACACTTTTCTTCATTGCTGATAATGAACCAGTAGTTGCTCTTCTTGTCGGAAATGACCAAGTCAATGATGTTAAATTGAAAAACTATCTTGGAGCTGATTTCCTTGAACCTGCAAGCGAAGAAGAAACTGTTGAAGTCTTTGGTGCTAACTTTGGTTCACTTGGACCAGTTAGCCTTCCTGAAAATGTCCGCATCGTTGCTGACCGCAAAGTGCAAGATGTTGCCAATGCAGTTGTTGGCGCAAACGAAAACGGCTATCACTTGACAGGTGTTAACCCAGGACGTGATTTTGAAGCGGAATACGTTGATATTCGTGAAGTTAAAGAAGGTGAAATCTCACCAGACGGTAAAGGTATTCTTAAATTTGCTCGTGGTATCGAAATTGGACACATCTTCAAACTCGGTACTCGCTATTCAGAAAGCATGGGAGCAACAATCCTTGACCAAAATGGACGTGCTATTCCAATCGTTATGGGATGCTATGGTATCGGTGTTAGCCGTATCTTGTCAGCTGTTATCGAACAACATGCTCGTCTCTTTGTTTCTAAAACACCAAAAGGCGCTTACCGCTTTGCATGGGGTATCAACTTCCCTAAAGAATTGGCACCGTTTGATGTACACGTCATCACTGTCAATGTGAAAGATGAAGAAGCACAAGCTTTGACAGCGAAAGTTGAAGCTGAATTGGTTGCTAAAGGTTACGAAGTCTTGGTTGACGACCGTAACGAACGTGTCGGCTCTAAATTCTCAGACAGCGACCTTATCGGTCTCCCAATTCGTGTCACAGTAGGTAAGAAAGCTGCTGACGGTATCGTTGAAGTGAAAATCAAAGCAACTGGCGATACTATCGAAGTTAACGCAGAAAACCTTATCGAAACTCTTGAAATTTTGACAAAAAAAAATTAATAATAACAAGGTCAAGCAGTCAGTTTTGACCTTGTTATTTTGTGTCGAAAAAAGATTTCATTTGTGGTAAAATTAAGAGATAACGTAACTAGAAAAGAAGGCAAAATATGGTAACCAATAGGTGTATTTTGCCTTAGTAGATAAATTTAGCTTTTGGAATTGAGGTAGTTTACGCATTATGTCAGAATTATTTAAAAAATTGATGGAGCAAATCGATATGCCGCTTGACATGCGACAATCTTCTGCTTTTTCATCTGCAGATATTCGTGAAGTTAAGGTGCATTCTGTATCTCGCCTCTGGGAGTTCCATTTTTCATTTGCGGAAATTTTGCCAATTGAAATCTATCGTGAATTGTCTTATCGATTGGTGAACACTTTTAAGCAAGCGGATATCAGAGTGACTTTTGATATTCAGGCAGAAACTGTCGATTTTTCCCAACCTTTATTGCAAGCCTACTATGAAGAGGCTTTTGAGCATACTCCGTGTGATAGCGCCGGCTTCAAGGCTTCTTTCAGTAAATTGAAGGTCTCTTATGATGGCACAAAATTATTGATTGAAGCGCCAGCATTTGTTAATAATGACCATTTTCGCGAAAATCATCTGCCTAACCTAGTACGTCAGTTTGAAGTGTTTGGCTTTGGCGAGCTTACCATTGACATAGTTTCTGATGAAGCGATGACGCAAGCTTTACAAGAAGATTTTACGTCAAACCGTGAAGCTATGGTGGAAAAAGCGGTGCAGGAAAATCATGAGGCGGTTAAATCTCTGGAAGCTTCTATGCCACCAACTGAAGAAGCACCAAAACCTAAATTTGATTTTAAAGAACGTGCCAAGCAGCGCCGTGCAGGTTTTGAAAATGCCAAAATCACACCAATGGTTGAAGTCACAACAGAAGAAAACCGAATTGTCTTTGAAGGAATGGTTTTTGATGTTGAAAAGAAAACAACTCGTACAGGACGTCACATTATTAATTTTAAAATGACTGACTACACATCAAGTTTTGCCATGCAAAAATGGGCAAAAGATGATGATGAGTTGAAAAAATACGATATGATTGCCAAAGGGTCATGGCTTCGAGTTCGTGGAAATGTTGAAAATAATAATTTCACCCATGCATTGACCATGAATGTGCAAGATGTCAAAGAGATTGTTCATCATGACCGCAAGGATTTAATGCCAGAAGGTCAAAAACGTGTGGAATTCCATGCTCATACGAATATGTCAACTATGGATGCGCTGCCAACGGTTGAAGAATTAATTGATACAGCAGCGAAATGGGGACACAAGGCTGTTGCTATTACTGACCACGGCAATGTGCAAAGTTTCCCACACGGTTATCACAGAGCACGTAAAGATGGTATCAAGGTGATTTTTGGTTTAGAAGCTAATATCGTTGAGGACAAAGTGCCGATTGCCTACAATCCTCAAGATATTGAGTTAAACGAAGCTACCTACGTCGTATTTGACGTGGAAACGACTGGGCTTTCTGCGGTCAATAATGACTTGATTCAGATTGCGGCTTCAAAAATGTACAAGGGAAATATTGTTGAACAGTTTGATGAGTTCATCAACCCAGGTCATCATTTATCAGCTTTTACAACGGAATTGACTGGTATTACGGATAATCATGTTCGCAATGCTAAACCGATTGAAGAAGTCCTTCAAATGTTCCAAGATTTTTGTCAGGATACTGTGCTAGTTGCCCACAATGCAACCTTTGACGTTGGTTTTATGAATGCCAATTATGAACGTCATGGCATGCCAATCATTACACAACCTGTCATTGATACCTTGGAATTCGCCCGAAATCTCTATCCAGAATACAAACGTCATGGTTTGGGACCATTGACCAAACGGTTCCAAGTTTCGCTAGAACACCACCATATGGCGAACTACGATGCGGAAGCCACTGGTCGCTTGCTCTTTATTTTCTTGAAAGAAGCGCGTGAAAACCACAATTTAACCAATATGATGGATTTGAATACGAAATTGATTGCTGAGGATTCTTACAAGAAAGCACGTGTCAAACACGCGACGATTTATGTTCAAAACCAAACAGGTTTGAAAAATATTTTCAAACTCGTCAGCCTTTCTAATGTCAAATATTTTGAAGGTGTAGCTCGCATTCCAAGAACGGTTCTTGACGCCCACCGTGAAGGGCTCTTGCTAGGAACAGCCTGCTCGGAGGGCGAAGTTTTTGATGCGGTCTTATCTTCAGGGGTGGATGCTGCGGTTAAAGTAGCGAAATATTATGATTTCATCGAAGTTATGCCACCAGCGCTTTACGCTCCGCTATTGGTGCAAGGAACAATCAAAGATGAAGAAGGTATCCGACAAGTCATCCGAGATTTGCTTGAGGTTGGACGTCGTCTGAACAAGCCTGTTTTGGCGACTGGGAATGTCCATTATATCGAGCCTGAAGATGAGATTTACCGTGAAATTATTGTCCGTAGTTTAGGGCAAGGGGCACCGATTAACCGTCCGATTGGTCGTGGTGAAAATGCCCAACCTGCTCCGCTACCAAAAGCGCATTTCCGTACAACCAATGAAATGTTAGATGAATTTGCCTTTCTTGGCGAAGATGTCGCGTATGAAGTTGTTGTTAAGAATACCAATGATTTTGCTGACCGTTTCGAGGAAGTCGAGGTTGTTAAGAAAGACTTGTACACACCTTTCCTTGAAAAATCAGAAGAACGTGTCGCTGAAATGACCTATCAAAAAGCCTTTGAAATCTATGGTAATCCACTTCCTGATATCGTCGATTTACGTATTGAAAAAGAATTAACGTCAATTTTGGGTAATGGATTTGCCGTGATTTACTTGGCTTCGCAGATGTTGGTAATTCGTTCTAACGACCGTGGCTACTTGGTTGGTTCGCGTGGTTCGGTTGGGTCAAGTTTTGTGGCAACCATGATTGGGATTACCGAAGTTAACCCAATGCCACCACATTATGTCTGTCCAAATTGTCAGCATTCAGAATTCATCACCGATGGTTCTGTTGGTTCTGGTTATGATTTGCCTGACAAGGATTGCCCAGAATGTGGCACACGTTACAAGAAAGATGGACACGATATTCCGTTTGAAACCTTCCTTGGTTTTGATGGAGACAAGGTTCCTGATATCGATTTGAACTTCTCTGGTGATGACCAACCGTCAGCTCACTTGGACGTTCGTGATATTTTTGGTGAACAATACGCCTTTCGTGCTGGAACCGTAGGTACGGTGGCAGACCGTACTGCTTACGGATTTGTTAAAGGTTACGAACGTGATTATGGCAAATTCTATCCAGAAGCAGAGGTGGAACGCTTGGCACAAGGTGCAGCTGGTGTTAAACGTACGACTGGACAACACCCAGGTGGTATCGTTGTTATTCCAAACTACATGGATGTGTATGATTTTACCCCTGTTCAATACCCAGCGGACGATTTATCAGCAGAATGGCAAACCACTCACTTTAACTTCCACGATATCGATGAAAACGTCTTGAAACTTGATATTCTCGGTCATGATGATCCGACCATGATTCGTAAATTGCAGGATTTATCTGGTATCGATCCTAAGGATATTCCAGCTGATGACCCAGACGTTATGGCGCTTTTCTCAGGCACAGAAGTGCTTGGTGTCACCCCTGAACAAATCGGAACGCCGACAGGAATGCTTGGTATTCCAGAATTTGGTACAAACTTTGTTCGTGGTATGGTTGAAGAAACTCACCCAACAACATTTGCCGAATTGCTTCAGTTATCAGGGCTTTCTCATGGTACCGACGTTTGGCTAGGAAATGCGCAAGACTTGATTAAAGAGGAGATTGCTACGCTGAAAACCGTTATCGGTTGTCGTGACGACATCATGGTTTACCTCATGCACGCAGGTTTGGGGCCAAAAATGGCTTTTACCATTATGGAACGTGTGCGTAAGGGAATGTGGCTTAAAATCTCTGACGAGGAACGTAATGGATACATTGAAGCTATGCGAGAAAATAATGTGCCCGACTGGTACATTGAATCCTGTGGTAAAATCAAGTACATGTTCCCCAAAGCCCATGCGGCAGCCTACGTTTTAATGGCGCTTCGTGTAGCTTACTTTAAAGTACATTATCCGATTTACTACTACTGTGCTTATTTCTCAATCCGTGCTAAGGCCTTTGACATTAAGACAATGAGTGCTGGGCTTGATGCTGTGAAAGAACGCATGGCTGATATTTCTAATAAGCGTAAGAATAACGAAGCTTCAAATGTTGAAATTGATTTATACACCACACTTGAAATTGTCAATGAAATGCTCGAACGTGGTTATAAATTTGGTCAACTTGACCTTTACCGTAGTGATGCAACCGAGTTTATCATCGACGGTGATACCCTTATTCCACCATTTGTAGCGATGGACGGTCTTGGTGAAAACGTTGCTAAGCAAATTGTTAAAGCACGTGAAGAAGGAGAATTCCTCTCAAAAATGGAACTCCGCAAACGTGGTGGCGTTTCAGCCACATTAGTTGAAAAAATGGACGAAATGGGAATCCTTGGCAATATGCCAGAAGATAACCAATTAAGTCTATTTGATGATTTCTTCTAAGATAGAAACTTAAACTAGGATAGAAACGAACAAATTGCTTTCAGAAAAAACTGACGTGGTTTGTTCGTTTTCTTATGACATTTATTTTTAAAGGGAAATTTTTAAGGAGACGAAATGGTGAATTTCAAAAATAATGCTGTAAAATCAATGGTTGTGATGCGAAAAGCTTTTCGTACGATTGATGCTAGAGTATCAGAGTCGTTTAAAGTTGACCATTTGACACCAACTCAATTTGGTGTTTTAGATGTTCTTTATGCCAAAGGACCGATGAAAATCGCAGCACTACTAGACAGTATGTTGGCAACTTCTGGCAATATGACGGTTGTCATCAGAAATATGGAGAAAAAAGGTTGGGTGACACGTACCACTTGCCCTCACGATAAACGAGCTTATCTGGTTGGGTTAACAGAGCAAGGACGCCAGGTCATTGAACACGCTCTGCCGCTCCATATCGCTAAAGTTGAGGAAACTTTTTCAGTGCTAACTGAGGACGAACAAGCAGAACTCATTCGACTTTTGAAAAAATTCAAACCTTGTGAGCAAAATAATTTACAAAATCAAAAATAAAGCGTACAATGACAGCGTATAAAAAGCACTATTTAGTGATAAATGATGCTTTGATTTCTTTAAAACTAATCATTACTAAATAAATAACCTTTTTAAGGAGACTCACATGAAAAAAATTCTATTTGTTGTCGGCTCATTACGTAGCGGTTCATTCAATGCTCAATTCGCTAAAAATGCTGAAAAAGTGCTTGAAGGAAAAGCAGAAGTTAGCTATCTTGATTGGTCACAAGTACCAGTCTTTTCACAAGATTTAGAAGCTAATATTCCAGCAACTGTTCAGGCAGCTCGTCAAGCTGTTTCAGAAGCTGATGCTATCTGGATTTTCTCACCTGTTTACAACTTTGCTATCCCAGGTTCTGTGAAAAACTTGCTAGACTGGTTGTCACGTGCCATTGACCTTTCAGACCCAACAGGTCCGTCAGCAATCAACGAAAAAGTAACTACGGTTTCTATTCTTGCTAATGGTGGTCGCGAACAAGCGGCAGAAAGCTATCGTGCCTTGCTCCCATTCATCCGTACACAATTTGTCGATGAAATCACAACGACACGTGTAAATGATTCAGCTTGGGCGGATGGTGTGTTCGTTCCAACAGAAGAAGTTCTTGCAAACCTTGACAAACAAGCTCAAGCCCTTCTATCAGCAATCGACTAAGTCAAGTTACACAAAAAAGCTCATTGTCAATTTCTGCGAAAGACAATGAGCTTTTTGTTTTATTCGATAATTAGCATACCTTCTTTAATGGCGAATGGATTTTTCTCATCAATGCGATCGTAGAACATGATACCGTTGGTGTGGTCGATTTCGTGTTGAACGACGATTGAATTATAACCTTTGAGTTTAATGCGATGTTTTTCACCATTTTTATCAAAGTAATCAACGGTTACACGTGAGTGACGAACCACATAGCCTTCGACAACACGGTCAACAGACAAGCATCCCTCACCGTCAGCAAGCGCAGCATCTTGGACAGAATGTGCCACAACTTTTGGATTGTACATGACTTCTTGTAAGCTATAAGCTTCTTTTGGTGGATTACCGTCTTTGTCCTCAGGATTTGGAACGAGAACAGCAATGATGCGTTTTGAAATGTCTAATTGTGGGGCTGCTAGACCAACACCACCACGCAAGCCCATTTTTTCAGCTGTTACAGGGTCTTGTGAGTTTTTCAAGAATTGTAACATTTTTTCGCCTAGAATAATTTCTTCATTAGACAAAGGAAATGTTACTTCTTCGGCAACCGAACGAAGTGTCGGATTGCCTTCACGAATGATGTCATCCATATTGATTAAATGACTTGGTTTTGCTAATTTTTCAATAACTGACATATTTTCTCCTCAATTTATTCTATAATAACAATATAGCACAAAAATGCGGAACGAGAAAGTTAAAGGCTTAATTAGTGATTTTTAGGTCAATCAATTGCGTCATGTTTTTGATGTAATAATAGGGCCTGCGTTTTTCGATGATTCCTGTATCAATCAGCTCATGAATGACACGCAGTAAATGACGGTAGCTGACGCTAAATGAATTAGCAAGGCTTGTCAATTCTAATTTGAAAACACCTTTTTCCTCGATAGCCAAGATATGCGTTGCTAAGCGTTCTTTCAATGTGTAATTTAAATTTGTTGACGCGCGAATGTTTTGCTCGTAGAGAGATTGTGCTAAGCCTTTGCTCAAGTTTAAAAGCAGAGCATTGTCAGCAAGCAATTGTTCACGAATGCCAGCCAAAGGCAATTGGATAATGAGAGTATCCTCGAGGGCGATAACAGATGATACGACAGGCTGGTCTGTTAATAACTCAATATCACCGATTAGGGTTGGCTTTTCTTTAATGTCAAGAATGTGCTCTTTTCCGTTAAAAAGTCGGCGAACGATTTTGAGTTTTCCTTTGGCAAAGTAAGAGAGTGCTGTTAATGATTCGCCTTGATGACAAATGGCATCCCCAGCAGATAGTTGCAAGACTTGCAATTTATCAAAATAATGAGTAGGGAAGATTTTTTCTAGCTGATATTCTTTAATATAGGCTTCTAATGACACGTATATCTCCTTTTAATTGTGACAAAAGTCATATTTTTATGCGTTAATTTTGATTATACTTGATTTGATGAAAAAAACAAGTAAGGAGTTCGTATGAAAGCACTTTTGGAGAAACTTAGTCTCTTGTCACTGTCTCTCATGTTGGTTTCGACCTTTTCAACGTCAACAGCTTTACCGCAAATGATTGCAACGTTTCAGCAACAAGGCTATGCTGCAAGTCAAGTTGAAATGCTATTTTCCATTTCCTCTTTTGCAATTATGGGAATGCTGGTGATAAATCCATTCTTGGACCGTTTTCTGTCAGAACGCAGCAGTATCATTTTAGGACTGTCATGCATTGCATTTGGTGGAAGTTTACCCGTTATTGGCAAAACGTATGCGTTGGTTGTTGTCTCACGTGTGCTTCTAGGAATGGGAATTGGTCTGATTAACGCGCGTGCGATTAGTATCATTAGCGAAAATTACCAAGGAAATGAGCGCGTACAAATGCTTGGCTTTCGTGGGTCGTTTGAAGTGCTAGGCAATGCTTTTTTAACAGCTCTGGTAGGTTTTTTAGTGCCGCTTGGTTGGTCATGGGCGTTTATCGTTTATCTGTTTGCCTTACTTATTTTACTGTTTTATTTGCTGTTTGCTCCAAAACGAGCTGTTGTAGCGGAAGTGGCTAGCCCAAAAACATCAGCTAAATTTACAAAAAAAGATATTGTGTATATTGTCGGATTGTCTTTATTGGCAGGATTTGTGATTAATATTAATAGTGCCAATAGCCTTAGAATTCCAGTTATCGTTGACCAATTGCACCTTGGAAGTCCACGCCAAGCTAGTTTGATTTTGAGTGGCATGATGTTAATGGGAATTCTCTCTGGTATTTGCTTTGAAGGCTTATTAACGCACTTTAAGAAACGGCTGATAATCGTTTCCTTGCTTCCATTTGCTCTTGGATTGTTTATGCTTGGTGTGGCACACAATCTCTGGTTAATGCTTATAGGAGCAATGCTTTCAGGGTTCTGGTACAGCATTGTGGTTACAAGCGTCTTTAGCAATGTGTCAAATAAAATATCGCCACAATTGATTGGACATGCGACAACTTTGGTTCTGCTATTTTGTAATTTTGGCGGAGCTAGCGCAGCCATTGTCCTAAGTCTTTTTTCAAAAATCAATCCACAACCTGGTTTTGCCTTTGTGATTTATGCTATTATTAGCCTAATAATCAGCCTTGTCTTGATGTTTAAAACACGCTTTTTAAGCCAAAAATGATACAAAGGTTACAATTACTAGAACACCTAACACCGACGGAACAGATTTTAGTAGATTACTTTTAAGAAAATCCAGAAGAATTTATTGCCTTAAAACCGAGGGAAGTTTCAGATAAACTTTTTATTTCTGTTTCGACCATTTACCGCTTGATTAATAAGCTGGGATTGCGTGGGGTCAATGACTTGAAATTACTTTTGCGAACAGATCTCCAACAAGGTCAAAATCACCAAGTCTCAGATATTGATTTTCCAATTTTAGAAACGGATACGCACTATGAGGTGATGTTGCGGTTAAAAGAGGTTTATGAGCGAACAATCGAGGATACCTTGGGGTTAGCAGACCCAGAAACGTTGGTTTCTGCCGTTGAAAAAATGTCAAAAGCAAACATCATCGACAGTTATACTTCATCAGCGAATTTGTATTTTGCGGAGAATTTTCAATTTCAAATGCAGGAGATTAATCAGCTGGTGACGGTACCAAAAGACGACTATATCAAGAGTTTGTCAATGTTCCGTCAATATCCATGATAATTAAAGATTTTGTCATAAGAGTTCTCGCTTTCTTGTTGTTTGATTTCAGTATAGTTGATTTTGGAAAAGATGAAAATAGCTGAGCGTTGTTTAGAATGTTCTTGTCATTTTTTCTGACTTTCTTGATAAATTTTTGAAAAAAAGTTTTTCAAATGGATGACTTCCAAATAACTTTTAGATGACCTTAGCTAAAAACATTAAAAATCTTTGACAAAAGCAGCAGTAATCTGCTATAATAAGAACCGTCGTATGACAAGTAACTTTTTCTTGGTTGTAGGAGACGCCAAAAACCTACGACTCGGATGAAGCAATATAAAGGAGAAAATTATTATGGCAATCTCAAAAGAGAAAAAAAATGAAATCATTGCTCAATACGCACGTCACGAAGGTGACACAGGTTCAGTTGAAGTTCAAGTAGCTGTTCTTACTTGGGAAATCAACCACCTTAACGAGCACATTAAACAACACAAAAAAGACCACGCAACTTACCGTGGATTGATGAAAAAAATCGGTCACCGTCGTAACTTGTTGGCATACCTTCGCCGCACAGACGTTAACCGTTACCGCGAATTGATCGCATCACTCGGACTTCGTCGTTAATCAGACACCCAAGTCAACTAAAAGCTTCTTGGTTTTTTCCAAGGGGCTTTTTTGTATTTTCAAAATGATTTTTCTTTTAAAAAGACAAATTTTACAAAAAAAGAAAGCAAACGATAATAATCTTGAGATGATTAAATAAAATGAGAGAATCGTGTCAAAAGTGATAAAAACATTAATATAGCAAGGCTTGCGGAGTTTCTTTTGTATCCCCTTACAACGCTTTTGTAATAAAAATGAAAAAGCTTACAAAAAATACTTGACTTTTTTTGAAAAAAGTTTAATATAGTTGGTGAAGAATATCACAATGATTGATAGTTGAAGGACTTAACCTTTGATTTTGTGTAGTGAAGAGAGTTTTTTTGACCTCTGTTGAGGTTTTAGACGACTATACAGGCTTTGTTTTTATCTTGGTGTCATTCATTCATTGTTCTTCCCAAAAATTGAGGCACTTATTTTAAGGGTACTTATAAGGAGGTTTTCTTAATGGCTAAAGCAACAAATGCAGATGTAAAGAATAACGAGTTGAGCGCTGAAGAAGCAGCCCAGCAGTATACAGGTGCTCTTGTCGATAAAGCTCTTGAAGCTGAGCGCGTTTATGCAACTTATTCACAAGAACAAGTTGATAAAATTGTAGCAGCTATGGCTCTTGCAGGTTCTGAAGCTTCGCTAGAATTGGCAAAAGAAGCACATGCCGAAACTGGTCGTGGTGTCGTTGAGGATAAAGATACTAAAAACCACTTCGCAACAGAATACGTTTACGAACGTATCAAAAACGAAAAAACAGTTGGTATCATTGGTGAAGATAAGGTTTCTGGAAGTATTCAAATTGCAGCACCTCTTGGTGTTTTAGCAGGTATTGTCCCAACAACAAACCCAACATCAACAACAATGTTTAAAATTTTGGTAGCGTTGAAAACACGTAATGCCATTGTTTTTGCATTCCACCCACAAGCACAAAAATGTTCGGCTCATGCAGCAAAAATTCTTTACGACGCTGCGGTGAAAGCTGGTGCTCCTGAAAATATTGTCCAATGGATTGAAACGCCATCAATCGCTAACACAACAGCCCTTATCCAAAACAAGAAAATTGCTTCTATTTTGGCAACTGGTGGACCTGGTATGGTAAATGCAGCCCTTAAATCAGGTAACCCATCAATGGGTGTTGGTGCAGGTAATGGTGCTATCTATGTTGATGCAACTGCTCATATTGACCGCGCTGTGGAAGACTTGTTGTTATCAAAACGCTTTGATAATGGTATGATTTGTGCGACTGAAAATTCAGCAGTCGTTGAAGCGCCAGTTTACAAAGAATGGTTGCAAAAAATGCAAGATAAAGGTGCTTACTTAGTACCTAAGAAGGACTACAAGAAAATTGAAGACTTTGTTTTCAATGACAACCATGGTGTAAACGGTCCCGTTGCCGGAATGCCAGCAACTTGGATTTGTGAACAAGCTGGTGTGAAATTGCCAGAAGGTAAAGATGTTCTCTTGTTTGAGCTTGACAAGAAAAACATCGGTGAAAAACTATCATCAGAAAAACTGTCTCCACTTCTTTCAGTGTACAAAGCTAAAGATCGTGAAGAAGGTATCGAAATTGTTGAAGCGCTTCTTGATTATCAAGGTGCAGGACACAATGCTGGTATCCAAATTGGTTCACAAGCAGACCCATTTGTAGCAACATATGGCGATGCCGTGAAAGCATCACGTGTCTTGGTTAACCAACCAGATTCAGTCGGAGGTATCGGTGATGTCTATACAGATGCACTTAAAGCCAGCTTAACACTTGGAACAGGATCATGGGGGAAAAATTCATTGTCACACAATCTTTCAACTGGCGATCTCTTAAATATCAAGACTGTTGCGAAACGTCGTAACCGTCCACAATGGATTCGCTTACCAGAAAAAACTTACTACGAAAAGAATGCTATCTCATATTTGCAAGATGAATATGAACCAATGCAACGTGCTTTGATTGTAGCAGACCCAGGAATGGTTCAATTTGGATTTGTTGACACTGTCCTTGCTCAATTGGCATTGCGTGATGAAAAAGTCGCAACATCAATTTACGGAACAATCAAACCAGACCCAACTCTTGGACAAACAATCGAAATTGCAAAACAAATGCGTGATTTCAAACCAGATACAGTCATTGCAATTGGTGGTGGCTCTGCTATTGATGCATCTAAGATTGCACGTTTAATTTATGAAGTTTATCTTGACCGTGGTGATGAATTCCTTGATAGTTATGATGCTGTTAGCGAATTTTTCCTTGAATTGCAACAAAAATTCATTGATATTCGTAAACGTATTGTGAAATTCAAACATCAAACAACAACACGTCTCTTCTGTATCCCAACCACATCTGGTACAGGTGCTGAGGTGACACCATTTGCGGTTATTACTGATGATTATACACACGTGAAATACCCACTTGCTGATTATGAATTGGTACCACAAGTTGCTATTGTTGATCCAGAATTTGTTATGACTGTGCCAAAACGTACAGCAGCTTGGTCAGGATTAGATGCTTTGTCACATGCTCTTGAATCTTACGTATCAGTTATGGCATCTGACTTTACACGTCCATGGTCTCTTGAAGCCATCAAGTTGATTATTGAAAATCTTGAAGATGCTTATAACTACGATCCTAAGAACCCAACACTTCGTGGTGAAAAAGCTAAAGAAAACATGCATTATGCAGCAGCTATTGCTGGTATGGCATTTGGTAATGCTTTCTTAGGTATCAACCATTCACTTGCTCACAAAACAGGTGGTGAATTTGGACTTCCACACGGTTTAGCTATTTCAATCGCAATGCAACATGTTATCCGCTATAACGGTGTATCTGGTAATGTTAAACGCTCAGTTTATCCACGTTATGAAGAATACCGTGTTCAAAAAGATTACGCAGATATTGCGCGTTATATTGGTCTTAAAGGTAAAGATGATGCAGAATTAGTCGAAGCACTTTGCGATCGCATTGATAAATTGATGCATGCTGTTGACGTTGAACCAAAACTTTCTGCTAATGGTGTTACAAAAGAAGCCTTTGATGCAGCAGTTGATCGTTTGGCAAGTTTGGCATATGATGACCAATGTACTCCAGCAAACCCACGTCAACCATACATTTCAGAATTGAAACAACTTTTGATTGATATGTTCTAATATTAGTTGTTTAGTTAGCAGTCAATACCATAAAAGCCTCCCTTTGGGAGGCTTTTATGGTACAATAAGGGTGTGATATTTGGAATTTTAGCATTTTGTTTTAATGGGACCGTTAGGGTTGATTTTTCTTGGTTTGGGTGAAGAATATGGAAGATAATTATAAGCAACTTATTGAGGAAGCCTTTGATGTGGTAAAGAGATGGAACATAGTAAGTAGTATATTTCTTTTTCCCATTTTTATTATCATGTGTATTTTTGCTGGAAATTACTTACCTTTATTTGGAAAGACTGTAAGTAAAAGCGGTGAACCATTGTCTGTTTCAGTTACTAGTTTTGAATATAAATTAGGCATCGATTCTAAGGTTTGGATGTTTATTGCAATATTGGTATGGTTTATATTTTTAGTTGCAACCATACTTTCAAAGAGAAATAAAATACAAGCTTATAGTTGGAATCAGATAGGTTTAATGCTAATTAGCTTACCTACATTTTATTCTATATTTTATGGTTTTCAATTTTTTGTTCCATTTTTAGTTATTCGATTAGTATATTGGTTACTGTTTTTAGCTGCTATCATTTATATCATAATTATTATAAGCAAGAGAATTATCAATTTACCATCGTTTACGTCTGACCAAAAAGAATATTTTATGCGAATTTTGATACTACTATGGATAATTAGCGCTTTAGCCAACTTTTTTGTAGGTGGTTTAAATCATATATTTGCACGTATTTTATTGGCAATAATTCCTATTTTCCACCGTTTATTATCTTGGCATTTGTATATGTTTATAGCCAATGTCTATCAAAATTATTTATTTTAAGAGATATTAATACAAATCAAGAGAAATACCGTCAAGAATTTGGCTATTCTGTTAAAGATTGGTATGGTAAGAAGTCAAAAATGTACAAAGAATCGTTGAAAAAATAACATGATTAAGGGAGAAACTTAATGAAAAAAACACTATTTAATGCTTCGTTGGAAGAAAGCATGAATCTAGTGACAGATGAGTATATAGAATTATCATTAGAAGAAAGTAAACATAAGAAAATTTTTAAGAAACTGATGGGATTGCTCACTTTACTTTGTTTTATACTATTAGTAAATTTTGGCATAATGAGTATTGAAACAACTTCTAACTTACCTATTTACAATAGTCTATTTTCAATATTAATAGCTATAGTGAGTATTGGAATTTCAATAGTTTATATAATAAAATTATGTACTAAAGTTTATCAAGAAAATATTCTAACATATTATTATTTTAATAAATATATGCTACCTATAGTGTTTTTGTTTGTTATTGAATGTTACTTACTTTTTATAGACTTTTCTGTTTACGTTACGGGTAATAAAATTTTTATTTTATTATATTACTTGTTATTGTTAGTACTTATGCTTAATAGCTATAGAAAATTCAGACAAGAAATTCTTGATATTTTTGGTAAGGGAACACATCAAGAAAATAAAATTTTACAGTGGTTGGACTACTTTGTTCTATTTTCTAGAAAGTATGGAGGAGTAGTAATCATTATACTTGCTATAGTTAGGCTTCTTTTCCCTATACATCGATCAAATACCACAGGGCTTTCAAATATACAAGTGATATTTGGGATGTTTTCTCCATTATTAGTAATTTTATTCTATTATTTGACTATCTTATTATGGAAAAATAATTTTCAAGGCTACTATTTAAAAAAATATCTAGAAGATTATCGTCAGTTATCTGATTACTCCATTGAAGAATGGTACGGTAAGAAGTCAAAAATGTACAAAGAATCGTTGAAAAATAAATAATTAATATTGTTAGAAAAAATTACTTGCTGTGATTAAGAAGACTTCGGTCTTCTTTTTCTCTCATTCTTCAATCGTAATCTTCTTTTACTAGTGAACTATTTGTAAAGCGCTAGCTGAATGTCAATTCTTTTTTCATCTCTTGCTTGCTATTGATAGTTACATTCTCTTTAACGCTCTGCAATTTTCAAAAAAAGACCGTAATCATGGACAGTTGGTCATGGAAGAAGGGGAACTAAGAGAAGTTGATTTTGCCTTAGACCATATAAGAGTTTAGCGGTGCCACTTGGCTTACGTGGTCAAGATGAAAACAGTCATGGTAGGGATAGATGAAAGGCCCTATCATTGTTATTGCGGTCGTTGATTTATTCTTTGGCAAGTAAATCAATGACATATTTTGGTAAGAAGCAGTTGTCAACTGGCAACTGCTTTTTAGTATTCTTAAAAAACTATGCTACAAGCTCTGCTATTTCCCATAAAATGTGATAAAATGATAGAGATGCGTGGTTTTATGCAAAGACGAGTTTATAAGTCTTTTACAGACTGGTTTTTGTAGAAAACGGATGTATCAAAATAAAATATCAGAGGAATAAATATGTCAAAACAAACTTTTGAAACAACTTTCGCTGGCAGACCACTTGTTGTTGAGATTGGTCAAGTTGCTAAACAAGCCAATGGCGCTGCTGTGGTACGTTATGGTGAATCAACCATTCTTAGTGCAGCTGTCATGTCTAAGAAGATGTCAACAGGTGACTTTTTCCCACTTCAAGTTAACTATGAAGAAAAAATGTATGCAGCTGGAAAATTCCCTGGTGGTTTCAATAAACGTGAAGGACGACCAACGACTGATGCGACTTTGACAGCGCGTTTGATTGACCGTCCGATTCGTCCAATGTTTGCAGAAGGCTTCCGTAATGAAGTTCAAGTGATTAATACCGTTCTCTCTTACGATGAAGATGCTAGTGCGCCAATGGCGGCTATGTTTGGTAGCTCACTTGCTTTATCTATCTCAGATATTCCATTTAACGGACCTATTGCAGGCGTTCAAGTAGCTTACATTGACGGTGAATTTATTATCAATCCGTCAGCTGCACAAAAAGAAGCCTCACTTCTTGAGTTGACTGTTGCTGGTACAAAAGATGCCATTAATATGGTTGAGTCTGGTGCCAAAGAATTATCAGAAGACATCATGCTTGAAGCGCTTCTTAAAGGGCACGAAGCTGTCCGTGAATTGATTGCTTTCCAAGAAGAAATCGTCGCAGCTGTTGGTAAAGAAAAAGCTGAGGTTGAATTGCTTCAAGTTGACCCAGAATTGCAAGCTGAAATCATCGCTGCTTATAACGCTGACCTTCAAAAAGCAGTTCAAGTTGAAGAGAAAAAAGCGCGTGAAGCAGCGACAGAAGCTGTGAAAGAACGAGTCATTGCTGTTTACGAAGAACGCTACGCTGACGATGAAAACTACGAAACTATCATACGTGACGTTGCTGAAATCCTTGAACAAATGGAACATGAAGAAGTCCGTCGCTTGATTACCGAAGACAAAATTCGTCCTGACGGTCGTCGTGTTGATGAAATTCGTCCATTGGATGCTGAAATTGATTATTTACCAAAAGTTCACGGTTCAGGTCTTTTCACACGTGGACAAACACAGGCATTATCAGTCTTGACCCTTGCTCCAATGGGAGAAACACAAATTGTTGACGGTCTTGACCCAGAATACAAGAAACGTTTCTTACATCACTACAATTTCCCACAATATTCAGTTGGTGAAACAGGACGTTATGGCGCTCCAGGTCGTCGTGAAATCGGTCATGGTGCCCTTGGTGAACGTGCTCTTGCGCAAGTTCTTCCTAGCTTAGAAGAATTTCCGTATGCAATTCGTCTTGTAGCTGAAGTTTTGGAATCAAATGGTTCATCTTCACAAGCTTCAATCTGTGCGGGTACTCTTGCTCTTATGGCTGGTGGTGTACCAATCAAAGCTCCAGTAGCAGGTATTGCCATGGGATTGATTTCAGACGGTAGCAACTACACAATCTTGACAGACATCCAAGGTCTTGAGGATCACTTTGGTGATATGGACTTTAAAGTTGCTGGTACACGTGAAGGGATTACAGCGCTTCAAATGGATATTAAGATTGAAGGAATCACCCCTCAAATCTTGAAAGAAGCTCTTGCTCAAGCTAAGAAAGCTCGTTTTGAAATCCTTGATTTGATTGAAGCAACTATCCCTGCACCACGTGCTCAATTAGCTCCGACAGCACCAAAAAATGATACAATCAAGATTGACGTTGATAAAATCAAAGTTGTCATCGGTAAAGGTGGCGAAACGATTGATAAAATTATCGAAGAGACTGGTGTTAAAATCGATATTGACGATGAAGGAAATGTATCTATCTATTCATCTGACCAAGCTGCAATTGACCGCACAAAAGAAATCATTGCTGGTTTAGTTCGCGAGGCTAAAGTTGGTGAAGTTTACCATGCCAAAGTTGTTCGTATCGAAAAATTCGGTGCGTTTGTTAATCTCTTTGATAAGACAGATGCCCTTGTTCACATTTCAGAGATTTCATGGTCACGTACGGCTAATGTTTCTGATGTTTTAGAAGTCGGTGAAGAAGTCGATGTTAAAGTCATTAAAGTTGATGATAAAGGTCGCGTTGATGCTTCAATGAAGGCTTTGTTACCACGTCCACCAAAAGCTGAGAAAGAACACAAAGGACATTCACCATTTGGCGGACGCTTACGTGATCGTAAAGAAAAACATGACAAAATCGACTAATCACTTTTTGACTTGCTCATCTTTTGTAAATGTGGAGTTTAACGATGACAAATTTAAATGAACTTGATTTGCGTTTGCGTGCATTTGTAAACGCACCAGATAATTTTTTAGATAGCATTGCTCTTGTCAATGCTTTGCACAATATTCCTGTTTTGGCGAGTGACCAACCTTACGCTCTTGATATTGAAGGGCAAAAGGTTACGCCTGTCTTTTCTGACAAAGAAGATCTTGAAAATTTCAAAGAAGAACAAGACAGTGCCAAAACTCAAAATTGGGTTGAACGTCCAACTTTGGATGTTTTGAAAGAAGTCATTGAAAAAGGATTGACTGGAATTGGCTTTAACCTTAAAAAATCAGGTGATTTTGGGAATTCAACAATTTTTAAAAGCAGTGAATTAATCCAATTTTTAAATGCTTACACAACTATCCTAAACAAACTCATGGGAGAAGAAAATCTCGCCGCAGATGTTTTGGATAAATATTATTTAGTACCTGCTTTTGTTCACCCACGTGATGACAAGAGTTTTGATCGCATGTTTCCAACAATGTCAACACCAGAAGGCAAAAGCTATGTGCCTGCTTTCTCAAACCTTCAAAGTTTTGCTAAATGGTATAACCACAACGATTTTGGTTTGCCATTCCGTAAAGCACAAGGAAGTGTTTTAACGTGGCGCTTGGCAGATATTTACCAACCAGGACATGGCGAAAATGACATTGACGAAACGGTCGGAGTTGCCATTAATCCATTTGACGACCAACAAATCTTAGTGGATTGGTCTGAAATTGACGAAGATGAATAAAGGAAAGGAGAAGATATGGGTTGGTGGAAAGAAACCATAGATATCGTTAAGAAAAATGATCCAGCGGCTCGTAGCTCTCTGGAAATTATCTTAACGTATCCCGGTATTAAAGCACTAGCTGCACATCGTTTATCGCATTTTTTGTGGAAACATGGTTTTAAATTAATTGCTCGTATGCACAGCCAATTTTGGCGCTTTTGGACACAAATTGAAATTCACCCAGGAGCTGAAATTGCTGAAGGAGTTTTTATTGACCACGGTTCAGGGCTTGTTATCGGAGAAACAGCTATTGTGGAAAAGGGAGTCATGCTCTACCACGGTGTAACCCTTGGTGGAACAGGTAAAGATGCAGGAAAACGTCATCCGACCGTTCGTGAAGGAGCGCTTGTCTCTGCTCACGCTCAAGTCATTGGTCCTATTGAAATTGGAAAAAATGCTAAGGTAGGTGCTGCTGCTGTTGTAGTTGCGGATGTTCCTGCTGATGTCACGGTTGTCGGTGTTCCTGCAAAAGTTGTTCGTGTTCACGGTAAGAAAGATGTGGATGCTATTCATAACATGGAAGAAAATCGTGAATATTACACGTCTAAACTTGAAGAAGCACGCTATCAAAGCTTGCATTCCTCAAAACTTTAGACAACATGAACAGTTTAAACAATAGTTTAAGAATGACTATAAAGGTGGAGAAACAGACATGATAATTAAAATTTATGATACAATGACCAGAAGTTTGCGAGATTTCGTGCCGATTACTGAAAATACGGTTAATATGTATGTCTGCGGACCAACGGTTTACAACTATATTCATATTGGAAATGCTCGTAGCGTTGTGGCATTTGACACTATTCGTCGTTATTTTGAATACCGAGGCTACAAGGTTAACTATATTTCTAACTTCACAGATGTTGATGACAAAATCATCAAAGGAGCTGCTGAAGCTGGTATGGACACCAAAGTTTTTTCAGATAAATTTATCGCCGCTTTCATGGAAGATATCAAACAACTCGGTGTGAAACCAGCAACTAAAAATCCTCGTGTCATTGATTATATGGATGAAATTATTGACTTTGTGAAAGTCTTGGTAGATAAAGGTTTTGCTTACGAAGCTAATGGCGATGTGTATTTTCGCGTTGCAAAAAGCCAAAACTATGCAAAACTCGCTAATAAAACACTTGCTGACTTAGAAGTTGGAGCTAGTGGTCGTGTTGATGGCGAAGGAGAAATCAAGGAAAATCCCTTAGACTTTGCCCTTTGGAAATCAGCCAAACCAGGCGAGGTTTCATGGCAAAGCCCATGGGGAGAAGGACGCCCTGGTTGGCATATTGAATGTTCTGTTATGGCGACAACCATTCTTGGTGATACGATTGATATTCACGGTGGTGGAGCCGACTTGGAATTTCCTCACCATACCAACGAAATCGCCCAATCTGAAGCCAAAACAGGAAAAACATTTGCTAATTATTGGATGCATAATGGTTTTGTTAATGTGGATAATGAAAAAATGTCAAAATCTCTTGGAAATTTTGTAACTGTTCATGATATGTTAAAAAACGTTGATGGACAAGTTTTAAGATTTTTCCTTGCGACACAACAATACCGCAAGCCAGTAAATTTCACTGAAAAAGCTGTTCATGACGCCTCTGTTAATCTTAAATATTTGAAAAATACTTTTACATTGCCACTTACTGAAGAAGCTGATGCTGCTGAATTGGCAAAATTTAAAGCTGATTTTGAAGCTACTATGGATGATGATTTCAATACGGCAAATGGTATTACAGTCATTTTTGATATGGCAAAATGGATTAATTCAGGTAATTATAATCAAGCAGTCAAAGATACCTTTGCTAAGATGCTTGCTGTATTTGGTATTGTGTTTGAAGAAGAAGTCTTGGATGCTGATATTGAAGCACTTATTGAAAAACGCCAAGTTGCGCGTGCCAATAAAGATTTCGCAACAGCAGATGCCATTCGTGACCAATTAGCAGCACAAGGTATTAAGCTTCTTGATACCAAAGATGGTGTGAGGTGGACACGTGACTAACAAGGTAGATGTCAATCTAATTAATGGTATTGCCCTTGCTTTTGAAGGTGACGCGGTTTATTCCATGTATATTCGTAAGCACTTGATTTTTCAAGGATTAACAAAGCCAAATCAATTGCACCGCAAAGCAACCGAATATGTCTCTGCTAAGGCGCAAGCTATGCTAATTAATCTTATGTTAGAAGCTCAGCTATTGACCGAAAAAGAAGAAGACATCTATAAACGTGGTCGCAACACAAATAGCCACACCAAAGCTAAAAATGCGGATGTCGTGACTTATCGCATGTCAACAGGTTTTGAAGCAGTCATAGGCTATCTTCATATGACTGGCCAAATCGAACGCCTCGAAGAACTAATCGACTGGTGTATTCAAGCCGTTGAGAAAATAGAAGACTAGCTATAAATAAAAATAACAGCCAGTTCTCGCATGAGAGCTGGTTTTCGTGATATAATAACACTATGAAAAACAGAGAATTTAATGAAACTAATGACATTGTTTACGGTGTTCATGCCGTAACGGAGAGTTTGACGGCTAATACAGGAAATAAACTCTACATTCAAGACGATTTACGCGGAAAAAATGTTAATAAGATAAAAAACTTAGCAGCAGAGAAAAAAGTATCCATCTCTTGGATGCCTAAAAAAACACTTAGCGATATGACAAATGGTGCTGTTCACCAAGGATTTGTTTTGCGTGTTTCAGAATTCGCCTATGCAGAATTGGATGCGATTTTGGATAAAGCTGTGCAGGAAGAAAATCCGCTCATTCTTATCTTGGACGGACTCAATGACCCACATAATTTTGGCTCAATCTTGCGAACAGCTGATGCAACAAACGTGACAGGTGTTATCATTCCAAAACACCGTGCGGTTGGTGTTACGCCAGTTGTTGCCAAGACATCAACAGGTGCCGTTGAGCATGTGCCGATTGCACGTGTGACCAATCTCAGCCAAACCCTTGATAAATTAAAAGAACAGGGCTTCTGGGTATTTGGAACAGACATGAATGGAACCCCATCTCACAAATGGAATACTTCAGGTAAATTAGCATTAATCATCGGAAACGAAGGAAAAGGCATTTCACAAAACATCAAAAAACAAGTTGATGAAATGATTACCATTCCGATGAACGGTCATGTGCAGAGCTTAAATGCCAGCGTCGCTGCGGCAGTATTAATGTACGAAGTTTTCCGTCATAAAATCGACTAAAACCTTGTAAAGCCGAAAAAAGCTAGCCATCTATGAAAGGACTAGAACAATTGAAGAAAAAAATCCTCTTAGTTGATGGTTATAATATGATTACCTTTTGGCAGGAAACACGTCAACTGTTTAAGAAAAATCAACTAGACGAAGCCAGAAATATCTTGCTACGTAAGTTAAATAACTACGCTCATTTTGAAAATCTTGACATCATCTGTGTCTTTGATGCGCAATATGTCCCTGGAGTTCGTCAACGCTATGACCAATATAAAATTCAAGTCATCTTTACAGAAGAAGACGAGACTGCAGATTCTTACATTGAACGTACCACTGCTGAATTAAACACACCTCGTCATCTTGTTGAAGTTGCGACCAGTGATTTGAATGAGCAGTGGACAGTTTTCTCTCAGGGAGCTTTATGCGTCTCGGCCCGTGAACTCGAACAACGTGTTAATGCAGTCAAATCAGATTTGGCTAAAATGTCTCAACATATTGATTTGACAACACCAAAATTACGCCCTTGGAACGACGGACAATTGGATAAATTGAAGCAATTGCTAGACGATATGTAGTTTAATCAGAAACAGACTTTTAAAAAAGAAGCTCGCACAATGTGAGTTTTTTTGGTATAATAATTTAAAATCATTTGATTATCAAAGTATTGTTTTGGAAATGAAAACTGATTTGACGGTAAAATGTCAGAAAAAATCAGTGTTTGATAGTAAAGGAAGAATTATGACTTTTAAATTAATAACAGATTCAACAGCTGATTTAGATGAAGAATGGGCAAACGCTCACGATGTTGAAATTTTAGGATTAACCATTCAATTAGATGGAAAAACATACGAAACTGTCGGTGAGAACCGTTTAACGAGTGAAGTATTGCTTGAAAGCATGAAAAATGGTGGCAAACCAACCACTAGTCAAGTTAACGTGGGACAATTTGAAGAAAGCTTCCGACATCATGCTCAAAATGGAGACAAAGTGCTTTATTTGGCATTTTCATCTGTTCTTTCAGGAACGTATCAAAGCTCGATGATTGCGCGTGATATCGTCTTGGAAGAATTCCCGCAAGCTACTATTGAAATTGTTGACACTTTGGCTGCTGCTGACGGTGAAGGTTACTTGTCTATTTTAGCAGCGCAAGCGCGTGATGAAGGAAAATCTCTTGAAGAAGCCAAAGCAATGATTATTGATATTTTGCCACGTCTAAGAACCTATTTCTTGGTTGATGACCTTTATCATTTTATGCGTGGAGGACGTTTATCAAAAACGTCAGCTATTATGGGAAGTTTGGCAAATATCAAGCCACTTTTGTGGATTGAACCATCTGGAAAGTTAGTTCCATTAGCCAAAGTTCGTGGACGCAAAAAAGCTTTGAAAGAAGTCGTTTCTCAAGCAACACAATCATTAGCACATGACACAGCCGTTGTTGCCTATGCCAATGACATTGAAGGTGCTGAAATACTCAAAAAATCATTACTAGAACATGAAGATGTTGACCATGTCCTCATCATGCCACTAGGACCAGTCATTTCTGCACATGTAGGACCAGGGACATTAGCCGTCTTTTCAATCGGAAAAGAAGCAAGATAATAGAGAAAGGTTAGAATAGTAAGTTCTAGCCTTTTTATTTATAGCTAGCCATAAGAAAATTCTATACCTAATTTCCTCCATATTCGACTGATGAAGTGATAGAATTTTTAAAATCAAAGGAGGAAAAGACATGGCTTTGACTTATGCTGTACTTGGAAGAGGTGCAGTGGGACTACGTTTTGGGCTGCTATTAAAAGAACACCTCGGTGCTCAAGTGGATTTTATTGATACGTGGGAAGAGCAAATCGACACGGTTAGAAAACAAGGTGGTGTTTATCAATCATGTGATGGTAAAAATCGTCATCTGATTCTAATTAGCATTCAGACACCAGAAGAATACCAAGGAAAACCAGATGTTTTTATCGTTTTTGATAAACAAATGAATTTATCGCAATTACTCGAACGAAGCAAGTATTTCTTCCACGAAAATCAATATGTTTTCACAGGAATGAACGGCATGGGACATATTGAGAAAATCAATCGCTATTTTGCGCCTGAAAAAGTTTTAGCAGGAACTTGTCTGATTGGAATGGTCTTGAAAGGCGCAGGAAATGTTGATTTTATTGGCAAAGCAGGTGCTGGTTCTATTAATATTGCTGCTCAATCAGGGACGATCGATGATGTTCAAAAGCAGATAATAACTGAGTTTGAAGCCTCAAACCTCAATCCAAATCTGACTGATAATTTTTTAGGAACACTTTACACAAAAGTTGTGTTCAATTCTGTCATCAATACCATTTGCACCCTTTTTGAAATTCGTATGGGACAATTCATTGATTACGAAGGTGCCGAAAAATTAGGACGTCAATTAATTGATGAAACTTATAACGTTGCCGAATTAGCGGGCATTACTCCTCTGAATAGTCGTGATGAAGAATGGGAGACCATTCGGTATGTTAGCGCGGAAACCAGTCCTCTGCATTATCTGTCAATGTACCAAGATATGAACAAAGGACGTCAGACAGAAGTTGATTATATCAATGGTTATATTTATGATTTAGGCAGGACTTATGATTACCGAGCCAAAACGCATGACTTTTTACGCCACTTAGTTCACTTAGCGGAAAATACCCGTAAATTCCGTTAAGCGTTTTCTATGGAAAAGAAGAAAAAATCGCTAAAAAACTTAGAAAAGATGGTAGGTAAGTGTTGACTTGGTACCACTTTTTTTGGTATCATAATAAACGGTATTGTTTACCCCATTTGTAAGGCCCCGGAACCTTTCAAATAACTCGTGGACCGGAACATCCACACTTTGTAAACAAAAACGAATTCGTATAGGAGAACTCATGAACAAAACAACATTCATGGCTAAACCAGGCCAAGTTGAACGTAAATGGTACGTTGTTGACGCAACAGATGTACCTCTTGGACGTCTTTCTGCAGTAGTTGCTAGCGTACTTCGCGGAAAAAACAAACCAACATTTACACCACACACTGATACAGGTGATTTCGTTATCGTTATCAATGCTGAAAAAGTTAAATTAACTGGTAAAAAAGTAACTGATAAAATCTACTACACTCATTCAATGTATCCAGGTGGTTTGAAACAAATTTCAGCTGGTGAACTTCGTTCTAAAAATGCTGTTCGCTTGATTGAAAAATCAGTTAAAGGCATGCTTCCACACAACACTCTTGGACGTGCACAAGGCATGAAATTGAAAGTTTTCGTAGGTAGCGAGCATACACATGCTGCACAACAACCAGAAGTACTTGATATCAAAGGACTTATCTAAGAGAGAAAGGAGCATCTATTAAATGGCACAAGCACAATACACAGGTACTGGTCGTCGTAAAAACGCTGTTGCACGCGTACGTTTAGTTCCAGGTACTGGTAAAATTACAGTTAACAAAAAAGATGTAGAAGAATACATCCCACATGCTGACCTTCGTCTTGTTATTAACCAACCATTTGCAGTTACATCAACTGAAGGTTCATACGACGTTTTCGTTAACGTTGTAGGTGGGGGTTACGCAGGTCAATCAGGAGCTATCCGTCACGGTATTGCTCGCGCATTGCTTCAAGTAGATCCAGATTTCCGTGATTCATTGAAACGCGCTGGTCTTCTTACACGTGACGCTCGTATGGTTGAACGTAAAAAACCAGGTCTTAAAAAAGCTCGTAAAGCAAGTCAATTCTCAAAACGTTAATCAATACGATTATATCAACGTTTCAAGACATTCAAGGTTTTTATCTTGGATGTTTTTTGTTTCCAAAAGCTGAAGAGCTGTCGTATTTGTTAAAAATCGGCAATATAAGTCCTCTGTAGTGCATAATAAACTTTATGATAGGAAAAAATTAAACATAAGAAGATATAACTGCCGTTAAGGGTTGAAAATACCACTTGGAGTTAATACTACTGCAGTAAAAAATGCTAAAAATAGTTGACAGTTTATCTTAAGTTTAGTATACTAGATGAGCTGTCGCAA
>ERZ1034949.357-NODE-357-length-31214-cov-11.138644_pt1 | contig 31214 bp, 25 predicted proteins | sample MGYA00520590_ERZ1034949 | MGnify/ENA primary metagenome ERZ1034949 (study PRJEB33766, sample SAMN09781752) | gut metagenome | biome: gut microbiome | host: Homo sapiens | place: Madagascar | study: EMG produced TPA metagenomics assembly of the PRJNA485056 data...
TATATACACATTTTCTATACAAGATTATTTTTAACATATGCAAGTGCTTTATTAACAGGAGGCAGTGATATAACTACAAGAGTTACCGCTGCTTCAAGTCCTATATAAGAACCATTATATACAATCGAATAAAGTATTGCACTGTTAAAGAATTCTGGAGTATATACAGCAAAGAATATCCATCCAGACAGGAATGAACATATGAATCTTCCAATAACTCCGACAATGTATCCTTTTATTAATCCATGCTTTGAATTAGAAAATATTCCAGACAACCCAAGTGCTCCAAAACCTAATATATAATCAAGAAGCACCTGCGGAATATTCAGGATATATGGATCAAGCAATAACTGCAAAACTCCATATGCAAGAGCTGCTGCCAGACCAGTCTTTATTCCATACCAGTATCCTATAAGCACTATGAATAACATACTGAACAGTGTTACAGAACCTCCCATTGGCAGTTTAATAACTTTAATCATGGAAGTCGCAACCGCAAGAGCCAACGCCATTGCAGCAAATGCAATATGCTTTGCATTCAGTTTACTATTATTATCTTTTGCAACACAGCCTATAGCGCAAACTATTTTATTAACTAAAAAATTCATAATCTTCCTTTCATTATTTCTCAACCTTTTATATCTCGTAAAGAATATCCATATTTTCACTAAAAGTCAAGCAATAAAAAAGAGGGCGACAGGTTTTTATCACCTGTTGCCCTCCAATATTTATTTTGTCAATTACTGTTTTTATTAGAACTTACCGTTCTTAGCAGCTTCCTCAATGGAAACAGCTACAGCTACAGTAGCACCAACCATTGGGTTATAATCCAATCTTCTGCAAGCATGTCAGTTTGACTTGCTAACCAATGGACTACATTCCCCTGTGCAGTTTTCATGGCGATATATGCTCCATACTCTACTAATCCATTCTCATTAACAAGACTTGCTGCAATTTCTGTACAAGGAGCATATGCACCAACTGGAACATAATATAAAAACATTCCCTTACCATTCCATCCAGCTCTTGCTACTTTCTTACCTTTTTTCAGTGCTTCAATAGCAATTCCAAATGTCATATTATCACATCTTCTATACGCTTCATCATACTTAGGACACCAACTCTCATATCCATCAGAATATCTTATATGATAACCTTCATCTTCTGGATTCTCGTCCCTTGGAATCTGCCATCCTCTGTATTCATTGTATTCGCCCCTGCTCATTGGCTCTGCTGCCACCACTTTTACTCCAATATAATCCTTCATTTTCAAATCCTCTCATTCTTAAAATTGGGTATAAAAATACCACCAATCTCTCGACTGGTGGCTGTTATTTGTTTTCTTTTACTTCTGCTTTATCTTCATTATTGCCTTCTGCTTTTATTGGTCCTTTTTCCAATAATGCAATCAATTCATCCATTGTCATTCCCGGTTTTCCGTCTAATATACCATCCATTAAAATACCTCCTACCTAAATATTACCCTCTCTGTATACCAACAGAATAGCATTTTTTCAAAAACAAATCAATACTTTTATCAATATTATTCCCACATTTTTCCTGACAGTCTTTCATCAATTCAACCGTTCCATTATAATCAAAATGTTCGCCTTTTGAAATATATCGTACATGTCCTTGGTTTGTCACTATAGTCATCGTCTTTATTGTGTCGTGTCGCATAAATACCCCAATATCATTTGCTGAAAAATCTGTTAACCCAGGATGGTTATGACATAATACTAAAGAATTATCTTTTGCCGAATGCAATAGATGGAACATATCTGAATCAGAATATATATCTACCTCGTGCCTTTCACCTTTTATAAACTTAGTTTTTTTATTTGCTATTAAATCTACTACACATGCAACTTCATTACTATTATTTTCTTCCTTTGCAACTTTAAGTAAATCCCTATGTACCTCTTTTATAAATTTATTATTATCCGAAGTAAAACCCTTAGGATTAATTTCATTTACTTTATCTATTGCCTGCTCCGTTATTATAACCTTTTTGCCTCTATTTTTCTGTTTTAATACTTCATTCTCCCACTGTTCTTTCTTATCAGCGTACATTTTCTGATTATCCAGATCTAATGAAAATTCCGACAGCCTGCCGTACTGCTCCGCCATTCTGCCTGCATACTGCTGTTTCTGGTCCTGTCTATAATCTTCCTTAACCTGCTCAAGTTCTTTCTTGGAAAACTTGCTATCAGACTCATCATCAAGTTCTGGAAAATATGTTGTATGTACATCTTTGCAATTGGGATGGTAAAGCCCTGCTTCCATAGCAGAAGACTTAAGCGGATAAGGACCATCAGACGCCTTACCGCCACTCCACACATCATCTATGAGAATCTTTCCAACAAACGGAAGACATTTATGTGGAATGATATAGACTTTGCTAAAGGAATATTGAGCGTTAACAGACAGGTACAGAATCATGATGATAAATGGTATCTGGAAAACCCTAAATATGATTCATTTCGTACCATAGAACTTGATGATATAACACTTTCAGAACTTAAAAGACTGTACGAACATGAAAAGGAATGTGAACAGTACTATAATGAATACTAGAATTATATCTACTGTGAAACACTTGAGGATGACTCTAAGAGACTTACTTATGAACCGACTGGTGAATCAATACATATGGTGCTTGTAAGAGATGATGGCTCATGGATTCAGCCAAGAACCATGATGCACTGTTTTAATGTTATTCATCACAAGCTTGGCTTCACTGAGCTTGACTTTCATTCTCTCCGGCACACACACGCTTCTAATTTACTTGCCAAAGGAGCTGATGTTAAATATGTACAAGAGCGTCTGGGACATAAAAATGTAGCAACCACTCTTGATATATACGCCCATGTCACAGAAACCATGCGTGAGCGGAACAAGGATATATTAAATGCACTATAATAAAAAGGCATCTGTACACACATTTGACTGTACACATTAAATCCTAATGTGTACAAAATGTGTACAAATGCCTTTTTCAATGTGTACACATTAAAATTGTACACATATCAAAATCGTAAAACTTAGAACTTACCGTTCTTAGCTGCTTCCTCAATGGAAACAGCTACAGCTACTGTAGCACCAACCATTGGGTTATTACCCATTCCGATTAATCCCATCATTTCAACGTGAGCTGGAACTGATGAAGAACCTGCGAACTGAGCATCTGAGTGCATACGTCCCATAGTATCAGTCATACCATAAGAAGCAGGACCTGCTGCCATGTTATCTGGGTGAAGTGTACGTCCTGTACCACCACCTGAAGCTACTGAGAAGTACTTCTTGCCAGCTTCAAGTCTTTCCTTCTTATATGTACCTGCAACTGGATGCTGGAATCTTGTAGGGTTTGTTGAGTTACCTGTGATAGAGATATCAACATTCTCCTTCCACATGATTGCAACACCTTCTGTTACATCGTTAGCGCCGTAGCAGTTAACCTTAGAACGAAGACCATCTGAGTATGCTGTTCTAGAGATTTCTTTTACTTCGCCTGTTGAATAATCCATCTCTGTCTCAACGAATGTGAATCCGTTAATTCTTGAAATAATCTTAGCAGCGTCCTTACCAAGACCATTAAGGATAACTCTAAGAGGTTTCTGTCTAACCTTGTTAGCCTTCTCTGCAATACCGATAGCACCTTCAGCAGCAGCGAATGATTCATGACCTGCAAGGAATGCGAAACATTCTGTCTCTTCTTCAAGTAACATCTTACCTAAGTTACCATGTCCAAGACCAACCTTTCTCTGGTCAGCTACTGAACCTGGAATACAGAATGCCTGAAGACCTTCACCGATAGCTGCAGCAGCTTCTGAAGCCTTTCTTGCACCCTTCTTGATAGCGATTGCTGCACCTACTGTGTAAGCCCAGCATGCATTTTCAAAACAAATTGGCTGGATACCCTTAACCATAGCATATACATCTAATCCGGCATCCTTAGTAATCTTTTCAGCTTCTTCAATACTAGCTATGCCATAGCTGTTAAGAACTGAAGTAATCTTATCTATTCTTCTCTCATATGATTCAAATAAAGCCATTCTAATTGTCCTCCTTACTTAACTTCTTCATCTGTTCTTGGGTCAATAATCTTAACAGCATCTGCAACTCTTCCGTACTGTCCGCAAGCCTTCTCATATGCTGTTGTAGGGTCATCACCCTTCTTAATGAAGTCTGTCATCTTACCAAGGCTGACAAACTTGTAACCGATAATCTGGTTGTCCTTATCAAGGGCAATACCTGTTACATAACCTTCAGCCATCTCAAGGTAACGAGGACCTTTCTTTAATGTACCATACATAGTACCAACCTGAGAACGAAGTCCCTTACCAAGATCTTCAAGACCAGCACCAACTGCAAGTCCACCCTCAGAGAATGCGCTCTGAGTTCTTCCGTAAACGATCTGTAAGAATAACTCTCTCATAGCTGTGTTAATTGCATCACAGACAAGGTCAGTGTTAAGAGCTTCCATAACTGTAAGTCCTGGTAAAATCTCTGCTGCCATAGCTGCTGAATGTGTCATACCTGAACATCCGATAGTCTCAACTAAAGCTTCCTGAATGATACCTTCCTTAACATTAAGAGTAAGCTTACATGCACCCTGCTGAGGAGCACACCAGCCTACACCATGTGTAAAACCTGAAATATCTTCAACCTTCTTATTCTGTACCCATTTACCTTCTGTTGGCACTGGAGCTGCTCCGTGATGAACGCCCTGTGCTACTGGACACATATTCTCTACTTCCTGTGTGTAAATCATCTTATTACTCCTTTCGTAATTCATAGTGTTTACTATAAATGATACGACGGCAAGAAGCCGTCGTCCAAGCCTTGACTATTTTCTCACAAACTTTAGCATTAGTCAATGTGAGACACAACATTTTTACATTAATAAAACAAAAATTTCACATAATTATCTCTTAGTTACTACTTCACCCTGCTTCTTATATATAGAACCTGCCGGAATAAAGCCCCTTACACTTGAAAGCGGATAGATATTACTCTCTCTTCCAACAATTGTTCCAGGATTAAGCACGCTGCCGCAGCCAACCTCAACATTATCTCCAAGGAAAGCACCAATCTTTTTGATACCTGTATCAATATTGCAGTCTGGTCCTTTAATAGTAATAAGCTTCTTGTCAGACTTAACATTGGATGTTATAGAGCCTGCTCCCATATGAGCCTTGAATCCAAGAATTGAATCTCCAACATAATTATAATGTGGAACCTGAACCTTATTAAAAAGGATAACATTCTTAAGCTCAGTTGAATTACCGACAACAGCGCCCTCGCCTACAATAGCTTTTCCACGTATGAATGCACAGTGTCTTACCTCTGCATCTTTACCGATAATTGCTGGTCCTGCAATATAAGCTGATGGAAATACATTGGCACTTCTGTGAACCCATATATTCTCCCCACGCTTCTCATATTCATCTTTCGGCAGTGTATTGCCGAGTTCTACAATAAAATCACCAATCTTTGCAAGTACTTCCCATGGATATGTACAGCCTTCAAATACCTTTGCTGCAATAGTCTCATTAAGGTCATACAGATTACTTATCTTTAATGCATCATTATTCATATCTAATATCCTCTTTATATCAATTATTCAACAGTAACAGATTTTGCAAGATTTCTTGGCTTATCAACATCGTTACCCTTAAGAACTGCTGTATAGTAGGCAATAAGCTGTAATGGAACTGCCGCAACCATAGGCATGAGAAGCTGGTCTGCCTGTGGAAGCTTAATAACAATATCTGCCACTCCATCCTCAATATCAAGCTCTGGTTCTGCAATAAGCACTACAAATGCTCCTCTTGACTTAACTTCCTTGATGTTACTTATAGTCTTTTCTTCAAGATTCTTCTGTGTTGCAATCGCAATTACAGGCATATCATCTGTAATAAGTGAGATAGTTCCATGCTTAAGCTCTCCTGCTGCATATGATTCAGAATGAATATAAGATATCTCCTTTAACTTAAGAGAACCTTCCATGCTAAGTGCATAATCAAGTCCGCGTCCTATATAAAGAAGGCTGTCTGCATTAATAAGCTTGGATGCTGCAAACTGACATTTGCTCTCAAGCGCAATTGACTCCTCAATAATCTCTGGTACTTCTTCAAGCATCTTAGTATATCTGCTGCATTCTGCCTTATCCATCTTACCATTAGCATATGCTAATTCAAATGCAATTAAATACATAATTGATACCTGAACCATATATGCCTTAGTTGAAGCAACTGAAATCTCAGGACCTGCATGTGTATATACAACCATATCTGCTTCTCTAGCAATTGAAGAGCCCTTAACATTAACAATTGCCATAGTATCAGCGCCTGCCTGTTTTGCAAGTTCAAGTGCAGCCTTAGTATCAGCAGTCTCACCTGACTGTGATATAACAATCATAAGGTCACCTTCATTAATAAGAGGCTCTCTGTATCTGAACTCTGATGCAATATCAACAGTTACAGATACTCTTGCTATCTTCTCTATTATATATTTACCAACCATTCCGGCATGCATTGCTGTACCACAGGCAACAATATATATATTCTTGTAACTTTTTAACTTGTCAGGATTGAATCCTTCGGCACTGAAATCAGGCATATCATCTGTAATTCTTGGCATGATAGTTCTCTTTACAGAATCTGGCTGCTCATGTATTTCCTTAAGCATAAAGTGTGCATAACCACCTTTTTCCGCAGCATCAACATCCCAGTCAGCAGTATTTAATTCCTTATGTATCTCATTGCCATGAACATCATATATCCTAACTGAATCCTTCTTAATAACTGCAATCTCATTCTGGTCAAGAAGATAATAATCTCTCGTATAATGAATAATAGCCGGAACATCAGACGCTATAAAATTCTCATGTTCTCCAACGCCAACAATAAGAGGGCTGTCCTTTCTTACTGCAAATATCTCATCAGGAAAATCTCTGAACATAATTCCAAGTGCGTATGAACCCTTAATCTCTGATAACACCTTTGCAATAGTCTTCATCGGATTACCATCATAGTAGTAGTCAAGCAACTTTGCTGCAACCTCAGTATCTGTTTCACTTGCAAAGCTATATCCCTCTCCAATAAGAAAATCCTTAAGCTTCTTGTAATTCTCAATAATACCATTATGTACAATAGTAACTCTCTTATTGCCATGTGGATGTGAATTGATATCTGATGGCTCTCCATGTGTAGCCCATCTTGTATGGCCAATTCCAACATGTCCTTGTGGTTTTCCTTCTTCATCCATCTTCTCAACAAGGTTGGCAAGTCTTCCTTTACATTTCTTAACCTTGATATTACCATGATCAAATACTGCAATACCTGCTGAATCATATCCTCTGTATTCAAGCTTAGATAATGCATCTACAAGTACATCTGCGCTTTCTCTGTCTCCTACATATCCTGCAATTCCGCACATATATTTAATTCCTTTCACTCATTTACTTATAATTCTTAGCAGTCTCATTAAAAAGTCCTACAAGACCAGCCTGATTCCTTAATGCCATAACAGCCCTTGTTCTTCTTGAAACAAAACCATCAAGCTTCTCCATATACTCATCTGCCGTAATGGTTCCCTCTGCCACACCTGTAAGTCCTTTTTCCCAACTTGCGGTAAGCTCTGGATTAAGCAGATGTCTGATAGAATTATCTACAACATCATATATTATTTCACCTAAAAATGTAGGTGTAATAATCTGTGTCTTAGAATTAATAGAAATATACTTAATAGTATTAAGTTTTTTAAGAATCTCAGCTCTTGTAGCACTTGTTCCTATTCCACTACCCTTAATCTGTGCACGCAGCTCCTCATCTTCAATGAGCTGTCCTGCATTCTCCATTGCAAGAATAATAGAACCTGAATTATATCTCTTTGGAGGTGAAGTTTCACCTTCTTTGATATTAAACCCATTAAATGTGATTGTAGAACCTTTTCTGTATTTTTTCAATACCTCGAATAAAGCCGCATCACATTTATTATCATCCTTATTATCGGAGTTTTCATCATCTTTCGCTTTAGTATCAGACTTTGATTTGGCAAATGAGTTCTTAGCAACACTTAAGTATCCTTCATCTACAAGCACTTTAAATGAAGCATACAGCTTTTCATTCTTTACATCACTGGTAATACTTACCTTCTGATAAATAGCTGGTGGATAGAATATGCTTAAGAATCTTCTTACAATTATCTCATAAGTTCTCGCTGCTGTGACTGACAGGTTTTTTAAATTATTAAATCCCTGTCCTGTCGGAATAATCGCATAATGGTCTGTGATTGCTTTATCATTACAGTATCTTGTCTTTTCAATACCATTCTGCATATTATTCTGTAATATATGCTCTGCAATCTCCTTCACAGGAGCAAAATTCCTGAGTCCGCCTATATTCTTATGTATCTCCTTACTTACCGCAGTTGATAACACTCTCGCGTCAGTTCTTGGATAAGTAACCAGCTTCTTTTCATACAGCTCCTGAATAATATTAAGAGTCTCATCAGGGCTTATCTTAAACAGCTTACTGCATTCATTCTGAATCTCGGCAAGATTGTACAGAAGTGGTGGATTCTTGGTTTCTTTTTTTCTCTCAATAGAATCAACTACTCCCTGTGCTGGCAGCGGGTCAGATAAGAACTTAACCAGCTCCTCTGCCTTCTCCCTGTCCTTAAAACCATTATCCTTATACAAATATGGTGTACTCGCATACATGCTCTTGTCACTTACACGCCATTCTGCGTCAAATGTTGAATTCTCAGCCTGTGCCTGTCCAATAACTCTGTAGAACGGTGTCTTTACAAAGCTTCTTATCTCCCGTTCTCTTCTTACTACCATTCCAAGAACACATGTCATAACCCTTCCGACAGATACAACTGCCCTGTCAAGGTGCAGATAATTGGCAATATTGCGTCCATATTTCAATGTAAGAACTCTTGAGAAATTAATTCCCATAAGATAATCTTCCTTCGCACGAAGATACGCTGAATCACTCAGATTATCATATTCAGATATATCCTTTGCAGTATTAATCCCTTTAAGAATCTCTTCCTCGGTCTGCGAATCAATCCACACGCGGCGTTCTTTTTTGCCTTTAACGCCTGCTTCCTGCCTCACAAGCCTGTATATATATTCTCCCTCGCGTCCCGAATCGGTACATACATATATATATTCAACATCATCCCTTGTAAGAATGTCTTTAACTATATTAAACTGTTTTGCAACTGCAGGTATAACCTCATACTTGAATTCCTTCGGTATGAATGGCAGCGTATCAAAGCTCCATCTCTTAAGATTAGGGTCATAAGCATCCGGATAGCTCATAGTTACCAGATGTCCGACACACCATGTCACAATATGGTCTCCACCCTCAAGATATCCGTCTTTTCTTGTGAAGTTCACATGCAGTGCCTTTGCAAATTCCTGCGCTACACTTGGTTTTTCCGCGATATATACGGATTTTCCCATTATATCCCTCATTTCTGTGTCTATTACACAATTATTATTCTCCTGAAGCATCAAGAGTTCCCATATAAGCCGGTATATATTCTTTCATAAAATAATCTGCTTCCGGAATATTCATATCAACAATAGCCTGATGTATTGTCTTTTCTGCATCAGCAAAATCCATGTTGCCAGATTTCTTTTCCTCAAGACATTTGATATAAGCTGACATCTTATCGGCAGCCTTGACATACTTCCAGAGTGCTTCTTCCTCTTCTGTCTCAGACAACACACCTCTGTAACGTTCTCTTATATCTGTTCCAAGACCTGACAGCATCTGATCCTCTGCAACATGCTCTACTTCCTTATATGCATTCCTTATAACCGGATTGTAATACTTTACCGGAGTTGGCAGATCACCTGTAATTATCTCTGTCACATCATGATACATGCCTAGAATTGCAAGTCTTTCAGCATTAATATCCCCACCATATATCTCATTGTTAATAATTCCTAATGCATGTGCTATGAATGCTACATCAAGACTATGCTCACACAGATTCTCATGACGTGTGTTCTGCATAAGACCCCATCTGTTAATATATTTCATTCTCGACAGCATAGCGTAAAAATAATTTTCCTTCATTGTAAATATCCCCTCTTTACTCTGTAAGTCGTTTCATAATTTTATATCATAACAGACTTTTAAGCAAGTAAAAAGAGATGCCATCTCTGACATCTCTTTTATGGTATGTGTGTATATTAGAATTTAATTATTCTGCATCCTTAGGAGTGATATAACCCTGTGCCTTAAGAAGCTCTGCAATAAGAACAGCTCCACCTGCTGCACCTCTTAATGTATTGTGTGAAAGACCAACAAACTTATAATCAAACACACTATCTTCTCTTAAACGGCCAAGTGAAACACCCATTCCATTCTCATAGTTAACATCAAGCTTAACCTGTGGACGGTCATCCTCTTCAAGATACTGGATGAACTGCTTTGGAGCACTTGGAAGATTAAGTTCCTGTGGAACTCCCTTAAAGCTTCTCCACTTTTCAATAATCTGTTCCTTAGTAGGCTTCTTCTCAAAGTTAACAAATACTGCTGCTGTATGTCCATCAAGAACCGGAACTCTGATACACTGGCATGTGATAACCGGATCACTTGCAGGAACAATCTTTCCGTCCTCAATCTTACCCCATAATCTTAAAGGCTCTTTCTCAGACTTTTCTTCTTCGCCACCAATATATGGAATGATATTCTCAACCATCTCTGGCCACTGTTCAAATGTCTTACCAGCACCTGAGATTGCCTGATATGTTGTTGCAACAACAAGCTTTGGTCCAAATTCCTTTAATGCATTAAGAGCAGGTGTGTAGCTCTGGATTGAGCAGTTAGGCTTAACACAGATAAATCCTCTCTTAGTACCAAGTCTTTCTCTCTGATACTTAATAACTTCAAGATGCTCTGGATTGATTTCTGGAACAACCATAGGAACATCTGGTGTCCAACGATTAGCACTGTTATTAGAAACAACTGGAACTTCTGCCTTAGCATATCTTTCCTCTATAGCCTTAATCTGGTCCTTAGGCATATTAACTGCACAGAATACGAAATCTACCTTAGAAACAATTTCATCAAAATCCTTATCCATATCATATACAGTCATCTTCTTAACGAACTCTGGCATTGGTGTCTGCATCTTCCAACGTCCGTCAACAGCCTCTTCATAAAGCTTTCCTGCTGAACGTCCTGAAGCTGCTACTAATACAACCTCAAACCAAGGATGATTCTCAAGTAATGTTATAAATCTCTGTCCTACCATACCTGTACCACCAAGGATACCAACTCTTAACTTATCGCTCATTTTTAACTCCTTCAATATGTAAAATCTAAAAGACACTTCCTTCTGTTCTGTCTTTCTGTGACGGACATTTGTTTTTGTGTCTAAGAAAATATATCACAGCCTATAGGATAATGCAAGCCATTTTTAAATATTTTAAGATTTTTCTTAATAAAAATATATTTTTTAATGTAAAAATGAAAAAGCCCCGGCAGTTAACCGGAAAGCTTTTTCTGGAAATATTAGGAGAAGTAAATTCTTATAAACTTATTTATCGAATATCTTCTTTCTCTTCAATTCAACACATGCAATTCCTGCTGTTAATGTCATTGCAGCAATATACCATACCATATGATATGAATCGCCTGTCTTAACACCATTATTGTCTGATACCACTGGCTCTGTAGCTGGCTGCTCTGCCGGTGTCTCTGGTTCAGCAGGCTGCTCTGGTGCTGGTTTTTCTGGTTCACCTACAGCTGTAATCTCCTGACCATCAACAACAAGCTTAACATCTGAAAATGTTACATCTGCACTTCTTGCAACATACATTCCAACATATACATATTCTGAATCTACAGAAGTTAATTTAAAATCAAAACCACCTGTAATAGTTTCTTCATTACCAAATGTACATGCATAACCATCTGAGTTACTCTCTATCTTAAGATCGTAAGTCTCTCCAGCTTTAATTTCATTAGCACATGTTCCACCCTGTGTAAGAGTTCCACTCTTTCTTGCAAAACAATTCCATACAGAACCCTTCTTAGTAAGCTTAAGTGGACCGGCTGCAACATAGTTACCCATTGTACTGTTAATATACTGATCTACATACATATCATCTCTTGCCATAAGACCGAATGATACCTGATCATTAGATGTGAAGCTGTTTACAGTAGCTTTTGCTGTAATTGTAAAATTACTGTTTGCTGGGACTTTATAATAATACATTGCAAGTCCTGCTACATTAAGTTCCTTAATTGTCTTAGTAACAAGATATGCATTATATGTTCCACCCCAGATATTAGTATGAGTATTGTCTACACTTTCTGGCTTTGATGATGTCCATGCATGTAAATTAACTGTCTCGGATGCTCCTAATGAATCATATAATTCCTTAGTAAGAGAAGTCATATCAACCACTGGAACATTAAGATCTTTTCCAAGATTAATGATTGCCTGTGGATAACTTCCTCCTTCAAACTCTCCTGAAGTACCTGTAACATGAAGCTGGTTGTCAGACCAGTTGCCATCACCAGTTCTTCTTACAATCGGTGTACATAAAACAACAGTTGTTCCTGCTGCCTGTGCCGGCTTTATGTAATTCTCATATAAAGAATTAGCAAATGAACCTGCTGTTTTATAATCTCCATTAGGGTTAGTATATCTTCCACTCTCCGCTTTTTCATCATTGTGACCGAAACCAACAAGAAGAAAATCTCCCTTTTTCATTCCAGCTATAAGCTCATTATACTCCTTATCTGCTGTATAGCTTGTTGAACTTCTTCCTGATAAAGCAATATTCTTTACCTCAAAAGTTCCATCCAGATACTTATCAATCTGTGTTCCCCATCCATATCTAGGATAGTAATAATTGTCTGTGAAAGCACTGACTGTCGAATCTCCCACAATCCAGACAACAGGCTTTGATGAATCTGATTCCTCAGCTCCTGCAAATGTGCCAAAACCAAAACTCATAACAAGCAAAAGAACTGCACTAAGCAGACAACTGATTCGTCTTCTATTTTTGTTTTTCATAACAAAGACCATTCCTTTCTTTTATTTGTTCAAATTGTAAACTGTGAACCAATGTCAAGGTCAAGTCTTTGTGTATATTTTACCATAAAATGTTTTTGTAAGATACAAAAAAACACAGCATATCTGTAATCAAGCAAATATGCTGTGTCTCATATTAAACATCCGGATATTCAAATATATATCTCTCATAACCATTAATTATCTTAGTATTCTCGTTATACTGATATTCCTGCTTGAACTTAACCTGATATGTCTTATGGATATGTCCATGAATAAAATACTTTGGTTTATATTTTTCAAGAAGATAATTAAAGCCTTCAAAACCCTTATGCGGTTCATCTGGTCCATCACTTATGCCCGCTGCCGGTGAATGTGTAAGCAGTATGTCAAAGCCCCTGTTCTTCTTTATTGAAAGCCACATTTTATTAATTCTGTGGTTCATCTCTTTCTGTGTGTACTGGTTCTTTCCCTTCTTATAACGTATAGAACCACCAAGTCCCATAATACGGACACCTTTATACACATATATCTTATTCTCTATATCAATGCATCCATCTGGTGGCTGAATATCATAGCAGTCATCATGATTGCCATGTACATAAAGAATAGGTACTTTCGAAAATGATGCAAGAAACGACAGATACTGGGGCTTTAAATCCCCTGCTGAAAGTATAAGATCTATACCTTCCAATTTTTCCTTTTCGAAATAATCCCATAAGTACTTTGATTCAACATCCGCTAACACAAGTATTTTCATTAATAATTCCCCAGCCACCACTGCAGGCAGCATGCTTTCTATTCTTCTTCTTTGACAACACCCTGAAGTGCCATTTTTAATTTTGCATTATCTGTAAGTTCATCATACTGAGGCAGTCTGCCAACCACATTATCAAGCAGCCAGTCCATAGTAATTATATGTTCAGGATCAATAAGCTTCCCTTCTTCAACCTTTATATTACCCTGCTGATCTTTTAATTCACCCTCAAACACTCTGAACCTTGCTTCCTTAAGTTCTTTCTCAAAGAGCTTTACAAGTCTCTTAGTTGCTGATGGCAGACTCTCTGAATATATAAGATCAACAACTCCAGCCGACATTCCCCACCAGTAATTAAGTGCTTTTACATTATCGCCTTCCTCATCCTTGCTCCATGAACCACTCATAATGCTCTGGATAAGCTTCTCATAAAAAACACCCCAGTGCCATACAGGCATAGCCAGATGCTTATCTGAATCACTTGCTTTATACAACCCAAACTTTCTCTTACTCTTGCCCGGAGTTATCATATCCTGATTAGAAATGATGCTTATATTCTTCTTAGCAAGATTTTCCTCAGAATCATTATCCTTAATACTGTTCCATTCAAGGTAAACCTTGGCTCTTGGATTAACAAACTTTACTCCCAATGCAAATGCATTAATATTCGCACATGCCCCATAAACCGGATTATCAGCTATATAACCAACATTATCATCATCAGCCAGTGAACCTGCAATAATTCCCGTTATAAACTTAGCTTCAAACATTCTTGCATAATATGACCTGATATATTTATGTGAAATATTAAGAGAACAATCAAGAATCTTTACTGACGGGTGTGCTATTGCAGCTTTAAGTCCAGCCATATTCATAGCCGAAGATGTCAGGAATATAAGGTCACAGCCTTTCTCTATAAGTCTGTTAATTGCAGCCTCATCACTCTGCTCCGGTATCACATTTTCCTCAACATATGTTTCTATCTGGTCACCAAATGTATCATCAATATACTGTCTTCCAAGCTCATGTGCATAACACCACTCTGAATCCTGCGGTGTCTTTTCATACACAAATCCAACCTTAAGCTTCTTAACTCCTCCACCCATTGGAAGCAGATAGCTTAATATATTCTTCTTCGGTGCTGCTGCCGGCGTCATCTTAAGTTCCACTTCGCTGTTGTCATCAAGAAGCTCGAATTCAGCCCATGTCTTGGCGACATTCTTTGCCATCTCAGCCTTAGTCATCTTCTTAACAGCATCATACCCGTGAATATGAATGAAGCGTAAAAATGAATCTCCTGTTGGGAAATCAAACTTATCCCCTCCTCTTGATTCATAAGCAAGCCTGAAATTAAGATAGCACGAAACAAGGTCTTTCTTATCATCTTCATCCATTGGTTCTCCTGGTGTAATTCCAACCAGCTCCATAAGTGTTGTAAAACTGCCCTCTTTGCTGAAATATATATCGTTTAACTTGGTAGATTTATAAAAATCCATGAATTCATAATATATCTTAACATCAGGATCATCACTGTATTTAGGTATCTTTCTTATAACCTGTGCACTTACTGTCACTGCCTTAAAATACTTAAGTACACTGACTCTTTTATTACCTTCAAGCACATAGAACTTATTCATGTACTCATATACTTTAATGTCGTCTCTTATTCCTTCATTTACCTGACTGTCGCTAAGTGAAGCCCACTTTGCTGAAAATTCTGTTCCCCAGTCAAGTATAGGCATAAAGTTGTCTGCAAATGCAGTAGTTCTTCCTGATGTACATGTTCCAACCACAAGTCTTAACGGAATCTGGTCACTTCCAAGACTGACTTCTCTGTCAATACTGTTTTCATCAATAATATCCTCCAAAACCGGAAGATATGGGTACGTACCCTTATTTACACACGCATGATACTCTTTTTTACCAATCTTTACTGCACTAAGATAATCCTGTACTGACATATCTTCTACCTTTCCTTTCTGTCTGCATTCTACCCTTTAATGTTCCTGTATGTAACATTTGCAGACCGCCATATCATATTAATTTCTACTTACATATATAAAGCTATCACATTTTCACCAAAAAATACACCTTAAAATTGACTTTTGTTAATTATGCTAGTATCTTATTCGATAGGCTTGAAATTTTTCTATATTTCGGGTCTGAATAAAATGCTTGCAAATACGCATTTAAAGAAACGGAGTATACATATGAACATTGAATTTTCTAAGAGAGCTGACCGCTTTGGCAGCAACATTTTTAATATACTTAATCAGAAAAAGAATGACAGACTTGCACAGGGAAAGCCAGTATATAACTTTACTGTAGGGACTCCTGATTTCAAGCCTGATGAATCTGTTATGAAGGTTGTTTCAGAAGCAGCACTTGACCCTGAAAATTACAAGTACTCACTTGGTGATACTGATGAACTGCTTGACGCTGTATGCAAATGGTACAAACGCCGTTACAACACTGTTATCACACCTGATGAAGTCACTTCTGTATTCGGAACTCAGGAAGGTATGGCTCATATTGCCCTTGCTTTGTGCAATCCTGGAGATTTATGCTTAGTTCCTAATCCGGGATATCCTATATTTGAGATTGGACCATTCCTGTGCGATGCACAGATTGCTTATTACAATCTTCTTCCAGAGAATGATTATCTTATAGATTTTGATTCTATTGATGAAGACACTGCAAAAAGAGCCAAAATGATGGTTGTATCTTATCCACTGAACCCTGTATGTGCTACTGCACCTGATGAATTCTATGATAAGCTTATCGCATTTGCTAAGAAATATAACATCATTATTATTCACGACAACGCATATTCTGAGATTATATATGATGGTCAGATTGGTGGCTCATTCTTAAGTCACGAAGGTGCTATGGACGTCGGAGTTGAATTCAACTCTCTTTCTAAGACTTATAATCTTACCGGTCTGCGCCTTTCATTTCTTATCGGAAACCGTGATATCGTAAGCAAATTCAAAACAGTCCGCTCACAATTTGACTACGGAACAAGTTTTATATATCAGAAAGCTGCTGTTGCTGCACTTAACGGTCCGCAAGGATATGTCGCTGACAACCGTGCCGAATATGAGTTAAGAAGAAATGCTCTCGTAGCCGGAATTAAGAAGCTTGGTCTTAAACCTGCTGATGTTAAGGGCACAATGTTTGTATGGGCTGCTATTCCTGACGGCTATACCAGTTCTGCTGATTATGTTATGGAACTTCTTAATAAGACTGGTGTTTTATGTACACCAGGAAGCAGTTTCGGAAGCCTTGGCGAAGGTCATGTAAGATTTGCCCTTGTACTTCCTCATGAAGAAATTGAGAATATATTTTCTAATCTGTAATCCATCAGAAAAATAATATGTGCACAAAACCCCGTATCCTGCAAAACAGAATACGGGGTTTATATGTATCTTTGCTATTAACAATCACTGGTGATTAGCCACGGATCTGCTTAACAAGAGCAACAGCCTCTGCTGTCATATCCTTAATTTTGTCAAATTCTCCTGCCTTAATCATATCACCCTTAACCATCCATGATCCACCACAGCAGAAGATCTTATCGCATGATAAGAATTCCTCAAGGTTAGCTGTGTTGATACCACCTGTAGGCATGATTCTTACATTAGTGTAAGCTGCACACATAGCCTTGATCATCTTGATTCCGCCTGCAGCTGTAGCTGGGAAGAATTTAACTCTTGTAAGGCCTCTCTTAACAGCCTGAGCAAGCTCTGAAGGTGTAACGATACCTGGCATAACAGGAATGTTCTTAGAAATACAGTAATCAACGATTTCTGGATCAAATCCTGGGCTTACGATAACTGAAGCACCAGCTGCTACAGCTCTGTCAACCTGCTCTGTTGTAAGTACTGTACCTGCTGCAAGTACCATATCTGGATATGCTTCATGCATAAGACGGATAGATTCCTCAGCTGCTGCTGTACGGAATGTAACCTCTGCACAAGGAAGACCACCCTCAACTAAAGCCTTAGCTAATGGAAGTGCATCTTTAGCATCATTCAATACTACTACTGGAATTACTCCAAGTTCTTCAAATTTGTCTGCAATATTGCTCATAATTATATAGACTCCTTTCATATTTCCCCAATCTCTGGGATAATTTTGTCCGCAAATATTCTATCACACTCTCAGCGCCATTACAAGCATTATAAATGTTGTTATTCCCTCAGCGACAGCATACGCAAGCCATACTCCTGTCATTCCAAAAAGTGCTGACATCACAAAAACCGCGCCTAAAATCAACACAAACCCTCTTGCCACAGAAACAACTGCCGCTTTAAACGCATTCTCTGTTGCACTGAATGCACCGCCACCTACAATGTTAATTCCCGCAAAGAATATTCCGATAAAATATAACTTAACACCTTCTGTTGCATAAATCCTTAACATTTCTGAACCTTCACTGTTAAACACTGCAACAAACTGTCCTGCAAATATAAACAATATACTGTACATAACCGCCGCAAGTACAAATGCTGTTGTATATCCCATTCGTTTTAACTGTGTACATCCATCCTTGTCTCCCATGCCGAAACAACTGCTTATAAGTGGCTGGCTTCCCTGTGCAACACCATTAAATACCGCAGTTGTGACAATTGCAATATTAGCCACAACTCCGTATGCAGCTACTCCGACATTACCAGCCAGCTTAAGTATTACGAAATTAAAAGCCAGTGTAATGACCGCTGACGACATTTCTCCAACAAATGCCGACACACCAAGCTGGCTTCCTGCCACAAGTTTTCTGACTGAAGGCTTGCACACAACAAGCCTGACACTGCTTTTCTTAGAGAAGAAATGTATGCTGCATATTCCCATACCTATAATCGGCGACAGAGCTGTTGCCAGTGCTGCACCTTCCATTCCCAGCTTCATCGGGAACATGAGAATATAGTCAAATACTATATTAAACAGGCTGCTGAAAAGTGTTGCACTCATAGCAATTCCCGGGGCTCCGTCATTTCTTACAAATGCATTAGTCACATAGTTGCACATAAACATAGGTGCAAAACACATGAATATCTTAGTGTAATTATTCCCAACTGCCACAATATGTTCATCAGCTCCAAGAATACGCATGATATCTGCCGAAAAGAATATTCCGGCAAAAACGAATATCATACTTGACAATATGCACCATATTATTGCATTCCAGAAATAATCATCTGCATCTGCATCTTTTTTTATCTTGCCAATTGCATACCTTATAGCTGAACCAACACCAATCATCTCACCTATTGAGAATATTATACTATATAATGGCATAACAAGATTTAATGCTGTAAGTCCGTCTGCTCCCTTTGCTATAGATATAAAATACGAGTCAGCAAGAACATAGCATGAAAACCCTATCATTCCGAGAATATTCTGCGATACATATTTAGAAAAATTTTTTCTGTTTTCCTCCCTGCTCATCAAAATCTCCTTAATCAATTATTGTAAGTTACAAAAACGGCTCCCGTCGGGAGCCGCATTTACACACTATCATATCTCTTAACGCAAAGCAATTACATGCCCATAATTATTTACTTAGTTCCAAAGATTCTGTCTCCGGCATCTCCAAGTCCTGGGCAGATATAAGCATCTGTATTAAGTTCTCTGTCAAGATGCCCAATGTATATCTGAACATCAGGATGTGCCTTATGAAGCTTTTCAACTCCCTCTGGGGCAGCTATGATACACATGAATTTAATCTGCTTTCCGCCAACCTTCTTTATCTGGTCAATTGCATCCACTGCTGAGCCACCTGTTGCAAGCATTGGATCTGTTACAACAATAGTTCTTTCCTCAATTGGATTAGGAAGCTTGCAGTAATATGGTACCGGCTCATGTGTCTCTTCATTACGGTACATTCCAATATGTCCAACCTTAGCCGTTGGTACAAGTGAAAGTACACCAGGAACCATGCCAAGACCTGCCCTTAAGATAGGAACAATTGCAAGCTTACGACCTGAAATCATAGGTGTCATACAAGTTTCAATAGGTGTCTCAATCTCAACATCTTCTGTTGGAAGGTCTGATAAAGCCTCAAAGCCTTCAAGCATAGCTATTTCTTCAACGAGCTTTCTGAATTCATTAGTTCCTGTTTTCTTATCTCTAAGAATTGAAATCTTATGCTGGATAAGTGGATGTGTAAATATAGTTATATTCTTCTCATTCTCAAAATCCATCATTATTAAGTACCTCCAAATTTTATTGTTATTTACTTATTATCTTCTGATTCTTCTTTTTCAGAGTCTGTGTTCATAACATAAACTCCACGGCTGCCATCCCCTGCTGGATTCTTACCGAATTCATAATCATTACCAGGTAATATAGCATTAAGAAGAATACCTGCTATAGCAGCGATTGCAAGTGCTGTAAGTGTTATAGATGTTCCTCCGATTGTAAATGTAAGTCCATCACCGAAACCTAAACCACATACGAATATAACACCTGCAATAATAAGGTTTCTTGACTTAGTAAGGTCAACCTTGTTCTCAACAACATTTCTAACACCGATAGCTGATATCATACCATAAAGCATGAATGATATACCACCGATAATTGCTGTTGGCATAGTTGATATAACTGATGAGAACTTTGGTATGAATGAAAGTATAATTGCAAATACTGCTGCAATTCTGATTACTCTTGGGTCATATACCTTAGAAAGTTCAAGAACTCCTGTGTTCTCACCATATGTAGTATTAGCTGGTCCACCAATTGCTCCTGCAAATGCTGTTGCAACACCATCACCGATAAGTGTTCTGTGAAGACCTGGATCTGCTATGTAGTTTTCTTCAACTGTAGCCGAAATAGCTGACATATCTCCGATATGCTCCATCATTGTTGCAATAGCAATAGGTGCCATAACAAGGATTGCTGTTAAATCAAACTTCATAAACTGGAACTTCGGAATTCCTACCCATGAAGCAGAAGCAATTGATGAGAAATTAAGTATTGCCGAACCATCAGGATTATGTACTCCACATGCATTAAGAATAAGTGCAAATACATATGAAATTACTACACCCATAAGAATAGGGATAATCTTGAAAAGGCCCTTGCCCCATATATTGAATATAATAATTACAGCAAGTGCAACAAATGCAAGTAACCAGTTAGTTGAAGCATTTGAAATAGCTGAACCTGCAAGTGAAAGACCGATACAGATAATGATAGGTCCTGTAACTACAGGTGGAAGGAATTTCATAACTCTGTTAACTCCAACAAGCTTGATTATAAGTGCAAGTACAAAGTAAAGCATTCCGGCAACAAATATACCACCACATGCATAAGCAGCCTTGTCATTAGCTGACATTCCAGCATACATACCGCTGTCAAGATTAGCTACTGTGTAGAATCCACCAAGAAATGCAAAGGAAGATCCTAAAAATGCAGGTACTTTGAATTTAGTACACAGGTGGAATATCAATGTACCAAAGCCTGCACAGAAAAGTGTTACTGATACAGACAGACCTCTGGTAAGCTCCTCACCGCAGGCAGCCTGAAAATATCCTGATACCAGAATAGGTACAAGGATAGTTGCGCCAAACATGGCAAACATATGCTGAATACCAAGAATCAGCATCTTCGCTTTACCAAGCTTTCTGGCATCACGAATAGGTTCGATTTTCTTTTGTTCCATAATACGCTCCAATCAATATATATTTTCATATTATTATAAAACATATTATGATTTAGGGCAATGAAAAAATATTCCATTTTAAACATCCTCTTTAAACATTTCGGGGCATGAAAAGCTTTCGCTTTCCATGCCCCGAAACTCGTGTTATGGTCAGAAATTGGATTATTTTTCTTCCGCAATAGCAGCCTGTGCTGCTGCAAGTCTTGCAATAGGTACTCTGAATGGTGAGCAGCTCACATAATCAAGACCAATCTTGTGGCAGAATGCAACGGATGAAGGATCTCCTCCATGCTCTCCACAGATACCTATGTGAAGATCCGGATTAACCGGTCTTCCAAGCTTTATTGTCATCTCCATAAGCTTACCTACACCATTCTGGTCAAGCTTTGCAAATGGGTCATTCTCAAATATCTTAGATTCATAGTATGCATTAAGGAACTTACCAGCATCATCTCTTGAGAATCCGAATGTCATCTGTGTAAGATCGTTAGTACCGAAGCAGAAGAAATCAGCTTCCTTGGCAATCTCATCAGCAGTAAGTGCAGCTCTTGGAATCTCAATCATAGTACCAACCTCGTATTCAAGGTCGATTCCTGCTGCCTTAATCTCTTCATCTGCTGTCTCAACAACAGTTTTCTTAACATACTTTAATTCCTTAACCTCACAGATAAGAGGAATCATAATCTCAGGCTTAACATTCCAGTCAGGATGTGCCTTCTTAACATTGATTGCAGCTCTTATAACAGCTCTTGTCTGCATCTTTGCAATCTCTGGATATGTTACTGCAAGACGGCATCCTCTGTGTCCCATCATTGGATTGAACTCATGCAGACTCGCAATAATGTTCTTAATAGTCTCTACTGACTTACCCTGTGATTCAGCCAGCTTCTTAATATCGTCTTCCTCTGTAGGAACGAATTCATGAAGAGGTGGATCAAGGAATCTGATAGTTACAGGATTACCTTCAAGTGCCTCATAAAGTGCTTCGAAATCTCCCTGCTGATATGGCAGAATCTTATCCAGTGCTGCTTCTCTTTCTTCTACAGTATCAGAACATATCATCTCTCTGAATGCTGCAATTCTGTCCTCTTCAAAGAACATATGCTCAGTACGGCAAAGTCCGATACCTTCTGCACCAAGTTCTCTTGCCTTCTTGGCATCCTTAGGAGTATCTGCATTAGTACGAACCTTTAACTTTCTGTACTTATCTGCCCACTCCATTACTCTTCCAAACTCTCCTGCAATCTTTGCATCAACTGTAGGAATCTGTCCGTCATATATATTACCGGTTGTACCATCAATTGAGATATAATCTCCTTCATGGTATTCCTTGCCTGCAAGTGTGAATCTCTTATTAGCTTCATCCATTGCAATATCACCACATCCAGATACACAGCATGTTCCCATTCCTCTTGCAACAACGGCTGCATGGCTTGTCATACCACCTCTTACAGTAAGAATACCCTGTGAAGCCTTCATACCTGTAATATCTTCTGGTGAAGTCTCAAGTCTTACAAGAACAACCTTCTCGCCTCTTGCATTCCACTCTTCTGCATCCTCTGCTGAGAATACGATCTTACCACATGCAGCACCAGGAGATGCTCCAAGTCCTTTTCCTGCTGGAGTTGCTGCCTTAAGTGCAGCTGCATCAAACTGTGGATGAAGAAGTGTATCAAGATTACGAGGATCAATCATTGCAACTGCTTCCTTCTCTGTTCTCATTCCCTCATCTACAAGGTCGCATGCAATCTTTAATGCTGCCTGTGCTGTTCTCTTACCATTACGTGTCTGTAACATGAACAGCTTACCATGCTCTACTGTAAATTCCATATCCTGCATATCTCTGTAATGTTCCTCCAGAGTTGCACACACATTCTTGAACTGTTCAAATGCTTCCGGGAACTTCTCACTCATCTCCTGAATATGCATTGGAGTTCTTACTCCGGCAACAACATCTTCACCCTGTGCATTAGTAAGGAACTCTCCAAAAAGTCCTTTAGCTCCAGTTGCAGGATCTCTTGTAAATGCAACACCAGTTCCACAGTCATCCCCCATATTACCAAATGCCATAGACTGTACATTAACTGCTGTTCCCCAAGAATAAGGAATATCATTATCTCTTCTGTATACATTAGCTCTTGGGTTGTCCCATGAACGGAATACAGCTTTGATAGCTCCATATAACTGTTCCTTAGGATCATCTGGGAAATCTTTGCCAATCTTAGACTTATATTCAGCCTTGAACTGTGTTGCAAGTTCCTTAAGATCATCCGCTGTAAGCTCTACATCAAGCTTAACCCCTCTCTCATCCTTCATCTTGTCGATAAGCTCTTCAAAATACTTCTTACCAACTTCCATAACTACATCTGAATACATCTGAATGAATCTTCTGTAGCAGTCCCATGCCCATCTTGGATTGCCAGACTTCTGTGCAATAACATTAACAACATCCTCATTAAGTCCAAGATTAAGAATTGTATCCATCATACCTGGCATAGAAGCTCTTGCTCCAGAACGAACAGAAACTAAAAGTGGATTCTCCATATCTCCAAACTTCTTGCCTGTAATCTGTTCCATCTTCTCAATATGTTCGTTAATCTGTCCCATGATCTCATCATTGATCTCTCTACCATCCTCGTAATACTGGGTACAAGCTTCTGTTGTAATAGTGAATCCCTGTGGTACAGGAAGGCCTATATTAGTCATCTCTGCCAAGTTAGCACCTTTACCTCCGAGAAGCTCACGCATATCTGCGTTACCCTCTGTGAATAAATACACCCATTTCTTACCCATAACAAAACCTCCATAATTTAATATTCAGTTATTCAAGTAGTCCATTTCTTTTAGGTTGTTAAAATTATAACATAGTAATCATTTTAGTGCAACCACAAATGTATTAAAATCAATACAATTTTATATACAAGCCTTACATTTACAGAATATGCTTAATATGGGAAAATATTCATGATGTACTAAATAGTACAACAATAGAGCCATCATTGAAAACACAATATAAGGAGGATTTTTCTATGCCTAAAGACCCTGTTATGCTTTTAAGCTTTGTCAATACACAACTTCGAGACAATTACAATACATTGGAGGAACTGTGCAAATCTTATATGGTTTCTGAGGAAGAAATAACTGATAAGTTAAAGACAATTAATTACAAATATAATAGTGAAAAGAACCAGTTTGTTTAGCTTGAATATGAAAGACCTACTAATGCATGTCCAAATGTAAATTTAGTATGTATTTTTTCGCACATTAAATTGCGGACTCTCTTAATTTACATACACAATCGTTATTTAATTGCATCTGTGTAGGTCTTTTTTCAACTTTTCAAATGAATCATAGTAAAACAGAATCAAAATTATCAGCAAAAGACCTACACAACCAGCATTATTCAATGGTTTAGTAGGTCTTTCAATTTTTATATCTGCAATTTTTCAATTGAAAAACCTACTATATTGCATATTATTCCGTCCTTAGTAGGTTTTTCCCAACGATCTGCATACGAAAGCTGATACTTTTAATGATTCCTGATATTAAAAAGCAGGTATAATATACAGACTCACTCTGCACATTACACCTGCTATATCAATTACTTATTATTTCTGTCTTGCAGCGGCTCTGGCTGTCAGTTTTCCATCTACAAGGTCAATAACAATGTCATCACCTGTATTAATATTGCCTGCAAGTATTAACTTGGCTGCCAGCGTCTCAACTGTCTTCTGGACATATCTCTTAAGCGGTCTTGCACCATACATTGGGTCAAATCCGTTCTCAACAATAAAATCCTTGGCTGCATCTGTAAGAACAATCTCAAGCTCTTTATCTGCAAGTCTCTTGTTAACATCTGCAACAAGAAGATTGATAATATTGCTGATATTATCCTTAGTAAGAGGCTTGAACATAATTATTTCATCAAGACGGTTAAGGAATTCCGGTCTGAAATGATTCTTTAAATCACCCATAACAGCTTCCTCTGCCTCTGGCTTAATTGAGCCATCAGGATTGATGCCTTCAAGCAGATATGAAGAACCAATGTTACTTGTCATTATGATTATAGTGTTCTTAAAATCCACAGTTCTTCCCTGTGAATCAGTGATACGGCCATCATCAAGTACCTGTAAGAGGACATTAAATACATCTGGATGTGCCTTCTCAACTTCATCAAAAAGAACAACTGAATATGGTTTTCTTCTTACAGCTTCTGTAAGCTGTCCACCTTCATCATAACCTACATATCCTGGAGGCGCTCCGATAAGTCTGGATACTGAATACTTCTCCATGTACTCGGACATATCAAGTCTTACTATATTAGATTCATCATCAAACAGACTCTCAGCCAGTGCCTTTGCAAGCTCTGTCTTACCTACACCTGTAGGTCCTAAGAACAGGAATGAACCGATTGGCTTAGTCGGGTCTTTAATACCCGCCTTAGACCTTATGATTGCTTCTGTTACCTTAGTAACACCTTCATCCTGACCTATAACTCTCTTGTGGAGCTGTTCATCAAGATTAAGAGTTTTCTGTCTTTCAGACTCACTTAACTTGCTAACCGGAATACCAGTCCATCTTGATATAATCTTAGCAATCTCTTCCTCAGTAACACTTTCATGTACAAGGCTCATATCTCTGTTACTTGACTTCTTCTCAGCTTCTTCCAAAGCCTTCTGTGCCTGTGGAAGCTTACCATACTGAAGTTCTGCTGCCTTATTAAGATCATATTCTCTCTTAGCTTGTGCTATCTGGGTATTAATCTGGTCAATCTCTTCCTTTAACTTGCTTACCTGATCAACAGAAGATTTCTCGCTGTCCCATTTAGCTTTCTGGATATTGAAATCAGACCTTAATTCAGACAATTCCTTCTGTAATGCATCAAGTCTTTCCTTACTAAGATTATCAGTCTCTTTCTTAAGGGCAGCCTCCTCAATCTCAAGCTGCATAATCTTTCTTCTCTTCTCATCAAGTTCTGCTGGCATTGAATCAAGTTCAGTCTTAATCATTGCACATGCCTCATCTACAAGGTCAATAGCCTTATCTGGCAGGAATCTGTCTGAAATATATCTGTCTGACAAAGTAGCTGCACTTACAAGTGCGCCATCTGTAATCTTAACTCCATGGAACACTTCGTATCTGTCCTTTAGACCTCGAAGAATTGAGATAGTATCCTCAACTGTAGGCTCATCAACCATAACTGGCTGGAATCGTCTTTCAAGTGCCGGATCTTTCTCGATATACTCTCTGTGCTCATCAAGAGTTGTAGCACCTATACAATGAAGTTCACCACGGGCAAGCATTGGCTTTAACATATTACCTGCGTCCATAGCACCCTCTGTCTTACCTGCACCGACAATAGTGTGAATTTCATCAATAAACAGAATTATCTGACCTTCAGATTTCTTAACCTCATCAAGTACAGCCTTAAGTCTTTCCTCGAATTCACCACGATACTTTGCACCTGCAACAAGCGCGCCCATATCCAGTGCAAAAAGCTTCTTATCCTTTAAGCCTTCCGGAACATCACCTCTTACAATTCTCTGTGCAAGACCTTCAACAACTGCTGTTTTACCAACACCAGGCTCACCAATAAGAACCGGATTGTTCTTAGTCTTACGGGAAAGGATTCTTATTACGTTTCTGATTTCATTATCTCTGCCGATAACCGGATCAAGCTTTCCGTCCTTAGCTCTTTCTACAAGGTCTGTAGCATATTTGCTGAGAGTATCATAAGTTGCCTCTGGATTATCAGAAGTAACACTCTGGTTGCCTCTTACTGTCGCAAGGGCTGACAGGAATGATTCCCTGTTAATTCCATATGTCTTAAAAAGCTGCTTGATACCCTTGTTAGGTGCTGCAATCATCGCAAGCATAAGGTGTTCAACAGAAACATATGCATCACCCATTCTCTTTGCTTCATCTTCTGCATTTACTAAAACCTTATTAAGATCATTGCTTACATAAAGCTGTACATTTCCTGAAACCTTATTCTTCTGGCTAAGTAAAGTCTCAATATTCTTAATAAATGTGTCCTTATCAATTCCCATCTTCTCTATCAGGCTCGCGATAAGACTATCTTCTATAGTTAAGAGACTGTACAGAAAATGTTCCTGATCAATCTCCTGATTACCATAATCGTAGGCAATCTTCTCGCACTGGTTAACAGCCTCAATAGACTTCTGTGTAAACTTATTAATGTTCATACGATTACCTCCTTCTATTACAATGAATGCTTAACTTCACTGCTTAACTATTGTTTTCCTCTTACAATTGATGTTATACATCTCATTGTTAGCACTGTCAAGAGGTGAGTGCTAATGAAATTATTAAAAAAATATAAAACCGGGGCTCGACCTTTTTTACTGTTGCTTCATCTGTACTTATGTGCTATACATTGACATTATCAACACCTTAAGATACACTTTCCTATAAAATAATGAATGGAGTATATAACGATGAAAAAAATATATGGAATCATAATTGCTATAGCAGCATGTGTTCTCTGTGTCTGCACATTTTTCGCAGTCAGAAGCCAGAGACAGAATCAGAACGAGCTTAATAATCTTGAAAAAGAAGCTGCACCTTATCAGGATGAAATCAACGACATATACGCCGAGCTTCAGTCAAGAAAGCAGAAGCTTGGCAGTTCTGATAACTCCAATGCAGGAGTTACTCTTGCATTCGTTCCTGCTTCTGCCAATGATATTGATACAATCAAAGAACTGATGACTGGTTATGATTTCACACCAACAATAATTGCTGACTGTTCTATCGACAGCAAAGAGCTGGACTCTATAATAAGAAAGTCACAGAATAACAATTATGACATTCTTCTTTCAGGCATGACCTTTGATGATGATGTCCTTGCATCTGCAATAAAGCTCCGCAATAATCTGTCTAAAAGCAATTATAATCTTAAGGATACATTTTTCCTAAGACATACATATGATACAGATGAAGCCCGTAAATTATTACTTGATAATGATTACAGCCATCTTGTCTGCTATAACGAAACATTTGCATCAGGAACTGCTTCTAATGGAATGTTATACATTTCCTACAGCTTTATCCGTTCGTCAAATGCTTTTACCAATCTGATTAATCAGGCTATTTCAACTAATAATGATGCCGTAATGATATTTGATTTTGCAGATATACAGGATGGAACTATTGATGATTCTACTATAACAGGCTTTCTTGAAGAACTAAGCAGTAAAATCAGTGAAGGCTCTATTAATTCTTATACACTTTCACAGGCATTTGAAGCACTCGAGAATGAAGAAACTCTCTCTCAGATTGCCAATAATGAATACGAACAGTATAAAGCAGAGCAGGAATCAAGAATAGCGGAGCTTGAATCCAAAGTTCATGAAATATACGGTTCTCGAAAGAAATAATCCATACAGGCTGAATAATGTTTTGCACAAAAAAATAGTACCACTGTGATTGTTTTTCACAGTAGTACTATTTTAATATATTATCCTATAAGAAGCACAGAAACATCATTAACATTTGTTCCCGTAGGACCTGTTATAATAAGCCCCTCTGTTAGTTTCAATGCATTATAAGCATCATTATTCTTAAGCACTTCAAATATATCTATTCCTTTATTCTTTAAGACTCCTGCTGTATCACCATCGCTATATCCACCTGCCGCATCCGTAGGTCCGTCTGTTCCATCGCTGCCTATACTGAATACTGCTGCATTTGGCATTCCCTTAATGCCTTCTGCTGCCGATAATGCAATTTCCTGATTTCTTCCACCTTTCCCATGTCCTGTAATATTAACAACCGTTTCACCACCTGCTATGTATGCCAGCTTCTTTTCTGACTTATAATGTGTCTTTGCTATTGATGCCAGAAAGCTTCCCGCTTCTTTTGCCTGACAGCATAGCTGGTCAGTAAGCATTACCGGTTCATATCCATACTGTAAGCACTCTCTTGAAACTGCACTGCATAATTCACGCACACTTCCATTAATAAATGTTGTTACGTTATCAAGTTTCTTTGGAGTTTCAATATTCATCAGTTTATCAGCCGTCTCGCTAAGATTCAGATTATATTTTTGTACAATATATTTTGCTTCTTCACATGTTGTAGTATCTGCACACGCCGGACCTGAAGCAATCATATCCAATGGGTCACCAAGTATATCTGATAATACTATTGACAATACATGCGCTGGCTCACATAACTTTGCAAACCGGCCTCCCTTTACTTCTGATAATCGCTTCCTTATAGTATTAATCTCAACAATATCAGCACCACATGCAAGTAACTGGTTTGTTATATCCTGCAATTCCTCCCCAGAAATTTTAGGTTTTTCAAACAAAGCACTTCCACCACCTGACAGAAGAAACAAAACGGTATCATTTTTATCGAGCCCACTAACCAACTCAATTGCTGCCTGTGTTGCTTTAAATGAATTCTCATCTGGAACAGGATGACCTGCTTCAAAACACTCAATTCTTTCAATCGGTTCTTTTACATGTCCATACTTAGTTATAACAATTCCCTTATCTATTACATCACCAATACAATCACTTGCTGCTTTTGCCATCTGCCATGCAGCTTTTCCTACTGCTACAAGAATAACCTTACCATCAAATTTAGTATCATTAAGTGTTCTCTTAACTGCTTCATCCGGAAGAACTGCTTTTATTGCCGCATCAATTATATTATCTGCAACCGCTCTCAATTCTGTATTCATAAGATTCTCCTTCCTGCCATTATAGCTTATAAACAATATTTACAATTTTATACCTGCCAGCTTTTCATAATAATGTATAATTGCACTGTGGTCGCTGCTTCCATCTCCATTGTTATGCAGATACTGCATTATTTCCTGAACCTGTGCTGTCATGGGTACTGGAGCTCCAACACTGTGTGCACACTCTAATGCATTATTCAAATCTTTAATATGCAAATCTACTCTGAATCCTGGTTCAACATTGTCCTCTATCATCATTGGAACTTTGGCATTCATAACAGTAGAACCTGCTAGTCCGCCTTTTATTGCCTCAAATACACATTCAGGGTCTACTCCTGCTTTCTTTGCCAGAATGAAACTTTCAGAAACTGCCTGGATATTACATGCAACAATTATCTGATTGGCAAGTTTTGTTGTATTTCCAGCTCCAAGTTCACCACATCTTGTAACTGATGAACCCATTTGTGTAAGAATCTGTTTATACTTATCAAATGTTTTCTCATCTCCACCAACCATAAATGCAACTGTTCCATCTATTGCTTTAGGTTCTCCTCCTGACACAGGTGCATCAAGCATATCAATTCCTTTTTCTTTTAATACGTCACCAATATATCTGCTGTCGACAGGATTAATTGAACTCATGTCTATAAAACATGTCCCTTTTTTCATATAACCCGCAATACCATTTTCCCCAAGCATTACATCCTTTACCTGAGGACTGTTTGGAAGCATTGTTATAACCACATCACTTTCCATGCCAATCTGTTTTAAATCACCACTTCTGGCACCTGCCTGTACAAGTTCATCGATATTTTCCTTATGATGGTCATTAACAATTAAGGTATATCCTCCTCTGCAAAGATTCTTTGCCATCGGTTTACCCATTATTCCCAATCCAACAAAGCCTATTGTCATATATACGCCTCCTGATATTGTTCTAGATATATTATTATTATAACTTTTATTATATAGAATAATGCGGTCATACTGATAAGTCCATATAGTTCTCATAAGTATAGCCG
>ERZ1034949.359-NODE-359-length-31137-cov-49.810083_pt1 | contig 31137 bp, 26 predicted proteins | sample MGYA00520590_ERZ1034949 | MGnify/ENA primary metagenome ERZ1034949 (study PRJEB33766, sample SAMN09781752) | gut metagenome | biome: gut microbiome | host: Homo sapiens | place: Madagascar | study: EMG produced TPA metagenomics assembly of the PRJNA485056 data...
CTTAACACCCGTTAACCAATTCGTTTAAACTTGTTTCCAGGTGCAAAGGTAAAAGTGAGGTGCGGGGGAGTATACTGAAGAAAAATCCCTCATCCCGCTTGAGAAAGCAGGATGGGGGATTTAGTATTATTTGACCAATAATGATGTTAATTTCATTCAAATATTTGGAAGTTACAGAGATATTGCTTAATTTTGCATAAGAAAAGCTGCACTCGGCAATTTGAAAGCAAGTTTTCATTGCGCTCGTTTGCATTTTCTTTGCATAAGAAAAGTTGCACTCGGCAATTTGAAAGCAAGTTTTCATTGCGCTCGTTTGCATCACAAACATTTAAATTATATAATTATGTTAGGAATAAATGCACCAAAAGTTTTAGCTAAAGGCAAATACGCACAAGCTGTTCGTAAAGCCGCTCTTGCATCCATCGGTGCAAAAGCAAAGACAGATGATGCCACAAAGACACCAAATTATCCATATAAATTTGAGTGGAATTTAGAATGAATTTAGAAGAATACAAAATAGAACTTTTATCAGACTTTGATGAGTTGATAAATTTCTATACAGGAAAAGACAAAATGGATGACTTTCTTCATAATCACTTACAAGATTGTGAAGAGAGTCATTATTGTAAGACATTTTGTGTCCGCTTAAAAGCAAACAACACGATTGTTGCTATTTTCGCCTTAGCATTCGACTCCGTTGACATAGATTCAGATGATTTTGATGATATGCGTATAGGTGCAGCAGGAACCGATTTACCTGCGGTAAAAGAAACATTCCGAGATCAATTCGAACAAAAATATACTTATCCCGCTTTAGAAATTGCCTACTTAGCTATTGATCAAAAATTTCAAAGCTTACATATAGGTTCAGCCTTAGTTGACGAAATAGCTTCGATGGCTAGAAAACAAAGATATGCCGGTTGCGTCTTCTTGACAGTAAGAGCTTGGCATACCTCTAATTACAGCGCAGTAGGTTTCTATGAAAAGAATCAATTTGCAAAATTGACTCCTGTTGCACAAATGGATGTTTGGCCAATGTACAAAACAATTTGGCCGATAGAATGATTCCCCCTACGCCCTGGGTTAGGAGTTTCTGTCCTTTATCTTTGCTTTACCCTTCGGTCAGCGATTTTCAATTCCGCTACACACCGGTGACCGTTGGTAAAGGGCGTGCTGCTTGGTTTAGCCTGCGTTCAGCTTCTGTTCTTTCCTTCGGCAGAGGAGATAAAGCTGCTGAAAGCGGAGATGTAGATAACGAATATCACCATATAATCAAGGGTCTATACGCCACCTGTTCATCGTGGCATATAGACCCTTGTCGTTTTCCATGAAGTACGGGGGGATATAATTGCTGGGCAACTTATACTCCTTGCCCAGCTTAGGAGTTAAACTTGATAGTACAGCCTTTTATTCCCAACTCTTTACTGATTTAAATTGATAGCCGAGGAATATACCATTATCATAGTCTGGTCTGGCAAAGTATTTTTCATCCGTAGGCTTCCAAATATATTGATTGCTATTCTCGTAAAACTCACTTTTCATGACTTCCTGATTTTTTGGCAAAACCAAGTCGATGTCCTCGGTTCTGCAACCATCAAAGATACCTTTCTTTCCGACATTACCATATACTTTTTTAAGATTGCCTAAAACTACTTTTTGAAGCCCTGAACAATTTGAAAAAGCATTTTCCCCGATTTCTGTAACATCTGGGAGGACTATGGATTTCAGCATGTCAAAATGCAAAAATCCTCTTGAAGGAATCTTCTTACATCCTATCAAAGTAAGGTTTATACTCCCATCCCTTGCATCTCCTTCTAGAAGTCCGATATGTATTGCTTCCAATGTTTCTTCATCCACATCGGGAGCAAGAATGAGATTGATGTAAGTCTTGCCCGCATCCAATTCCTTCTTGACGTCTTCCACAATTTGATCGCGAGTGATACCTTCGTCAGTCAGCGAAACAACAGTAGCATCCAGAGCATAACTCTTAGCACTCTCTGTTGCTTGCGAGAATGTATGAGTTGTCAAAGCTGCTTCTCTATATTTCACTGTTACTTCGGAATTATTTTCAAAAGTACCATATAAATAGGCATTGCCCTTTTCATCCGAAGTAAGTGTATAATTTCCTTCCTGTTCCATATCGCTGCTGCCCGCAGGAGTGAAATATTCGGTATCAACTGTTATTTGCTCATTGGGTAGAGTTGCAATACGCAAACGTGAATATTTGCGTGTTGCCTCGGCAAAAGAAACGGTTATAGTCTCACCATTACCAGTGATTCTAGCATTTCCCTCGATATATTCATCGGTTCCAGGATCCTTACCTTCTTTCAAAACTAATTTGCCAGCTTCCAATTTGTAATTAGGGGCATAATATACATGAGGTATGTATGCAGGGTCTCCTTCCCGATAAACCAATTCACCACTTGTCAATTTCCAACTTTTGTCATTATATGTAAAAGTTGCACTATGTCTTCCATAATGGGTATTGTCTATCTCCAGAAGCAACTCATCTCCTACAGCCCATGAAGTTTTGCCTTCATCTGGTGTACCAATAGCACGAGTCTGTGAATCTCCGAATGCCGGAAATTCACCAACAACCAACTGTACGTTGTTTTTGCCTGTTGTTGCGGTAGTTTCTTCTATATCACTTGTGCATGACGCCATTACTATAGTAACGACTGCCAGCATGATGTATTGAAATATCTTTTTCATATTCTTTCCTCCAATTATTTGAGTTCATCTTCGTTTGTCCAACCAGTCATATTATCTATGCTGATTCTGGTTAGGTCCACTTTGTCTTTTCCTACATCGAGTTTGTAGGTGTAGCGATGGCCCTCTTGAAACTCCGTATTTGATCTCATTTTTACATGGAAGTTTTGGTCGCCTATCTTGAATTTCACGAAAATCTCGCCAGCTTTGTAGGAACCAGGGATAACGATTGCAGAAAACATTTCGCCGTCATGCTTACAGGCTTTTACCCAATCAGGATTACCAGAAGGTGTATTCATTACAAATTTCCCCTGGTCTTGGTCTCTAAAAAATCTAACACTGTTGTTTTTTGAATACACTTGTGGTTCACTAATATCCATATCAGGATAATCCGCAGTACCAACATGATATACTATCGTGACCAGCGACATGCGATGCTTCATAGGAATGTCTACATAATAGGACAAAGGAATATCGTACCAATATCCAGTTATGAGATCAGCGTTTTTCAAATTACCTTCGCTGCTTTGGTTTGTTTGTAAATCATACTGTAGATTTTCTTGCAAAAAATCCGTGTCAGATGGATATACAGCCAATATTGTATGTCGGTCGGATTCATCTAACCAACGAAAACTTCCTGTACGAGACCATTCGTTTGTTGCACTATTAAAAGAAAGAACAGTCGTACTACCAGAATCAGAATCCGTAAATATACTTACTTTCAGTTTATCTTTATCCTCCCAATTGTTACCATGTCCCAATGTATTGACACGAGTCTGCATACCTCCAACAGAGAAAGTGGCATTGATTTCCTGCCCTTTCAGCGTAGGAGCCATATCTTCATTTTGCGTACATGCTGTAAAGCCCATAGCCATAAGGCCCATTACCGCATAGGAAATTCTTTGTTTTATCGTCTTCATAATCTTCAGTTTTTTATTGTTAGTGAGTTAGTGAGCGGCCAAGCTCACTAACCCTGTATTCCCTATTTTCAGTACCTTATTTATCATTACAAAGCTATATCTGCATCTAAATCACCTGAATCACCATTTCCCCAAGGAACTATATTAGCATTTTCTATAGTAATCCCCGTATTTTTAACAGTTATGTTGTATGTATATTTTTTGCCACCTTCAAATTGTCCATTGGTGGATGGTGTTATAGGGGTTGTGTATTTTACTTCGCTATCATTCAACAACAAGTAAATCTCTATATCCATCTTATTGCTTTCAAGGCTTTGCGGCAACATGATATAAGCAAAACTTTCTTCGCTTTCAAAAGGTACATCATAAAAAGGACGAGTAAGAGTAGCTCTGTCACCAATAGTTTCAACCGAACCTGTTCTTGTGTCAAATTTACCACTTGTAAATATTCCTTTCAACTCTAAGCGATTGAATTTATAATTGTTATATTTGACACCCTGCCCTGGTTTAATTTTGAATTCAACCAAACTCATACAATGCTTAAAGCGATGTTCGATATCTGTAAAATTCACAATTGGAGATGCTTTGCTTGCAGTAGCTCCTGAGGCAAAAAGTACATCAGCCTTACAAGGTTGGTTTGCTTCTACCTCAGCCATATTCCAATTCATTTTACCATCAGTTAAGAATTTGCTATAAGGATAGTATGCACTAAATGTTGTCTCTTTGTTGTCCTTGAAATAGATGATGTTGTTATTGTCAGCAGCTTCAAAAGTACCATCCCCATTTGTTGTTACATACTTTTTGTTGTCTCCTGTTGTATTGCCTGTTGATGTGACATTTACGCCAATGGCATCGCCTGCTGTCCAGCTGTTGTTGTCTGCAGTTCCACGGGTTTTGATATTGTTGGAAATGTCCGCCTGTACGGTAGCAGCAACAGGACCATTGTTGCCGATACCGTCTTCTTCGTTAGCGCAAGCTGCAAACAGCAATGCTGCGGCTGCGATGTATAAGAATTTAAATTTTTTCATATATCTTGTTATTTAAGAGTTGTTATTGTGCTATATGTTCATTATTGTCTCCTGCCTCTGTCCAAGGCTTAATGGTTCCAGAAATATCTACGGCAGAACGACTCAATTTTACTACTGTATAGTGGTATCTTTTGCCACCCTCAAGTTTTACAGGCATTGTCCATACGAAAGGAGCGTCGTAACCATTGTTGAGATCAAACTCTATCACTCGGGTTTCTTCGTCTGTAGGGAGCAGGATTGCCTCATACTGCTTGCCAGCTTCGGTAGTTTTCATCATGATGTCCGCAGGATTTTCTTCACCAGAGATAGTACCATCCACAAGATTGAAAGTGGCTTTGGTATTCTGACCTTTCACTGTCACAGTCATTTTCTTAAGGTCTTCTTGCGTGAGACCGTTACCTGGTTGAACATCCAAAATAAGATTGCTTAACTTATGGAAGAACGTCAAGTCAACCTGTGGCGTAGCTTTGTTGCAGCCTTCTGTCTTGGCATACATGAAGTCGATAGTTTCTTGTTTCGTTTGGTCTGTTACATCAAGTGCTACCTTGTAGTCATTGACAGTGGTCTGTGGATAGTAAGAATAGAAGTCCACATCTCCATCTATCGGGAAGAAAACAGTCTTACCACCAGAAACAGGTGAAAAGGCTATACTTCCATTTGACTGATAGCAAACATTGTCAACACCCTCTTTGATTACATCCGCAGAGAGTGTCTTGCCTGCTTCTGTCATGAAGATACCGATCCTGTCACCATCAGCCCAAGCTACACCAGCAGCACGGGTGTTTACGCTGATACCACCAGTAAACTGCACGGCAACCTTACCATTTGGCGTTGAAGAAGCAGTATCGTCTGTACTGCATGATATCATCGCACCTGCCAAGAGTGCAAGGGCGAAAAGCTTTGTCATCTTTTTCATATTACAAAACGTTTTAAATGTTATTTTTTTATTTGATTTCTACTTCTTTGTTGAGGTCATTCCAGCCATTGATGCCTGTTTGCAGATTCATCTTCGGCCGCATCTCTTCGTACTTGAACCTCAGCTCATACTTTCCTCCTACCTTCATGACCGGAGCGGTGATGTCAAACTCCTGCAAGGTCTCGTCAGGGAGCAGCAGGCGGAGATAGATATGAGAGGATGAACTTCCCTGTATGGTCGGCATCAGTCGGATGACTTCCGATTTCAGGGTTGATTCCGTAGCCAGGAGGGTAGGGAGTTCCACTTCTGTTGGCTCTATGCTCGGCAATCCATATTCTCCATCACTATTCTTCTGTGTAGGGAACAGGCACCAGGCACAATCCAAAGCCTTGCCACTCATCTCCGTGCCTTTCGGTATGTTCTCGATGATGATGGTCAGTTCGGCAAGCACTTTCTTCTTTGGGGTTTGCACCACATAGTTGCCTTCCTTGTTATCTATCTTCACATCGGTCACTCCGAAATAGGCATTGTTCTTTACATCCTTGGGATTGGTCAAACCTATCAGAATATTGTTCCAGTTGGTCAGAGCCCGGGTCTGTTCGCTGATAAAGAAAGGTTCTGTAAGGTTGGAGAATGTCTGGATGCAGTAGGTTCCTTCCGGGAGTTGGAATCGCTGACTTGCCACCTCCTCCGTGCTTCCATAATGTTTTTCCTCTATCATGGAACCCTTGTCGGCATCGAATATCCAGAGTTTCACATCCTTCACATCCGTGCCCTCATCGGCTTTATCTGCCCAAGTGAGCGATACCGACAAGCCACCTTCTTCCTCACCATCATGAACATCATGGTCGCAACTTGCCAACAGGCATGGGACGCATAGCAGCACCCATAACCCAATATTAAATCTTCTTTTTGCTTTCATTCTCTATCTTGTTTTATGGGTTACTTATTATTGTCTTTAGTCTCTACTCGGCGAGCTTTCTGGGCTATGCGAGATCCATCGCTTCCCTTACCTGCAGCCGAAATGCGGCTTGCCGCTATGCCTTTCTTTACCAGCCAGGCTTTCAGGGTTTCTGCTCGCTGGCGAGAAATGCGCCTGTTCACCGCCACGCTGCCCCTGGTGTCGCACCAGCCTGTTACCGTCACCTTCATGTTCGGATTCTCCTTTAATATATGGAGGATTTCGTTCAGCTTGGATTCCTCCTTAGGGTTGATGGCGATACTGTTGAAATCGAAGTAGATAACTGGGTATTTCACCTCTGGGGTTTCTGTAATGTCTTGTTCTGCAACCTTGTTATCTGCCTTATCTGCCTTATCTGCCTTGGCAGCCGTCTCTTGCTGTTGGATGTTCGCCTCTGGGGTAGTCAGCTGTTGCTTAACTTCCGGTTGAGGAATGGTTGAGGTTTCTGTCATCTTTCTTTTCTTTGCCTTGGTGAAGCTGAAGCCCAGTCTGATGCCGCTTTCCCAAACGAAGTTGTTCTTGTGCAGATGTTCCGGCATTCCGTCCATGCGCTCTCCTGTGAGGCGGGTCAAACCGGAATAGATGCCCAGATTGAGGTTGGAGGATAGCCGGTAGCCTACCTGCAAGTCTGCTCCGTAGCCCAGATGCCAGCGGGTAGTACCATTCATCACCTCTGCGCCATCGGTCAGGGTCTGGATATCTGCCTGGGTGGTCACCGCATATAAATGAGGTGATAGGGCTACGGTCCAGCGGCTGTCAGCCGTCTTGTGGAACAAGCCCAGCAGATTGACGTTTACTCTTGCTCCATACCAGCCCATCCTGACCTGGCTTTTCAGCTGTGCATATTGCCAGCTGTCCATGCCCAGGACACTTGCCTTGTAGAGTACGCCGTCGCTTCCCAGCCAGTAGTTGCGGTCCACACAGCAGTCTTGTGCCGACAGGTTCATCTCCCCATACTTGGCAGACAGTTCTGCCGAGAAGATGGAGTTGAACCGGTAGCCGCCATAGATGCCTGCAGCCCAGCCGAGGTGCGTCTTGTCGTGTCCGAAACTTGAAAATGTAGAGAAGCCGAAAGGCATACCGCCTTCCACTCCGAGATACCAGCCTTTGGAATCAGAGAGCACGCTATCGCCAGCTTCCGCTTTCACCAATGAAAAAGGAAGAATAGAAGCCAATATAGCAACCAGTAATCTGATTCGTGTTGTTGAAAAATTCACCATATTATTATATTTAGTTTGATTCAAATAATTAGTTTCGTGGTACAAAAATAGTGAATTTTGGTGAAAAATGTGTCGCATTCCCCCTGTCAAAGTGTCGCATTCCCATCAAAAAGGAGTAGCATTCCTAGGAATACTACTCCTTTTTGATAGATTTTCGCCATTCTGTAGGCGAACATCCAGCCTTAGTCTTGAAAATGCGGTAAAGATGGGTGCGGCAGGAAAATCCGCACTCGGCAGAGATGATGTCGTTGCTGTAATCGGGATATTCCCGCATCATCTTCTTGGCTGCACGGAAGCGGATCTCGCTGAGCCATATCCTGAAGTTGGAATGCTGGCACTGGTCGAAAAACAGGCTCAGCTCATTCTTCGAGATGCAGAGCGTACGGGAAAGCGTGAGCATATTCGCGTTGCAGTCCTTGTAGCCCTGATTCTTACACCAGGCATCCAGGCTCTGCTGTATGAAGTTCCTGCGTTCATCAGAAATAATCTGCAAATGCCTGGGGTTATCATCTGCAGGATCCTGCTGTCTGTCTGAATCTTCCTCTGCCCCCCCCACATTCTATATTTCCGGTTTCAGATGGATGGTTGCTTTCCGCTTCCTTGTCCAGAAGCTCTTCAGTAGGAATGTAATTGCTGCCAAGAGCTACGAATGTAAGGCTGAAGAACAGCAGGGCAAACAGTGCAATAGGTCCTATTATATATAATAAGGTAGTGGAAAGGATGGCGAACGGCATCACGCAGGCGGAAAGCCAGAGGATGAGGACGCTTGCCCGTGAATATCTCACGTAGGGCAGCATATCCGTTGCCGCCATCGTTTCCAGCATGTTCTTGCGCCTGATCATCTCCCGCATAATCATGTATATGCAATAGGATACACTTCCGCAAAACAGGACCAGCATCACATAGAGCCATTCCTTGATATGCAGACCATGATGGAGCTGGGTACCTATGCCGAAGGCTAGGATGATGGCAGCGTAAATGGCACTGCACACCAGGTTCATCTTCCTGCGGTTGGCACGTGTGGTCTCTATGTTGTAGATACCTATGGAGATGAGCGAGAAGCAGGGGGTATAGATGAGAATGTTGACTACTGCTCCAAGCCCATCATCTGTGGCCCTGAATCCGAAGGTCATCTGCAGCAGATATTGTATCGCCAATCCTATCATGGCGATGAATATCATCCATCGTGACTGCTCATACCGCTTGTTCTCCCATCTTACGTGCAGATAGGAGATTGCCACGATGAAAGCATTGATGAGCATGAATATGAAACATGCAAACTGTAAGAGAAATAATGAATCCATACGCTTCTTTAAATACTGGTTGTGGTAAAACATCCCTCTGTCCTTTTTACAGGAAGAGATCACGCTTTGGCATCTGCGGCATATATTTCTTGCGCAGCTTCTCGAAGAATGCCATGGTGTCGTTGCTGAAGCCATGACCCTTCCAGGTGGAGGTGTTGGTGATGAGAATCCAGCACTGACCGTCGGGATATTTCAGAATCAGCGCAGAGGTGCCGGCAAGGGAACCCGTGCGGATCCAAGGGCGGTTGCTCTTCGGCGTGTAGTTCCAGCCGATGGAGTACTGATGGTTGGGCTGCTCCTGCGTCATAAACTGCACACTCTTCCTGCTCAGGATATCCTTGACATGAGGCATGCCGTCGATGCTCGCAATGAATCTCGACAGCTCGGCTGCCGAACCGCACCAGGCTCCTGCTCCCGAAAGTCGGGGAAGATCGGTATCGCCATAGCACTTCTCTACCATCCTGCCGCTGTTGTTGTACTCATATACCGGAATGCTGCCCTGATGCATGTAATACTTCGTCTCGTTAGGACGGCGGTCCTTGTAATAGGTGCCCGCAATGTGCATGTCGAAACAGCCGGCTGGCTGGAACACATACTTCTGGATGAAGTTCTCGTATTTCATTCCGCTCTTCTTCTCCACGATCATCGAGAGAATCATATAGCCCAGATTGCTGTAGCACTTGCCCTCGCCCGGCGTATAACCCAGATGACGCTTCAGGAGAATCCTGAGCAGGGTAGGGTGGTCGGGAGGGGTGGTGAGGTGGTTCTGCATCATGATGTAACGGGTGGAGGATACCGGGTCGCCGGCATAGTTGTTGAAACCTGCCTGGTGGCGCAGCAGCTGCTCTACGGTGATGTTGTAGTAGCGCTGGTCCCTGATGCTGTTGTTATAGGTGGTATCGCAGAGGATGCCCTTCTGTCCGAACACCTTGTCGCCCATGCGCAGCTTCTTCATCTCTACGAGTTTCATGATGCCGGCAGCCGTAATGAGCTTGGATACGGATGCAAAGCGCATCAGCATGTTGGGTTCCATACGGATGCCCCTTTCCTTGTCTGCCCATCCGAATCCACGGGCATAGAGCAGGGAGTCGTTGCGGGTGATGACGAGCTGGGCACCGTTGATTTCCCATCTCTTGAGGTATCTCTCTATGACGGAATCCATCTCCTGGTATGCCTTTCCCTCGGTGAGGGCATTGGTGATGGAATCGTTGATATGTACCGTAGGCAGTGAATCTGCAGATTTCTCCTTGTCGGATGAGGTGCAGCGCGATACGCAGCTGTGGGTGGTCCATCCGATAAGGGCTGTAAACGTGAGCAGTATCACGGCTATACGCTTCTTTCTAAGTCTTCTTGCCATTATTGTCTTACTATTCTGTTTGTTTATGCCATGACTAACCGTAGATCCTGGGTCAGCTTGCCGATGGCAGGGTTTTCCTTTATCATATTCTCAAGTATCTCTCGCTTGGAAAGGATGCGGGTTACTTCATCCGATTCTGCCAGACGGTAGTCGAGTGTTACCTGGCTGTTGTTCAAGCCGATTCTGAAGGTCTGCAGGATTCTTCCCTTGATCTTGACCACGTCGTCGAGCAGCAGCTTGTTGTCGATGACTACCTCGATATGCGGAAAGTCGGTGATGGTAGGTACGATCGGTTTCATGCGATTGGCAAGTCCGATGAAGTCCTTGATGCCTTGCATTCTCAGACACATGCTGATCCACTGGCCTTCTACCTGTTCCTGGGTGAAAGGCTGGTCGTGACTGGCTGTGCCTCCCGCCATCGGTTCATCCTTGAGCTGGTCGATAGGATTGTAGATGCGGTGGCTGTTCTGCTCCGTCTTCTCCAGGTTGGCGAAGCTCATGCCGATGCCGCTGAGTTTTATCTGCCCCGGCGATTTGAGAATGTTTTTTGCCTTCGGCGAATCTGTAGATGCTGCCTCCTGTGAGCCATGATTGCCGGTAGATACAGGTGCAGCAGTAGCTGCAGCGACAGGCTGTGCTCCTGTAATGGGAGCCTTGCTGCCGCTCTCTTGCCCGGCACCTGCACCCTGAGAGGCAGGCTTAAGCTGGGCAACGATTTTCTGAAACAGGGATTTTAGTCTGTGGGGCGTACGCCCCGCACTAGGCACATCCTGGTCTTCCGGCTGGGTAATCTGACCAATCTGTATCAGGGTCAGCTCTACGAGCAGTCGCTTGTTGGAACTCTGTCGGTACTGCACGTCGCAGCTGTTCATCAGCTGGAGTGCCTTATATAAGAAAGGTGTAGGTGCCTTCCTTGCCTGCTCCACGTATTTTGCCTTCTGCTCTTCGCTGGTTTCCAGCAGCGGCAGGGTCTGGGTATCCTTCGCCATCATCACGTTACGTACGTGCTGGGCGAGTCCCTGAATCATGTTTCCGCCGTCGAATCCCTTGCCCAGGATATTGTCGAGCAGCAGCATCATCTGGCTCACCTTGTTCTCCAGGGCGAGGTCCACGAGCTTGAAGTAGTTGTCGCTGTCGAGCACGTTCAGGTCTTCTATCACCTTCTGGTAGGTGATGTCGCCCTGGCAGAAGCTGGCAGCCTGGTCGAAGATGGAGAGGGCATCTCGCATACCTCCGTCTGCCTTCTCGGCGATGACGGCAAGCGCCTGCTCCTCGTACTTGATGCCTTCCTTCTCGGCCACCATCTTGAGGTGGGCGATGGTGTTGGGCACGGTCATCCGCTCGAAATCGTAGATCTGGCATCTACTCAGGATGGTAGGCAGGATCTTGTGCTTCTCGGTGGTGGCGAGGATGAAGATGACGTGCGATGGCGGTTCCTCCAGGGTCTTGAGAAAGGCATTGAAGGCGGCGGCACTGAGCATGTGGACCTCGTCGATGATGAACACCTTGTATTTGCCTACCTGAGGCGGGATGCGGGTCTGCTCCATCAGGGTCTTGATCTGATCGACACCATTGTTGCTGGCGGCATCCAGCTCGAAGATGTTGTAGGAGCGCTGCTCATTGAAAGCCTGGCAGCTCTCGCAGGTGTTGCATGCCTCGCCGTCCTCACGAGGATGCTCGCAGTTGATTGCCTTGGCAAAGATGCGGGCACAGGTGGTCTTTCCCACACCTCTCGGACCGCAGAAAAGATAAGCGTGGGCAAGCTTGCCACTCTTCACTGCATTCTTCAATGTGGTAGTCAACGCACTCTGTCCAACCACCGAATCAAAGGTCATCGGACGGTATTTTCTAGCCGAAACTATGTATTCTTCCATTCTTTTTTGCTTGAATATACGTTCACTTACATTATTTTTTCTTAATTGTGATGCAAAGATAACAAAAAAATATTATCTTTGCAAACAAATTCGGAAATTAATGAGTCAAAAGTTAAGTATTATATGGAATTATCTCGCTCACTATAAATATCTTATAGTGATAATTGCGGGTGTTTTGATAGTGGGTGTCATTGACGACAATAGCATCCGCCAGCATATCAAGTATCAGATAGAGATAGCCACGCTGCGTTCTGAGATCGAAAAATACAGAGCGGAGTATGACCGGGATCTCCGCATCCTGCAGGAAATGCGCAAGGGACCGGAAGTCTTCGGCAAGATAGCACGCGAACGCTACTTCATGAAGGCTGACAATGAGGATATCTTCGTGCTGAGCACGGATTTGCCCGGTTCGGTGGAAATAGATGAAGACGAGGAGGACAAGGATTCCATCCGGTAACGCAATCTATATATAATAACGCTATCTATATATAATAAGGTGTGAATGAACAGAAAAAGAAAATAAGAAAGATGAAACAGTTGAATAAAATACAGAGTGCTTTGTTTTTGTTGGGCGGCGTGCTGATGGTTGTCGGTGCGTGCAGCTTTGTGCTGAAACAGATTTATCCTTCGCTGGTGGAAACCACGAGCTGGGTGTTCCTTCTGGGCACCGTGCTCTTCAGCGTCATCCAGTCGATGCAGACCTACGAGGGCAAGTCGCCTGTGATCCATCGCCTGAAGCGCATCCAGAATGTAGCCAACATCCTCTTTATCTTTGCCGGCATCTCGATGGTGGATACGGTCTATACCTTTACCGAGAAATGGCTGGGCAATCCGCAGCTCTTTTACTCCATCTTCTACGGCAAGTGGATCGTGGTGATGCTGGTGGCATCTATCCTGGAACTCTACACCACCTTCCGCATTTCGCACGAAATGAAGGGGGGGGAGAATGCAAATAAAACATAAATACTTGTAATATTCAATTAAATTGCATCAATTTATTTCGGTACTTCAAGAAATGATTGTACTTTTGTTCACTGAATGTGAATTATAAAGCTTATGAATAAGATATTTTACGCACTTATCACCTTGGTGGCGCTTACCTCATGCGCCAGTAGCTACGATATTTCGGGTACTTCCAACGTGAGTACCCTGGATGGCCGTATGCTCTACCTTCAAATCTTAAAGAATAACGAATTCAGCAAGATCGACTCCTGTGATGTGGTACATGGACAGTTCCATTTCCAGGGAACGGTAGATTCTGCAAGAATGGCAAATGTCTTCATGGACGATGAGCCTGTTCTGCCGCTGGTGCTGGAGGCGGGAAGCATTACCGTGAAACTCGACGATGTACAGCAGGTAGTAAGTGGAACGCCACTCAACGACAAGCTCTTCGGATTCTTCAAGAAATACCAGCAGCTGCAGAGCCAGCAGCGGGAATTGGTGCATAAGCACGACCAGGCCATCATGAATGGAAGCGATATGCAGGCGGTGACAGCCCAACTGAATGCTGAGGCGATGAAACTCTCCGAGCAGGAGGACAAGCTGGTGACTACCTTCATTACCGACAACTTCGAGAATGTCTTGGGACCGGGCGTATTCTTCCTCGTAACCATGGGCAACCAGTATCCGATGCTTTCGCCATGGATAGAGGATATCATGAGCAAGGCTACAGAGCACTTCAAGAGCGATCCATACGTGAAGGACTACTACCAGAAAGCACAGGAAAACCAGGCTATCATGAATGGTACCCACGAAGCGCAGATGGATCCAAGCATGCAGGCTGGACAGATGGCGGCTCCGCAGACCGATCCGAATGCGGCTCCTGCACCAACGCCTAACGAGCTGGCGAAGCCAAGCATTCCTGAAGCAAAAGAGTAAATTCAAAGTTTAGAAAAAAGAAATACTATGTCTAAAATGTTAATTAAAGGCGGAACTATTGTCAATGAAGGTCGCTCATTTCTGGGCGATCTTCTAGTCGATGGTGAAGTGATTTCAGATATATTTGAAGGCATGGCTCCCCGTGGCATCTACGATGAAGTAGTGGATGCTGCGGGGTGTTTTGTTTTGCCGGGTGTAATAGATGACCATGTTCATTTCCGTGAACCGGGACTTACCCGTAAGGCGGACATCGAGAGTGAGAGCCGCGCGGCTGCCTATGGCGGCGTGACTTCCTATATGGAAATGCCCAATACCGTGCCGCAGACTACCGAACTGCAGGCGTGGAATGACAAGAGAAAGCTGGGCGCAGAGAAGAGTCATGTAAACTACAGCTTCTTCTATGGTGCTACCAATGACAACGTGGATTCCTTTGCCCAGCTGGATATGCACCATGTGCCTGGCATCAAGCTCTTCATGGGTTCCAGCACCGGTAATATGCTGGTGGATAAGATGGAATCGCTGAAGCGCGTCTTCAAGACGGCTAAGGATCTGAACCTGCCGGTGATGACGCACTGTGAGGATACCGGAATCATCAACCGCAACATGGCGGAGGCTAAGGCTAAGTACGGAGAGGATCCTGCCGTGGAGCATCATCCGGAAATCCGCAGTGAAGAGGCATGCTATGAGAGCAGCAAACTCGCAGTGGAATTAGCCCGCGAGTTTGGTACCCGTCTGCATATCGCCCATGTTACGACAGCCCGGGAGCTGGAACTCTTCGCCCATCAGAACGGAAAGGCGAATGAGCATTCCGGAGATGGCATCCCTCTCCCTCAGATTACAGGAGAGGCGGTGATAGCCCATCTCGTCTTCTCGGATGCCGACTATGCTACGAAGAAGGCGCTCATCAAGTGCAATCCTGCCATCAAGACCCTGGCAGACCGTGATGCCTTGCGCAAGGCGCTCAACGACGGAACCATTGCCACCATCGGTACCGACCATGCTCCACACGAGTGGAAGGACAAGCAGGGAGGATGTGCCAAGGCGGCTTCGGGTATGCCGATGGTGCAGTTCTCGCTCGTTTCCATGCTGGAACTGGTAGATGAAGGCGTGCTTACCATCGAACGGATGGTTGAGCTGATGGCGCATCAGCCGGCTCTGCTCTTCCAGGTAGCCCAGCGTGGTTTCCTGCGCAAGGGGTATCAGGCAGACATCGTCATCGTGAAGCCTCATTCTCCATGGACCGTTACAAAGAATGTCATCCAGAGCAAGTGCAAGTGGAGTCCGATGGAGGGACATGAATATCAGTGGCAGGTGGAGCAGACCTTCTGCAATGGTCACCTTGTCTATAACAAGGGTGCCTTTGATGCAGCCTACCGTGGCGAGGAGATGACTTATGACAAAAGATAGAATCGTAAGGCAATACAGAATATCAGAGCTGGTGCCCTATATCAACTGGCTCTATTTCTACCATGCCTGGGGATTGAGCGGGAAGCCACGCTGCGACAAGGAGAAGATGAGGCAGGAAGCGCTGGATATGCTTGCCTCCTGGGAGGACAGGTTTCACAGCCATGCCATCTTCCAGCTCTTCGATGCCAACAGCGATGGGGATGATATCCTGTTTCTGGATCAGCAGCTCCGTTTTCCGATGCTCCGCCAGCAGCATCCTTCTGCTCCGGGCGCACCGAATCTCTGTCTGGCTGATTTCATCCGCCCATTGTCTCTGGGCAAGAAAGACCAGATCGGGGTGTTCTGTTCTACGGTAGATGGAGGAATCATGGATGCCTACCGGCACGATGATTATCTCAACATGCTGGTACAGACCCTGAGCGACCGACTGGCAGAGGCTACTGCCGAGAAACTGCACGAAGAGGTAAGAAAGGCTTACTGGGGCTATGCACCCGATGAACATCTTACCATCGAACAGCAGCATCGGGAGGAGTATCAGGGCATCCGACCTGCCATCGGCTATCCTTCGCTGCCGGATACGAGTGCAAATTTCCTCATCGACCAGCTTCTCGATATGAAGCAGGTGGGCATCCGACTCACGGAAAGCGGAATGATGACACCCCATGCCAGTGTGTCGGGACTGATGTTCGCTCATCCCATGGCTAGATATTTCGAACTGGGTAAGATTGGGGATGACCAGCTGAGGGATTATGCCCGCCGCAGGGGCGTTCCCGTGGAACTGATGAAAAGGTTCCTGCAGTCGAGCCTGCTGAAATAGAAGGTGAGAAGATGATGTTAGTAATCAGAAGTTAGAGAAGATAAAAAAGATAGTTTTTAACAATGATAGCTAGATTATTGATTCCCGTGATTGTGCTCACGGTATTGCCCTATCTCTGGATAGACCGGAAATACCTGCATATTCCTAAGGGAAAACGAAAGATACTATATTGGTTGCCGGCTGCCATCGTGATAGGATATACTGCCTATCTCACCCTGGAGCCTGACTTCCTGCCTGCCAATCCGGTGTTCATAGACATCTGGTTTGGCATGATGGCACTGCTGGCTGTTCCGCAGTTTGTCTTTGCCTTCACCAGTTTTGTGGGATGGGAATGTATGAAGCTCTCCCGCTGCTTCAAGGCAAAAAAAGGGGATGGCAGGTTTAGAGGCAGTGTACATCGGGCACGCAACTGGGGAAAACTGGTAGGAATCTTCCTTGCCGTATGGGCTTTCTTCAGTTTCATCTATGGCTTTACGATGGGGGTACGACAGTTTCAGGTGAAGCATCTCACGGTCTATGTGCCCGATCTGCCTGAAGCGTTTGAGGGTTACCGCATCGTGCATTTCAGCGATATCCATGTAGGTTCCTATTATGGATGGCGCAAACACATGCCTCAGCGGGATGTAGATAGCATCAACGCCCAGCATCCCGACCTGATCTGCTTTACAGGCGATCTGCAGAATGTGAGACCGGAGGAACTGGTTCCTTTCAAGAAGACATTGAGTGGTCTGAAGGCGAAGGATGGCGTGGTGAGCGTATTGGGCAATCACGATTACACCTATTATATGAATGTGGATGACGAGGCAGAAATCCGCAGGATAGAAGAAAAGGTGCAGCAGACGGAACGGGAGATGGGATGGCATCTGCTGATGAATGAGCACTTCGTGCTGCATCGCGGCAAGGATTCCATCTATGTAGCCGGTACCGAAAACTTCAAGAAGCCTTCGCGTGCAGAGGTGGCACAGGCACTCTACGGTATAAAGAAAGGACAGTTTGTGCTGATGCTCCAGCATATTCCGGAGATGTGGAAAGACATGACGCCTTCGCGTATCAACGAGAAATATGGTTCGAAGGACAGCGTGCTGGTAGCTCCACAGCTTACCCTGAGCGGACATACCCATGGCGGACAGGTTTCTGTTCTCGGCTTGCGCCCATCTATGTTCTCGGCTTTCGATTACGGACTCTATGAGCGCGAGGGATGCCAGCTCTATACCACAGCCGGATTGGGAGGAACCATTCCAATCCGCATCGGGGCAACTCCTGAAATAGTAGTCATCACATTGAAACGAAAATAAGATGATCAAATTACGATCTTCCAATCATTCATGAAATTGCGATTATGAAATACTTATATCGATTATATCAGCTTTTGATATGTTTGCCGATTCTTGTTCTGGCGAGCATTCTTACCAGTCTTACTACCGTGATAGGCTGCAGACTGGGCAATGGTCACTTCTGGGGATATTATCCCGGCAAGTGGTGGTCTATCCTGTGGATCCGTCTCCTTCTCCTGCCGGTGAAGGTAGAGGGTAGGGAACATCTGAAGAAGAATCAGAGTTATGTGTTTGTTGCCAATCATCAGGGTGCTTTCGACATCTTCCTGATCTACGGCTTCCTGGGACGTAACTTCAAGTGGATGATGAAGAAGGGCATCCGCAAGATTCCTCTGGTAGGTTTGGCTTGCGAGTATGCACATCATATCTTTATCGACAAGAGCGGTCCTTCCAAAATCCGTGCTTCCTATGACAGGGCGCGCGAGGTGTTGAAGGAGGGTATGTCGCTGGTGGTATTCCCGGAGGGTGCCCGCAGCTTTACCGGTCATATGGGCGTGTTCCGCCGTGGTGCCTTCATGCTTGCCGACGAATTGCAGTTGCCGGTTTGCCCGCTTACCATCAATGGCAGTTTCGACGTCAAGCCCCGCATGAAGGATATCTACTGGGCATTCTGGCATCCGTTGAAGCTCACCATCCATGAACCGATTGAGCCGATGGGCAAGGGACCTGAGAATATCAAGAACCAGATGACCAAGAGCTATGATGCCATTATGGGTGGACTGGTGAAGGAATATCAGGGATTCGTGGAGAATCCTGACCAATAATTCAAATAAATATTGTATCTTTGTAGTATCATATTAAATTAGAACATTATGAGTGACAGTATTGTAATCATTCCTACATACAACGAAAAGGAAAATATAGAGAAAATCATCCGTGCCGTTTTTGGTCTGGAGAAGAAATTCGACATCCTTGTTATCGATGACGGTAGTCCGGACGGAACTGCAGACATCGTTAAGAAGCTGATTGCCGATGAGTTTGCCGACCGTCTCCATATCCTGGAGCGTTCGGGTAAGCTGGGTTTGGGCACAGCCTATATCATGGGCTTCAAATGGTCGCTGAAGCAGGGTTATGACTTCATCTTCGAAATGGATGCCGACTTCAGCCACGATCCTAATGATCTGCCTCGCCTCTATGCGGCTACCCACGATGAGGGCTACGATGTAGCCATCGGTTCCCGTTATGTTTCGGGTGTCAACGTGGTGAACTGGCCTATCGGTCGCGTATTGATGAGCTATTTCGCTTCCAAGTACGTGCGTTTCGTTACCGGTTTCAAGGTACATGATACCACAGCAGGATTCGTCTGCTATCGCCGCAGGGTATTGGAGACTATCAATCTTGATGCCATCCGCTTCAAGGGCTATGGTTTCCAGATTGAGATGAAGTTCACTTCCTATAAGATTGGTTTCAAGATCAAGGAGGTGCCGGTTATCTTTGTGAATCGCCGTGAGGGAGTGAGCAAGATGAGTGGCGGTATCTTTGGAGAGGCTTTCTTCGGCGTGATGAGACTGCGTCTCGATGGATGGTTCAAGAAATATCCGAAATTGAAGTAAAAGTGACATTACAGGAAATTGCAAAACTATACGGGCGTTCGCCACAGGCGAATGCCCTCTTTGATTTATTGAAGAAGAAGTCGGTTCATTCTGTCTTTCTTCAGGGATTGGTGTGCTCTTCTGCCTCGGTGTTCTTCGGTTCGCTGCAGGCTAAGATGAAGCGCACCGTGCTTTTCGTGCTCTATGATGCTGATGATGCGGGATATTTCTATCATGATCTTACGCAGATGCTGGGACAGGAGTGCGTCTTCTTTTTTCCTTCCAGCTACCGACGCGCCATCAAGTATGGTCAGCGGGATGCGGCAAACGAAATCCTGAGAACGGAAGTGCTGGCACGATTGTCGGCTGGCAAGCAAATCTATATCGTTTCTTATCCTGATGCCCTGGCTGAGCTCGTGGTTTCCAAGCAGATTCTGGATGAGAGAATCCTCAAACTTACTGTCGGACAACAGACTGCACAGGTAGATATCGTGCATCAGTTGCGTGATTTCGGACTTCAGGAGACTGATTACGTCTATGAACCGGGACAGTTTGCTGTTCGTGGAAGCATCCTCGACATCTATTCCTACAGTTGCGAATATCCGTTCCGTATCGATTTCTTCGGTGATGAGATTGATACCATCCGCACCTTCAACATCGAAGACCAGCTTTCGAAGGATAAGCGTGATGCCATCGAAATCGTTCCGGAACTTGCTGCCGAACAGAGCGTGAAGCAGTGTTTCCTCCATTTCCTGGATGCGGATGCACTCGTGGTGATGAATGACTATACGCTGCTGCATGACCGCATAGGGCAGATTTACAAGGATGGTTTCTCTACCCAGAGTCTTACCGAACAGCTGGAAGGTGCCACCGAGATGGAGGCTGAGAAGATAAGAAGGGAGATGAAGGCAGAGCTGAATCTCGTTTCCGCTTCAGATTTTCAGCATGCGCTGGTTGAGCACGTGCGTATCGAATTCGGCAAGCAGTCTGAGGGTGATGTTGCCAGGAAGCAGGAGCATCTGTTGACTGCCAAGGGCGATAACCAGGCTCTCATCGCTTTTGATATGGCACCGCAGCCGCTGTTCCACAAGAATTTCAATCTTCTCGCCCAGACTCTTGAAGATTATCAGCTCCAGGGCTATACCTTATATATATTGGCAGACAGCCAGAAGCAGCAGGAGCGACTGAAGGATATCTTCGACAGTGAGGAACTGAAGAAGTATCAGATCCGGTTTACCCCTGTAGAGAAAACCATCCACGAGGGATTTGTGGACCATGAGAAGCATGCCTGCTTCTTTACCGATCACCAGATCTTTGACCGATTCCATAAATACAACCTCCGTTCCGACTCGGCAAGAGCCGGAAAGATGGCGCTCACCATGAAGGAGTTGCAGGAGATGGATTATGGTGACTTCATCGTGCATGTGGATTATGGTATCGGAAAGTTCGGCGGACTGGTGCGTGTGCCTACCGGCGACAGCTATCAGGAGATGATCCGCATCGTGTATAAGAACAACGACAAGGTGGATGTGAGCATCCACTCGCTCTATAAGATCAGTAAATACCGCAGAAGCGATACCGGCGAACCGCCACGCCTCTCTACCTTGGGAACAGGTGCCTGGGACCGGTTGAAGGAGAAGGCAAAGAAGCGAATCAAGGATATCGCCCGCGACCTGATCAAACTCTATGCGCAACGCCGGCGTGAAAAGGGATTTGCCTATAGTGCCGACAGTTATCTGCAGCATGAGCTGGAGGCTTCATTCCTTTATGAAGATACGCCCGACCAGAGCAGGGCTACGGCTGACGTGAAGAAAGACATGGAAAGCGGTAGGCCGATGGACCGTCTGGTGTGTGGAGATGTGGGATTCGGTAAGACGGAAGTTGCCATCCGTGCTGCCTTCAAGGCGGCTTGCGATGGAAAGCAGGTGGCTGTGCTGGTGCCTACCACGGTGCTTGCCTACCAGCATTACCAAACCTTCAAGCATCGACTGGAGGGACTTCCTGTTTCCCTGGAATATCTGAGCCGTGCCCGTACTGCCAAGGATACTCGGCGCATTCTGGAAGAACTGAAGGAGGGCAAGGTGGATATCCTGATTGGTACCCACAAACTGATATCGAAGTCGGTACAGTGGCACGACCTGGGACTGCTGATCATTGATGAGGAGCAGAAGTTTGGTGTATCTACCAAGGAAAAGCTTCGCCAGCTGAAGGTGAATGTGGATACCCTTACCATGAGTGCTACTCCGATTCCGAGAACCCTGCAGTTCTCGCTGATGGGAGCCCGCGATATGAGTATCATGCGTACACCGCCACCTAACCGTTATCCTATCCAGACCGAGGTCATCACCTTCGACAAGTCGGTGATTGCCGATGCCATCAATTTTGAGATGAGCCGTAACGGTCAGGTGTTCTTCGTCGGCGACCGTATCGCCAAACTGACCGAGCTGAAATTGCTCATCGAGAAACTAGTGCCAGACTGCCGCGTAGCCATCGGACATGGACAGATGAAGCCGGAAGAACTGGAGAAGATCATCATGGGATTCATCAATTACGACTATGATCTGCTCCTTTCTACTACCATCGTAGAGAACGGAATCGATATTTCCAATGCCAATACCATCATCGTGAATGATGCCCACCGATTCGGATTGAGCGACCTGCATCAGATGAGAGGTAGGGTAGGGCGTAGCAACAAGAAGGCTTTCTGCTATCTGATAGCTCCGTCCAAGGCATGTCTTACTCCGGAATCCCGTCGCCGTCTGGAAGCACTGGAAACCTTCAGTGACCTGGGTAGCGGTTTTAATCTGGCTATGCAGGATCTGGATATTCGTGGTGCTGGTAATCTGCTGGGTTCTGAACAGAGTGGATTCATGGAAGATCTGGGTTACGAGACTTATCAGAAGATTCTCTCTCAGGCTGTCACCGAGTTGAAGAACGAGGAGTTCAACGACCTGTATCAGCAAGAGATGGATGAAGGAAAATTGCTCACGGGCGATGACTTCGTGGATGACTGTGCCGTGGAGACTGATCTGGAGACCTATTTCCCGGATACCTACGTGCCGGGTAGTTCTGAGCGAATGCTGCTCTACCGCGAACTCGACCATCTGCAGAGTGAAGAGGAGGTGGCTGAATTCCGCAAGCGGATGATCGACCGTTTCGGTCCGGTTCCTAGGGAGGCGGATGAGCTGATGTGTGTGGTAGGTCTGCGCCGACTGGGCAAGTCGCTGGGTTGTGAGAAAATCATGCTCAAGCAGGGTACCATGCAGCTTCAGTTTGTGAGCAATGTGAATAGTCCGTTCTATCGCAGCGAGATGTTCTCCCGTGTACTCGCTTATGCCACTACCCATATCCAGGATTGTGCCTTGAAGGAAAAGAACAACAAGCGCTACCTTCGCATCCGCGATATGAAGAGTGTGGAACAGGCAAAGAATCTGCTGAGTTTCATTTCTCAGATCAAGGTGAATGACTAGGAATGAAACTTCTGCCAAGTTTTTCAGCTTCAACTGAAAAAAATAGCGTGAACTGAAATCAATAAAAAAAAGCATTGGAATTCTGATTCTCTTATCAGATTTTCCGATGCTTTATATTTTTGTATAAGTAAAAGATGATGAATAGCGTTTCACAACGCCTTTGTTTTAACTGATACAAAGGTACGAAGAAAATGAAAAACATAGGGGGAATAATTGTTGTTAGTAGGGGCGAAAACTGATAAAAGTACACTTATAAAACATTAAATAATCCTTACACGATAATAATTACTCCTATTTTATGCTCAAAATACATCAAATTCGTTAAAAAAACAGGGAATATTTCTGTATTTCATTTTTTATTTGTACTTTTGTGGCTAGAATTAACAATTTAATAAAAACATATACATGAGACAGAAAAAGTTTATTCTCCAGGAGCAGGATATCCCTACTCAGTGGTACAACATTCAGGCAGATATGCCTAATAAGCCTATGCCACCGTTGAACCCACAGACTCACAAGCCGCTCAGTGCAGACGACTTGTCTCACATCTTTAATAAGGAGTGCTCTAAGCAGGAACTTGATACTGAGCACGCTTGGATAGACATTCCAGAGGATGTACAGGAAAAGTATGCGTTCTACCGTTCTACACCATTGGTTCGTGCCTACGGATTGGAGGAAGCTTTGGGTACTCCAGCACATATCTATTTCAAGAATGAAAGTGTAACACCATTGGGTTCACATAAGATCAACTCTGCCATTCCTCAGTGCTACTACTGCAAGCAGGAGGGGGATACCAATGTTACTACAGAGACTGGTGCCGGACAGTGGGGTTGTGCCCTTTCCTATGCTGCCAAGCTCTACGGGCTGGAGGCTGCCGTTTATCAGGTAAAGATTACCATGCAGCAGAAGCCATACCGTTCCAGCATCATGCGTACCTTTGGTGCTACCGTTGAGGGTTCTCCTAGTATGAGTACACGTGCCGGTAAGAACATCATTACCCGCGATCCTCATCATCCTGGTTCTCTGGGTACAGCCATTTCTGAGGCTGTAGAGTTGGCTACCACCACTCCTGGCTGTAAATATACCTTGGGTTCTGTTTTGAATCACGTGGCTTTGCATCAGACAGTCATCGGTCTGGAGGCTGAAAAGCAGATGGAGATGGCAGGTGAGTATCCTGACAAGGTGATTGCTTGTTTTGGTGGCGGTAGTAACTTTGGTGGACTTGCCTTCCCATTCATGCGTCATAACCTGAAGGGCGAGAAGCATACCGAATTCATCGCTGCAGAACCAGAGAGCTGTCCTAAGTTGACTCGTGGAAAGTTTGAATATGACTTTGGAGATGAGGCTGGATATACTCCGCTGTTGCCTATGTTTACCTTGGGTCATGACTTCAAGCCAGCCAACATCCATGCAGGTGGTCTCCGTTACCATGGTGCCGGCATGATTATCTCTCAGTTGGTCAAGGATGGTTATATGCATGGTGTAGATGTAGCCCAGACAGAAGCTTTCGAAGCAGGTATGCTCTTTGCCCGTGCAGAGGGTATCATTCCAGCTCCAGAGAGCTGTCATGCCATTGCTGCAACCATCCGTGAGGCAAAGAAGGCTACTGAAGAGGGTAAGAATACCGTGATTCTCTTCTGTCTTTCTGGTCATGGTCTCATTGATATGCCATCATACGAAAGCTATCTCAATGGAGATTTGCATGATTATAGGGTGAGTGATGAGGAAATCAATAAGTTCCTCCAGACTGTACCTCAGGTAGATTAAAGATTAAAAAGAAATAAGAAAGCCAGCCTACAGGAATGTAAGCTGGCTTTTGTTTTTGTTTTTATGCTTGAAGCCACTCTTCGATGGCCTTTGCGATAACATCGAAGCTGGTAGTAGGTTCGAAGCGAGCCACTACCTGACCCTTCTTGTTAACGAGGAACTTGGTGAAGTTCCACTTGATGTCTGCGCTTTCCTTGTAGTTAGGATCTGCCTCAGAGAGCATCTTGTCGAGAACAGGGTAGAGCGGATGTGTCTCGTCCCAGCCTGCGAAGCCTTTGCATTCCTTGAGGAATTTGAAGAGCGGAGCGGCATCATCACCATTTACCTTGATCTTCTTGTAGCGCTGAAATTCTGTGCCGTATGTAAGTTTGCAGAACTGATGGATGCTTTCATCAGTACCAGGAGCTTGCTGACCAAACTGATTGCATGGGAAGTCGAGTATCTCGAAGCCTTGCTGGTGGTATGTCTCATAGAGCTTTTCCAGTTCCTCATACTGAGGAGTAAAGCCACACTTGGTAGCTGTGTTAACGATGAGCAGTACTTCGTTAGCGTACTCTTTGAGGGAAACTTCCTTTCCCTTTCTGTCCTTAACGGAGAATTCGTAAACGGTTCTCATTTTTTATTTGTATCTAAATTTTATGTTTATTTCTATCCTTTTTTCTTCGACTTTGGAGAAGTTCCTTCATCGCCGAATCATTATCATTGTGCAAAGGTACTATTTTTCTTTTAGAAATAGTAAATAGTTTGCATAAATTTTCTAAAAAAATAGCTTGAGTTATCATTTGTAAGGTGCATAGGGGGATATAGGTGGTTGGGTGAAATAAAAAGAGTCCGGGAATTTCACAATCCCCGGACTCTTTCGTCTTCTTTCCTAACTCAAAATATAAAATAGGAGAGAAGCCTTACGATTAATCTATCATTTAACTTTTCTAAGAACTTGGTGCAAAGTTACACATTTTTTTGGTAAGTTGTATTATATACAACGTTAATTTTTTTTTTTTGCATTAAAAAGCGTTAAATACCCCGTTTTTGCTCTCTTTTTTTTATTTTTGGGACGGTTTTATGGCTGTTTATACGCTATTTTTTACCGAATAAGCACAAAAATGAATTCGCCGGGACACCATGTGCCCAATGGTTGGGGGTATGATGCCCAAGGCTTGGGCACTCTATACCCAAGGCTTGGGCAACCAATGCCCAAAGGGTGGGCATACGATGCCCAAACCTTGGGCAACCTTTATTCCTTGGTTCGTTCGCGATATTCGCTAGGAACAATACCCAGTTCTTTCTTGAATACCTTGGAGAAGTACTTAGGGTCGCTGAATCCTACTTCGAAAGCGATGCTGGTAAGCGGATCATTGGTCTGCTGCAGCAATTCGCAGGCTCTCATGATTCGGATATGGCGCACGAAGTCGATTGGTGTCATACCTACAGCCTGCTTGATCTTGTTGTAGAGTACACTTCGGCTCATACCGATGGCATCAGCGATGTCGTCTATCTTCAGGTCTGGACTGCCCATATTGTCGGTCACATACTTCAGAATTCTGCCCATGGTCTTGTCGTTGATCTGACTTTCCATGAATGCATAACTCTTCATTTTCGACTTTTTCTCTTCTGCCAGTCTTTCCTTTTCCTGGATGTCGAAATTCAGTTCACTGAGCGTCTTCCTTGGCTCAGTTGCTGGTTGAGAAATTTCTGCCGCTTCAGTATTTCCGGTATTTCCAGTATATCCTACATTTCCGTTCTGCTTCATCATCTTGGCAATGTCGGTCTGCGTAGCCTTGCGTTTATTGATGGCAGCCTCGATACGTCCCATCAGGTATGGGGTAGAGAATGGCTTTGTAAGATAGCCATCCACTCCCTGTTCGAATCCCTTCAACTGGTCTTCCACACTGGCTTTTGCCGAGAGGATGATGATAGGTATATGCGAGATGGTACGGTCTTGCTTGATTTCACGTATCATCGTGATACCATCCATCACAGGCATGGTTACATCGGTGAGGATAAAGTCTGGCATCTCTGTGCGAGCCTTATAGAGACCCACCTTGCCGTTTTCTGCCAGGAGCACATTGTACTTTTCTTCGAGTACGCTGTTGAGATATAGGCGCAGGTCGGAGTTGTCTTCCACAACAAGAATGGTGAGGTTCTTGCTTGGTTTGTTAGAGGCTGTACCCTTCTGGTTTTCCTCCTCTTCGTGCTTTGCCTTTTCTTTCTTCTTTTCTTCTTCCAACTCCTTCAGGTACTTGGATACGGTGGTGTCGTCTATTTCGCCTTCAACTTTTTCCATCTCATTGCCTTCCTCATTGACGTTTTCGTTGAGTCCGCCGTTGACCAGGAAGTTGGCATTATCGTCGAATCTCAGTACCTTGTTGAGCATATTCAGCATTTCTCTTGAGTTCTTCAGGGCAATGACGAGCATTTCCCTACTGTTTCGGGTGATACCATGCTCGGTTTCCAGAACGTGTTGCAGTGGTCCGCCAATCAGGGTCAGCGGGGTGCGCAACTTATGACTGGCATCGCTGAAGAAGTCGTTCTTCATCAGACTCATTTCGTGCTCCAGCTTTTCACGCTGCTTCCTGTTATAGGAGTAGAAGATACTTGCCACTACCGCAGCGAGCAATAGCAGCAGGGTGAGTCTGCCCCAGATGCTCTCCCAGAAGGTAGGGCGCACCTCGATAGGTATTTCCGCAATGTACTTGCTCCATACACCATGGGAGTTGGTGGCTGATACCTTGAGAATATAGTCTCCCTGTGAGATTCGGTTGAAGCCGATAGTATTGCTGCTACCATTGTCAATCCATTTTCCTGGAGGAGTTTGTCCCTCCAGGCGATAGCGGTATTTCATCTGGTATTTACGTGAATAATCGAGCGAAGCGAAGCTGATGGTCAGGTTTCGCTTGTTGGCTGGAATCACGATTTTCTCGCTATGCAGGATAGGGATAGACTCGCTTTCGCCGGTAAAGTGCAACGAAGTGAAGATGATATGAGCCTGGTATTGACTCTTCTTCAGGGTTGCTGGATTGAAGGTCAGCCATCCGAATGGGGTTCCTACGGAAATGTCGTTCGTGGCTGGATCGTGGGTAGGGCGAGCCTCGGTGAAGGAGATGTTGTAATCGAAGTCGTTCGGACCGAAGACGGTGGTCTTTCCTGTCTTCAGATTGCATTTGTCGATACTCGACTCACGGATCACCCATAGGTTGCCCTCGTTATCTTCTATCATGCTTTGCACGATACCTTCATTATAGTTGATGTTCTTGAAATACTTTGTTTTCAAGTTGTCCTGCAGCAGTTTCTTGGTGACGATACTTTCCAGAATTCCACCTAACTGAGAGATGTAGGTCTTGCCATTGCTATGCTCTATGATAAAGTTGACATCGTTGGCTGCCAATGATGTGGTATCATTGGGAAGATAGGTGGTCTTGCAGAATTTAATCTGTTGCGGATTCCTGAAGTTATCGCCGAATGTAATGAGACCGTCTGTGGTACCTGCCAGAATTTCTCCTGTAGGGGTACAGAAAATGCGTCGTATATTGGCAAAACTATTCTTAGGCCATGGCAAGCCAAAGTTCCTGTTGTAGAAGAACAGACCTGTTTCGCCTTCTTGGGCAAGAGCCAGTCCGCCACCATAGGTGGCTACCCATATTCTGCCATGGCGGTCAGCTACCACATCATAAATGTCGTTGTGCGGTAACGATGCCTTGTTGGCTGGATTGTGTTCGTAATGGCTTACGCCTTCATGCGACCGGACATAGAGTCCGTCGCCTTTGGTTCCTATCCACATCCTGCCCCGTGTATCACTGAAGATTGAATATACTGGATATGGACAGAAAGGCACCTGGTTAGGTACAATCTGACCGCCTGGAGCCAGATAACCTACGGTTTGATACTTGCTGTCAGTTATTTGCACGACACCATTCGCATAACCGGTCCAATGGTATCCTTCTGGAGTATTGCAGAGTGCACGTACTTCTGCTTTACCATTCTCCAGTTTGTTTAAGCGATACGTATGGTTCTTGAAGGCTATCTGGGTAAGATCGTGAGTGCCTGCTATCCAGAGGATTCCCTGATCGGAAAGGAAATGCTTTCCGATTTTAGGCACACGGTAGTTGCCCGAAGAGTTGCTCCTCAGGAGATAAGGTACCAGTTTGCCGGCTTTGCGGTCGAAGTAGCTGAAGGTTCCTCCATTCGGCACAATCCATAGAGTCTTGTTTTCATCTTGGGTGATGAAGAAATTGTCGGAGGTGGTGCGGTCCATAGGATCCTGTTGGTCGGCAAACAGCCATTGCTTGGCTGAAGTCTTTGGATTTACCAGGGTTACACCCATACCATCCGTAAATACCCATACCATATCGAAATCATCCGTATAGATATTCTTCACCTCAGCCAGGGGCTGGCTTGGACTTTGTACATTGATGATTTCGGTCTTGAAGGTGCGGGGATTGTAGATAACCAAACCCAGGTTGGTGGCTATCAGGAGCTGGTAGCCTGTATTCTTGAGCTGATTGATGCGGGTTACTCCTGCTGGGAGTGGTATCATATTCAGCTTGTCGGTCTCGTCATATACGGCGAGTCGTCCATCTTCAGTTGCCAGGAAGATGTTATCGCCTACTTCTCTCACCCATTTGAAGGGGATAGGGGTACTGAACTTTTGATTGTGGATGGTGGTTCCCTTGTCGGTAAGAATCCATTCGCGCTTTTTCTTGTCCGACCAGATATGCCATATGTGTCCGCTTCGGAGTCCATCTTGTCCTACCTTGATGAACTCTGGAATCTGACCTTCTCTCTGGAGTCCCTTGATACGTACCAGATAATCGCCAGACTTGGAAGTTACCCAGGTGTTGCCTTGCTTGGTAGAGTAAATCTTATCTACTCGCAGGTCGATGTTATATAATTTATTGATGTTGTCACCTACGGGAACAAAGGTACACAATTTGGTCTCATAGCAATAGAGACGTTTGCCTGCGGTGATACACCACACGTTGTTTCTGGCTGTCGCATAAATACCCATGAAACGGTTGGTAGATAGAAGATCGATGTCGTCTGCATCATCACGGAAAGTATGGAAGGAGTTTCCATCATAATAGGAGATTCCGTTCCAGGTGCTGAACCACATCAGGCGGTCGGGTGTCTGGTCTATGCCTGAAACTGTGTTGGCGGCAAGTCCGTCGATGATGGAGAATTTGCGAACATCGCAGTAGGGGAGTCCCATAACCTTCAGTGAGGTTATGAGTATGAGGAGGCTACAAAAAATGGCTCTCTTAATTATATTATCTGTTCTTGTCATTCTATTCGTCAGTCCTTGGTTGGTAAATATGCATAAATATTGTTGCAAAGATAGTGCATTTTTTTGAGAAAGACAAGGTTTTGTAGGGAAAAACTGTTATATAATAGGGTTTTTCCCCTAGATTATTCCTCTTTTCCCTTTGCTAGGTGTAAAAATTGCCTTATCTTTGCACCATCATTCAAGGAACCAGATCTGTTAAGGGTCTGAGTTCTGTACGGATATTAACAATAAAATAAAAATCTTACGATATGAGAAAAATGAGACTTTTCGTGATGCTGATGGCGATAGCTGCGGTATCCTTTACGTTTACCAGTTGCGACGATGATCCTTGGGATGATGATTATTGGGATGATCCTTATGGATGGTACGATGATTACAACCATGGCGGCTGGGGATGGAACCAGGATTATTGGTATGAAGGTTCACAAGGATCACATGATGATGATCTGGTCGATGAGGCGATGACCTTGGTTGGTGAGTGGTATGGTCCGGTGAAGTATTCCTATATCCAGGATGATGGTATGTCAAGAGGCTATGATGAGTTTTATGCCAATATGATATTCTATCAGAGCGGAAACCAGAGCGATGCCCTGAGTGGAAGTGGTGTGGAGATAGATGAGGTTCATGATAATCAGGGAAATGTTACCGATCAGCAGACCCTGAAATTCTCCTGGTATATCAATAACAATGGCGATATCTACCTGAAGTATGCCAGTGGTGCCACCTTCGTGTTGGATGCAGGTGCTAGCCAGTACGGTTTCCATCTTGGTGCCGAGAAGGGCAAGAATTATAATACCTTCTATGGTTATATGATTGGTACCGGTAAGGTGAAGGGTGATATCATCTACTTCGATTTATCTGAGGTTTCTACTACCGGTTATGCCAAGAAGCTTACACGTTCAGCATCAGCTGTAACTTCATTCGGCAGTGGAGCAACCATGAAGCCAATGGCTGGCACGGTGAAGCAATTGAACAAGAGAAGATAGGTTTATAAAAAAAGTGCATTCCTACGTATATGCAACTACGTTGGAATGCACTTTCTATCTTTCGATATTATATATCCTTATTAAAAAAGGTATATATATTACTTCTTCAACTTAGCGTAACGGCTCATGAAGCGGTCAACGCGACCAGCAGTATCAACGAGCTTGCTCTTACCTGTGTAGAATGGGTGAGAGGTGCTAGAGATTTCAATCTTAACAACTGGATAAGTCTCGCCCTCGAACTCTACAGTGTCGTTAGTCTTGCATGTTGACTGAGAGAGGAACATATCGCCGTTAGACATATCCTTAAATACTACAGGACGATAGTTCTCTGGATGAATACCTTTTTTCATTTTTCTTTTATTTATTATTAATTTGT
>ERZ1034949.360-NODE-360-length-31019-cov-26.920553_pt1 | contig 31019 bp, 54 predicted proteins | sample MGYA00520590_ERZ1034949 | MGnify/ENA primary metagenome ERZ1034949 (study PRJEB33766, sample SAMN09781752) | gut metagenome | biome: gut microbiome | host: Homo sapiens | place: Madagascar | study: EMG produced TPA metagenomics assembly of the PRJNA485056 data...
CCAGCGCGTCAAACTCTGCCCGGGTGACAAACTCCACGCCGGGCTGCTGCGCCGTCTGAGGGGGCATTTTTGTCGCCGTTGTGCGTTCCTTGTAGTCAAAGACGCGGAGAGGCAGCGGCATCCCGCTGGCGTCGGTGCTCTTGATGTAAAAAGCGCTGTTTTCGCTGTCCATCAGCAGTACGCTGTTGCCTGCGGCGACCATATAAGCTTTTGCGCCCTCTTCTCCCTGCACCCAGATGATGGAGGGCGTAGCCTGTGCTGTCTGTGCTGTCGGCTGCTGCATCATGGGAGACTGATAGCCCACTCCCTGCCTGAGTTGAGTGAGGTTGTCTGGCATTGGCTGGCCGTAGTATGTCGGCATCTGATACGCATACGGATTGTAAGGCATCGTTTACTCCTCCTTGTACCAGTAATAGATCGGGCATTCCGCGCCACTGTCCCAGCTGTCCCACCACTCGCCGTCGATGACGGTCAGAACGTGGCCGGAGCAGCCCAGCACATACACACCGTGAGGGCACTCCCGGGCAAAATCCGCCACGGTGTAACAGGTGGTGCAGTCTGCCTCCACCAAATAGCGCTTGAACCCGCGTTTTTGGAGGTATGCGCCCCATGTGCGGTTGGCGCTTGGCATATCGCCGAGGATAAAGCCGGTAAGCGCAAGGCTGATATATGCCCGCTCCCAGCTCTGGCCTGTAGCCGCAGCTACCGCTCGCACGGTGCAGTCTCCAACGCCGCTTCCGTTGGGGTTTGGGTTGAACTTGTGCCACATGGTGCGCCCCTCCATTTGCGCCCATAGTACCTTTTCTGCCGAATCCGTGCGTTAAGTGAGCGTTAAACGAAGGTTAAACGAGCGCCAAAAAGAAAAAGCGCCCACACGGCACAAAGCCGCATGAGCGCTTGGGTTTGAGCTGTTATTTTGTATAAACAACAAAACCCCCGATGCTCCAAACGGAACACCGGGGGTTTGCTTTACTCTAAAATTTTTGCAATGTGCACTTGCTTTTCGCGTTCATTGAGCATAAAATTTTGTAAAAGCCTTGACTTTTATGTTCAATGAGCGTATAATATAGGCAGTGAAAGACACCACACAAACGGAGGAAACGAAAAAGACTATGAACAGTTTTGAAATCAAAAAGAAGATCGTTCTTGCAGGCGACAGTCGCATCTTTAAGGACTGGGCCGCGCACTCTACTATCACCATGGATGAGTTTGTCTCGGCTCTCCAGTGGGTGTGCGAGGATGCGCTGGACAAAAACGGCAAACTCACCCGCGAGATCGCACTTGCTCCCGACCGTATTGTGAAGCTGCGCCGTTCTAATGACCGCTTTGGTATGACTGCCTTTTATGAGTACCCCAGCGACAACGGCAGCAACGGCGTTCTTGGCTTTCTCTGGAGTGGTGAGAAATTCCCAGATGGATTCATTCACAAAGTGACGCTCTCTGCAAAAGACCGCGTTTGACGCTTGAAAGGAGAAGAAAAATGTATACTACTGCTGAACTTTTTGTTATGGCAACCAACCCTGCAATCTCTCGTGAGGCTTTCCTCAACAACGTCAACCTCAGTGTCCCGGACGATGCTGACGGGTGCGTCGATCTGGACGCCGAGAAGACAAGGCTGTCCACGATTTGGGACGTGGCGCATCTCCCCATGCGGGAGCTGGTGGCCCGCACTGACCTGTCCAAGACCGCTTTTGCGAAACGGGCCGGGGTTCCTTACCGCACACTCCAAGGATGGTGTTGCTGTACAAGAGAATGCCCCGTGTATGTCCGCTTTTTGCTGGCCGAGCATTATAAACTGCTGTGAAAAAAAAAGTTGTTCATTGAGCATAAAATTTTGTAAAAGCCTTGACTTTTATGTTCAATGAGCGTATAATATAGACAGTGAAAGACACCACACAAACACATGGAGGTAACAATTATGAGAAACGCTTATGAGATCGCTGCCGATATCCGCAACTCCGATGAGTGGGACAACGACTTGTGCGCAGAGCTGTGCGAGGCCGCTGATATGACCGCCGAGTGGGGCGCAGCAGACGGGGAAAGCTTTGAATCCGTTGTGTATGCAGCAGCCAAGAAGCTTGGCGTGGAAATCTAAGATAAAACAAAAAATCCCCCAGGTGATGCGCGAACATCGCCCAGGGGATTTTTTGTGAAAGACACCTCTTGGAGGTGCATGGGTAGTATATCACAAATCCACATAAAAAGCAAACCCCCGGTGTTCCGTTTGGAGCATCGGGGGTTTGCTTTACTCAAAAACTTTTGCAATGCCGTCCAGATGGTTAGAAACCGACTGGCGGCAGTAGTGCACCCTAACGGCAATGTCTTCCAGGCAAAGAAGATCAACGTACCTCAATCGTGCAATTTTGCGGTCATCCTTTCCAAGAGGCGCTTCATTGATTTTTCTCTTCATTTCAGGCCGGGATAGTCCTTGCAGCGCAGCGGGCAGCACTACACGAGCCGCCGCCACAGGCAGCACCGAGCCAGAAGGGCTGCGGAAGCTGTCCGGCGTTGCGCACCATATTGCCAATGACGGCAAAATGGAAACGAATTGGACTTTTCAGGCTTGAAAAGTTGAACTCATTCGTAAAAATGGCCGATTTTAGCCAGCATTTCAAATCGAATGCGCAAAATTTACACATTGCAACCATTTTCGTGACGTGACGAAATTGCTCTCGTGCGGCGTACATCTCGGTGACGCCACCGAGATGGTCGTATGTAATGCTTGCCATGATATCCTCCTTACTGCGTTATTTCCTCAGCGTTCGCCTTGTCCTCTGCGTCCAGTGCGTCATAGTATGCCTGCGCCAGAGTTTCCACCTCTGCAATGTCGTCCTCCGTCAGAAGGCCGTTGTCCAGATGGGTGTACGCCTTGTCCAGCCAGTACGCCACATCACGTCTTGCGGCGAGCTCCCGCTTGATGGAGCGCAGGGTCAGGTCATGCCGTGCTTTGCTTTTGATAGCCATGTGTGCCTCCTTATGTGTTGGTCATGGACGCTACTGCGTCCTCAATGCGTTTGATGGCGATGTTTACATCCCTCTGATACACCAGCTTGACCCCCGCGCCGTCACTCGCCTGCACCACCGTGTCAGGGCCGTAAGCAGTGAGGGCTTTGTAGGCGGCAATTTCAGCGGGGGTGAGCGGAGTTTCGATGGGGGTGGCGAGTTCATAAGCAATGCCAACTTCGTTTTTGTCTATAAAATCTTTATACTCATTTGCGGATTTAAAGCCTTGTATTGCAATACCAATATACGGTTGGTTACTAATTACACAAATTCCTTGCATGCCTTTATCTACACTGCTCGACCAGGAAGTGCGCTCAAGGTGAGTGCACATAATGTGACCAATCTGCTGGTTATTTGCAGGACGGGTCATATTTTGCTCTATGATATAGCAGGAATTAACGCCTAGTATTGCATCTTTTACCTCGCTTGACAAAATTCGGCGTGATTCCACTCTCTGCACCTTTACACCCTTTTCTAGGTTCATCTCGTCGCACACCCACTGCTGGCCCTGCGGGTCAGTGTAGTTGCCGCCAGAGGTGACAGGGATGCCGGGGAGACCAGTGGGAGTGGGCAGGGTGAGGAGCTGTTCACGGTAGGGTTCATACTGCAACGCCTTTGCTCCAACATAAACAGCCGGGTAAACGATATCATTGTAGGTTTTGCCAACCTCAAACTCTTCATTACGCACACCTGTAATGGACATATCTTCTGTTGGAGTAAAATTGGTTCCTTTAGCGCCTTTAACACCCGCTTGAGTTTTTGTGAGTAGTACACGGCCAGTAATGCTGTATTTTGCCCCCATTTTCAGCGTGCAGAAAACATTAGACCCGTCAGGAAGTGGAGCAACATTAAAACCGCCAGCTAACCATAAATTTCCGGTTTTGTCAGTTGCTGTTCCAGTTCTCGTAAAAGAGTAGTCGGCGTTACGAGTGTATGTTATGCCTGCGCCAACAATTGATTCACGGCTATTTCTCATGTCAAGGATGTTTCTACCCGTCACTTTCACCACCACGCTCCCGCCGTCACCAGCGCTCACGATAGGCACAGGTGCATCCGGCGTGGGTGTGCCGTCCTGCGTGCTCCGACCGTACACGGTCAGGCCGCACAAGGGTGCAGGAAAAGCGTCGTCAACGCTGATGGGGTTGCCTGTCTCAGTGCCTACAAGGATGTTCTGCCGCGCCTTTACTGCGCTGATAGCGTCACCTGTGGCTTTTGCGTCAGCGGCTTCGCCCTCGTGGGTGAGGGTGGCGTCCAGTGCAACGGCAGGGCCGGTCTCGCCTTTAGGACCTTGTGGGCCGGTGTCGCCCTTGTCACCCTTCTCGCCTTTGAAGTTTCCGTTTGCAATGCCGTCCTTGAGCTCCCGCAGACTGTCAGCGGCTTTCTGAGCACTCTGGTCTGCATTGCCTGCACTGGTGGCGGCTTCACTGGCGGCGGTCTGTGCGGCTTTGGTGGAGGCTTCCACCTGCTGGAGAGCCTTGTCCCGGGCTGTGTCCACAGCCTGTGTGGCGGTGGTCTGCTTGTCACCGATGGCTTTCAGAGCGTCCTCTTTGGCGGTGATGGTGTCAGAAAGGGCCTGTCCGGCCTTTTTGACAGATGCCCCGGCCTGCTTTGCGGCCGTCTGTGCGTCGGTCTTGGCCTGCTCTGCGGCGGTGGCATCTTTGTGCACGGCATCCACCAGCTGCTGCCAGGCAGGTGTGCCAGGCTCCGGCATAGTGCCGTCCTCTGTGCCGCTGTTGGCGCTGACATGATACCGAAGATCTGCACTTGTCACGGTGCGGGTGCCATCGCTTCCCTCGAAGGTCACGCACCCATTGCCGGGCTGTGCGGTCACGCTGGCAGGCACGGCCACAGAGCCGTCCGCCACCAGCGAGGATGCCGGGTCTTTGCCGTCCGGGACGTGCCAGAAAGCCCGGATGGTCAGGCCTTCCCACTCGCCGGTGGCGGTGATGCGCAGGCGGTACACGCCCCGGTTTTTGGTGTAGCCAAAGCGCACCAGCTGCTCATAGCCCGGCACTTTGACGACGCCATTGGATGCGAGAGATACGCTTAGCTCGATCATAAATTACTCCTTGTTGATGGTAGGCTTCTTTTCTGCCAACGCCTTCTTCATCAGGCTTACGGCCTTTTCAATCACCGCGTCAAGCACTTCATCCGTGATGATAGGCTTCAGCCATGCAGGGCAGGCCGCACGCAGCGCGTCAAAGACCTGCTTCTTTTTCTTTGCGCCCTGACCGCTGCCCATGATGCTGTCCTCGGCCTTGCACACGAGGTCATAGGCCAGATCTTTGACCAGCTGCTTATAGCCCATGCGGATAGCGCCGACTGCCAGAGCCACAAAGCCGACGATGATGAGAACGATTGCGACGGGGGCGGGGATAAAGTTAAGCATTGCTTCCATGATTTGTTACTCCTTTCAGCAGGTAATTGTTAATATCGGATTTGCTTTTTTGCATACCTTCGCGGTTGTTGCCGGAAAGTTGTGCATCCAAAAGATTCTGCACGCCAACAAGGACGAGACGCATTTCTTCATCGATGCCGTCAAAGCGCGTCAAATCGCGTCTAAGGGCCGCGGCGTGCTGCGTGGAAACGGTTTCTACCGCAGCCAGTCGCTTTTCAATGGTGTCAATGCGCTTGTTCTGCGCATCGTCGGGGGCCTGTGCATTTTTGACGTACTTGTGGATGATGTCCAGCACCTTGTCGATGGTGATGACCGCAGCGCACAGGCTGCCCAGAATGCCCAGCACCCACAGTAAAGCTTCTTTTTCGGTCATTTACCCTCCCGGAGACGGGTCAGGCCCTTCTTGCGAATGATACGGGGGTAGTTGAGGGTGGTCACGTTGAGGTCAACGTTGCCGGAGATGCCAGGCACACTGCCCTTGCTTGTGTGCTGGTGGGCATTGTACTTGAAATCCACCTTCGGAGTCTTGCCGGTGTAGTCAGCAAGCCAGACGTCCCACCGAGAGGACAGCCTCTCCATGTCCAGCTCATACTTGTAACCGGTGTAGGTGTAGAGCTGGGCGTAAAAGCCCATCCGCTCCACCTGTTCCAGCGCGTAAGCGGTAAGATTGGACAGGTCAAGCGTGGACAGCTGCTTGAGCTTGTTTTCCTCCACGTCCACCGCAAGGGGCATGGTCAGCTCCTTACCGTAGACTGCTTGCCGCACAAGGGAAAGCTCTGCATCGGCCATTGCCTCGCTGGTGGCGTAGGTGTAGTAGTAGACACCCACGTCCAGCCCAGCCGCTTTGGCGTTGCGGTAGTTGGTCTCAAAGGTGGGGTCGATGTACAAACCGTCTGCCCGCTTGGAGAGCTTGCGGTTGGTGCTCACCGTCTTGAGCATCGCTCCCTTGTAGCCTGCCGCTGCCACCTGCGCCCAGTCGATCGCACCCTGATACCGGCTCACGTCAATGTACCGGTATGGCGGGTCGCCCTTCCATCCGGTGACGGTTTCCTCAACGGGAGTCTCTCTGGGCGTTTCCGGCGCAGGGCTTTCGCTGTCCCTGCCAAAGAGCACCTTCACCAGCCACGCCAGAAATTCCAAAAGTTTTTCCATCGCTTACTCCTCCTGCACGATCTCCTCAAAGCCGCTCTTGATAAGAATTGCCTTGACCTTCTCCTTCAGCAGGCGGGGGCAGCGCTCATACAGCGCCTTTGCATCCTCCATAGTCTCAGCAGACATGATCTCCTGTGCCCATAACATTGCCATCATAAGTACCATCCTTTCGATTCTTTGTGTGATTTTATGCATAAACAATCTCGCTCATTTCAAGCAAGCATTGCTTGAGCATCTCGCTTTCTTTTTTCAGCGTCTTGTTATCTTCCTGCAGTGCCGCCACTGTCTCCGGCAGCTTCTCCCGGGCTTCGGCCTTCTTGCGCGCTTCTTCCTGCGCGGACAGCTCTTCGGCGGTGTAGCGGATGTACTTCTGGATGGGCACCTGTTCCACCCATTCTTCCTGCGCCTGTACGCCGAGCACATCCACCACCCGCTGCACGTCCATGCCGCCGTTCGGATACTCGGTCACGGTCTCCCAGTGCCACTGCTCCTCCACGCCCTCTACGGCGGGGTGGGTGATCTCTTCGGTGTCGTCGGTCAGGTAGCCCAGCGTCAGGTCCGGGTTTTCCACGACCGCACCGGTCTCGTCGATGATCTTCATGGTTCAAAACCTTCTTTCTCAGGCCACGCGCCGCCAGATGTGCACAAAGTAGGCGGCGGGCTGCACAGTGTTGCTGCGACCGTAGATCGCATTGGACTTAGAAGCATCCAAATTGAAATCGGATGATTTGTACCCAGTAGTAAGATAGTCTGTTCCTGCCTTGCCTGATCCAATGGTAGCCGCAGTGAACGAGAACTTGATGTTCGGCAGTCCGGCTTCAACCGTAGTGCCCGCTGCGTGGGTTCTGGACGCGCCCATCAGCACTCGCTCGGACGCGATCTCCTCCCAGCTGCCGCCGAACAGTGCGGCGGGGCTGGTGGGGTCTTCCGAAACCCAAAATTTGATTTTCGCGTGGTCTTTTGCCAGAGTGTCTGCAATCAAGGTCTTTACAGCGTCTGCGCTTATCACGCCTTTCAGCGCGTCACCAACAGCCTTTGCGTCAGCCGGGGCTCCCTCGACGTTCAGCGTCTTGTCGGTGCTCACAATGGCCGCGGCTCTGTCCGCTTCAGCTTTGGCAGAAGCGGCAGAGACTCCCGCGCTCTTTGCGTCTGCGGACGCTGACTGTGCGCTTTGCTCTGCGTTGGCGGCGGCGGTCTGGGCCACGCTTTCGCTTTCTGCAGCTGCTGCGGCCTTTTCCGTCGCAGTTCTGGCTGCTCCGGTGGCGGTCTGAGCGGCCTGCAAAGCGGCCTGCTGCTGGCCCGTCACTTCCTCGGCGCACTGCTTGACGTACTCCATGCCCTGTGCGATGTCCTCGCGGACTTCCACGCCGCGTTCTGCGGTGCGAATTCCCGCGATTGCTTCGTCAAAGGTCTTGTCCATAAATCTCTCCTTTCTCAGCCCTTGAGCGCCCGGCTCAGGTCGTAAGCATCAGACGCCTTGCGGGCAGTCAGGGACTGCAGATCGCTGAGGCTGGAAAACTCGGTGCCAAAGGTAAATTCTTTTTTATCCGGTGCATCCAGCGGTTCCACCAGCTTTGAGCACAGCAGCCACGTATCCACGCCGTGGGCCGCCGAAAAGATATGCGTCTGCTTGCCAATGGCAAGGCGGTCGATATCGATGCCCGCGTCTTTCAGATCCACGGCCTTCACGGTCATGCCGTTCAGGTACCGCAGATTTTTTGCCAGCTCTTCCTCTGCGGCATCCAGCAGCGACTGATTGTCGTTGTAATTTCCCTCGACCTTGATCACCTTGGTGATGATGCCGTAAATCTTTTGCGCCTTGACGTCATTGGCCGTCTGGGAAATGATGCTCTGGATGTCCACAAAAGGCCACGTTTTCTCGGTTTTTGTGCCAAAAGCAATGACCCGTGTGCAGATGTCCTCAGCTTTGGTGTAGCTGGTCAGATCCAGCATGTTGACCCCAAAGGCGACGGTCTGGGGGTTCTTGTCCGTGATCTTCTGCATGTAGTCCAAGTAGCGGTAATTCTGCTGCCCCAAAAACGGGAGTTTTACCGACCCATGGCGGATCACAAAATAGCCGCCGTACTTGTCCGTGAGTTCACTTTGCAGGATGTCCAGCGTTTTGCCGTAATTTTTGCCATCTCCGAAGCTGTAAGTGGGCTCTTTGGTGTCAAAAGCAAAGCGGCTGTCAACCTTGCCGTTTACCGTCATGGTGTATACGCCGTTCTTTTCTGAGATTTTGAAGGTGCTGGATTCAGTGCCTTTTGTGATATCGTAGATGGAGTATGTGCCAAAGTCCTTTTTACAGGTCGGGCAGGAGACATACGCATTTGCTACGCTGACACTTGCGTTCCACGTCTTGCCGTCTGCGTAGGCCACGGGATACCGGACTCTGAAATTGTTGTCACCGATGCGGGAGATCACCCGGTTGTTGAGGATCCGTTCCTCGTTGAGCGGCCAGCTCAAGCAAGACGGCTTGTACTGGTACTCCAGCTCCTCGTAAAAAATCGAGACTGTAGAATCGACCGGGTCTTTGATTGCCCAGTGGTTTATGCGGTCTCCATCGTCGGAATCGTAGTGATAGCCGGACTGCTCCACCTTGAGGCCGTCGATGCAGGGCACCACCATAGGGGTGTCCATCTGCACCTTGCCGGGAGTGAACGCCTTGAAAGCGTCCACCTGCGCATTGTGGTTGGCACAGACCCACTCCAGAAACTGGGAAATGCTCACGTTTTTGGCGCTGTAAGGCGCGGCGCTGCTGTCGTTGAGATAGGCCATTTCGCCCTCGCAGTAGACTTTCTGGCGCACCTGAAAATCCTGCTCGTGGCTCATAACGCGGCCCTGCCAGATCTGCTTGCCGTCCTGCTGCACCTCCACCACCGTCATGAGCTTTTGCAGCGCGGAGTGTGCGATATTGCCCAGCGGCAGGGTGAATTCCAGAGAGCCGGCCTTGCCCACCTCGCGGGTCAGCGTGGGGCTGATGAGCTTTTTGGTGTCGGTGATGTCCCCGGGGTCGTGGATGCAGGCTTTGGTCACCCACGTGTCAACGCCGGACTGTATGCCGGCATAGATCTTGTAACTCATAGGCTCGCCCCCAGATACTTGATACTGATGCTGCAGTCCGCAGACGCAGAGAAAACAAGGGTGCCCACCACGCCATCCGGCATGGTAAGGCCCTCGATATACTGCCAGTCGGTGGACTTGGCCAGAATGCCTACCTCAAAGCCATTGAGAGACACCGCGATGTCGGCGGCGGTCTCGCTGCGTTGGAAGTAGATGCCGGCCGCACGCGGTGCACCGGTGATGGACACCTCTTTGTCTTCGCCCGCCTTGAGCGGGATATTCGTGTAGTTGCGCACGATGTCCGTTTCAAAGTTGAAGTCATCCCACAGCCAATCGTTAGAGCCATCGTAGACGCTGCGCTTGAAGGGGTTGCAGGTGCCGGTGATGGTAAAGGTGCTGGAAAGCCGGTCACGGGACGGCGAGACCTTCCACAGCCCTTCCCAGTACCACGTGGGATCCTCGTCGAACTTACACCGCAGCCACTTGCCGTGGATGGCGTTGGCGATGGTGCTTTCGATGCTGGGCCACTTGCTTTTCGGGGCATTGCAGAGCAGCTCCATGGTGATGGTGCGCTTTTTATAGCGCACCTTGCCGTCGTCCCATGTGGTCAGGTTCAGCAGCGAATCAGCGCCGGTGACCTGTACAAGGTATTCTTCCGGTTCTGCCGCGCCGATCTTGGGACTGCCTACCTTGAGATACAGTCCCCAGTCGTTCAGGGTGTGGTAGTCCCCGATTTTTGCGCCCAGAAGCTTTGCCATTACACGCCCCTCGCTTTCCGTGTCACCGTCACGCCAATGCGTGCATCGACGTTGGTCGCCATGCGGGGAGACAGCACGCCCACCAGCTCACCGGAGTCCATGACCACCTGACCCTTGCCGATGTCAGGCAGATGCTCGTCCAGCATTCCTTCAATGCGTTCCAGAATGCTGGTCTGCCGGTCAACAACGGACTGCTGGCCGGTAACACGGTACTGCAGGGCCGCGCGGGTGGAGAAGGTGCCCAGACTGTCATACACGCCGGTCTTGTCAAAGGGACTCTGGTAGTGGCTGACGGGCTGCTGGTCGTTCTTCTTGTTCATCCACATGGCAAGGCCAATGCCGCCCGTCACAGCGCCCACGCCCAGGATCAGGGCAAGGACGGGGTTTGCTGCCACAAAGGACACGATGTTGCCCAGTGCAGAGGTGATGCCGCCTGCCATGCCGGAAAAGCTCTGGACGATGCTGCCCAGAGCGCCGCCCACGCCGCCGGATCCTGCAAGACCGTCGATGATCTCACCAAAAGCCTTGACCGAATTGGTCACACCGTCGATATCGGATTTTACCCCGCCGTCAGCAAAAAGCTTCTGGAAGATATCAAATGCCTTGCCGATTCCACCGCCCGAATAGCCCTCATTGACTGCGGTCAGCGCGTCCGTAAGCCACTTAGAGATCACGTCGCGCTGCTCCTGCGACACCTCGCCCCAGATCAGATTGACAAAATCCAGAGCGAGACCGCCCCAGTCGCCGTTTTTGGCGTCACTAAAGGCGCTTTTTACCAGCCCGAAAATGCCCTTATCCAGCTGGCCGGAAGCCTCGCTCAGCTGCTGGTCAATACGGCTCTGGGTACCCTTTACGCTCTTGTCGATCTCGTTGGAGGTTTCCGTTACCTTGTCTTGAATGCCGTCGATGTAGGTGATGATCTTCTCGTAGGTCTCCGCGCCGTTCTCGCCGATGCGCTGGCCGGTCTCTGTGACGGTTTTCTTGATATGCTCGCTGCCGTCCGCGTACTTTTCCACCGCCTGCTGCACCTTTGTGGTGATGCCGTTAAAGGTGGTTTCCGAGATGTTGGTAAAGGTGCCCAGCAGCGTTTTTGACATGTCGTCATAGGTCTTTGTGACCTTTGTGACCGTGCCGTTGACTTTGGTCTCGACCTGCTTAAAGGTCGTGGCGACACCGTTCACCATCTCCTTGCCGGTTGTGGTGGTGGTCTCGGTGATGCGGTCTTTGATGCTGCCCGCGCCGTCCTTGACCTTTTCGGTGAGAGTCTGGATGCTTGTGGTCACAGTGCCCAGCGCATTCTGCGCGGTGGTGGTAGCCGTGCTGGAGATGGACGAAATGACCGTTTCGGTGGTGGACTTGGAGCCGGAACCGGATTTTTTCCCGGTGGAGCCGGAAGGGCTTGTGGTGATGGAGCTGCTGTTGGTTTCTTTTATTCCGTACTGCTTTTTCAGACGCTCGCCGTATTCTTTCCAGTAGTCTGTATCTTTTTTGCCGGCCTTTCTGTTTTGGTAGTCGTTGTTAAATGCTTTCTGGTAAACCGCGTCCCAGTCACCGTGGAAAATGCCTATTTCTCCGCTTTTCAGCGCGTCAAAGACGGCTTTCAGGCCAACAGCAGAAGATTTGGCCTTGTCAATGACGGTGGTAAGGCCGGTGATCTCTCCAATCAAACCTTTCCAACCGTCAAGCTTATAAGCTTCCTGTGCTGCGACGACCATGTCGTTCAGCTTGCCAATCGCAACGCCGATGCCGCTGGATAAATCGCCGGTCAGCAATCCCGCCAGCTGCTTTACATTGTCCTTCAGGGTAGACACCCGGCCATTCATGGTCTGGCTCTGGGTGTCCATGCTGCTGTAGTAACGCCCGCCCTCTTCGGAAGCAGCCTGCAAAGCCTGCGTCAGCAGATCATAACTGATGGTCATGTTCTGCACTTCGGCGGTGGACTTGCCTGTGTAGTCGGCCAGAATGCCGTACACGTCGATGCCTGCATAAGCAAACTGCTTGATATCCGCCGCTGTCGCCTTGCCGGTGTTGGCGATCTGCTGCAGGTTCTGCGCCATGCGGTTCAGCTCGTCGTTGCCGCCGCCGGTCGCAGAGACCGCGTCGCCCAGCGCCATGATGGTATTGCGGGCATAGGAAGCGTTCTCGCCTGCAGAGATCAGGTACTGGTTGGCCTGTGTCAGGCTCGCCACGTCAAAAGGGGTTTTTGCCGCGTCTTCCTGGATCTGGCTCATGACCTGCTGCGCCGCTTCCGCGCTGCCCAGCATATTGGTAAAGCCGGTGGTGTATTTCTCGATCTGGGCGTTATACTCAATGCCGGAAGAAATGAACCCCTCTGCGGCACTGAGTGCAGCGGAGCCGAGCTTCGAGAAAATGCCCGCCATGACCGTGCCTTGTGCAATAGCACCGGCCAGAGACTTGCTGGATGCCTTGTCCGTGGAGCTGGCAAAGCCATCCATGCCGTTGTTTGCAGCTTTCAGCGCGGTCGTGGTCGCCCTGAGCTGTGCTTCTGCCTGCGCCAACATGGTCTTGAGGTTTTTGGTCTCAGAGGACGCTTTGCCGGTTTTGCCCACCGATTCGTTGTAACGTCTGGTCAGCTCTACTACGGCCTTTGCGGCTTTGCTGTACTCTCCTGACAGCGAAGAAACCGTCTTTTTTGTCTCGGACTGCACATTCTGGATGCCTTGCCGGTAGGCGCTGTCGTCCAGCCCGAGGGTGGCGCTCAGTTCAAAAAGTTTCAGGTTCCATCACCCCCTCCGCACAGCTCTTCAAGAGCCTTGCTGTTTTCTTCCGTGATCTCCGCCTCAGACCGCTTGTCGATCTGCTTTACATAAAGCGGGAATGTATACGAAGCAACGTAGGAATAAAGAGCGTTAGCTCCCGCAAGACCGCCAACGGCATCTGCTATGCAATCGCGGTAGAATTGAACTTCATCGTGGTTTCTGATTTCTTTTTTGATGTGGTCGAGGATATAGGACTTGCCGAAAAGTTCCAGCAAATCCAGACGAATGGTCGAGACCATCCGTTTATATCCTTCCACGCCGATCACATCAAGGATCTCAAAAAAGCCATGAAATCGTCATCAGACAGCGCGCGGGACATTGCTGCGGCCAGCTTTCTGGTGGGCGGAAGTTCTTCGCCCTTATCCAGCGCCACAAAGAGCGGCAGGACCTTTTCGGTCACGTCTGCGTGCTCTTCGTAGATCATGCGCATCATTTCTTCCGCATTTTTCGCACCCTGTTCTGCGATCTTCTTGGCCTTCTCCTCCGGGGTTTCGTTGCCAGTCAGCGGCGCAGGCTGAGTTGCCGCCGCCACCGCGCCCGTGTCAACGATGCACTGCTTGTATGCCTTTGCCAGCTTATAAGTTTTTGCAAGGTACTCCTTGCCTTCCAGATCAATGATTTCCTTCATGTCTTTCCTCCTTACATCAGGACGCGGCCTTTGTGATAGAGTAGAACTCCATCGGGGCCTGTTCGGGGTTCTCGAGGTCTGCAAAAGCGGTCAGCGTGATCTGCATCGAGCCGCCGCCGCGATGCTCAGATTTCAGGCTCAGGCCTCCGGTGGACATGGCATTATAGAGCTTGACCGCGATAAAACCGCCGCCGATCATGGGGCCGACCCACCAAATGGGCTTGAAATCCGTCAAAGCGGTTTTCAGGCGTGCAACCACGTGGGTGGGGTCTTCCGGGTCGATGTCCGCAGTGCCAATAGCAAGCTGGATGCTCTTAGGGTCTGCGTTGGGAGTCGTGTAAGAGATGGTTGCGGTCGTTCCGGTGACTTCCACGCCCTGCTTTGTATTGGTGGGGGCGTTGTCGATTTCGGAAAGAGTATCCTCGGTGGAGTTCTGATAGGTGATAGTCACGCCGCCCTGTGTGGCGTGGATAACGTTTGTTTCATCGATTTTCGGGGTCTCAAGCGAGAAATCGGACAAAATGTTGCCCGAGCCCTTGGGGATGCTCTTGAAAGCCTCCGATGTCAAAACGTTGACGTTAAACTTCTTTGCTAAAGTTTCAGCCATATTGCTCCTTTACTCACGGTATAAGCCGTGTAATTTCAAAAATAAGGTATTCGCACAGATACCCTTCAGGCGGATTGTCGAGGGGCTGTGCCCACGGGGTGCCTTTTTGCAAAAGAATAGCGCCGCCCTCGCATTGGATGGTCAAGCCATTTGCGATAGCCGCGCTGATCGTATCCTCGGTTTGCAGGATGGGGGCCCTGCCGCCCTTGCTGGGGTACCACAGCCGGGCGTGGAAGGATGCCGTCTCGTTCCACCCGCCGGGGATGGTGGGCTTGTAGGTCAGATAGGGCAGTGAAGCGGCAGGAGGGATGTTATCTTCCAGATAGCCCGGGATGCCAAAGCCGTTGAAAAATGTATTCAGCGCCCGGTTGATGCTCTCGGATGGTCCCATTACGGCAGCACCGCCTTTTTGCACATGACGACCCGCAGGCCCATGCCGGATTCCGGCGGGGACTTGGTTTCGTCTGCTGTGCTGGTGATCTGGAAGGTCTGCCCGTCGCTTACCCGCTTGATGTAGTCTGGGAAAGCCAGCGGCACACCGGTGTTGACCAGCAGCGTGTAGGTAGATGCCGTGTCAGCCTGCTCTGCCACCTGAGCTTCCACGGTGGTGTCGTGGCGCTCCACGGCTTCAAACTCGGGCCCGTCCTGCCAGCCGGACACAAAGCCGCCCACGCCGTCCGGCTCATAGCTGCGGGTCTGAAAACGGTATTTTTTCATAAAGCTCTGCATCACGGTGGATGCAGTGAACGGATTGACCATGTCACATCTTCCTCCACTGGTTGATCTCAGATTTATAGCGGGTCTTGCCGTCAGCTGGCAGCCCGTCCGAACCGGTTGCCAGCGTACCGGACCACCCGGCAAAGGACTGGGACACATACACGCCGACGGACGGGAGCGCCTTGTCGTATGCGTCGATTTTTTCAGCCAGTGCCACGAAGTCAGGCGGCACACGCATGGGCTGCACTGTCCCGGTGAAGGTCTCGGCCGTCAGGCCGCCGTCCCCGGCCTTGTGAATGCCGTCGTTGAAGACGGAGCCGCACACAAGGAAGTACTGCCCCGGCACTACCCCGGCGGGCACGGTGTCCGGCTCAAAGGCAAACTCCCCGGCAACGGGGTCGTCCGCCCGGTCAAAGAAATTGTGCGTGTATCTGCACAGCTCAGGGACGGTCATTAGATGCCTCCTACTCAAAAAGGGCGATTACTCGCCCGGGGTGATGGTCTGGACAGAGATGCCGTCCAGGTACTCAGCAAACAGGGTCACGCCGGTGATGGCGAAGCTCTCAGAGACGGCGGTGGTGTAGTTGCCCTGGGTGTGGAAGCCAATCAGGTTGTTGGCCTCGCCTGCGGTGGTGTACACCAGCCCAGCTTTTGCGTAGTCGCTGTCGGAGGGGTCAACGTAGTACATCACGATGTTGTCCACGGGGGTGGCAATGACTTTGCCCTTTGCGATCTCGCCGTCAGACAGCAGGAAGATGGTGTTGTAGCCCATGAAATCCTTGATGTACTGGAAGCCGTACTGGTTCTGGATGGTAATGTTTGCGGTGCCCAGATACTCGGCCACGTCCAGAACGTTTGCAAAGCCCACAACGCCGGTGACGGTGCGGTGCATATTCTTGAACTTGTTCTCCACGCTGCCCTTTGCCATGGCCAGAGCCATCTGGAAGGTCTTGGGGGTGCCTTTCAGGCTGCCGGTATTCAGGTACTTGTAAAACTTGTCAGTGACCTTTGCGGTCAGGTCGAACAGGAACTCGTCATCGGTCTTCTGCACGGCCACATCATAGCCATAGTTCTGGATTGCCTCCAAGGAGACGGCCTTGGCGTACTTTTCGATTGTGATCTTGCCGTAGTCCTTCTCCTTGACGGTGTACTGGCTGTAGGGAATCTCCTCGCCCTCTGCCACGGTGCCGCTCTGCAGGGTGCCCTGAGCGTACTTGCTCTTCAGCACGGTTCCGGGCTGCATTCGGATGGGACGCATGATGCCCATGATCTCCCGCAGGTGTTCCCAGTTGCGCTGGAAGCGGGTCACGAAGTCGATTTCCCGGGGGTTGACGGTGATTTCGGTAGTGGTGGTCAGATTGGTCTTTGCTGCCATGTGTTAGTCCTTTCCGCCGCCTGTAAACAGGTCGGCATTTGCTGCAATGGCCGCCTGGCGCTCGCCGGCGTCCTTGATTGCAAAAATTTGGTCTTTGGTCATTTTGGAGCCGGTGTTGGTGGGCGGGGTGTCCACCTTCGCGCCGGTGGTGGTCGTAGTGCCTACGAAGTCGCTCCAATCAGCTTTCAGGCTGTCGGCGTGCTTCTTGGCGTCCTTGACGTTACCCTTTTCGTCCAGCTCCAGCTTGTCAATGTCCTCGCCGGACAGCCGCACGACCCGATCAGCATACTTGTCCAGCACCCCGGCGGACTTCAGCAGCTCCCGGAACTTGGCTTCCTTGGCTGCGTGGGTGTCCTTCTGGGTCTGCTGGGCCTTGTAGTCGGTCAGGGCCTTTTCAGCGGCCTGCTTGCCGCCGTTGGCTGCATCGCGGTCTTTCTCGGCCTGTGTGCGGGCTGTTTTTTCTGCATCCAGCTGGTCTTTGAGTTCGTCCGTCTCCTTGTGCAGGGCGTCCAGAATGGCCTTGGCCTTGTCATCGTTGGAGGTTTCGGGGTTCTCCAGAATCGTGCGGATGTCAGCTCTTTTGAGTGCCATGTGATAGTCCTTTCTGCCCTTGCTCGGGCTGCCATGCTTGGCAATAAGGTTTATTTGCCGGACGTGCTGCCGGTGTGGTGCCGCTTGTGGGGCTTGAACCCACGGCCTCCGGATTAAAAGTCCGGTGCTCTGCCAGACTGAGCTAAAACGGCATAAAAAAGCGGCTGACGCTGTGCGCCAACCGCTGAGTATTAAATTGATTTCTGAGAAGATACCATAATAACGCGATTTCCTTTTCCATACGCATTATCGCAAAGTTCCTGAAGATGTTCTCTTGCCTTCTGCATTTCTACCACAAGTATCCGTTCTTTGGTCTCTTGCTGGTAATACGGAGATAGGTCAACACCCTGAAAACTGTTTCTCTCTATCGTCTCTTGAACTAATTCTTGAAATTTTTTGAAATCTTCAACTGTACAACTACATTCAAATCGAGCGGTATAAATGTTGTTATCCATACTTATACCTCCTTGTTTCCTTCTTCCACCGCGATCTCTCGCAGCTCATCAATGTGATCATCCACCGCCGGGCGCAGGAACGGTCGGGCTTTCATGCCCCGGGTAAAGTGCCACTTGCCGTTAAAGTCCTTCCAGACCCACGGCGTTTTTCGCCCGTTGCCCTTCTCGGCAAATACGCCCGTGCCAAGCTCAACATATACGCTGTAAAAGAGATTCGACCCGATGGTCACGGTCTTTTTTGCAAGGTCTACGGCGTAGGTCAGGCTCTGCTTGAGCGCGCCGCCCACGTAGCCCTCAATGCCTGTGCTGTCTGCCGTGCCAGTAGGCACAAGCAGCTGGGCGTAGTCCTGCACCTTCATGCCCCAGATGGTAAGCACGCGCTCCGCCCATGAATCCAGCGCCTCATGGAGCTGCGGGGTGTTGTCGGTGAATTTGATGTCGTAATTAAATTTCATCGGAATCATCTTCGTCCTCGGCGTTTTCCATCGGCAGAATCACGGTTCATCCTCTTCTTTCTCCTGCTCTGCCCAATGTCTTTGGATCAGCTCTCCGTTGGAACAAACCGAATCCAGTACAGCGTCAGCCTGCATATGAGCAGAAACAAGAGCTTTATCGGACATTTCCATGTGATAATAACCGGTCATGACCTCGCCTTTGGCAGTAATGCCTACTACTGCAAGTTTTTTGACATTCTCTTCTTCAATCAGCTTGAGCGCATCCATAAGCCACGGCGCATAATCGGCATCTGACATTAAGACATTCATTTTCTGAGTCCTTCCATTGTTCTAATAAGGCGTTTGTGTGCTCCATGCAGCTTTGCGCCATTTCCGTAGGAAGGCCGCACGTGTTTTGGCTTAATGTAACCACACGGGGGCTTAAAATCGCGGCAAAAGTTCAAGAAAAAGTCATCGTTGATTACGACAATCCCAAACTTCTTATTTTTCATGCTTTGCGCTCTCCTTTCTCCGTTTTCTCTCTTCCGACCACCACATTTGTTCGGCTTCCTTGCCGCCCTTGGATTTATACCACTCGGTGTAATCCATAACGGGGGTTGTTTTTTTGACCCGCACCATGATAGGCTTGCCTTTTTCGTCCACCTTTCCGCTGTCCTCGACCACAGGCACGTTGTCCCGCTGCATGGCGTTCTGCCGGGGGTACTTGCCCAGCGCAGAGGACAGCACACAGCGGCAATGGTAGACCATCTCCGGGGCGGCGTTTGGGTCGCCGGGGCGCTGAATCTCGTAACCCATGACCTTAAACGGCTCGTCAAGCTCTGCCGTCTGCTGGTCAAGCAGGCGGTGCATCTCACGGGTGTGGTAGTCGTGGGTGGAGTTCCAGCGCTTTTTGACCTCGATGCCCAAAGCCCGGGCGTTGCGCATCTGCTGCAAAGCCCCGGCGTTCTGGGCGCTGGTAAGGGCTGTGATGGCGTTGTTCATGGCCCAGTGGATCTCCGTGTCTGCCATGCCGTTCACGGCCTGCACGGCGATGTCGTGGACGCTCTTGCCCTGCACGATGCCCTGCATGACGTAGCGGTTGAACACCCGGGCATCATAGGTGCGGTTGCTCTCGCTCTTGATGCGCTTGTTGGGCACCAGCTTGGGGTTTTCTTTGAGCAGAAGCTTGACTGACTCGGTGTTGTACAGGGTCAGGCCGAACGCCACGCCTGCGGCCTGCTCCAGCTCGTAGAAAGCCCAGTTTGCGCCAAAGGAAAAGATGTTGTATTGCTCGTCCCGGGCCAGCTTGTAGGCCGTCTCTTGGGCTGTGGTGCAGGTCTGCGTGATGCCGTCCAGCTTGGCGTGCATCAAATCGGACTGAAAGACCTGATTTTGCAGCCAGATGCGGTAATCATCCTCGGTGATCTTGCCTGCATCCAGCTGCGCCCGCTTGCGCTCGTCCAGCGCTTTGTACTTTGCCAGAAACTCGGTGAGCTGCTCTTGCATCTCCCGGCGGGCAGTGCCGTACACCCGCAAAATGCGGCGTCGCAGGCGGTTCAGTTGGCGGGTAGAGATGCGGTCACGGTCGGTCATAAGCCAATCGCCTGCGCAACGGCCAGAAAGCACCCAGCCACAATGGCAAAATCAGCGACGAAAAGCATCACATCAATCAATCTTTCCAAAGGATCATAAATTTTGCGGTTTTTTTTCATCGGTGTCTTCCTCCTCGTCCACGGTCTCCCGTGTTGCGCTCTCTGCCATCAGCGCAGCCTTGGCCTGTTCCTTTTGTTCTGGGGTCAGGTTTGGTAGCAGGTCAATGGCCATGTCCTGCCCAATGATGGCCGCTTCGGAAATCACCATGCTGACCTGTTCAGCCGTGTTGGTGATCTTGCTGCGGTTGAATGTAGGCATTGCATTGTCAAAGCCAGCCAGTGCGCAGATCTGCCGGATGAACGGCTTGATCTGCGCCTCAAAGTCGTCTGCGTTCTGGTTCAGCGGCTCATAGGCCGCGTCCAGATGGTCGTTGGTGCTGTCTGCGCTTACACAGTGCACGTCCAGCCCGCCGAAATCCTCATACACCCGGGTGTGCAGCAGTTCCAACAGTGCCTGCCGGGCCGTCACGGGAATCTCTGTGGTGTATGGGGTGGCCTTTCCGCCCTCGCTGGTATCTGCGCCTGCAATGTGGTACAAGTTTAGCTTAACGAGGAACTCCTGCAGCTCGTCATCGGTCATGCCGTTGAAGTTCTCGCATAGCCAGTAGATTTCAGTACAGTCCTGCAGATTATTGCAGAAGCCGGACATCACCAGATCGGTGTTGTCGATGTAGGCTTTCAGCCCCACAAGGGTGCTCTGGTGCAGGTCGGATCCCCACAGCGGCACAATGGGAAGGGCGCTGTAGTTTTCGCCCTCCACGCTTTCCAGACCGCCGCCGGGTGTGGTGACGGTCACGCTCTTGTATGCCTGCTTTGGTGTTGTCTCCTGCATCACATTGCCGATTTTGCTTTCCGTGTACTCGGTAAAGCCATCCAGCTCGTACAGGATATAGTGCATATCCGTGTCATGATTCAGCTGCCAGAAGCGCACACCCGCCCGCAAAAGGCCTGTTTTTTCATCGCACAGGGGCGCGAACTCGGTCAGCTTGAAAACGACCAGGTGGTCGCTGTTCCAGAAACCAAAGCTCTCGCTGTGGATCAGGGCAAAATATCCGGCTTTCTGGATTTGCTCGTCAAAGTCCTGCCCCAGCCTGTCCTTGTCCACGCCATCGTCCGCAAAAACCACGCCGTTGCCTAAAGAGTAGGTTGCCCGCTGCTTGTTGAGTCGCCGGAAAAGGTTGCTCTTGACCATATCGGGGCGCGGGGTGTCCGGCTTGGTGTTTTTGGAAAGGCGTTTCAGCATCGAAGCGTAGGTCTGCGAAAAGCGTTCCGCGCCCGGGTTCTTCTGTGCGTCGTACAGATCGGCGTTCAGCGCCATCTTGTAAGGCTCGGAAGCGCAGTGCTGCTGCACGAATCGCCGGATGAAATCAAGCTGTTCCCCGGCGGCTTGCGCCTGCTGGAAAGTCTGGAATGTGTATACAGTGCTCAAAATCAATCCCTCAGTTTCACAAGGCGCTTTGTGCGCACGAAATAGCGGATAGCGTCCATGCAGTGGTCGTTGACCTTCAGCACGGTGTCGTCTTTGTCCGGGTCCCAAGCGTACACGCCGAACTCTTCCAGCGTGTGCTTGCAGTCTTTGTAGATCTTCAGCCGCCCGGTCTGCAGCATGGTCTGCACGTCCAGGATGCCGCTCAGAACGTCATTGTTTGCGGGGGTCTGAGTAAAGCCGTTCTTTCGCAGCTCTGTAATCAGGGGCAAAGCAGAGGGGTCAACAATGATCCTTTCCGGCTTGAGCCCGTTCAGCCACGCCTTGAGGTCTGCGACATACTCGCCCACGGTCTTTTGCTGCTTCTGTTCGCGGCCACTGTAGTAATACTCCCGCGTTACGATCCAGCAGTCTGCGTCTGCCTGCTTTTGGATCAGCAGAAAAACCGTTGCGTTCTGGGTGCCAAAGTCGCACGCCACATAGGCGCTCTTTGGTGACAGCTGCGGCAGCACATCAACGACGTGCTTCTTGCGGTCGAACATGTCATACACAAGGCCTTCTGCCACCGTCCACAAGCCCAGAATGTAGCGCTGGTAAAAAACGCCGCTGTACTGGCTGCGGTAGCGCTCTTTGATGTCCTCGGCAAGTGACAGGTTGTCGTCCATCGTGAAATGGAGATACATCATCTTGCGGGAGCGACATTTCCGCACCCACTCAAGATAAAACCAGTGCTGAGGGCTGCCCGGGTTGCAGTTGAACCAGAACTCCGACCCGGTGACAGAGCATCGAGCCGTGGCCTGATTGACGAAGCTCTGCGGCATCAGGGCCACCTCGTCAAAGAATGCACCCGCCAGCGTGATGCCCTGGATCAGGTCTTGGCTGCTCTCGTCCTTGCCGCCAAAAAAGTAAAATTCGTTGGTTTTTCCGTCTTTGCTGACCGTCATGCAGTTTTCCGCCCGATGCTCTTTGACATTGTAGCCCCGGGCCGCAAGCTGCTGCTTGAGTGTGCCCAGCACGTTACGCCGGAAGCTGGCAATAGTCTTGCCGCACATGGCAAACTGCTGCCCGCTGTAGCAGGTCATGGCCCACTGGACAAAAGAAAAGCTCATTGCAAAGGTCTTGCCCGAGCGGATAGCGCCATCGGCAATAATGCCGTTGTATCCGCTGTATGCGCTCTGCGGCGTCCACCAGCTCAGGACCTGCTTTTGCCGCTGGCTGAGGGCTTTCCAACAAAAACCGTTACTTTTCCGCATGGTCGTCCTCTTCCTCTGGCAGCATCTCCACGTCATCCGGGGGGCTGAGGTCTGCGGCGGCATTCAATGCCTTTATCAAACCATCATCGTGACGTTCTTCCTGCTCCGCTTCTTTCGGCTTATCGCTCCAACCAAAATTAACTTGCAGGCTGAATCTTGCGCCGCCGTTTCCGTCACGATCATAGAGCCGTTCTTCGGCGTATCTCTCGCATCGAAGCTTCGCGCGCGTTATCGTGTCAGAAAACTCAGCCTTTCCTTGATAGTCAATCAAAGATTGCCGAGACTTAAATCCCAACGCCAAAGCTAGACCAGTGACCGTTTCTGGACGTTCGTCGATTTTTATCACGTTTCCGTATTTGTCCAAAACAGGCTTTCCGGTTTCGTCTTCTAGGACGCTCCCTTCGCAGCTTTTGAAGAACTCTTCGATTTTTTTCTCAAGTTCTTCTTTGCTCTCAAAGACGGGCGGTCTGCCTATCCTTTTGTTTTTGCTGTAGGCCACCGCCACCACCTCTCTAAATTCATGCAAAAGAAAAACCGCCCGGAAATCCGAACGGTCAAAATATCGAATGCGCCGCTTGCAGGGGTCGAACCTGCAACTACCCGGTTATGAGCCGGGAGCACTGCCATGTCGCAAATCAGTTCTTTCAAGCGCTCAAACATTTGTATGCCTCCTCTCCAAAAGTGTCCACTGTGGACACTCTAAAATCACGCTAGCCGCCAGCTGGATTCGAACCAGCACCCACGGAACGGATGTGCGCAGTGGTTGGCTGTGCAGTGATGTTCCTGTGGTGTCACCAACGTTGTCCCGCCTTAAATGGGCGGCGCTCTTCCAATTGAGCTATGACGGCATATAAGCAGCACCCGTGCATTCAGTTTGTTGGACATGCGTAAAACGGTGGGTGCTGCTGCATCCGGAACTTTCGCGGCCGGATGCCCCGCTATTGCGCGGCCCGCTCTAGGACACGCAAGCACTCCCGGCAGGACTCGAACCTGCAACATGCGGTTTTGGAGACCGCCGCTCTACCACTTGAGCTACCGGAGTATAAAAGCCGCCCTTGGAATTGAACCAGCCGTGTCTACACACACGCGCCGCGCTCCAAACTGCGCTCAGGCGGCCATATAAAAACAGCTCCGGTTTGCCGCCGGGGCTGTTGGTTGGCGCACATCCTGTCAGGAAAGCTACACCTTGGCAAGGATTCTAAGGCCTTTTCTTGGCACGGGAGGTTGCACGTGCGGCCTTGCGGGTTGTCTAGTCCATGCGCCATACGGTGCGATACGGCGGAATCGAACCGTCTCCTGTCTCTCATGAGCGGCAGGCTGCCTTTGTGTCAGTGTATCGCATAGAAGCAGCCCGCGAAACGTGAAGAGAGAGCAAAGCCCAGTGCCTGCAAGCAGAAAAGGAGGAAAATGCCAAGAAGGGACACGTTTCGGAGGCTGCGTGCATCGGTTTGCCTTTTCGGCTTTGCCGATGGTACCACAATATCACAGATGCCGATAACAAGTAAATCCCAGAGCGTGTAAAAACAAAGTCCTCTGACGTTGTGCAAAATGTACAGGTTCAACTAAGATTCAGCTCGTTCGCAATCTCTGTCAGCTGGCTCAGGCCTTCCGAAATTGCGCGTGAAACCTGAGACGGCTTGGAATAGCCGACTTTTGCTGCGATATCGGCGTGCTGCCTGCCTTCAACATAGCACAGGATGATGCACTTACTGCGGCGGATGGATGCAGGATCGGCGTGGAGCATATAGGCGGCTTCAATGGCATCCTTCTGCATCTCGGCATACCGGCATTTCAGTTCGGCCAGTTTTGTTTCCGCGTCCATGGCTGCATCGCTGTTGGTGCCAACTTTGTCACTGGTGCCGGAATGGCCCGGCGCACCGGAGTTGCTGGAGGTAGTCGTGGTGGCCGCACTGCGCAGGCTTGCAATGTGTTCCTGCTGCTGGAGGATAAGTGCCCGCATCCGGGGCAGGCGCTCGAACCACGCTCGCATCTTCTGCTCATCGGTGGTCTCTCCCGGCTTCGGCGTGTCACTTTCAGGTATCCATGTGCGGATCATCGCTTTCCTCCTCAAACGTACATTTTGCGGTAGGGCTGCCGACCTCGTAAACAATAACGTCTTTGATCTTATCGGCCACGCCCGGCGCAACCAAAAGATGAACCGTTCCATCTTCTGTCATGTTTGCTTGAATCCAGATTTCTCCAATCATGTTTCGTCCTCCATTTCTTCAATCTCGATTTCCACCCTCGGATTCTTTCGGTCAAGCTCCACCCGGCAGCCGTCGTGGGCGGCGACGATCTTGCTGTTGTCGTCCTCCAGCACGCGGGCCTTTACCAGTATGTCCGTTGTAGCCTCGATGAGGTTTGCCAGATCGACCCGGCGGGCAGTCTTCATGTAATACACGCACCTCACGTTCACGCGGGCAGAAATGGGGCTGCGCGGCCTTTTTATCTGCCGCAGGCAGTCTGTCTCATAATCCACGTAAGCCTTGCTGGGAGCCACGAATGGGGCCCCTGAGCGCGTGCGGAGAATGCGGGCAGAATTTTTCTTGGTGCGGGGGTCGCCGTAGAGGGTCAGGTGCATTGTGCGCCGCCCTTCAGCATTTTCAAAACGTCCTCTGCGGTGCGATAGCCCATCACGCCACCATGACCAAGCAGGGGTTTGCCCATCACTTCAAGCAGTCCCTCTTTCCATCCGTAGGAATAAGGCGTGCAGATGGCATCCCAGCTGTACTCTCCGTTTTCCGTCACAACGAGTTGTTCTCCGCTCTGAAATTCGTGGTCGTAGGTATGCTCGATGCCCATCTCCGTGAGGGCGGCGTCCAGTTTTTGCATTTCAGTCATTTTTCGTCATCCTTTCCATCGCCAGCTGCTCGCCCTGCTTTTCGACTTCCCGGCGCTGCCGGTCATACTCAAAGAGCATGTCGGCATACTCACTGCCCACCCTGCGGATGGCCGTTTCCAGCATTTCTGTCACAAGGTCGTGGTACTTGCCCTCTCCTTTGCGACTGTTCCGGGCGGCTTCCCGGGCTTCCCACAGGTCTGTCAGCTTGTCCCGCTTGTCAGCGGTGATCTCGCCGTAACCGTAGGCATCCTGGATCTGCTCCATGCTTTCCCAGCCTGCAAGCTCTGCAAACGGGTCAGTTTCGGCCTTTGCCATGCTGCGGGCTTTTGTCTTTTTCTTGACGTACCGCGTCAGACCGTCTTGGATCACGGCTCGGGCATCGTCCATCGCCTTGCGGACGGCTTTGGCTTCCCGCTCTTTCTTGAGCTGGTCCGGCTGGCTGGCCCATTCAGCCATCAGCTCGGATTTCGTTTTCGGTTTCATGTTCTTCCTCCGTTCTGACGGCTTCCCGGATACGCAGTCTGGCAAGCTCGGCTTTCGCATACCACAGCTGCCAGTTGCCAAACCATCCCTTGTGGAGCAGTTTCCCGCCGTAATAAACAAGTTCCTGCCCCATCAGGTGGTCGAGCGAAACGATATATGCGCCGGGCTTGTACTTCTTGCTCATCTTCTCACCCCCATTGTTCGGACATTGCCTTTGCAATGCCCGGCGCGGTTTTGCTTCTGGCTTTTGCCCGGCCCTCTTGGCCGTTTTGCGTTCCGCGTATGCCTTCGCACCAGCCAATTTTCTTGTGCTTTTTCCCATTTGAGACGTAAACAGGCTCTGGCGGTGGAAAGTTGTTTTTCCGTTCCAGAGGCGGCAAGTTCTTCAGCCAAAGGCAAGTGCGCTTTGTGTGATAGTTTTCTGCATCTGCCTTGCTTTCGGCAAAGTAGTACGGATGAATGATCTGATCGGCTTTCCTGTACGCCGTGTTCATGATGCCTACAGGGTTCTCGACTGCAATCTTGGGGACATCTGCCAGCATGAACTGCATAAAGAAAATTGCGGCCTTTACGCGCTCTGCCCACCGGGCAACAACTTTTTCGGCCGGCGTGACCCGCAAGCTGAACGAGCGCGTTGCTGCGTTGCTCAGGTAGGTGCAGGGCGGGTGTGCAATGAGCAAGTCCCACTTGCCAACGTCATGCGTTACACCGTCCATCGTCACGACCTGCCCCCCCCTCCAGAGCTTTGAGCGCATCGCCCAGAATATGCCATTCAGGATGCCCGCCGGACGGCTCCTGAATGTCGCAGGAGTAGGCTTCGTGGCCTTTTTCCCGAAACGCCTTGCAGACCTCCTGCGATTCCTCGCAGGCAATCAGCACTTTCACTGTTTTCTTCCTCCCATCCATCCTTCTTTGTCGAAATCGTTGCGGCTAATCCGCTCCGCCGCGTGGTGCGCGCTGGTGTAGATGCGCTGTGCTTTCAGCTGACGCTTGTACTCGGCGTACTTCGGGCAGCTGTCGTGACAGATCGGGTGCCGGTCGGGGCAGTCTTTGCAGGGCTCAAGTTTTACCATCGGTCTGCACCCCGCTGTCACCATTGAGCATGTAACCATTGTGGTTCAGTGTGGTATCCAGCACCTGAACCGTTTGCTCTGCCCTGATTGCGTACAAGTACCCCCAATTTCCGCTCCCGTCCAGCCCGTCTTTCCAGTCGGTCAGGTACTTTTTCATAGATTCCGCGTCAATCACAGGCACTGCCGGTTCATCTTCCAGCACATCCATCGCGTCCATGAGCTGACACGCGCGGCATCTTACGCCGTTGTAATTTTCGCAGCCACAGCAATATGCCGCTTTGATGTTTGCAATGGCTTTTTCGCGGTCGATAAATTCACTCATTTTTCAAGCTCCCTTCTCGTCAGTTCACTCGCCCGCAGCCTTGCGGCTTCACGCGGGGCGGTGGTGATATCGGCCTGCGCCTGCTTCAAAAACTCGGCACGGCGGTATGTAAGGTCTGGCATTTCAGCAAGCTCTGCAAGTCCTCCCACGCTCCCGGCATAGGATTTTGCTGCCGGGGGAAGTTGGTCATACAGGGCTTGCAGTTCTTTCTGCCCGTCACTACGCATCAGCCCGCCCTTTTCGTCAATGCCGGTCACCATCGGGAACTTGCGCCAGCTCAAAAATGTCTGTGCCTTGCGTGCCGCTACAGCCAGAGCTTCCCATTCAGCGGACGGGTCAAGACACTGGGAAAGCTGCTTGAAGATGTCGGCCACCGTGACCGGATAAACGCATACCCGGTTTGCCGCCAGAAAAGCCCGTTTGACGGTATCGCCGTCATAATCGCCGAACTGGTACGCCCACACGTCAATGGTGGTCTGCATCTCCTCATCGGTCAGCGGCTTGGAGCCCAGCTTATACAGCACAAAATTCATGCGGATCAGCTTTGCCACGTCTTCCCGCGTCATGTCTCAAACCCTCTTTCTCTGTCCATCTTCGCCAGTACCCGGGCAAGCTGGTCATCTACGGTCTCGGTTGGCTGCTTGCCTCGCGGTCTGGCTTGTCGGCTTTGTTCGTTGGCTTCCACATCCCCCGGTGTGCGCAGGCCGTCCCGTTTCCAGCCGGACAATATGCCGTTGATGTAGCTCCACGAGCGCTTTCCGGCTTCTGTGGCCTTGTCAATCGCCAACAGGATCATCTCTGTGCTGTACTCCTGCCTCCACTTCTGCAGCTTGTCCAGTGCAGAGCGTGGGAAGTCCCCAACGGCCTGCTGATAATGCTGGACGATTTTAGAAAGTTCTACGTCAACGGCGGCGGGGGCGGCGCTATTATATATATCCCCGTTAGGGGATATAACAGTTCCAGTTCCAGTAACAGTTCCAGTAACAGTTCCAGTAACAGTATCATTATAGTTACCACTTGCTTGCACTTGGTAGCATGTGCTAGCAAGTACTGAACTTGCTTTCATTTGGGCAGCACGGGCTTTTCCGGCTTCCCGGCGCTTTTGCTTGACGTTCTCGTACTTTTCTGCAGCCGAATCCACGCCATTGCACATGAACCGGAAATTTCCACGCATTCCACGGTCTGAAAATGTTGGTTTTTCGCCTGTTCGGACGTACTTTGCCAAAGCCCGCATTAGCTGTCCTACTTCGGCATCCGTGTACTCTTCCAGCGCGTCGAACCAATCCAGATACACGACAAACGACTTTTTTTCTTCTTTTGCCACTTGCTCACCTCCTTTGCACGCCCGTATAGCCAGATAGCACAGCTTGCAAGATCAGAAGGGAAGATCTTCTGCGTCTTCGTTGATGGGGTCATACTCGGTAGATGGAGCCGGTTCTGGCGCAGCAGTGCTGTGCGGTGCGTAATCCGCAAGCGCTTCATCGGGGTACATCTGCGCACCCTGCAGATCTGCCGGGTTTGCTGCCGGTTCTGCAGGTTCCGGCGGAGGACCTGGCTGTGCCATCAGGTCGATCATCTGTTGCAGCCAACGGAATGTCACAAGCCCACCGGGCTGAACATCATCCGCGTCCACATCGTAGTAGGTCTTGCCGTTGTACTCCCGCTCTTTCAGCTTCTGGGCAAAAACCGTGACCTGATCGCCTTTCTGCAGCATGCCGTCCCACTGGTCGATGCCGTGCCAGAGGTTCACGCTCACAAAAAAGCTCTGCCATTTGCCGGATTCATCCTGTGTGCGGCTGGCTTTCAGGTCAAACTTCAGCACCCGCTTCTGCCCGGCATCACGAAGCGCGGGGTCTTTGGCGATCTCGCCGTGCAGCATGACGCCGTTCTTGGTCTGGACGATCATGCATCATCACCACCAAACGGATCATCGGCGGGAGGCTCTTCCGCAGGCGCTTCCGGAGCGGGGATCAGGGTGCCTGCCTTTCTGCTTCTGCGCGGCGCAGCTTTTCCCGGTTGTCCTGCAGGCGCAGGTGTTCGGCAAGCGCGGCGTTCAGATCCAGCGCACGAAGATATTCCAGCTTGCAGGCTTCAGCATCTTCGCCGCAGGTGTCCTGAATGATTTTCAACTCCTCCCGCCGGGTCTCCACGCTCTTGCGCAGCTCCCGGCTGGCCTTTGCCAGATCATAGGTCTTGTTGAGCCACTGGGGCACAAGCAGGCGGTCAAAGGGGATAAGCTCCCGCAGTTCTCCGATGCAGTCCGCATAAACAGCCCGCAGGGCGTCGGCTTTGTCCTGCCGTTCGGCTTCTTCCACCGCCTTGACCTGCTGGTCAATGGCACCGGAGACGGCCTTGCACTGCCCCTGCATCTGCTTGGCGCTCTGCAAGAACTCTTCCAACGGCTTCATATAAAAAGCCTTGGCGCTGCGGCCAGCATCTCGGTCAGATTCTGCTGCACCTCGGTCTCGTTCCACCGGATCGCGGGCAGTTCCGGGTGCTCCACCCGGACGGTCAATTCTTCTTGCATAAATATTCACCACCTCTGATAAACTCTCTCACCATCGTTGTTATATACGATGTAGGTATTGCGAGGATAACCTTGCGCGTGTTCCTTTTCGGACAGTGCATCCGCCCGCTGGATCAGCTCTCCCACTGTCTGCGCAGAGCGTCTCTCTAAAAGTTTCGGCGGGTTTTCAATCCCGTCATAGATCTGCATAAGTGCCACTTGTAAAGCCTCCTGTTTTATGTTATTTTTGTGATGATGGGCGGCGAGACTCATCACCCTTTGGGTTTGTCCGTGTTGGCGCACGGGCAGGCTCTTCTTTTTTGCGTCATACACGGTGTACCACATGACATGGAGGATAGTGTCAGGCATACGTGATCTCCCCGGACTCCTCTTGCAGCATTTCCCGCACGTTGTCCATTTCTTCGGCGCACATCTCCCAGACGTTTGCCCGTGCGGAGTATCCGGCCCGGACAACAATGTCATCCGAGGCTTCGGCTTCTCGCTTGCAGCGTTCGGCGAGCCGCGTGTAGGATTTGACTTTGCCCTCAACGTACTCTTTGGCCGTCATCATGCCCCACGCTCCTGATTCTCCGGATACTCCGGGTTGCGGGCGTGGGTGCGGTTGATCTTGCCGTACTTGCGCTGCTTTGCGGCTCTCTCCCTGTCCTCTGCGGCAAAGCCCAGACGAGCCAGCAGAACAGCGGCCAAAATCAGCACCAGCGACACCGCAAACAGCGTGCCGGAGATGTATCCGGTGGTCTGCGCGGTGCCCTCTGCGCCCATAGCTATGCCCATTCCAACGCCGCCAAAAATGACAGCCAGCCAGTAGTAAGTAGTGGATTTGAGTTTCATTCTTTCGGATCCTCCTTTGTGTAAACCTTTTCGAGCTTGTAAAAGTCCTTCACCCACGCCATAAATCCGGCGCGGGAGATCAGCGGGGCGGCGCTCTTGGTGTCAATAGACGGCACCGCCCATGCCGGGAAGCTGCCAGCCTGAATCATACCGGTAAAGATCGGCTCACTCACCGAAATGTTGTTGTCACGCATGATCTGGCAGCACTCTGCAATTCCCATGCTCTTCTTCACTGCCGCACTCCTCCTTTTTTCCTCTCAGCTGCCGCTTCATCTGGATATGCTCCAGTCTTTCTGGCTGCCTTGCATCCCAGCGCTGTTCGAGCCAGCGCTTGTTGTAGTGCTTCTTCACGGTTCAGCCTCCACAAACTCGCCATTTTTAAGGGTATAGTAAACGTTTTCTCTGATGGCAGAACCATCCACGCGGGCCATTTTGGCACAGATCATGTGGCCGTCATCATTGTACTCGGTCAGCACCAGATAGCATCCCAGTGCGCCGCACGCCTTACCGCAAGCACCGTTTACAACGGCAATGCTATCTTTTCCGTCTGCTTTTGCGCTGCAATAAGACCCAGTGGCTGCCGCCGTGCTGGAATCGCCGCTGGAGCCCGCCGTGCTGTAATTTCCGCTGGAACCCGCCGTGCTGGAAT
>ERZ1034949.363-NODE-363-length-30793-cov-25.989882_pt1 | contig 30793 bp, 29 predicted proteins | sample MGYA00520590_ERZ1034949 | MGnify/ENA primary metagenome ERZ1034949 (study PRJEB33766, sample SAMN09781752) | gut metagenome | biome: gut microbiome | host: Homo sapiens | place: Madagascar | study: EMG produced TPA metagenomics assembly of the PRJNA485056 data...
TCCCCATCCACTCCCCAGCGCCAGCAGCCCCCGCAGCTCCAGGGACAGACCCCTGCTGCCAACAGCGCCAGACCCTTCCCGAAGGGCCTCCTCATCCTGCCCCTCCTCCTGCTGGCGGCCATTCTCCTTCTCGCCATCCGCCTCACCGCCGTAAGCCGAATGCTGGCCGCCGCCCCCAGGAACAAAGACTCCTTCAACCGCCTCCTGGACTATACGGACCGCCTGACCCGGTGGGCCGGGATTCCCCGGAAAGGGAGCTATGAAGACAGGAAGAAGGCCTACCGGAAAGACGGACGATTCGATGGCTTCGACCGGCTCATCGACCTCCTGGTGACAGCGAAATACTCCGGCCGTACCCTCTCGAAAGACGAGAGAAAAGAAGCCGCCGCCATCACCGGCAAAGCCCGCAAAGCCTGCCTCGCCCGCTTAGGCCTCATGGACCGGATCCGCTTCCGGTTCCTCCGGAAACTCTGATGGCAATCAAAAAAGATGGTTCCATGGTTATCCATGGGACCATCTTTTTTGATGCTATCCATATGACAAAAAGCAGTGTGCCATCTCGCCGAAATCGTTACCCTCCTGCCCCCTTTCTCAACAACTTCTGCGTTGTTACATCGTCACAGTCATTCTTCTGAAAGATTTCTCGACTCCTTACCACATACGATTCTTACGGGTATAGTCACTACGACGCTTGCCTCCGCTCGAAATGACGAGAAATGAAGAGGGTCATTTTTCAGAAATACCATCATCTTTCTGATGACTATATCCTCCTAACGTCATTTCGAGCGGTGTAAGCATGATATATGACTCTAACGTTAAGAATCGCTACAGCTCCGACGAGTCGAGAAATCTTTCTTGTGTTCAGGATTACAGGGCTTCCTGACGACTTCCACTGCGGCAAAGCCGCAATAGCACTTCAAAAGGCGGCGCTTCCCATTTTGTGCGCCGCCACATCCATTCCTCATTCCTAATTCCTCATTCCTAATTTTCCCGCGCCGCCACCTTCCCCCTCAGTATCGTTCAAACATCTCCTGTATCTCTCCTGCGTCCTTCGTCTTTGTCAAAGCTAACTGCAGGAGAATTCTTGCTTTCTGTGGATTCAGGGAGCCACCGCGGATAAAATGCTCTTTCTCATAGGATGCCTCGGCCCCGATGACGGTGCCGCTGCCGGCATGGGAGCTCCGGACCACCGGGATTCCCTGGACCGCTGCCTTTGCCAGTTCCTTCTCATCCGCTTCGTGGATGCTGCCGTTGCCGGTGCCCGCATAGACGAGTCCTTCCGCTCCGGCCTGCAGGGCGGCCCTAACCATGGCACCATCGGCGCCGGCGGTGCCGTAGAGGATGTAGACCTTCGGCAGGGCAGTCAGTGAGTCCACCGAAAAAGGCGCCTCCCCTTCCCGGTGAAGGGGCCCGTGATACCACTCTACCTGACCATCGTTCATATGACCTAAGGGACCCCGGGGAGCACAGAAAGTATCAAGGGAAAGCGTATTTCCCTTTGTCACATCCCGGGCGCCAAAAATGGTATCATTCATCATGACCAGCACTCCCATAAAAGCCGCTTTTTTTACTCCTGCCAGCCGCACCGCATTCAGGAGATTCATAGGACCATCCGCACTGACAGCAGTAGCAGGCCTCATGGCTCCCGTAAGAACCACCGGTATCCTGTGATCTGTGGTCAGTTCCAGAAAATATGCGGTTTCCTCCATGGTATCGGTCCCATGGATAACGATAATACCATCAGTTTTTCCATTCCTTTCCAGCTCCCGGATACGGCACGACAGGGTACACCAGATATTCTCAGTCATATCCTTGCTGTCAATAGATGAAATCGTTTCTCCTGTAAGATCAGCTGCATCACGGATGCCAGGCACACTTGCCACCAGATCATCTACAGAAAGAGCACCGGCTCTGTATCCGGTAGTAGCGGTATCTGACATCGCTCTCCCTGCAATAGTCCCTCCGGTGGCCAGCAGATGGATATGTGGTCTTTTTGCCATGATTATAGGTCCCTCCTGAAAGAATCAATCTCTGCTGATTATACCATAGCTTTTTCATAGATTCACAATTCAAAAAGCTCTCCTCTTCGGAGAGCTTTTAATTCAACGGGTACTGACCAGACGGAGCCCGGCCTCACTGACCAGATTTTTTTCACTGTCTGGAGAAGCCAGCAGTAAAAAGCGGTAGGAATCATCCACTTTGGCGGCATAACCCCGGAAAAACAGAGGGAGTACCCATCCGTCCACAGAAAACACCGGGCGGAGGGAAAAGCTGTAAATTCTAGGGGCATCATTGACCTTGTGAAGCTGCTCCACATGAAGCATATCTACCGCCAGAAAATCATAGGGCACCTGGGTTCCCGTATCTTTCCGTGCCTCAGCTACGGCTTTTAGAAATACATCATTCGTAATACTCTCCAGTTTAAGGAGAGTCATATTAAAAGCAAGCATCCGTTCTCCCGCCTGCTGTGAATAACCGCCGGGAAGAAACATACCACCGAAGCAAGCATCCGATTTCGGTCCCCGGAATACGGCAGCAGCCGCCAATGCACCGGCCGTATAGGATTTTCCCTTAACTGTCAGGACTCCTCCATAGGTTCCAGGGGACGGGTTATTGTTTGAAAAAGGACGGTATCCCACAGTTTTCGGCATAGTCTTTCCGTTAAGGAAGGAACCTTTCATTTCGTCAGATGGTATTACCTCTGCAGATTCCGTCTTTTCACTGTTGGAAACGGTAGAACCTGTCCCTGCCTGTCCGCCGAGTACCGGTCCCACCCCTGGGAAAACACCAGGCAATACTCCTTTCGGAATTGATACTGATGTACTTTCAATTCCCACCGATGAGAGAATATCATCCTTTGTTCCTGCCAACCGGTTTCCGTCCTGAGCTCCCACCGCGCCAGTCACAAGGAAAAGGGATATTGCCAGCAGTGAAACTGTTTTCTTCATACTCATTTTTTAGCTTCTTTCAATGCCTTATCAAGGAAAGGCCTGAAATAATTTCCGGAAGCCTGGTCCGATACAAATGCAGTATACACGGTTTTGCCTTCTCCTCTGGTAATAACTCCCTTCACGTACAGGGGAAGAAGAAAACCGTTTCTGGTAACAGCCACTTTGGCATCTGCTGTACGATATACTAACCCCTGGCGGGAAACGCGGTCTGACCAGGAAGAGTGTTCTTCTACTTCCACAGTCCCACGAAGAGCAGCCAGTGCGAGATCTGCAGCCTCTTTTCTTTCATTACCCGTAAGGGCACCGGTTTTCCCATCCTTATCCAGCGCGGCACTGCCAGCCATTGCTATTTTCAGCATATCATTGTCAGACACCGCCAGAGACAGAACCATTCCCTGATAAAAAGTATCATTAGCCGATGCACGAACCTGATACACCTTTCCGGTCCTCAGGATACCTACCGCCATTTCAGCCATTTCCTTCTCATATCCTTTGTCCTTTGGGAAAAGATTTGCACTTTCCAGCGCCTGTTCCACTGTAGAGGCGGCATCGGATCTCAGGAGCCAGTCATGGAACTGACTACCAAAAAACGACCGTTCTCCCGGATACACGGAGATAGAAGAGCCCATATCCAGTACTTCTCCCCCCGATAGAGTCATGGAATCCGCGTTTACAGACATAGTACCGGCTGCCAGCATCACTGCCATAGTAGAAACGGCCAGCCACTTTTTCATTTTCATATATATTCACCTTTCTTCATTGAAATCAGAGTCATTAAAAATATTATATCATTTCCAAATTAAAAAGGTACAAAAAAAGAAGCCCCACAGGGGGGCTTCTTTTCATCAGCAAAAGCAGATTATTTTACAATCTTAGCTACAACGCCTGCGCCTACGGTACGGCCGCCTTCACGGATAGCGAAACGCTGGCCTTCTTCCATAGCGATCGGGGTAATGAGCTTAACGCCCATTTCTACGTTATCGCCAGGCATGCACATTTCAGTGCCTTCCGGCAGGGTGATGTCGCCGGTTACGTCGGTGGTTCTGAAGAAGAACTGCGGACGATAGCCGTTGAAGAACGGGGTATGACGGCCGCCTTCATCTTTGGTCAGTACGTAAACCTGGGCAGTGAATTCGGTGTGCGGATGTACGGTGCCCGGTTTAGCAAGAACCTGGCCGCGAACGATGTCTTTACGATCAATGCCGCGGAGCAGTGTGCCGATGTTATCACCAGCCAGTGCCTGGTCCAGTGTCTTTCTGAACATTTCAACGCCGGTAACGACGGTTTCAGTTGGTTTATCCTGGAGGCCGACGATTTCAGCCGGATCGCCTACTTTGACGGTACCACGTTCAACTCTGCCGGTAGCAACGGTGCCACGGCCGGTGATGGTGAATACGTCTTCGACAGGCATCAGGAACGGTTTATCGGTATCACGCTGAGGAGTCGGGATGTATTCGTCGACAGCCTTCATGAGATCGCGGATCTTCTGTTCATCTTCCTTGTTGCCATTAAGAGCGCCAAGAGCGGAGCCAACGATAATCGGTACTTCATCGCCCGGGTAGTCATAGGAAGAGAGGAGATCTCTGATTTCCATTTCTACGAGGTCAATCAGTTCAGGATCATCGACCTGGTCAGCTTTGTTCAGGAATACTACGATTGCCGGAACACCGACCTGTTTAGCCAGGAGGATGTGTTCACGGGTCTGGGGCATCGGGCCATCAGCTGCAGATACTACGAGGATAGCACCATCCATCTGAGCAGCACCGGTAATCATGTTCTTTACATAGTCGGCATGCCCTGGGCAGTCAACGTGTGCATAGTGGCGGGTTTCGGTTTCATATTCAACAGTGGAGGTGTTGATTGTGATACCGCGGGCTCTTTCTTCCGGAGCTTTATCGATGGAAGCGTAGTCGAGGAAGTTTGCTTTGCCTTCTTCAGCCAGTACTTTGGTGATAGCAGCGGTCAGAGTGGTTTTGCCGTGGTCGACATGGCCAATGGTGCCGATGTTAACATGGGGCTTTGTTCTTTCGTAATGAGCTTTTGCCATTTTGTTTCTCCTTAAAAATTATTTGTTTCCAAGTCTTTCTTCAGTAATCTTCTGAGAGATTGCTTTCGGAACTTCTTCGTAATGATCGAATGTCATGGTGAAGGTACCACGGCCCTGTGTGGAGCTGCGGAGAGCAGTCGCATAGCCGAACATTTCAGACAGTGGAACGAAGCCTTTGATTCTGGATTCGCCGTTTTCTGTTTCCATACCTTCAATACGGCCACGGCGGGAGTTCAGGCCGCCGATAACGTCGCCCATGTAGTCTTCCGGAACATCGACTTCTACGCTCATGTATGGTTCGAGGAGGACAGGATCAGCTTTCTTGGCACCATCTTTGAATGCCATGGAACCTGCAACTTTGAAGGCCATTTCAGAGGAGTCGACATCATGGTAAGACCCATCATATACGGTAACTTTAATATCAACCATCGGATATCCGGCAACAACGCCATCCTGCATGGCAGCTTCGACACCGGCCTGGATCGGGTTGATGAATTCCTTCGGAATTACGCCGCCCACGACTTCGTTGTCGAATTCAAAGCCCTTGCCTGCTTCCATCGGTTCAAGACGGAGCCAGCAGTGGCCGTACTGACCATGACCACCTGTCTGACGAATGAATTTACCTTCAGATTCAACAGACTTGCGGATGGTTTCACGGTAAGCAACCTGCGGTTTGCCTACGGTGCAGTCCACGTTGAATTCACGTCTCATACGATCGACGATGATATCCAGGTGGAGTTCGCCCATACCGGAAATAATGGTCTGGTTGGTTTCAGGATCCGTGTGTACCTTGAATGTCGGATCTTCTTCTGCCAGTCTCTGGAGGGCGTTGCCCATCTTTTCCTGGTCAGCTTTGGTCTTCGGTTCAACAGCAACAGAGATAACGGGATCCGGGAATTCCATTTTTTCAAGGACAATCGGATGGTCCGGGTCACAGAGTGTATCGCCGGTGGTAACATCCTTGAAGCCTACAGCTGCAGCGATATCGCCGGTGTAAGCTACATCGATTTCCTTTCTGTGGTTGGCATGCATCAGGAGGATACGACCAACACGTTCCTTTTTGTCCTTTGTGGAGTTCAGGACATAGGTGCCCTGGTGCATTTCGCCGGAGTAAACCCGGAAATAAGCCAGTTTACCTACGAAGGGATCTGCCATGATCTTGAATGCCAGGGCTGCCAGCGGAGCGCTGTCGGATACCGGGCGTTCTTCTTCTTCGCCGTCCAGGGATGTGCCCTTGACAGGAGGAATATCCAGAGGAGATGGCAGATAGTCAATGACAGCATCCAGAAGCATCTGGATACCTTTGTTCTTGTATGCAGAGCCGCAGAATACGGGGAACAGCTGGCATGCCAGTACCTGTTTACGGATGGAAGCTTTGATTTCGTCGATGGAAATTTCTTCCCCTTCCAGGTATTTTTCAGCCAGTGCGTCATCGCCGTCGCAAGCGGCTTCGATGATCTTTTCACGGTATTCTTCGACCATGTCTTTCATATCATCGGAAACAGGTTCCTTATGATACTGTTTGCCATCGTCGCTGTCGTAAATTTCAGCTTCTCTTTCCAGCAGGTCGATGATACCTTTGAAGGTATCCTGCTTGCCGATTGGGAGCTGCATAGGGATAGCTTTGGCATGCAGACGGGTGTCGATGGTCTTTACAGCATGCAGGAAATCTGCGCCAACTGTATCCATCTTGTTGATGAATGCAATACGGGGAACATGGTAGTGGTCTGCCTGTCTCCAAACGGTTTCAGACTGGGTCTGAACGCCATCTTTTGCACTGAATACGGCAACGGAGCCATCCAGTACGCGCAGGGAACGTTCAACTTCTACTGTGAAGTCTACATGCCCTGGGGTATCAATGATGTTGACACGATAGCCTTTCCAGTGGCAGGTGGTAGCAGCAGATGTAATGGTAATACCGCGTTCCTGTTCCTGAGCCATCCAGTCCATGGTAGCTGCGCCATCATGAACTTCACCGATCTTGTGGTTTACACCGGTATAATACAGGATACGTTCCGTGGTTGTTGTCTTACCTGCATCAATGTGTGCCATGATGCCGATGTTTCTTGTTTTTTCAAGCGGAAATTCTCTGCCCACGATTTTTTCTCCTTATTAAAATTACCAGCGGTAATGAGCAAAAGCCTTGTTGGCTTCAGCCATTTTATGAGTATCTTCTTTCTTCTTTACTGCTGCGCCCGTATTGTTGTAAGCGTCCATCAGTTCACCTGCAAGACGTTCTTCCATAGTACGTTCGCTGCGCTGACGGGCATAGTTGACCATCCAGCGGATACCCAGAGTCAGACGACGGTCTGCTCTGACTTCTACCGGCACCTGATAGTTGGCGCCGCCTACACGGCGGGCACGAACTTCAACAACCGGCATAACATTATTGAGAGCCTGTTCGAAAATTTCGATCGGTTCTTTATTCAGCTTGCTGTGGCAGATATCAAATGCGCCATAGACGATAGATTCTGCGACGCCCTTCTTGCCGTCCAGCATAACCTTGTTGATGAAACGGGTTACTGTCTTATTTCCATACACGGGATCCGGCAGCACGTCACGTCTCGGAACAGCACCTTTTCTCGGCATTGTTAATTTCCTCCTTAAAACGTTGTTTGTTAGTCACATTACATATAATCTCGAATTATTTCTTTTCGCGCTTAGCGCCGTATTTGGAACGGCCCTGCTGACGTCCGGATACACCTACGGTATCGAGAGCGCCGCGGATAATGTGGTAACGAACACCTGGAAGATCCTTAACACGGCCGCCTCTGATGAGGACGACGGAGTGTTCCTGCAGGTTATGGCCTTCACCAGGAATGTAAGCAGAAACTTCGATTCCGTTGGTCAGGCGTACACGGGCTACTTTACGGAGAGCAGAGTTTGGCTTCTTCGGGGTAGCTGTGTAAACTCTTGTGCAGACGCCACGTTTCTGTGGAGACTGTTTCAGAGCCGGGGTCTTCGCTTTGGTAGCCAGAGTCTGGCGTCCTTTACGAACCAGCTGATTGATTGTCGGCAAAATGGGCACCTCCTTTCTTCAATGGTAAATTTATAATTGATCCTCCGAAGCGGAGCTTCGGAAGATATTACCGGGATTTAAGGATGGCAGCGGATGCAGCTTTCACTTTGATGCCGCAGGCACGGCCGATTTCTTTCTTCGTGAATCCCTGTTCCACAGGAATCCCTGACGACTGGCAGGCTTCCAGTAAAGGGCGGGCAATTCTTTCATCACAGTCAGAAGCAATAAATACACAGGCTGCTTCCTGTTTTTCAATAGCCCGTTCTGTTTCCTTCATGCCTACTACATGGGCAGTAGACTTCAAATCTTCCAGCGTCATTCGTCTCACCTGCTTTACAGCACACTAAATCCACGCAACATTGGAATTATACCATCACCATTGCTGGATGTCAAACATTTTTACACTCTTTTTTCTCCGTATTTATGCGCAACTTTTTTACCACGTATCCACGTGTATCATTGCTGTAAATCTGATACTCCTGATACTGTCAAATGAAAGTAAATTCACTGCCCGGGCAGAATGGCAGCAGCAGATAGGGTACGGTCCCTTTATCCCTGCGGCAGTTTCTATAATTAAGCTGAATTGATGGCTTCAGTCCTTCCGAATTCATGGTAAAATATTTAAGGTATGTTTTTTATGCACCCGAAGGAGATGTGAAAATGGCTTATAAGAACGTCGTTGTGTACTGCGGTTCCCGGGCAGGGAATAATCCTTCCTACGCCGCCCTGGCCGGACGTCTTGGTGAAGCACTTGGAAAAAATGGCTTTCACCTGATTTATGGCGGTGGGACAGTCGGCCTTATGGGGATCCTTGCCGATGCTGCCCTGACTGCAGGCGGACACGTGACAGGCATTATTCCGGAGGTTTTTATAGAAAAAGAGCAGGCCCACCGAGGATTGACCGAACTTATCGAAGTGCCTGATATGACAACGCGAAAAAAGAGACTCATGGAATCCGGAGATGCCTTTCTTGTCCTTCCCGGCGGTATAGGCACACTGGAAGAACTGGCTGATACCCTGAGCCACTATCGGATTTATTGGACTCCAGGAAATCGACCTCCCATTCTTATCATGAACCCCGATGGCATTTATGACCCTTTGAAAGAGCTGATGGCCAACTGGATGTACCGGGGATTTGCCGGCAGGGAAGACCTGTCCTCTATCCGGTTCTGTAAAACAGTGGAAGAAGTCATAGCTATCATTAAGCCCCGAAAACTATAAACAGGAAGAGGAGAAAATCAATGGAATTCCATTGATTTTCTCCTCTTTTGCTGACGGCACATTCTGAATAAAGTTTTTGATACTGCGAATTACCATAATATACTCCTGTTCATGAGCGCTCGAAAGCATCGTATACTATGTAATTTCTATGAATTTCTCAAAACCATGCATAAAAAGCATGATTTCAAACGAACGTTTTAATGTATTGGCATTGTAGGATGTATCGAAGAGTGCTAAAATATAATCGAACAAATCAATCATATGATTATAAACAACAGGACAAAATCTGTATATTCATTTTCCATACTCATGGACATGCCATGGGATAGGAGGGTTTTATGAAACCGGTTATTCATGTAGGAATCGATGTGGGATCTACCACTGTCAAAGTGGCTGCCCTGTCGCCGTACCTGAAACTTCTTTTCGGCCGTTACCAGCGGCATATGTCTGATATCCGGACAGCCACCATTCATCTGCTGAAAGAACTGCAGGAAAAATTCTCGGGATATCGTATTACCGCATCCATTTCCGGCAGCGGCGGTATGGGACTCGCAAAAATGATGGGTCTCCCGTTCTGCCAGGAAATTCTGGCTGAAACAAAGGCCATCCGTACATTCCATCCCGATACGGATGTAATCATTGAACTGGGCGGGGAGGATGAAAAAATCACCTATCTCCAAAATGGTGTGGACCAGCGGATGAATGGCGCCTGTGCCGGCGGCACCGGTGCTTTTATCGACCGCATGGCATCCCTTCTCTCCGTAGACGCAGCAGGCCTTGGCGAGCTGGCTTCCCGGGCGAAGCAGATTTACCCCATCGCTTCCCGGTGCGGCGTCTTTGCCAAGACCGATATCCAGGCTCTCCTGAATGAAGGAGTATCCCATGAAGACGTGGCCCTTTCCGTTTTTCAGGCCGTAGTAAACCAGACTATTTCCGGCCTTACCTGCGGCCGTCCGGTCCATGGTAAAGTGGCTTTTCTTGGCGGTCCACTCACGTTCCAGCCGGTTCTTCGGGAACGGTTCCAGAAGACCCTGGAACTCTCCGATGAAGACACCATCGTCCCGGCACATGGGGAACTGTACGTGGCCATCGGCGCTGCCGTCTCCGCCCGTCATGACCGGCCTATAGACCTGGACAGCTGGCTTGCCAAAGTAGAACAGGAAAAGGATGTAAGCCTTGGTACATCGAAGACCCTGCCTCCCCTCTTTGCTAATGAAGAGGAATATAAAGAATTCAAAGAACGGCACAGCCGTTTCCATGCACCCCGGGGAGACATCTCCAAAGCCAGTGGATCCGTATGGCTCGGCATTGATGCCGGTTCCACCACGATTAAAGCGGTACTGCTTGATAAAGAAGGCCGCATCCTCTATGACTACTATGGCAGTAATAAGGGAACGCCCCTGGCCGGAGCCAGGAAGATTCTCACCGACCTTTATGAGAAACTCCCTGAAGGTGTGACCATAGCCGGTGCCGGTGTCACCGGCTACGGTGAAGAACTGATTAAGCGGGCCCTGCAGACCGATGTGGGGGAAGTAGAAACAATGGCCCATTATCGGGGCGCCAAACATTTCCTTCCCGATGTGACCACTATTCTGGATATCGGCGGGCAGGACATGAAGTGCTGCCGCATCAGGGACGGAGCTGTGGATGACATTCTCCTGAATGAAGCCTGCTCCTCCGGCTGTGGTTCTTTCCTCGACACCTTCGCCCAGTCCCTGGGTATGGATATCGAAACGTTTTCCCAGATTGCACTGAAAGCACCTCACCCGGTAGATCTGGGGTCCCGGTGCACAGTCTTCATGAACTCCCGTGTCCGGGAAGCACAGAAGAATGGAGTCTCTGTGGCTGATATTTCCGCCGGCCTTTCTTACTCCGTCATCAAAAATGCCCTGTATAAGGTCATCCGCCTTCGCCGGGCTGAAGACCTGGGCAATAAAGTGGTCGTCCAGGGTGGCACATTCTATAATGATGCCGTGCTTCGAGCTTTGGAAAAGCTTCTGGGCTGCCATGTAATCCGTCCCGATGTGGCAGGCCTCATGGGAGCCTACGGTATTGCACTCATCACAAAAGACTCCTGCCCCGAAGGCCATGTATCGTCCCTGGTCACTCCGGAAGAACTGAAGTCCCTTTCCTATACCAATGAAATGAAACGGTGCCCGGGCTGCGGTAACCATTGCATGATCACCATCACCCGTTTCAACGACGGCCGGGCTTTTGTATCCGGCAACCGCTGCGAACGGGGAGCCGCCATCATGCTCACCGGCAAGAGTGCCCCCCATTCCCTGCTCCCGAACATTTACCGCTGGAAATACGATAAAATCTGGCATCGTCGGCCACTGTCACCGAAGCAGGCCTTCCGCGGCACTGTAGGCATTCCCCGTACCCTGAACATGTACGAAGATTATCCCTTCTGGCATGCTTTCTTCTCAAAGCTGGGATACCGGGTTCTCCTTTCCGGGGAACAGGTCCGTGATATTCCAACGGAAGCCATGGAAACCATTCCATCCTACTCTGAATGCTTCCCGGCCAAACTGGCCCATGCCCATGTTTATGACCTGGCAAAACACCATCCCGACTTCATCTGGTACCCCTGTATCGATAAAGGTCCTGATGAAGGGAGTACGAACAGCTACAACTGCCCAATGGTAGCTTCTTATCCTGAAAATATTCAGGCCAATATGGACGAAGTCCTCTCAAAGTACCATGCCAAGTTCTACCACCCCTTCCTGCCCCTTCACTCCGATGCCGTTGTGGGAAGGCTGAAGAAATTCTTCAAGCCCTTCAAGATTTCCGGAAGTGAAAGCGAAGCCGCCGTCCTTGCAGGCCGGGCTGCAGAAAAGAAGTACATGGAAGAGCTCAAGCAGGAAACGAAACGGATTCTGAAAGAAATTAATGATAAACATCTTATCGGTATCGTCCTGGCAGGCCGTCCCTACCATGTAGACCCCACGGTGAACCACTCCATTCCGGATCTCATCAACCAGCTTGGCATGGCCGTCCTTTCCGAAGACGGTGTATCCATGGTGGGTGGTGAATTCCCAAATCTCCGGGTTATGAACCAGTGGACCTGGCACAGCCGCCTCTACAGGGCAGCGGACTATGTTACCCGCCACGCCAATCTGGAGCTGGTGGAACTCAACTCCTTCGGTTGTGGTCTGGACGCCGTGGTTACCGACCAGGTCCAGGAAATCATGAACAAGAGAGGCCGCCTCTACACCTGCCTGAAGATTGACCAGAGCCTGAATCTCGGTGCTGTCCGTATCCGTCTGCGTTCACTCAAATCAGCCATTCAGGAACGGGTAGAAGAAAATACGAAAGCCGCTCCCATCCTCTATCCGAAAGCTGAATTCACGGAAGACATGAAAAAGGATTTCACCATCCTGGTACCGGAAATGTCCCCGATTCATTTCCCGCTGATTGAAGCAGCGGCCAAAAGCGGCGGATACAAAGTCAAAGTTCTACCACCGGTACGGGCAGATATCGATGAAGGTCTGTCCTGTGTCAATAACGATGCCTGCTATCCGGCCATTATCACCATCGGTTCTCTCATGCGGGCCCTGAAGTCCGGGGAGTACGACCTGAACAAAACGGCCCTCATGATGTCCCAGACCGGCGGCATGTGCCGGGCATCGAACTACATCGGCTTCATCCATAAGGCTCTGGATGCGGAAGGCCTCTCCCAGATTCCTGTAATTTCCCTGAATACCCACGGTTTCGAACCGCAGCCGGGATTCAAGCTGACCCCGGGGCTTGGTATCAAGCTGATCCAGGCCGTGGTCTACGGCGATGCCCTGCAGCAATGTCTCTACCGTACCCGCCCCTACGAAAAAGAACCGGGCAGCGCAGAGACTCTCTACCGGCAGTGGCAAAAGAAAGCGGCTGAGGCTATCCTGAACGGTGAATCTTACCACGAATACAAGAAGAATATTTCCGGCATCATCAAAGATTTTGACCGCCTGCCCCTGGCAGATACACCGCGGCGTCCTCGAATCGGCATTGTCGGAGAAATTTACGTCAAATTCAGCCCCATTGCAAGCAATGATATCGTTCACGCCATCGAAGCCAATGGCGGGGAAGCAGAAACAAGCGGCATGCTGGACTTCTTCCTGTACGGATCCCTGGACAGCCACTTCCAGCACAAAGAAATGGATGGCAGCTTCAAGGATGACCTGAAGGGGACCTTCACCCGTTACCTCATCGAATGGTACAGGAAGCCTCTGGAGAAAGCACTGAAGAACTCTAAACGGTTCCATGAAATCACCCCCATCGATAAGCTGGCCAAACGGGCATCCCAATATCTGTCTCTGGGTAACCGGGCCGGAGAAGGATGGTTCCTCACGGCTGATATGATTGATCTTCTCTACCATGAATGCCGAGGCGTTGTATGCCTGCAGCCCTTTGCCTGCCTGCCGAACCACATTACCGGAGAAGGAATGATTCATAAACTCCATTCTGCTTATCCGGAGGCGGTCTTCCTGGCACTTGACTGCGATGCCAGCGCCAGCGAAGTAAACCAGGCCAATCGCCTGAAGCTGATGATGAATGCACTTACAGAGAAAGCGGAAGCGCCAGAAGATATGTCGTTTATCAGGAAAACCATGAGCATTAGAAAGGGCACCACATTATGAGCGCAAAAAAACTGACCGATAAAGGTGAAAAAGTACGGGATAAAATGATTGCTACCACCGTCCGTATCTTACAGCAGCAGGGTTTCAAAAAAGCAACGGTTCGAACCATTGCTAAAGAGGCTGGCGTGAATATTGCGTCTGTACGCTATTACTTCGGCTCCAAAGAAGAACTCATCGGCTGTGCGTTAGAGTATATGATGGGAAACCTGGAAAACATCGTAGCCTATCTCGATGATCCCCGTTACAGCGCCAGGGAACGGATGAAGAAATATATCCTTTCCTACTTTCACCTGTCCCGTCAGTATCCGGCCCTGTTCCGATCTATTTCCAATCCTTCCAGTGAAGAAGCAAAAGATACTTATTTCATTTACCTTTCTCTCCTCCATAGTCAGTGCTGGGAGAAAGTCATTCGAAATATTGCAGAAATCACCGGCTACACCGATGAAAAGGATCTGGAACTGAATGCCATGCAAATCTTCTCGGCCGTAGAATTTCCAATTATTCTGGAAAGTAATCGGAGTAACTCTTTCATATCCGGCTACACCGACGAGGAAACCATAGAACGGTACGTGGATATCCTTTTGGATAACCTTGATGAAAAAAAAGAGACAAACCAGTACCTGAAGGAAATCCTGCAGGGAGCAAAATAAAAATTGGCGGTGCCCGGATACAGAGCACCGCCAATTTCAGTATGTCGAGCCATTGGATTCGTCGCTAACGAATAGAGTTAAGGAAGCGCTGATTATTTCGCAGAATCAGAAATAATCAGCGCTTCCCCGGCGGCTAACAGCTGCCCCCCCGCACGAATGACTCTATTCAGCAACATGCAGATTCACTGCGAAACGGCTGTCCAACTCAAGGCCCAAGGTCACTTCACTGCGCAAGGCTTGCGGCTCTACCTGTCAGCACGCTAAATACAACACCAACAGCTCTACAATCTGCCATTGAATGAAAGGAACAGCATGAACCATTACAAATACTTTCTCTTCGACCTGGACGGCACCATTTCTGAATCTGCCCCAGGGATCATCAAAGCCGTACAGTATGGACTGGATGCCGTGGGTATCCACGAAACAGACAAGGAAAGATTGAGTACCTTTATCGGGCCGCCCCTGAATGTACAGATGAAAAAACTCTACCACATGTCCGATAAGGACATCGTCACAGCGGTCACAAAATTCCGGGAACTCTATGAAACAAAGGGAATCTTTGACTGCCGTCCCTATCCCGGTCTGGATATGCTCCTCCCCAGTGCAGTGGAATCAGGACACATCCTGGCCGTAGCATCCAGTAAACCGGAACCTTTTGTGAAAGAAATCATCGGCCATTTCGGATTTGCCCCCTTCTTCTCCGTCATCTGCGGCAGCGATATAGGAGACGAACTGAAAAAGCGGGCTGTTATCAGCCAGAAAGCCCGTATCATCCGAAAAGCTATGGGAAAATTGGAAGAAAAAGGATATGCCCATAATGACCTGTGGCAGCACACCGTGATGATTGGGGATACATCCTATGACATAGACGGAGCCAAAGAGAACCACCTGCCCTCCATCGGCTGTACCTATGGCTACGGTTCCCGAAAGGAACTCGAAGCAGCCGGTGCAGACTGTATTGTTTCCTCGGTCAAAGAGCTGACCGGTGTTCTTTTATCCTGAAAATGAATGGTATCCTGAAATCAGAAAGGAGCCTGTGAAACTGCTCACAGGCTCCTTTTGATTATTTCTTTTTCAGGTCTTCTTCAATAATATGGCTCTTCAAATCCTGCAGTTTATCGGACAGATTGATCTCCATAACATTTGGATTGACCAGCCTCGTATATTCCGGCCACAGGGTCTTCATCTGCCGGTTAGCGTAGTCAATAATTTCAGGAAGGGTCGGAAGTTTCACAGCCTTCCCACCAATCATGACGGGCTGCAGCATATCCACGCAGGTATAGGTTCCTGCCTTCAGTTCCTTCTTCCTCCATTTAGCGGATTCCGTGACAAGCGTGAAATCTCCACCGTCCGGGAAAGGCTCATCATTCAGACAGACCAGATCCGTAATCATTTTGCCGGTGCCCTTTTTATAGAACCGGCGGACCCCTTTGATACCGGGGTTTGTCATCTTGCTCACATCATTGGAAATCTTCATCACCGGTTCGAAGGAGTCTCCCTTTTCCCGGGCGCTCATTTTGAAGACACCACCCAGGGCAGAGGTGCCATCGGCGGTAATGATCTTGGTTCCCACACCCCAGCTGGTGACGGTGCAGCCCTGTTCCTTCAGGGACTGGATAATGTATTCATCCAGGTCATTGGAGCCAGAAATAATGGCATCCGGGAATCCCGCTTCCCGGAACATTCGGCTTGCCTCCTGGGACAGATATCCCAGATCCCCGCTGTCGATACGGATACCGTATTTCTTCGGCAGCTGTCCCTTGGCCTTCAGTTCCTTGAACACCTGGATGGCATGAGGTACTCCCAGCTCCAGTACATTATAGGTATCCGCCAGTAGAATCAGGTTATCATGGTACTGTTTCACATATTCTTCGAAGGCTTCCAGTTCCGTGTCAAAGCTCATGACCCAGCTGTGGGCCATGGTGCCCAGTACGGGGATGCCGAAGAGCTTACCGGCTTCCACATTGGAGGTGCCATTGAAACCACCGATCATGGACGCCCGAGCTCCCCATAGGCCGGCAGAATGGCCCTGGGCCCGGCGCAGGCCGAATTCCATGAGCGCGTCATGGGGCGCCACGGTCCGCACCCGGCGGCACTTGGTGGCGATAAGGCTTTCATGGTTCATGATCATGGAAAGTCCCGTCTCCAGCAGCATAGCTTCTGTAGTGGTCCCTTCGAAGCGGAGAAGCAGTTCTCCCGGGAAAGCTACAGTCCCTTCAGGCATGGCGTAAATATTGCCGGTAAAGTGAAAATGGGAAAGGTAATCCAGAAATTCCGGATAAAAAATATGAAGGCTCCGGAGATATTCGATGTCTTCGGGGCTATAGGTGAAATTCTTCACGAAATCCACCAGGTGGGAGAGCCCGGCCACCACCGTATATCCCCCATTAAAAGGATTCTGCCGGTAAAAACGATCAAAAACAACTTTCCGTTCATGCATGCCCTTCTTGAAAAGAGCATTGGTCATTGTAAGCTGGTATAAATCTGTAATCAATCCATTGGAAGCCATAATATCCCAATATCCCCCTTATGTTTTTATTGTCAAGACAATGTCTTTGATTGTCTATTATAGCACGAAGTGATGGTAAACGACAGAAAAACATCCTGCATAGGGAAGCTATTTTTACAGTTCCATATCCTTTTCCCTGCCATCATTCCTGTCTTCGATACGCACGGTACCTCCTTCCAAGGAAAAGACTACCATATCCCTGTCCCCGATGAGGCCCATGTCTTCGATATCATCTTTGCAGGCTTTCCTCATGGTGTCCCTGGTTTCCGGTGATGTTTCTTCTTTCAGCCAGCCCCGGATGGAAATCCAGGACTTATCCGGATGGCGGGCACTGATTTCCACTCTCCGGTTCACCATGACTTCATGGTATAAATCTGAATCCCGGCTCATAAAAAAGCAGAGCTTCCCCTCTGTCACGCAGACGCCGCTCATGGGCCGTACCCGGGGCTGGGTACCGTCTTCCGTGGCCATATAAAATACTTCACATTCCCGTAAATATTCCAGGACAATCCTTACATTTTCCAATTGAAAGACCTCTTTCCCAGAAACATTTCTTTTACTTTTTCAGGTCCCGCAGTGCTTCCTCCCGGTTCGACAGGATTTTCACCTTCACGTCCGGCAGGTGGGTCAATACATCAATGACGATGTCCCTGGTATCGGCGGTGGAATTGATCTGGCAGGTGGCCCGCTTCGCATCCAGGGTGGTGAGGACACCCAGATATTCGTAGCCCTCGATGATGCGGTTCACATAATTCACCTCGGACGGCGGGATTTCGATATAAACCCTTGTATCTTCATTTTCCATTTCCGGCTCTCCTCCTCAAAATCGTAAATGCCGGCAGAAGCACATCCCCCTTCAGGGTCAGTTCTTCCAGGGGATGGGGCGCTTTTTCCACAGCTTCCCCGTCTCCGTTTACCAGTCCTTCTACTTTTATAAGGCCCACCTGTCCCTTCGGTGTCAGATATTCCAGAATTTCTCCCACCCGGAAATGGTTCCTCTGCTGCACCCGATTGGTATGGTTCTTTTGGTCCTCCGCCAGAATGAGTCCCACGAAATCATAGGGCTGCTCGGGTTGGGACTTCACATATTCCTGGGCGCTGTGGTCAGGATTCTGGAAAGCAAAGGCCGTAGTATAGGGACGGTGGGATACTTTTTCCAGTTCCTCCCGCCATTCCGGCCGCACCCGGTACGCCCCGCCTTCCGCATAATAGGCGTCGATAGCCTTCCGATAAGCTGCCGTCACCGCTGCCACATAGTATACGCTCTTCATGCGGCCTTCGATTTTCAGGGAAGAAGCGCCGCCCTCGATGAGTTCGGGGATATGATCGATCATGCAGAGATCCTTGCTGTTGAAAATATAGGTGCCATGATCATCTTCCTCCACCGGCCAGTACTGCCCGGGTCGGGATTCTTCCATCACCGAGTAACGGAACCGGCAGGCTTGGATACATTCGCCCCGGTTCGACTGGCGTCGGCCGTTGGTAAAGAAATTGGACAGGAGGCAGCGGCCGGACCAGGAAATGCACATGGCTCCGTGGCCGAATACTTCCAGCTCAATATCCACTTTTTTCCGAATATCCGCCATTTCTTTGACCGACACTTCCCGGGCAAGGACCACCCGGGAGGCGCCCAGGTCTTTCCATACCTTCACAGTCCGCCAGTTGGCGGAACTGGCCTGGGTGGACACGTGGATAGGAAGATTCGGTGCCACTTCCCGGCAGAGGGAAAAGACGCCGAGGTCCGAAATGAGGGCCGCATCCACATGGATATCCTGCAGGAATTTCAGGTACTCATCCATTCCTGCCAGGTCCTCGTTTCTGGGAATGATATTCACTGTGACGTAGACCTTCTTCCCCAGGTTATGGGCATACTTCACGGCCTCTTCCATTTCCTCCCGGCTGAAATTCCCGCCGTAAGCTCGAAGGCCGAAGCCTTTCCCCGCCAGGTATACCGCATCTGCCCCGTAGAGCAGGGCCATTTTCATCTTTTCCATCGTCCCCGCCGGAGCGAGAAGCTCGAGTTTTTGAGTCATATAAATATGTTATCCTTTCGTAAAATAAAGACAGATGATTAATTAGGAATGAGGAATTAGGAATGAGGAATGATGGTGTGCCGCGTCAGATTAGATAGCGGCACAAAGTTTTGATCATTTTTCCTCTTTTGTACCATAGAGACTTGTTCCACAATGAATCAGGAATGAGAAATGTTGATGTGCCGTGTCAAATCAGGTAACGGCACAAGGCTTTGATTGTTTTCCCCTTGTGTACTATAGAGACTTATTTCACAATGAATCAGGAATGAGGAATAGTTGTGTGCCGCATCAGGTTATGCGGTGGCACAGATCGCTATTGAATTTATACCTCCATTCACTGTTCGTAAAGCAAGTATGTTTCTGATCAGGGCTGAAGATTCTTTCTTGTTGTTTTGGTGATGGAGGCAAGGATGCGCTAAATTTCCATGCATTCTTCCTTCATCATACCATACTGTTCCTTCGATATATATCCGACTTCTGACAGCAGTTCCAGCCAGTAAAGGGTTTCATTGCATTCCTTATAAGATATGTACATTTTAAGGAGAAAATCTTTCTTGCTGATGGCATGTTCCGCTTCAATGATGTTTGCCCCAATGCTCGTCCCGGAACGACCAACCTGCTGGACAATAAAAAAGGGACGTTTCTGATCGGTCAGCATCTGCACCAATTGCATAATATGGACAGCAAAGCATTTGCTCTTTTTTACAATCATATTTTCACGGGTCATAGGCCCTCCCCATAGAACGCACGATGAAGATTATCAACCATTTTATAATTTTTGCCAAATTCTCTAAGACTGCGGCGCTATATGATTTGTGCGCCGCCACCTTCATTCCTAATTCCTAAATCCTAATTCCTAATTTTCACGCTTATTGCCATTCCATCCCCTTCTTCGTGAATGACGGTCTTATAGTTTGCTGTGACATAGTCCATGTACTCCCGGAGCCGGATTACCAGTGTCCGGTAACGGTGGGGAACCGGACCTTTTGCCCTGACCAGTCCCCGGAAAAGGACATTGTCCGCGGCAATCACCGCTTTTTCAGAAAGGAGAGGCTCTATGGCCTTAAGTTCCCGAAGATACTGTCCCTTGGGCCCATCGAGAAATACGAAATCATAGGGTCCCTGGAGCGTCGGTATCACAAAGGAGGCATCCCCCAGATGACAGTGAATACGGTTTGCCATGCCGGCCCTCTCCATGGTCTTTTCGGCAACGGCATGGCGGGTTTCATCCACTTCCACCGTGTCGATTTCTGCCTTGGGAAACTTTTTTCCCAGGAGAAGAGCGGAATAGCCGATGGCTGTCCCGATTTCCAGGATTTTTCGAGGATTTACTTCGGCAGCTGCTGCGAGGAGCAGATTTCTTTCTGCTTCCCGCAGGATAGGTACATGGTCTTTCTCTGCCAGCATTTCCAGTTCTGTTTTCAAAATATGCCAATCATTGTCCATAGATATTCGCTGTCTCCGCCTGGTGTTCTTCGTATGTTTTCGTGAATACATGGTGCCCGTCGGGCTGGGCTACATAATAGAGGTACTCTCCCGGCTCTGCATCCAGCACGGCCAGGATGGCATCCATGCCGGGGCTTCCGATGGGACCCGGCGGGAGGCCTTTATGGGTATAGGTATTATAGGGAGAATCGATGCGGATATCCGCCAGGGTGAGTTCTTCCTTCTGGCTGCCCAATGCATACTGGATGGTGGCATCGATCTGGAGAGGCATACCCAGCTGCAGCCGTTTCAACATGACCGAAGCAATGGGAACCTGATCTTCCTTGAACCGGGCTTCCCGTTCCACCATGGACGCCAGTGTCAGGAGGTCATGGAGAGTCATGTGCTTTTCCGCCGCCCGTTTCCGGATGTCCGGGGTCAGCATGTCATCAGTCCGCTTATACATCATATCGCAGATCTGGCGGGCCGTGTATTCCTTCGGAATATTATAGGTGTCTGCAAAGAGGAATCCTTCCCCCTTCACCGGTGCCGCCACCGGACCGTACTGGTATTTCAGAGGACCATAGGCAGCGGCTTCTTTCTCAAAATCCCCAGCCCCCACTATATCCGTCTGCTTCAGAAGTTCGGCAATCTGGTGAACCGTGTAACCCTCTGGCACCGTCACAAAGGCGGACTCCGTTTCTCCGGACTGCAGTTTGGCCATGGCCTCTTTCACTGTGAGTCCCTGCTTCATCTTGTACGTACCGCTTTGGAGATTTTTCCCGTTTCCCAGGACTCGGGCATAGAGCCGAAACAGTCCGGCACTGCGGATGACCCCTTTCTTTTCCAGGGTATCCGCAATATCCCGGCCTGTAGCATTCCTTGGCACGTCTACGGAAGCAGTCCCATGAAGAGCTACCCGGTCAAAGCTATAGAAATATACCCCTCCCAGGACAAGGGCAATCATCACAAGTACCAGGGCCACCAGGGAATAGAACTTTTTCTTCTCTCCTGGGAGGGAAGAAAATTCCTTTTTCCGGTTCGTGTCGGGTTCTTTTTCCTTATCTTCCATACAGCACCTCTATCAGGTTGAAAACTTTAAATTCTAAAAGAATTCCCTATATTATAACATATTTATTACTATGTTTATCACTGCCCGCTTTCGGTGGCTGACAGGAAGGACTATTGCGGTTTGTCGAGCTGATGTGTTCGGTGCAGATGGGTAGAGCCATTCGCATGGAGCTTCCAGCTTCTGGCTGCCAGCTTCTAGGAAAACTGATTCGCCTGCGGCGCTTTCCATCTGTTGTTTCCGCCAGTCATTCGTGCCGTAGGCTGACCAGCTTTCCTAGAAGCTAGGAGCTGGCAGCTAGAAGCCCCCGCACGAATGACTCTATCCGTAAGCATTGCCCTAACAGCTCGATAAACTGAAATTGGCAGTCGTTTTCCTTCTGACCAATCCATCCTCCCGCCGATATGCTACAATGAAACTGCAAAGCATAGTCCAAGGAGGAATGATCATGATTATCAAAGGAATTACTGCACAGATTTCACACGTGGTCACAGAGAAGGAAACCGCTACCGTTGTAAGGAGTGGCTCCCTGCCGGTACTGGCTACGCCGGTTCTCTCTGCGGTCATGGAAGAGGCGGCCTGCAAGGCCCTTGCCCCATTCCTGAAGGAGGAAGAAACCACCGTAGGTGGATCCATGAATCTCATGCACAAAGCTCCTACCTTGCCGGGGCATACCATAACAGCCACCGCCACGGTGACAGAGGTAAAGGGGAAGAAGATTTCCTTCCACATCACCGCTGCCGATGAAAACGGGGACATCGGGGAAGCGGACCACGACCGTTTCCTGGTGGATAGCCGCCGGTTCATGGAGAAAGCAGAGAAAAGAAATGGAAGCAGCCATTAAACAGGAACCGGTCATCCGCCTGGCCACCCCAAACGATGCGGAGGCCCTTCTTGCCATCTATGCTCCCTACGTGAGGGATACGGCCATTACCTTTGAATACGATGTGCCGGCGCTTCCTGAATTCCGAAAGCGCATCGAAAGTATCCTTGAAAAGTACCCCTACCTGGTAGCGGAAAGAAATGGCATTCCCACAGGCTATGCCTATGCGGGGCCTTTTCATCCAAGAGCCGCCTACCAGCATAGCGCAGAGCTGTCCATCTACCTTTCACAGGACAGCCGGGGACAGGGCATCGGAAAAGCACTGTACCGCCATCTGGAAGAAATTCTGCTTTCCCAGGGCGTATACAATCTGGAAGCCTGTATCACCTTGGCTGAAAAGGGTGATCCTTACGTTCCCTCAACAAGTCCTCTCTTCCACAGGGCGCTCGGATTCCGGACAGTGGCCCGTTTCACCCAATGCGGATACAAGTTCGGCCGCTGGTTTGACGTAATATGGATGGAAAAGCTCATAGGACAAAGGCCTGTCCATCCGGAGCCTTTCATTCCTTTTCCGGAGCTGGCAAAGAGATAAACTGAACCAGCCAATTGCGGTTTGTCGAGCTGCTGAAGAAGTGCTGATGGATAGAGTCATTCGTGCGGAGCTTCTAGCTGCTAGCCTCTAGCTACTAGGAAAGCTCTACAGCCTACGGCACGAATGACTGGCGGGAACATCGGATGGAAAGCGCCGCAGGCGAATCAGCTTTCCTAGCCGCTAACAGCTAGAAGCTAACAGCCCCGTGCGAGTGACTCTGCACACAAACATGCTAACCGCCAATTCCCACCAGCTCTACAAACTGAAATATTTCCACCCCAAAAGGCGGCGCTCTTTCCGGAGCGCCGCCTTTTCCTTTCTTACTCTTTCAACACCCCGGTCCCATCAAAGGCGGGGATGAACATTTTATCGGAACTGGCCTTCTGCTGCACGTAGCCCTCGTCGATACCCAAAGCCTCCATGTAGCTTTCACATTCCTCATATTCCTCATCCGTAATTGGCCGGTTGATTTCCGGGAATTCCGCCGCCCGTCCACAGGGTACATACTGCCGCATCAGGCTGAAGAGCACTTCTCCCGGTGCAAAGGTTTCCGCGATGTAACGAAGAACGCCCTTCGTATTTTCCACCTGCCCCGGCAGGATAAGATGCCGGATGAGCACCCCCTTCTGGAGAATACCATCTCCGTCCAGCTGGTAAGGCCCGGTCTGACGGACCATCTGCTCAATGGCGGCTGTGGCTTTGTCGAAATAGTCCGGTGCATCGCTGTACCGGGCCGCTGCGCGGCTGTCGCTGTATTTCAGGTCTGGCAGCCAGCACTGGACCTTTTTCCGCAGAAACGCCACGGTGTGGACGCTTTCGTAGCCGCCGCAGTTGTAGACCACCGGTACTGGCAATGGCTCCCGAAGGCTCTGGAATATGGCATGGGTATACTGGGTAGGAGTGACCAGGTCAATATTATGGGCCCCCTGGGCAATCAGTTCGAAATAGATCTCCCGGAGCCGTTCCACGGATACTTCGATGCCCTTCTGTAATTCGGAGATTTCATAGTTCTGACAGTACACGCAGGACAGATTGCATCCCGCAAAAAACACGGTACCCGCTCCCCGGGTCCCGGCAATACAGGGTTCCTCCCAGTGATGGAGGGCAGCCCTGGAAATAACGGGAAGCATGCCGCATCGGCAGTATCCCATGGTTCCCTTATCGCTGATAGAATTTTTTCTTTCCACTTTACATGCCCTGGGGCAGATATTACATATGGTCATTGTTTTTCCTCGTTATATCAAATTGCGGTTTGTCGAGCTGTTCGAAATTTTACCATTTAGCATGCTGACGGTTGGAGTCATAGCCTTGAGCAGTGAGCCTTGAGCAGTGAGCCTTGGGCCTTGAGCTGGCCAGCCGCTTCGCGGCAGATTTGCATACTTACGGGTAGAGTCATTCGCATGGAGCTTCTAGCTTCTGGCTGCTAGCTTCTAGGAAAACTGATTCGTCTGCGGCGCTTTTCATCTGTTGTTTCCGCCAGTCATTCGTGCCGTAGGCTGTTGAGCCTTCCTAGCGGCTAGCAGCTAACAGCTAGAAGCCCTGCACGAATGACTCTATCCATCAGCGCCGCCCAACAGCTCGACAAACTGAAATATTCCATTTCATTGTACCACATCCGTCCCCTTCCATTTCCTCATGGAAGAATGTCATATTTTTATAGCCTTCATCGGTAAAATTCATTGATTCCCTATATTAAAAATCATATAATAATAGGGTAAATAACGAATCTTTGGGCTTTCCCAGAGATGCTTTTCCAATGTGAAAGGAGTTTATTCATGGAAAACAATGCAGGTCTTCTGGAAAGGATTTTCCACCTTTCCGAGAATAAGACCAACGTGAGGACCGAAATCATGGCCGGAATTACCACCTTCATGACCATGGCCTATATTCTCGCCGTGAACCCCACCATCATGAGCACCACCGGCATGGACAAGGGCGCCGTCCTCACCGCCACAGCCCTGGCCGGTTTCCTGGGGACCATGTTCATGGCCATTTTTGCCAACTACCCCTTTGCCCTGGCACTGGGAATGGGGCTTAACGCCTTCTTTGCTTTCACCGTAGTGAAACAGATGGGCTATTCCTGGGAAATGGCCCTGGCCGCCGTATTCGTAGAAGGGATTATTTTCATTATCCTCTCCCTCACCAATGTGCGAGAGGCCATATTCAATGCCATTCCTCTTAACCTGAAAAAGGCCGTATCCGCCGGCATCGGCCTCTTCATCGCCTTTATCGGCCTCGGCAGTGCCCAGATCATCGTTGCCAATCCGGCCACCAAAATTTCCCTGTTCTCCTTCAAGCAGGCCATGGCTGCCGGCACATTCCATACCACCGGCATCACCGTGGTGCTGGCCATCATCGGCGTCCTCTTCACCGCCATCCTTATGGTACGGAAAGTCCGGGGTAATATCCTCTGGGGCATCCTCTTCACCTGGATCCTTGGTGTTCTCTGCGAAGTGACCGGTCTCTATGTACCGGATCCTTCCGTAGGCGCTTTCAGCACGCTCCCCAACTTTTCCGGTGGCGCCGCTGCTTTCGAACCAAAGAGCATCGCTCCTATTTTCATGAAACTGGATTTCTCCCAGATTGGAACTTTCAACTTCGTAGTGGTTCTCCTGGCATTCCTGTTCGTCGATATTTTCGATACCATCGGCACCCTGATCGGCGTTTCCTCCAAAGCCAATATGCTGGATGAAAACAACAAACTGCCCCATATCAAGGGCGCTCTTATGGCGGATGCCGTAGCTACCTCCGTTGGCGCGGTGCTCGGCGTTTCCACCACCACCACCTACGTAGAAAGTGCATCCGGCGTTTCTGAAGGCGGCCGCACAGGGCTGACTGCCGTTACCGTGGCGGTGCTCTTCCTCCTGTCCATGTTCCTTTCCCCCATTTTCATGGCCATTCCTGCCTTTGCTACGGCACCGGCCCTCATTATCGTGGGATTCCTCATGTTCACCGCTGTCACGGGCATCGAATTCAATGATCCCCGGGAAGCCATTCCCTGCTATTTCACCATCATCGCCATGCCCTTTGCCTACAGCATTGCAGAAGGCATTTCCTTCGGCACCATCACCTATACCCTGATCAATATCCTCACCGGACGGAAGGATAAGGTCAGCATTCTCATGATGATCCTCACGGTGATCTTCATACTGAAGTACATATTCCTTTAATGGATGAACGAAAAAGGCTGTGACCCCGTTCACAGCCTTTTTTCATGGGTAAATCATTTCCACCGGCAGCCTTTTTTCGGTCCGCCATTTCATAAAGGAGCTCTGTATGCTTCCCTATCTTCTCATGTTCTTTGCCATCGGCATGGAACTCTCGGGCACCACATTTCTCAAAATGTCCCATGGCTTTACGGTCCTCATCCCCACGATTTTATGTCTTGGATCCTACGGTCTCAGTTTCTTTTCCTTCTCCCGGGCCCTGAATTCCCTGAACCTGGCCCTGGCCTATGCCACATGGAGCGCCGTGGGAATTCTCGCCACCACCTTCATTTCCTGGCATTTCTTCGGAGAAAAGCTGACCACCATCGGCATGATAGCCGTGTTCCTCATCATCGTGGGATGCGTCCTGCTGAATCTCTATGGCGTAGACAAATAAATGCAAATCCCGGCAAATGCCGGGATATTTTCCTTTGGAGGTCTCTATGAAACTGAAATTACTGCTCTGTACTTTGACAGCCGCCCTGTATGCGGCCTGTTCCGTTGAAGCGGCGCCGCCGGAAATCACGGCGGATGCGGCGGTGATTATGGATGAAAAAGACGGGACCATTCTCTATGAAAAGAATGGCACAAAAAAGGAATACCCCGCCAGTATGACAAAAATCATGACCTGCATCCTGTCCATCGAAAAGGGAAATCCCTATAAAACCATCAGCGTCAGCGCTAATGCAGCTGACGTGGAATCTACCGCCCTGAACGGCGGAGAGTGGATTACCCTGGACAACCTTCGGAACCAGATGATGATGATTTCCGATAACGGTGCCGCCACAGCCATCGCAGAAAACCTGGCCGGCAGCCTTCCGGCCTTTGCGGAGGACATGAACGCAAAGGCAAAGGAAATCGGCATGGACCATACCCATTTTGTCAATGCCAATGGCATGCCCGATGAAAATCATTATTCCACCGCCGAAGACATGGCCCGTCTCGCCCGGTATGCCATGGAAAACAGGACATTCCGCTGCATCGTTTCCACGAAATATAAGGAAATCCACTACGAAAGGCCCCTCTATAATTTCCATTGTGAAAATTCCAATGAACTGCTGTATTCCTATCCTGGTACCACGGGTATCAAGACCGGCTACACCCATGCCGCCGGAGGCTGCCTCGCCGCATCTGCCATTCGGGATAACCATGAACTCATCGTCATCGTCATGCATTCCAGGGATATGGATACCCGCTTTACAGAAGGCGCCGCCCTTTTGGACTACGGCTTCCGGATCCTGGAAGGAAAGGAAACAGCCCCGGAAACAAAGGCAGTGAAAGCACAGAAAGGAAAGAAAAAGATGAAAGCGTCAAAGATGCAAAGGATTCCGGAGAGTCTATAACGTTCACGGGGTTTATGGTTCCGCCAGCCCGGGAGCCCATCCGAGAGTTCCCTTCCCCATGCTCTCCCTAGGGAAGCACTGATTAATTCGCAGAGTCAGATTTCATAAGGATTTTTATGCACTGCTTCGTCATAATCCTCCTTAAATAGCTCGCTATTCGCGTCGGATTATTCCTCGCATTGTATAAAAATCCAAGGATGAAATCTGACAACGATTTAATCAGCGCTTCCCTGGAACCATTTGACCCGGTAAACCTTTTTTGAACCCCGCTCTCCCTGAAGATTCATTCCAGCAGCACCATGCCGTACACCGTCACTTCCTTCACCGGCCCCGTATACATGCGGGCAGAAAAACCGTTATCCTCAGCCAGGGCAAGCACATCGATGCCGCAGGCCTCCAGGGAGGGACGGGCTGACTCGGGATGGATACAGCGCTTCAGGTTACACACCGGGCACAGGCCGCAGCGTCCTGCCTTCAGAGCAAAGGCCTTATAATAATTTCTCATCATAGCCCCTTTTTCTATTTTTAAAAGCACCCTGAGCAGATCATTATTGAGTGCTCTGTCGAACTCCTGCCAGTCTTTCATCTTTTCCAATGCCATGGACCGCCGATACTGCACCAAAAGGCCCCACCGGTACTCCCTAAGGAACCGGTCCATAAAGGATATGTCCGGAGTATAGGGTGGACAGCAGAGGTTGCTGCCATACTGGGCGCAGCCATATTGACATTTCATCCGGGGCCAGACACCCCGTTTTACAGTGGCCACGTCCACCACCTTCACCGCTGAAGCCCCCGCTTTTTTCGCAATTTCTTCCAGAATAGCCATATCCTTATCGTCCATGGAAATCCCCCTTTTCTGTCCATTTTCTACCGGTATTGTACCACAGGAGACATATTCCTCCCCGTTGCACAGGTTAATCTATTCAGATACAATAAGGAAAGAATAATAAACATCAAATATATCTATCATTATTCCAGAAGGAGTTCCTATGAAAAAGATTATTTTATCCCTTTCCCTGCTGCTGGCCCTGGGAAGCCTGTCCATGGCTGCCGATCTCCCGGAAGACGGGGTTTACCTGAATAAGGATGGTACGCCGATCACCGCGGCAGAGGAAATCCCGCCGTCCCTTTCCTCCGCCAAAATGCTGCCCCAGACCGAGGCCGTCCATGAGGCACTGGCTTCTCTTTCCCACTCTTCCGCCACCGTTCTCCGCATCACCATCAATGAAGACGGCACCGTGACCCATGCGGAAGTGGAGCAGAGCTCGTCCTCCCTGATTCTGGACCAGTATGCTGCATCCTCTGTGGAGTCCTGGCATTTCAAACCGGCCCGGCGGGGAGACCGGACAGTTACTTCTGCTGCCTCCGTACCGGTCCGCTTTATTTCAGCCATGGTTTCCACACCGGCAGCACCAAAAGAAACCTTCCTGAAGGACATGGATGAATCTGTCCGCCAGGCGGCGGAACGAAACGGGCATCCCCTGATATCCGTCAAAGCGTTCATTACATCCGGCGGGAAATTAGACGGAAAGCCGGTGGCCCTGAAAGGAGAGAATACGTCCATGTCCAGCGGAGACTTCAAGATTCTTTCCGCCTATGCGGAAGACTGTGTCCGCCACTGGACCTTCACCCCGGCCCTGAACCCTGACGGAGAGGCCATTTCTTCAACAGCCCTATTCCCGGTGCAGCTGTAACTGGCAATGAAAAACGCCGACTCTGAAAAGGGTTCGGCGTTTTTCATTGCCAGAAAGGGAGCCTGCCAAGGGCTGCAGGGTTACGGGTAGTGGAAGCTTCAGACATCAGCCGGTCAGACTTCAGACAAGCTCAGGAAGCGCTAATTATTTCGCAAAGTCCGATTTCATAAGGCCCTGCTTTAGTATTTGGGCGCTGCCGCCTCCCCCTCCGCCACTTGGCCGTCAGACGTTATCCTTTCACCGCCTTGTACTGCCCGTTCTCGATTTTGAGAAGTACCAGGTCCACTTCCGGATCCCCGGAGTTATTGAAGGTCATGGGACCTACGGCGCTTTCGAAGTTTTTGATATTGGCCAGAGCATCCCGTACCTTCCTGGAATCGGTGGTGGTCCCTGCATTTTCCATGGCCCTGGCTGCCAGCTTTCCGGACACATAGGCACAGGCTGCAAAGTTATCCGGTTCGTGTCCATACTTTGCCCTGAAATTTTTCACGAATTCCCGGGTTGCTTCTGAATTTCTGTCTGGGGACCACATGGAGGATACGTACACATTATCCGCAGCCGGTCCCGCAATTTTGACGAGTTCCGGCGATACGAAGCCATTATCTCCCAGCACCGGCTGGTTCATACCCATGTCCCTCATTTTCTTAAGGATGAGACCCCCTTCCTGGTAGTATCCTGCCACCACCACGGCATCCGGATTGGTATGCTGGATTCTGGTAAGCTGGGCGGAAAAATCGGTATCCTTGTCCGCAAAAGTTTCGGTATCTACGATGTCTACCCCTGCCTCTTCCAGTGACTTTTTAAAGATTTTATAGGCCGACACCTGATGTTCATTATTGTGGGAATACAGGATTGCCACCTTTTTATATCCCAGGAGGGCCTGGGTCTTCTTTACGGTCTGCGGGATATTTTTAGACTCCGGCACACAGTTCCGAAACATGTAGTCTCCCATGTCCATGAGCCCCTCCGCCGTGGTCGCTGCGCCGAGGAGAGGAATCTTCGCCTTCTGGAACAGGGGCCCCACTGCTTTGTATTCTCCGGAAATCAGGGGACCGATGACGATAACCTTCTTGGCGGAAATCATTTTCTGTGCTGCCGACACCGCCTGCTGCACGTTGCCCTTCGTATCCACCATTTCTACTTCCATGTGAACTTTGCCTTCCCGGTTCACTTCTTCCACCGCCAGGTCGAGCCCCTCTTTTTCCGCCAGCCCATAGGAAGCCACCCCGCCGGATACGCCATTGATAAATCCCACTTTCGCCGTTTTGCCTGAAGTTTCTCCCTGCAATTTTCCACCGCATCCAGCAAGTCCTGCACAGGCCGCTGTCATCATGAGGCCAAAGGCCGCCGCTTTCAGCACGTTTTTCCAGTTTTTCATAGTCATTTCTCCTTTGATGAATAGCACATGTGCAATCCTCACTCTCCGGAAACCATAAAGCGCCTCTGCCTGAAAAGTTCAGACAGAGGCGCTTGACGCGGTACCACTCCGGTTTATCACTCAGCCGCCAAAGCATAAGGATAGGAACAGAAAAGGGGCTGTGAAAAAATGAGAAATCATTTTTATTCACAGCCTCCTTTTTTGT